>Ga0075428_100005362_pt1 | contig 14256 bp, 10 predicted proteins | sample RhiMetdeltSRZDD2_FD_75291 | JGI IMG/M metagenome (GOLD analysis project Ga0075428, IMG submission 75291) | Populus rhizosphere microbial communities from Tennessee, USA - Rhizosphere MetaG P. deltoides SRZDD2 | ecosystem: Host-associated > Plants > Roots > Rhizosphere > Soil | place: USA...
GTCGGCGGCGTGGTGCTGCTGCAGAACCAGGGAGGCGGGCGGTTCAAGGACGTGACGGCCGCCGCCCGGGTTAGCATCGGCGGGTTCCCGGCCGGCGCCTCCTGGGGCGACATCGATCATGACGGGGATCTCGACCTCTACGTCGCCCGCCTGAAGAGCAAGGGCGGCGCCGGGGGCGCCGGGTCCATCCTGCTCCTGAACCGGGGGAACGGGACCTTCGAGGATCGCACCTCGGCCCTGCACGTGGCGGGTCCAGCACAAGGCGCGATGGGCGCCCTGTTCACGGACCTCGACCTCGACCGCGACATCGACCTGGTGGTGTCCGCGGCGGGAGGTCAGGACGCGCTCCTCGACAACCGGCGGGAGGATGGGTTCGAGGACACGGGCGTGTCCTCCGGTCTGAGCGCCAAGGGCTTCGGCCGCGGGGTCACGGGTGGGGACGTCAACGGCGACGGCTACGTCGATCTGGTCTTCGCGGCCGGCGCCGACGGGGCGAACACCCTCCTCCTCAACGGGCCGGGCCGTCCCATGGCCCGGCGCGAGCTGCCCCGTCCCCAAGGGGTGGCGTCCTGCGGCTCGGTGCTGTTCGACGCCGACAACGACGGCGACCTCGACCTCTTCCTGACCGGGAGCACCAATCTCCTGTTGATGAACGACGGCCAGGGCGGCTTCACCGACGCCAGCGCCAGCGCGGGACTGACGGAGACGCCGGTGAAGGACGGCCGCGGCGCCGGGGCGGCCGACCTGGACGGCGACGGCGATCTGGACCTGGTGGTGTCGACAAACGGGGGACGTCCCCTGCTGCTGCGCAACGAGGGCGGCAGCAGGAACCGCTGGCTCGATGTGAAGCCGCGCGGCCTGAACAGCAACCGCCAGGGCGTCGGTGCCAAGGTCGAGGTGCAGAGCGGCCCATTCTGGCAGCGCCGCGAGGTCCAGGCCGGGTCGGGCTACCTCTCCTCGTCGCCGGCGGAAGCGCACTTCGGCCTCGGATCGCGGGGGCTGGCTGACGTGGTCCGCCTCCTCTGGCCCGGCGGCGTGCTGCAGGCGGAGATGGACGTGCCCGTCGGCCAGCGCCTCGAGCCCCAGGAAGTCGATCGGAAAGGTTCGTCCTGTCCACTCCTGTTCGCCTGGAATGGCGGCAAATACGGCTTCGTGACCGACATCCTGGGCGTCGGAGGCCTGGGGCTCTGGCTCGCGCCGGGGGTCTACGGCAAGCCCGACCCGGAGGAGTACATCAAGATCGAGCCGGACCAACTCCGGCCGCTCGATGGGGGTTACTACCTCCAGATCCTGGAGAACCTCGAAGAGATCACCTACCTCGACCAGGTCCGCCTGATGGTGATCGACCATCCGAAGGACATCGACGTGTATCCGAACGAGAACTCGGGAGGCGAGACGGTGGCGGAGCACCGGATGCTCGCCGTGCCGCGGGCCGAGAGGATCGCTCCGATCCGCGCCACGGACCACCGCGGGCGAGACGTCCTCGATCGTCTTCTGAAGGTCGATCGCACCTACCCCGACGATTTCCGCCTGCACGCGCTGGCCGGCTACGCCGACATGCACCACGTGACGCTCGAGTTCCCGGAATCGGTCGAGAAGAAAGAGGGCCTGGTGCTCTTTCTCTACGGCTGGGTCGACTTCGAGTATTCGTCGAGCAACTTCGCCGCCCATCAGTCAGGGCTGTCGCAGACCCTGCCGGTGCTGGAGATGGAGGGGGAGGACGGATTGTTCCAACCGGTGCTGAAGTCGATCGGCTTCCCGCCGGGGTTGCCACGCATGATGACCGTCGATCTGGGCCCGCACGGCCCGCTCGCCTCCCGCCGCATGAGGATCCGGACCAACATGCGGGTCTACTGGGACCAGGCGTTCCTGGCCAGGCCGCTCGACGAGGCGGCGTTCGCGGACAAGGTCGTCGTGAGCTCCGCGAAGCTCGTGGCGGCGCACCTGCATCGCCGCGGCTTCCCGCGCGAGCACAGTCCCGACGGGCGCCAGCCGCGCCTGTACGACTACGGCATCATGGACAACACGCAGCCGTTCCGGGTCATGACGGGCGACTACACGCACTTCGGCAGGGTGACCGACCTGCTCACGGCGGCCGACGACCGCTTCGTGATCTTCGGCAAGGGGGAGGAAGTCACGCTCGAATTCCCGGTGAAGGGGCTGCCCGAGCCGCCGAAGGGGTCGACGCGCAGCTTCGTCCTCCAGGCCACGGGCTACTGCAAGGACATGGACCCGCACACGGCCCACGGTGACACCGTGGAGCCGCTGCCGTTCCGCGGCATGTCCTCGTATCCCTATGCCGAAGGGGAGTCGTACCCCGACGACGCGTTGCATCGCGACTACCGCCGGGAGTGGAACACGCGGCGGCTCGAAGGACGTTGAGGCGATGAACGAGGCCGCCATCCGGACGCAGGAACTGGGCAAGGCCTACGTCAAGCGGCGCAGCCTCCGCGAGATCGCGATGAGCCCCTTCGCTGCGGCCGAGCCGGTCCAGGGCCTGGTCGACGTGACGCTGGAAGTCCGGCGCGGGGAGATCTTCGGGCTTCTGGGTCCGAACGGCGCCGGCAAGACGACGCTCCTCAAGATCCTGGCAGGTCTCATCCTGCCGACCCGCGGTCGCGCCGAGGTCGAGGGATTCGACCTGGCCAGCGAGGACCGGGCCGCCAAGCGGGCCATCGGCTTCGTCACCGCCGACGAGCGATCGTTCTACTGGCGCCTCTCCGGCGAGGAGAACCTGGTGTTCTTCGCCCGTCTCTATGGACTCGGGGCGGAGGAGGCGCGCCGTCGTGTACGCGACCTGTGCGAGACGATGGAGCTCAAGGACGTGGCCGCCCGGCAGTTCATGAGCTACTCCTCCGGGATGAAACAGCGGCTGGCCATCTGCCGGGCGCTGCTTCACGACCCGGCGGTCCTCTGCCTGGACGAGCCGACGCGGAGCCTCGATCCGATCGCGGCCAAGCACCTGCGCCGCTTCGTGTCCGAGAAACTGCATGTCGGCCGCGGCAAGACGGTCCTGCTCGCCACGCACAACCTGGCGGAGGCGGAGGAGATGTGCGGCCGGCTCGTGGTGCTCGATCGTGGCCGCGTGGTGCGGCAGGGGCGCCTCGAGGAGATCACGGGCGGCCTCCCGGGTCGCGATGGCTACGTCCTCAGCGTGACCGGCAACGGCCGCGTCCCGGAGGATCCGCGCTGGAGCGCCGTGGAGGAGCCGCAACCGGGAGGCACGCTGCGGCTGACGGTCGCCGTCGATCGCGGCGGCGCGGCGCTCTCCGACCTGCTGCGGAGGCTCCTGGCGGGTGGCGCCACGATCCTGTCGTGCAGCCGGCGCGAGCCGAGCCTCCAGGAGGTCTTCGATCTGATGGACGAGGGCGGCGGAGGGGCGCCATGAAGCCGCTCGGCACGCTTCTCGCCTTCCTCAAGCGCGACTTCCAGATCGAGATTTCCTACCGGACCTCGTTCGTGCTCCAGTTCGTCGGGATCCTGTTCTCGGTCGTGTTCTGGAGACTCCTGTCGAGGGTGGTCACGGCCGCGCCCGACACGCCGGGACTCGACGGCATCGACTACTTCGCGTACGTCCTGCTCGGGCTGGCCTTCTACCACTACTTGTCGGCCGCGCTGCTCGCCTTCTCCAGCAAGGTTCGCCAGGAGCAGATGACGGGCACGCTCGAGGCGATGCTGGTGACGCCCACGTCGCTGGGCACCATTGTGCTCGGATCGGCGCTCTGGGAGTTCGTGATGACCTCGGTCAAGGCAGTCGTCTACCTGGGCGTCGGCTGGAGCATCGGCGTGAATCTCCGATGGGAGGGCCTGCTGCCCGGCCTGGTCGTGCTGATCCTGACGATCCTCGCCTTCTCCGGGATCGGCATCCTGTCGGCGGCCTTCATCTTCTATCTGAAGCGCGGCGACCCGATCACGTACCTGGTCTCCAGCGCCTCGGCGCTCCTGGGCGGCGTCTTCTACCCTCCGGAGGACATGACCGGCTGGATCGCGACGCTGTCGCGCTTCCTGCCGATCACCTACTCCCTGCGTGCCCTGCGCAAAGCCCTCCTGAAGGGGAGCGGCTTCGGCGAGCTCCTCCCCGACATCGCGGCGCTACTTCTCTTTATCGCCGTCCTCCTGCCTCTCGGCATCGTCGCCTTCCGCTTCGCCGTCCGCAAGGCCCGGCAGGAAGGGTCGCTGGTGCAGTACTAGCCGCCCCCGATCCGAGGCTCCGGTCCGTCCCCCGCGGACGCAGGCCCGGCGGCTCGCAGGGGGAGATCATCGGTGGCCTCGCGTTGACGGGTCGGGGGCCGTGTGCTACATTGCGCGCCTCTCCTGAGGGGCCGTATCCAGAGTTCGCGTGCGCCGCGAGACCGCCCGACTGCCGGCAGGCCGCGGCCTGCGGAGGAACGTCAGGGTGAGATTCGAAAAGCTGAACCTGCCTCCCGCGGGAGAGGCGATCGCGGTCGTGGAGGGGCGCCTCCGGGTCCCCGACGAGCCGATCGTCCCCTTCATCGAAGGAGATGGAGTCGGCCCGGAGATCTGGGCCGCCGCCCGGCGCGTCTTCGACGCCGCGGTCGCGCGCGCCTACGAGGGCGCCCGCCGCGTCCGCTGGTTCGAGGTCTACGCCGGCGGCAAGGCGCGCGACCGGTATGGCGATTGGCTTCCCCAGGACACCCTGGAGGCGATCCGCGCCTACGCCGTGGCCATCAAGGGCCCGCTGACGACGCCTATCGGCGGCGGCTTCCGGAGCCTCAACGTCACCCTGCGCCAGGAACTGGATCTCTATGCCTGCGTCCGGCCGGTCCGGTACTTCGAGGGCGTGCCCTCGCCGCTGCGGCGGCCGGATCTCGTCGACCTGACAATCTTCCGGGAGAACACCGAGGACGTCTACGCCGGCATCGAGTGGCGCGGGGGCACCGAGAGGTGCCGGAGGGTGGTGGAGTTCCTGAACCGCGAGATGGGCTGCTCCCTGCCAATCGAGTCCGCGATCGGCATCAAGTCGATGAGCCAGAAGGCCAGCAAGCGGCTCGTCCGCCGCGCGATCCAGTACGCCATCGAGCACGGCAAGCCGAGCGTCACCTTGGTGCACAAGGGGAACATCATGAAGTTCACCGAGGGGGCGTTCAAGGAGTGGGGTTACGAGGTCGCCCGCGACGAGTTCGCCGACCACACGCTCACCGAGGAGGACGCAGCCGGCATGGGGGCCGGCCTGCCGCGCTCCAAGGTGATCATCAAGGACCGGATCGCCGACTCGATGTTCGCGCAGATGGTGACGCGGCCCGGTGACTACTCCGTCATCGCCGCCAGCAACCTGAACGGCGACTACCTCTCGGACACGGCGGCGGCGCTGGCGGGAGGCCTGGGGCTGGCGCCGGGCGCGAACTTCGGAGACGCGGCAGCCGTGTTCGAATCGACGCACGGCACGGCGCCCGCCCATGCCGGACAGGACAGGGTGAACCCCGGCTCCCTCATCCTGTCGGGCGGGATGTTGTTCGAGCACCTGGGCTGGTACGAGGCCCGCGACCTGATCGTCCAGAGCGTGCGGGGCGCCATCGCGAGCGGCCGGGTGACATACGACCTGGCCCGGCAGGTGGAGGGCGCGAAAACTCTCCGCTGCTCGGAGTTTGCCGACGCCGTGGTGGATCAGATGGCGCCCGCTGCCTGACACGCTGAAGGAGGCTTCCATGCGGAAGAAGGTCTCGATCATCGGCGCCGGGAACGTCGGCGCCTCGGCTGCGGAGCGGATAGTCCAGCGCCGGCTGGCCGACGTCGTGCTGGTGGACATCGTCGAGGGGCTGCCGCAGGGCAAGGCTCTCGATCTCAACGAAGCGGGTCCGGTGGACGGTTACGACTGCCGCCTGACCGGGTCCAACGGCTACGAGGCCACGGCCGGATCGGACATCGTCGTCATCACCTCGGGCCTGCCGCGCAAGCCGGGCATGAGCCGGGACGACCTGCTGCAGAAGAACTTCGAGATCGTCCGATCGGTGACCGAGCAGGTGGCGCGGCAGTCCCCGAAGGCGATCCTGATCGTCGTCAGCAATCCGCTCGACGCCATGGCGCACACCGCGCTCAAGGTGAGCGGCTTCCCACGGGAGAGGGTCCTGGGGATGGCCGGGGTGCTCGATTCGGCCCGCATGCGCTTCTTCATCGCGGAAGCCCTCGGCGTCTCGGTGGAGGACACGCACGCCTTCGTGCTGGGGGGGCACGGCGACAGCATGGTGCCCTTGCCGCGCTACTCGACGGTCGCCGGGATCCCGATCACCGAGCTGCTCCCGCGCGATCAGGTCGAGGCCATCGTGCAGCGGACCCGCGACGGCGGCATCGAGGTCGTCAACCTGCTGAAGAGCGGGAGCGCCTACTACGCCCCCGCCTCCTCGATCGTCAGGATGGTCCAGGCCATCCTGCTCGACGAGCACCGGATCCTGCCGTGCGCCGCCTGCCTCCAGGGGGAGTACGGCTACCTCGGCCTGTTCCTCGGAGTGCCGGTCCAGCTCGGCTCCGGAGGCCTCGAGAAGGTGATCGAGATCCGGCTGGCGGAGGACGAGAAGGCCGCGCTCGATCGGTCGGCGGCCGCCGTGCGCGAACTGGTCGCCAAGCTGGCGCTCTGACGACGGCGGCCGCGCGCCCCGGACGTCCTCAGGGCCGAGCGGCCTCCGGGACGGGCGCCGCCAGATCGGCGTCGGTGCTGGTTGCGATCTCGTCGACCAGGCGATCGATGGTCCGGTGCACCGCCTCGATCGTGCCCCGTGGCTGGTTCGCCAGGATGGCGAACGCGAAGACGCGGGCGTCGCGATTGGTCACGTAGCCCGCCAGGGACACGGAGCCCGAGACCCGGCCCGTCTTCGCCCGCACGCGCCGACGGGCCTGCTCGCCGCCGAAGCGATCGTTGAGCGTCCCATCGGCGCCGCCGATCGGCAGCGAGGTCATGAGCTCGGGGCCGATCTCGAAGTCGGCGCGGCTCCGCATCAGGACGTCGGCCAGGAGGCGCGCCGTCACCCGGTCGTCGTCCGACAGGCCGGATCCGTCGGCGAGCGTGATCGCCGCCGTGCTCACGCCGATCCCCGACAGGAACGCGCGCACCATCTCGACTCCCGAAGCGGTCGTCCCGGGGATGCCGACGAATTGCGCCCCGAGCGTCTTGAGGATCATCTCCGCCATGAAGTTGTTGCTGTTCTTGTTCATGTCGCGGACGAGCGCCGCGAGCGGGCGCGACTCGTGGATGTGGAGCGTGCGCGCCCCTTCGGGAACGGTGCCCGTGGAGATCCCGCCGGCGATCTCGATGCCGTACTGCCGCCCGATCTCGCGGAAGGCGTGCAGGGCGTAGAGGGCCGGCTCCTCGACCGCCCGGTTCAGCACCACAGCACCAGTTCCCCGCCGGATGGTGCCGCTCGCCACCAGGACGTTCTGCCCCTGATCGAAGGCGCGGTCGACGTTGATGGCCGTCGTCTGGTTGCCGGTGGTCGCCCGGTTGAGGACCTGGAAGTAGGAGGCGATCGGCTCGAGCGTCAGGTCGGGGCGCGCTCCCAGGAGAGGGGAGGGCTCGACGCGCACCGTGACAACGTTGAAGTTGCAGGAGAGGGCGCCGATGGGAGCGTTGTACCAGGAGTCGGCGGCAGGGGGCGGCCATCCCGCCGGCCGCCGCACCGTGTCGAAGTACGACTCGTCGGCGATGAGGCTCCCCTCCACGCGGCGCAATCCCATGTCGGACAGGCGCCGCGCGATCAGCCACCAGGCCTCGCCGACCAGATCGGGCGCGCCCCGCCCCTGGATGTAGAGGTTCCCTGGGAGAACGCCGGAGGCGTCGATCGCCGCGTCGGCGCAGACCCGGGTCTCGTAGACGAATTCCGGCTTCAGGAGCGCCAGCGCCGCCGTGCTCGTCAGGATCTTGAGGGTCGACGCGGGGCGGAGAAGGGCCGCCGCATTCTTCTCGTAGACCGGGCGCCCCTCCGGCAGCGACAGCACCGAGATCCCGGTTTCCTGGGGGTGCAGGACGGGCGAAGCGACGAGGGCCGCCAGCCGCGAGGCGAGCGCCGGCCGGCCGGACGGGGCAGGCTCGGGCGCAGCGGGGACGGCCGGCTTCTGGGCCGGAGGATCCGCCGCGGCGGCCCCGGCCGGGGCGGCGAGCGACGCGAGGAGGCAGGCGAGAAGCGTCCCGGTGATCGTCGGCGGCATCGTTCCCAATCCGTGGGCGTGGGATTCTCGCACAGCCCCGAAACGCTGTCAAAACAACGGTTTGACACGATCGTGGTGAGGTGCTATAGAGGGCCGTTCCGGAGCACTCGTGAGAGTCCACGAATACCAGGCCAAGCAGATCCTCAAGCGTTTCGACGTCGACGTCCCGCGCGGCGACGTCGCCTTCAGCGCCCGGCAGGCGGGGGCCGAGGCGGCGCGCCTGGGCGGCAAGGTGGTGCTCAAGGCCCAGATCCACGCCGGGGGCCGCGGCAAGGCCGGCGGCGTCAAGGTGGCGGCCGACCCGGGCGAGGCGGAACGCCTGGCGATGGAGATCCTCGGCAAGACCCTGGTGACGCCGCAGACGGGCCCCCAAGGGAGGCGCGTGCGCCGCCTCCTGGTCGAGGAGGCTTTGGATGTGGCGCGCGAGCTGTACCTGGGCCTGACGCTCGACCGCGCGCGCGGCGTGCCGGTGGTGATGGCCTGCGCCCAGGGCGGCGTCGAGATCGAGGCGGTGGCGGCCCGCGATCCGGACGCCCTGAGCATCGAGCCGATCGACCCTCTGCTGGGGCTGCGCCCTTTCCAGGCGCGGCGCATCGCCTACGCACTGGGGCTCGAGGGGGACCTGGTCACGCGGGCCGTGCGGCTGGTGACCAGCCTGGCCCGGGTCTACCAGGAGACCGATGCGTCGCTGGTGGAGGTCAACCCGCTCATCGTGACCGCGGGACGCGGGAGCCTGGTCGCCCTCGACGCCAAGATGAGCTTCGACGACAACGCCCTCTTCAGGCATCCCGAGATCCGCGATCTTCGGGACACCGACGAGGAGGACCCCCTCGAGGTCGAGGCGTCGGCCCACTCCCTCAACTACATCAAGCTCGATGGCAGCGTCGGCTGCATGGTGAACGGCGCCGGGCTGGCGATGGCGACCATGGACATCATCCAGCACGTCGGCGGCTCGCCGGCGAACTTCCTGGACGTGGGCGGGGGCGCCCGCGCCGAGCAGGTGGCCGCCGCCTTCCGGATCCTGGTCTCCGACGCCAACGTGCGCGCCGTCCTGATCAACATCTTCGGGGGCATCCTGCGGGTCGACGAATTGGCGAAGGGCGTCGTGGAGGCGGTGCGGCAGGTGGGCGCCAAGGTGCCGCTCGTCGTGCGGCTCGAAGGCACCAACGTCGAGGAAGGGAAGAGGATCCTGCTCGAGGCGCGGATCAACGTCAGCGTCGCGGACGGGATGCTGGACGCGGCGAAGAAGGTCGTGGCGCTGGCGGGCGGGCGATGAGCATCCTGGTCGACAAGTCGAGTCGCGTCGTGGTCCAGGGACTGACCGGCCGCGAGGGCTCCTTCCACGCGCGGCAGTGCCGCGAGTACGGAACCCGCGTCGTCGCGGGAGTGACCCCGGGGCGGGGTGGCACGACGCACGAGGAGATCCCCGTCTTCAACACCGTCCGCGAGGCCGTGACGCGCGAGGGCGCCGACGTGTCGCTGATCTTCGTTCCGCCGCCGGCCGCGGCCGACGCCATCCTGGAGGCGGCCGACTCGGGGATCCGCCTGATCGTCTGCATCACGGAGGGCATTCCGGTCTCGGACATGGTGCGCGTCGCTCCGGCCGTGGCGCGCTCCGGCGCCCGGCTGATCGGCCCGAACTGCCCCGGCGTCATCTCCCCCGGCAAGTGCAAGGTCGGCATCATGCCGGGCTACATCCACAAACCCGGGCCTGTCGGGGTCGTGTCGCGGAGCGGCACCCTGACCTACGAAGCCGTGGCGCAGCTGACGCGCCGCGGGATTGGGCAGACGACCTGCATCGGCATCGGCGGGGATCCGATCATCGGCACCACCTTCCGCGACGCGCTCGGGCTCTTCCGGGACGATCCCGAGACCCGCGCCATCGTGATGATCGGCGAGATCGGCGGCAGCACGGAGGAAGAGGCCGCCCGCTACGCCAAGGAGGCGCTCCAGGTGCCGATCGTCGCCTTCGTGGCGGGTCAGACCGCGCCCCCGGGTCGGCGGATGGGACACGCGGGTGCGATCATCTCCGGCGGCCGGGGGACGGCCGCGGAGAAGATGAGCGCCCTGAAGGAGGCCGGCATTCACGTGCTCAAGTCTCCGGCGGAAATCGGCGAGGCGGTCCAGAGGCTGCTCGGATGAGTGGTCGGCGCCGGAGAAGAGGAGACGCGCGACGATGATCGAGAGGACGTTGTCGATCGTGAAGCCGGATGGCGTGAGGGACGGCCGGGTCGGAGACGTGATCCGCCGCTTCGAGGCGGCCGGCCTCCGGATCGTGGCCCTCAAGATGATCCGGCTCGACGCCGCGGCGGCCTCGGGCTTCTACCACGTGCACCGGGAACGGCCGTTCTTCTCGTCGCTCGTGGCCTTCATGACCTCGGGCCCGATCGTCCCGATGGTCGTGGAAGGCGAGGGTGCCATCGATCGCGTCCGGACGATCATGGGGGCCACCGACCCCGCGAAGGCCGCACCCGGAACGCTGCGCAAGGACTTCGCCTCCTCCATCGAGCAGAACGTCGTGCACGGCTCCGACGCGCCCGCCACCGCGGCCTTCGAGGTGGGCTACTTCTTCAACGCCCTCGAGATCCCGCCTCGCTGAGGCCCCATGAAGGACCTGCTGCGCCTGGTGGGCTACGTCCGGCCCTACTCGCGGCGGGTCGCCGCGGCCGTTGGCGCCGCCTTCCTGATCTCCGCCTGCTACCTGGCGCTGCTCGGCCTGGTTCAGCCGATCGTCGACGAGGTCCTGCCGAAGTCGGTCACCGGACCCACGGCCACCGCCGGGAAGCTCCACCTCCTGGACGAGGCCAGGCGGCTCATCGGGGCCGGCGCCTCGTTCTCGCCCGTTCTCGCCGTCTGGTCCAACCGGCTCCACACTGACTCGAGGGCGACCGCTGTCCTGATTGCGATCCTGTTGATCGTGGTCTTCGTGGCGAAAGGGTTCTTCACCTACCTGACCGACTACCTGACGCGCTGGACCGGGCTCCAGGTCGTGCTGGACCTCAGGGCCGATCTCTATGCGCGCGTCCAGCGGCAGTCCCTGGCCTTCTTCTCGGAGCATTCGACGGGGCACCTCATCTCGCGAGTCATGGGGGACACGGGGCGGCTGCAGCGCCTGGTGTCGGGGGACCTGGCGCAGGTCTTCCGGCTCTCGGCGATCGTCCTCGGGCAGGCTGCCTGGCTCTTCTATCTGAACTGGCGCCTGGCCGGCTTCTGTCTCGTGCTTCTGCCTCTGATCGTGTATCCGGTGGCGCGGATGGGCCGCCGCCTCAAGGAGACCAGCCTCTCGAGCATGCAGAGGACGGGTGATGCCTCCCTGATCATGAAGGAGGGGATCTCCGGGACCCGCGTGGTGCAGGCGTTCGGGATGGAGCAGTTCGAGATCGATCGCTTCGTCACCTCCCTCGATCGCGTGCAGCGCGTCGAGAAGCGGGCGGCGCGGCTGGTCTCGATCATGGGACCGGTCCTGGAACTGGTGGCTGCGTTCGGCGCCGCGGTGCTGTTCACGTACGCGGCGTACCGCATCGCCGCGGGCAAGCTGTCGGCCGGCGAGTTCATCACGTTCGTAGCGGCCCTGATCGTCATCTTCGGATCGCTCCGCAACCTGGTGAAAATCAACAACGACCTGCAGCAGGGGCTGGCGGCCGCACGGCGCGTGTTCGAGATGATCGACCAGCCGTGCCAGGTCGCCGAGAAACCGCAGGCGGTGGCGTTGCCGCCGTTCCGGGAGCGGATCGAGTACCGCGGCGTGTCGTTCGCCTACGGCAAGGCACCCGTGCTGCGGGACATCGACCTCGTCGTCCGCCCGGGCCAGGTGGTCGCGCTCGTCGGTGGGAGCGGGGCCGGGAAGTCGACGCTCGTCAACCTGCTGCCGCGCTTCTACGACGTCACCGCCGGCGCCCTGCTCGTCGACGGCCACGACGTGCGCGACGTGACGCTCGCCTCCCTGAGGCAGAACATCGGCCTGGTGACGCAGGAGGTGATCCTGTTCGACGGCACGGTGCGGAACAACATCGCATACGGCCGCGGGGACCAGCCTCAGGACAAGGTGATCGCCGCGGCGCGTGCCGCCCACGCCCATGCCTTCATCGAGGCGCTGCCGCAGGGCTACGACACGCCGCTGGGTGAGTCGGGCCACCGCCTGTCGCAGGGGCAGCGCCAGCGGCTGTCGATCGCCCGCGCCATCCTGAAGGACTCGCCGATCCTGATCCTGGACGAAGCGACCTCGTCGCTCGATTCGGAGTCGGAGGCGGAGGTGCAGGCGGCGCTCGAGAACCTGATGCAGGGACGGACCGTGTTCGTGATCGCCCACCGTCTGTCGACGGTCCGCCGCGCCGATCTCATCCTGGTCCTGGATGAGGGCCGGATCGTGGAGCGCGGCGCGCATGCCGAGCTGCTGGCGGCGCGGGGCCTCTACGCCCGCCTCCACAACCTGCAGTTCCGCGACGACAAGCCGGTCTCCCGGGCCTCCGTGCTTTGAGTCGGGTCATCGGGCTGTTCCGCTCCGACCGCTCCTGCCTCGTCCTGATCGCGATCCTCGGGCTCCTGCTCTGCGGCAGCGGCCTGGGAGGGCGGGATCTGTGGGACCCGGACGAGCCGCGCACGGCCCAGGTGACCGAGGCGATCGTACGGTCGGGCGACTGGGCCGTCCTGCAACAGGAAGACCATCTCTATCTCGAGAAGCCGCCGCTCTACTACTGGCTCGCGGCGCTTGCGTCCCTGCCGGCGGAGGTCGTCGACGAGTTCAGCGTCCGGTTGCCGGCGAGCGTGGCCGCGATCCTCACGGCCGTCACCGTCTTCCTGTTCGGCCGGAGCCTCTTCGGCCGCCGCGCCGGCGCCCTGGCCGCCCTCGTCTTCCTGACCACGTTCGACGTCGTCCTGGAGGCCCGCTGGGCACGGCCCGACATGCTTCTGACGCTGTGTGTGACAGCCGCTGCCTGGTGCTTTCGCGAGGCCCTGGACGAACGCGCGCCGCGCTTCTGGCTGGCCGGGTTCTATCTGGCGGTGGGCCTTGCCGTTCTCTCCAAGGGGCCTGTGGGCCTGCTGCCGATCCCCGCGGCGCTCGTCTGTCTGGCCGCGAGTCGCAGGCTGGCCTTCCTCAAGCGGGCCGGAGTCGCCTGGGGCCTCCCGCTCCTGCTCCTGCCTGTGTCCTTGTGGCTCGCCGCCTGGAGCGCCGGAACCGGGCGGCCCTTCCCCCTGGCGGTGATTCTCGAGCGGTTCGGCCTCCGAGTCGCCCTGGGCCTGCACCACTCCAGGCCCCTTCTCCACATGCTGGGCAGCCTGCCGCTGGCCCTCTTTCCGTGGGTCGGCCTGTTGCCGGCCGCGCTGCAGGACGCCTGGCCGCGACGCGGCCAGAGGCGGGACGATCGGACCGTGTTTCTCGTGTCCTTCCTGCTCGTCTACGCGGCGCTGTTCGCCATGTCGGCCGAGAAGCGCGGCGTCTATCTCCTCCCCATCCTGCCGTTCCAGGCGCTGCTCGTCGGAAGGCTCTGGGACGGCGCCCTGATGGAATGGGATCCGCATCCTCTCGATCGTCCGATCCGCTGGGGGCTCGCCCTTCTGGGCGCCATCGCCGTCGCGGGGAGCGGCTATTACCTGCCGCTCATCCGGGAAACGGACGCGGCGCTCCTGCGACCGGCGGCCGCGCTGTGCGTGGCTTTCGTCCTCTCGACGATCGTCCCGCTCGTCCTGGTGCGCCGGCTGGGTCCCGGCCGGGCCTTGGGAGCGTTCGCCTCGGGGCTCGCCGTGTGCTATGTCGTGATCGTCGCCGCGGTCCTGCCCGCGGTCGACCGGCTGAAGTCGGCGCGGCCGCTGGCGACGCGCGTCGCCGCCGTGGCCGGGGGGGACCCCGTGGCCATCTATCCAGACGATCATCCAGGCCTCGCCTGGTACGCCCGGCGCCCAATCACGGTGCTGTCCGACAGTCCGCGGCTCCGGGAGTTCCTGCAGTCCACGCCGCGCGCCCTCTGTCTGATGGAGGAGGCGACCTGGGAGGCGGAGCGATCCGGCCTGCCGGCCGCGCAGGTGGTCGAGCGGGGGAGCGTCGGACATCGCAGCCTCGTGCTGGTCCGGGCCGGCACGTGACTTCGGGTCCTCCAGGCA
>Ga0075428_100005364_pt1 | contig 14250 bp, 10 predicted proteins | sample RhiMetdeltSRZDD2_FD_75291 | JGI IMG/M metagenome (GOLD analysis project Ga0075428, IMG submission 75291) | Populus rhizosphere microbial communities from Tennessee, USA - Rhizosphere MetaG P. deltoides SRZDD2 | ecosystem: Host-associated > Plants > Roots > Rhizosphere > Soil | place: USA...
GTGATGAGGTAGCGCACCTCCGCTTCCGTGAGCGTGGCACCGAAGGACCTGCCGAGGTCGGCGGTGATGGTAGCCTTGCCAAGCACGCGCCAGGCTTCCTTGCCGTAGGCGTGCGCCAGGCGGCGCACGTGGCCGGCGTCCAGGAACGCGTAGTCACGAGCCAGCGCGCCTGCCAACGTGTCGAAGCCGCCGACGTCGAAGTCGCCGCCGGGCAGAGGCTGCCGGCCGGTCCAGCCTGCGGCCAGCCCCTGCCGCTCCGGCAGGTGGGGGCCCAAACGCTCCACGACGGCCTCGGCCAAGCGGCGGTAGGTCGTGATCTTGCCGCCGATGATGGCCAGCAGTGGCGGTTGGCCCGGCGCCTCGTCCATCTCGAGCACGTACTCGCGAGAAGCAGCCTGCGCCGCGCTGGCACCGTCATCGTAGAGCGGCCGCACTCCGCAATAAGACCACACGATGTCCGAGCGGCGCACCGGACTGGCGAAGCAAGCGCTCGCCGTCGCGCACAGATAGTCGACTTCCCCGCCCGAGATGGTCGCCGCACCCGGGTTGCCGACGAAGTCGCGATCGGTGGTGCCAATCAACGTGAAATCGTGCTCGTAAGGGATGGCAAACACCACCCGACCGTCCGGGTTCTGAAACAGGTAGGCGCGATCATGCGCAAACAGCTTGGGCACGACGATGTGCGAGCCCTGTACGAGGCGCACCTTGTGGCCGGTGCCCGAGGCCAGCAGATCCGCAACATTGGCCACCCAGGGTCCCGCGGCATTCACAAGCACGCGCGTGGCCATCGTTTCGGTGCCCGCCGCGCCGGCTTCCTGCACCGTCAGGCTCCAGTGATCACCCGTGCGCGCTGCTCCAAGCACGCGGGTGCGCACGCGGATGTCGGCCCCGCGCCGCGCGGCGTCGACCGCATTCAGGACCACAAGACGGGCGTCGTCGACCCAGCAATCGGAGTACTCGAAGGCGGTGCTGAAGATGCCGGGCTTGAGCGCAGCGCCGGCCGCGTCCGCCGCGAGGTCGAGCGACGTCGTACCAGGCAACCGCTGGCGGCCGCCCAGATGGTCGTACATGAACAGTCCGACGCGTAGCATCCAGGCCGGCCGCAGCCCTTGCTGGTAGGGCAACACAAAGCGCATCGGCCGCACGATGTGCGGGGCAATCGCCCACATTACCTCGCGCTCGGTCAGCGCCTCGCGCACCAGCCGGAAATCGAAGTGCTCGAGGTAACGCAGGCCGCCGTGGATGAGCTTGGTCGAGCGCGAGGACGTACCGGAAGCAAGGTCGCCCATCTCGCACAGGAGGACGGAAAAACCGCGGCCCGCTGCGTCGCGCGCCAGCCCGCAGCCGTTGATGCCGCCGCCGATGATCGCCAAGTCGTAAACGTGTTGCACAAATGTCCCGCTTGCGAAATGCGCCGACCCCGGCCACCGGCCTCGCGAGCGAACTTCGGCATCACAACGCGAAACTTGAGCGTCCGAAATTCGCCTACCTGACCGGCAGCGGTAGTCTTTACATCAAGTAGCACGATCTGGGATCTCGATTTCGAACGCGGCCCCGTGGTCGATTTCCAAGAGGCGGATCGTACCGCCATGGGCCGCCACCAGCTCCTGTGCCACGGCCAGCCCGAGCCCGGTGCCGCCCTTGCGCGCCGAGCCCTGGAAGGCTTGAAACAGGTGGATGCGCGCCTTCTCCGGCACGCCCGGCCCATCATCGCGGACCAGAATGACCACGCGCCGGCCGTTGCGGCGTCCGGCGACATCAATCTGCCCTTTGATCAAGTCCTGCTGCTCGATGGCCTGCAGGGCATTGCGGCACAAGTTGGTGAGCACGCGGAACAGCTGGTCGCGATCGGCATCGATGCGCAAGGCCACATCGATATCGATGCCCCAGGCGACGGCTCCCTCGCGCGGCAAGCCAAGTCCGTCGCCCACTTCCTCCACCAGCGCGCGCAGCGCGATCAACTCGCGGCGCGGGGCGGCCTCCTCGGCACGTCCGAACCTGAGCGTGCTCTCGGCAAGGTTGATGGCCCGGCCCAGCGATACGATCAGCTTCGGCGCGAAACGCTGCACGGCCGGATCGGGCAGGTCGCCGAGCCGGTCCGAGATGAGCTGGGCGTTGGCCAGCATGTTGCGCAGGTCGTGACTGATCTTGCTGACGGCGAGCCCGAGCGCGGCCAGACGGTTCTTCTGCTGCAGGGTCTGCGTCAGCTCCATCTGCATGTGCGCCAGCTCGCGCTCGGCCGTGCCGATCTCGTCGTGGCGCGAGGAGGGCACGATGATCCGGCTCGCATCCTCGGGATTCTGGCTGAAGCGCAGCATGTTGCGCGTGATGCGCGTCATGGGCTGCACCAGCAGCCCATTGAGCGCGAAATAGACCAGCGCAGCGCTGATCATCGAGATGATGATCGACAGGCCGAGCACGTTGAGGCCGTAGCGGATCATGGCGGCGCGCAGCGGCGCTTCGGGCAGCACCACCTCGATGAACTCTCCGGGGCCCATGCCGGTCTCGCCGATCACCCGGATCAGGCGGTCCTCGCGGCCGAAGAACACGCTCAACGCCTGACGAATGAGACGCAGTCGCAATTTTAAGCCGCCCCACGCGCCCGTGTCGCGGGCCGAAGCACGAAAGTCGAAGCTCTCCTCGAACTCGGAGGAACCATCGGAAGGCAGCACAAGCCGACGCTCGTTGTTGCGCTTCCAGGCAACCGCACGAACCTGGGCGGTGCGCAGCAGTTCGGCGCGTAGCGAGTCGGGCACCACCCCACCGGGCACGGCCTCGGCCGCCAGGGACGCGAGCTGCGCCGCCGTCAGGCGATCGGTGAGCCACGTGATGCGGAAGTTGGCGACCGACGGCACGAAGATCAGCACTTCCGCCAGCATGACGAACAGCACCGTCAGCATCAGCAGCTTGGCGGACAGGCCGAGGCCGCGCCGTTCCGACGTGGCGGCTAGTGGCGAGCGCAGCGCCAGTACGCGCTCGCGCAGCCGCTCGAACCAGCCCTGGGCGTTACCGAGGATATCTCGCGGCACCACCCGGTCCTCGCCACTCGACTTGCGCTATCCGAATTTCGCCAGCCATCCAACCAACCGCCGAACGAACGGACTGGCCGCCGCGGTCGCATAGTACCCATAGGCCACCCGCCTGTTGATCTCGGAAAATGTCGGGTATGGCGAAATCCATTGTGTCATCGCCTTAATATCCAGTCCCTGTGATACGGCCAAGGACCACATTTGGATCAGCTCGCCGGCGCGCTCGCCGACAATGCTGGCTCCCAGTATCTTACCCTTCGCGTTGGTCACAACTTTGATGAAGCCCTCCGTCGCGCGCTCGGTGTGGGCGCGATCGTTCTCGTGGTAGGGCCATCGGAAGACGCGCACCTTGCCATATCTCTTCTTGGCGATGTCCTCCGTAAGGCCGACATGTGCCAGTTCGGGATCGGTGAAGGTGACCCATGGAATGATATCATTGTTCACCTTGGCCGGCAGGCGGAACAGGGCCCGGCGAATGACGATGCCGGCGTGGTAATTCGCCACATGCGTGAACTGCGGCCCGCCGATGACGTCGCCGATGGCGAACACGCGCGAGTTGGAGGTGACGAGCCCGGCGTTCACCTGGATACCGCGCTTGTCGTACTTAATGGAGGCGGCATCGAGATTGAGGCCGGCGGTGTTGGGCTTGCGGCCGGTTGCAACGAGCAGGTGCGTACCTTGCACGATGCTCGACACGCCACCCTCTGAGATGTGCACATCCACCAGGTGCATGCCGCCGCTGACGCGCTCGACCAGCGCGCCCTCGCGGATCTCCATGCCCTCTGCGCGCAGACGCTTCAGGACCACTTCGGATATCTCGGGCTCGTCCTTGCCGAGCGCCTTCAGCTCCTCGATGACCGTGACGCGGCTGCCGAGCCGCAAGTGCGCCTGGGCAAGCTCCAGGCCGATCGGGCCGCCGCCGATGACGATCAGATGGTCGAGCTTGTCGCGGTTGTCGAAGATGGTCTCGTTGGTGAAGTGGGTCACGGTCTCCAGACCGGCAATGGGTGGAATGGCGGGAGACGAGCCCGTGGCGATGACGAACCGGCGCGCCTTCACGCGCGTGTCGCCGGCCACCACCGTATCGCGGCTGATGAACTGGGCGGTGGCCTTGATGACCTTGACGCCGAGGCCCGTGAAGCGCTCGACGGAGTCGTTGGGCGCGATGGAGGCGATGACGCCGTGCACGTGGTCGTGCACGGCACGATAGCCAATCGACGGGTTGGTCGGCACCAGGCCGAACGGCGCGCAGGAGCGCATCTCCTGGGCCCGACGCGCGGCCGCAAGCAGGGCCTTGGACGGCACGCAGCCGTAGTTCAGGCAGTCGCCGCCCATGCGATGCTTCTCGATCAGGACGACGCTGACGCCCAGCTGCGCGGCCGCTGCCGCCACCGACAGGCCGCCCGATCCGGCGCCGATCACGCACAGGTCCGCCCGCAGCTCCTGGGTGGCCGAGCCAGCCGAAGTGGCTGGCAGGCTGTCGCCCTTGCCGGCGCCGCGCCCCATCAGGCCGCCGACATCGGCCCGCATCAGGCCGACGCCCCGTTCATTTGGCTGCGCCATGCATGTTTCTCCATCTCTTGTAGGCAATCGGCAGGAGCGCTGCGACACCGAGCAGCACGAACGCCACAATGAGCTCCCGCGTCACGAGGGAACTCGCCTTGAGCGAGAATACACAGGCTCCCGCACCATGCGCGGCAACGCACTTGGCATGCTGGACTTGCGCTGCCGCAATGACGCTGTCGAGGCCGGCCCCGAGGGAGGCAAAGGCCATAGTGGCAGGAATGATACCGAAAAACGTGCCAACCACGTAAGTCTTTAGCGGCACGTCGAGGATCGCGGCCACGAGATTGACGGCCCAGAACGGAAAGGCCGGCACGAACCTCAGAAACAGCAGATAGCTCATGGCATTGGTCTGGAAACCTGCCTTCATCTGCTCGAACAAGGCATCGAGCCTGCGCAGCTTGTCGCGCGGGCTCATGATGCCAGGCAACCAGCCGATGCGCCCGGCGAGGTCGCCGAGCTTGGTGTCGGCGATGGCGGCCCGCGCAATGAGAAATACCAACGTTGCACCGATGGTCGCCCCGACGATGGCGGCAATGCCACCCACGACGGTGCCAAACAGCAGGCCGCCGGCAAGCGTCAGCACCAGGCCGCCGGGCAGCGACAGGGTGACCATCGCCACATAGACGAGGACGTACAGCAGTAGGGACAGAACGGGATGCGCATTCAACACCAGGTGAAAGTGGTCTCGCCAGGTGACGACGTTCTCGAGCGTGATGGCACGGTGCCAGCCCATGGCGAACACGACCAGCATGGCCATGGCTATCGCCAGCACAGGTGCCCATCGACTGAGAGGCGCGCGGGGCCAAATCGATGGCATCATTGCTGGTCCGCCTGCGCTGTGAACGGCCAAACCGATGCGGCTGCGTACGTGCCGCCCGGGCCTTCGCCGCTGCCTCATGCCACCGACCGTCCCTTAGCGGAAGACCGAGGTTCGGGGCCATGCTGCAAACCGTGAAGACGTTCACGGTTGCTGGTAAGATAAGCTTTCACCGTCGACTGTATACGCCATGTAAAGCAAACGTGAGCCGAAGCCAGACCCAGTGAGGCGCCGCCCGAGGCCTGATTATGTCGCGATTCGGCGGCGCCCAGCCGGCTTTCGGCTCGGGCGCCTACAGGCGCCCGTATTGGGCCTTCAGGCGCCGCCGCGCCCCGCATTGCCGGACACATAGGGTCCAGCTTGATCGACCAAGGCCTGACCGATCGCCCTTGCCGTCTCCGCATCCATGGGGAACTGCAGGCCGGCGTTGCCCACGACGATGGTTGCCGACTGATTGATCGGCGACCAGCCGAGCCGCACGCGCAACGGCGGCAGGGGTTGGTCGTTCTGGCCGCGCAAGTAGTGGACATCCGGCCTGGTGCCCAGTTCCTCCTGCTTGGCCGCCATCTCCTGGGACATGTAGCCGACGACCTGCAAGAGTTCGCACAAGTCGCGCTCGGACATGGCGATGGGAAAAACTTGACCCCGCCGGTCGTAGATGTCGACCCTCACCGTCTTGCCGTCGACGCTCATTGCAGCGCCGAGCATCTTCACGGCGCAGGCGCCGTTCTGCTCGACCTGCACGCACGGCGGCACCTTGGCAGCTTCGTTTGCCATTACTGTCTCCCGATGAGTGGTTCTGATGGGCGGCAGCCCGAACTGTATGGCGAAATGCCAAGCAGAGAGAAGCGTTCAGTCAGTCGAAGCGGGCGGGCCGGCGAGCTTTGGTCCTGCCCGAAGGGCCAGGCGCACGGGCCGCGACCTTAACCATGCGAGGGGTGGCCGGCACGCAGACGGCCAAGCCTAGCGCGACAAGCCGATGAATCTCAGGGATATTGTAGGTTGAGGTGAAGCGGCGGCAGCGGGGTGCGGCGGCCTCGTTCGCGGTTTGGACGATCGACAGACCAGCATCCTTCATCGCCGATTCGCTCGCATTGACTTGGGCCTAGCGCGACCCTATAAGCGCGCAACTTCCGATCAGCTCGTGGCGGGCTTTGCGCGTGAGGCGCAACGCTCCCGCGTAGGCTTGTTCAGACGGCGCTGCAGGGTACGCCGGCCGAGGAGAGCGAACGTGAAACGGACCTACCAGCCGAGCAAACTCGTGCGCAAGCGCCGGCACGGCTTTCGCAAGCGCATGGAAACGACCGGCGGCCGCAGGGTGGTGGCGCGTCGGCGCGCCAAGGGCCGCAAGCGGCTGTCGGCGTGAACGGACGCCTGCACACGGCGGTCGCACATGACCAGAACGGCGCTGGCAGCAGATCGGTCGGCGCCGCGGCTCGTCACGCTGAAGCGGCGGGCGCAGTTCCTGCGCATTCGCAAGGGCGCGCGCTGGGCAACGTCGGCATTCGTGCTCGAGGCCAAGCGGCGCGATGATGAGACGGCCGATGTACGGGCGCAGCCGCGCTTCGGCTTCACCGTCACCAAGCAGATCGGCAAGGCGGTCGAGCGCAATCGCATCCGGCGCCGCCTCAAGGCCGCGGTGAGGGATGTGCAAGTGGCCCACGCCAGGAGCGACTTCGACTATGTTCTCATTGCCCGCCGCCCGGCGCTGACATCGGCGTATGCGGCGCTAGTGACCGACCTAACGACAGCGCTGCAGCGCGTGCATCGGCCCCCGCGACCGCGACGCAATTGAGCAAAGCGAAGGGGTAACCGGCCACCCCAACTCGGCCGACAGCAGCTCGGAACGCCCATGCAGGATCAGGACAACCAGAAAAACCTCCTCCTTGCCATCGTGCTGTCGGTGTCCGTGCTACTGGCCTGGCAGCTGATGTTTGCCGGGCCGAAGCTGAAGGAAGAGCAGGAACGTCGCGCGCGGGTGCAGCAGGAGCAGACGCAGACCACTCAGCCCGGCGGCGCTGCCAAGATCGGTTCCGAGACCCTGCCCAAGGGCAGTGGCGCCCTGCCGTCGTCGATCGCGACGCCTGCCGCATCCCGCGCGGCAACGCTGCAGGGCAATCCACGCGTGCAGATCAGCACGCCTAGCCTGCGCGGTTCGATTGCCTTGAAGGGCGGCCGTATCGACGATCTGGTGCTCGTCAAGTATCACGAGACGGTCGAACCCAACAGCCCGAACGTCGTTCTGTTCTCGCCGTCCGGATCGCCCGAGCCCTACTACGCGGAGTATGGCTGGGTATCAGCCTCAGGCGACGCCCTGCCGGTACCCAATAGCGACACGCTGTGGACGCTCGAGAAGGGCAGCACGTTAACACCAGACAGCCCCGTCACGCTCGTCTGGGACAACGGCAAGGGCGCCTTGTTCCGGCGCACGATCGCGATCGATGCCGACTACCTGATCACCGTCACCGACGAGGTGGAGAACAAGGGCCGGACCGAGCTCTCCCTCTATCCCTATGCGCTGATATCGCGGCACGGCATGCCCAAGGTGCAGGGCTATTGGATCCTGCACGAAGGCCTGATCGGCGTGCTCGGCGACGCCGGGCTCAAGGAAATCACCTTCACCGATGCCATCAAAGATGGTGCCTCCAAGTCCTTCAAGGAGACCGGCGGCTGGCTCGGCATGACCGACAAGTATTGGGCGTCAGCTCTGATCCCCGATCAGAAAACGCCCTACGAGGCTGCCTTGCGCGGCGCAAAGAGCTCGGGCGGCGTCGAGAAGGATCGCTTTGAGGCTGGCTATGCGCTCGGCACCTTCGCCGTGCCGCCCGGCGAGAAGCGCTCGGCGACCAACAAGCTGTTCGCCGGCGCCAAGCAGGTGTCCCTGCTGCAGAACTATCAGGAGAAGCTGCAGGCCAAGAACTTCGACCTGCTCATCGATTGGGGCTGGTTCTGGTTCATCACCAAGCCGCTGTTCAAGTTGCTGCACTACCTGGGCCAGGTGTTCGGCAACTACGGCCTCGCCATTCTCGCCACCACCGTGCTCGTCAAGGCCGCGTTCTTCCCGCTGGCCAACAAGAGCTACGAATCGATGGCCAAGATGAAGAAGCTGCAGCCGGAGATGGAGAAGATCCGCGATCGCTTCAAGGAGGATCGTGTTCGCCAGCAGCAGGAGCTGATGGCTCTCTACAAGAACGAGAAGATCAACCCGATGGCGGGCTGTCTGCCGATCGTGCTGCAGATCCCGGTGTTCTTCGCGCTCTACAAGGTGCTGTTCGTCACCATCGACATGCGCCACGCGCCGTTCTTCGGCTGGATCAAGGATCTGTCCGCGCCCGATCCGACTTCCCTGTTCAACCTGTTCGGGCTGCTGCCCTACACCGTGCCCGAGTTCCTGCACGTCGGCGTCTGGCCGCTGATCATGGGCGCGACCATGTGGGTGCAGATGCAGTTGAACCCGCAGCAGCCCGATCCGGTGCAGCAGCGGATCTTCAACTGGATGCCGGTGATGTTCACGTTCCTGCTGGCATCATTCCCGGCCGGCCTCGTGATCTACTGGGCGTGGAACAACGTGCTGTCGCTGCTGCAGCAGTACTGGATCATGCGCAAGAACGACACCGAAGTTCACCTTTGGAAGAATCTCGGTGTCGACAAGTGGAAGGGCCGCCTGGCAGCGGTGCGCAATGTCGACGTCAAGGACCTGAAGAGCAGGGTTGGCGCGGCATCGGCCGCCGGCGCCAGCTCGCTGCGCGAGACGCTGAAGAAGCGCCCGGCCAAGCCTGCGCCCGCGCCCAAGCCGGTTGCCGCCAACGACGACGCTGGTGCGCGGGCCGAGGCGCCGCGCACCGAGCCGGCCCAGCCGTTGCCGCCCATGACGCGCGAGCAGGCCCTCAAGGTGCTGGGTCTTGAGTCCGATGCCACCGAGTTCGAGATCAACGTGGCGCTCAGGGACGGCGAAGCCTCCCGCCTCAACGGATCGGATCACGCCATCCCGTCCAGGATCGATCAGGCGCGCGAGATCCTGCGCGGGAAGGCGGGCTCCTAGCCGGGCTGAGCGCGGAGGCTGGCGCACGCCATGGGGCTCGCGACGTTCACGCCGGATGAGATCGCCGCCGGCGAGGCGATGTTTGCGCGGCCGTGGCGCTTCGTGAAGAGCGTGCCCAGCCTGGAATTCCTGCCCGACACCGACCGCCCGGAGATGGCCTTCGCCGGCCGCTCCAACGTCGGCAAATCGAGCCTCATTAACGCTTTGGTCGGACAGCATGGGCTCGCCCGCACCTCCAACACGCCGGGCCGTACGCAGGAGCTGAACTTTTTCGCGGTGCCGCATGCGGCGCTGTTCCTGGTCGATATGCCGGGCTACGGCTTCGCCAAGGCACCCAAGGACAAAGTCGATGCGTGGACAAGGCTGGTGCGGGATTACCTGCGCGGCCGGCCCAACCTGGTGCGCGTGTTCCTGCTGATCGATGCTCGCCATGGCATCAAGAGCGCGGACGAGCCGATCATGGCGCTGCTCGATGAGGCAGCGGTGTCCTACCAGGTCGTGTTGACCAAGATCGACAAATTGAAGCCGCGCCAGGTCGATGCTGTTTTTGCGGCCACCGACGCGGTGCTGGAGAAGCATGCGGCGGCAAATGCGAGCCTCATTGCCACCTCATCGCAAACCGGTAGCGGCACTGCCGAGTTGCGTGCCGAGATCGCCATGCTGGCCGCCGCGCATGGCGCCATGCGATCGATGTGAGGCGCGTCGGGCGGGCTAGTTCGACAGCAATTTGTGAAGCAGCGCTGCCGCGACATCCCAGAAATGACCGCTGAGCTTGCCCAGGATCGCGCCGATCGCCAGCGCCACCATCCAACCCATCAGGCGTTTCAGCCGGCGTGATCGGTTCGGCGTGACCCGCACATCGATCACTCGGTCCGGCGGCGCTGTTTCCGCGGCCAAGCCATCCTGACCGACGGTGCGGGCCGACACCATCAGCAGCAAGCGGCCGCGGCCGCTACGCTGCGGCGTCACGGTCCAACGCCAGACGGCGTACTCGTCGTGCACGAACCCGGCCCCGCCCTCCACCCATTGGGTCTCGGGGGATACCGATTCAATTAAGAAGCCGCCGTTCGGTGCCTTCAGCCGTACCGACAGGGCGCGGGCGGCAATCTGGTCGGGCCGATGCGGCACGCTGGCGCCGTTGAGGGCGACCACCAGCGATTCGATGCGGTCGCGCGAGATGCGCACCTCTGCCTTGGAGGTGACGTCGACGCGCATACGTCGCGGCACGCTCTCCACCAGCGGGCCGCGATCGCCCTGCGCGCCGCGCGGCGGTCCGGGGCGCGGCGCTTGCCCTGGTCCCGCCACCATCGGTCCGGAGGGCATGCTGCCGTTCATGCCGGGGCGCGCGGGCAGCCGAGCTGGAACGCCGGGCGCTCCTCCCGGTGCAGGCCCGGGCCGGGCGCCACGCTGAGCGGGTTGCGGCTGGCGCGTGGCCTCGTCCGGCCGCGCCACCCGGGCAGCAGGCGGACGCCCGGTCGTAGGGGCCTGCTGAGGAGCGCGCGGCGCGCCTTGCGGGCGCATGTCCAAGGGCGGTGCCCGCTCCGGCTGCGCGGGGCGGGCAGCCTGTTCCGGTGCCGCGGCCTCCGGCGGGGACGGGCGCGGACTAGGGGCCGGCTCCGCCTTGGTCGGGGTCGACGTGGAGGCAGCCAACAGGTCCTGGAACGCGTTGGTGGGCTTCTCAGCCGGGGGCTCGGGGGGGGCAGCCGGCTTGTCCGCCACTGCGGCCGCAGGGCTAGTGGCTTTCGCCTGCGGCTCGCGGGTTGCAGCCGGCGTCGGCGTCGCATCACCGCCGGCTTTGAGTTGGGCCGCGGCGGCTGCCGCCCGCTGTTGGATGCGCGCGCGGGCTGCCGCCAGAATGTGTTCGGCGGTGTCGGAATGGCTGGCGAGACGCGCGGCCAGAGACCCCGCTTCGACGGCCATGCCTGGCACCTCGATCGCGGCAGCCGGTTGCACGGGCTCCGGCATGATCGTGGCTGCCGGCTCGGGCCCCTGGGCAGCTGTGGCAGGCTTGGACGGCGCCTTGAGGCGCGCCTGCGTGTTGGCCCTCTGCAAGGCCCGGATGGCCTCCTCGAAAGTCATGCCGTGCGACTTCAAGGTGCCGGCCGCGGCGCTCTTGCCGTCGCCGACCACCGCCGCCAGCACGATGGCCCCATCGATTTGTCGGCGCTTGGACTGCTGGGCTGCCGAGGCGGCCGCCTGCAGCACGCGCAACAACTCCGGATCGGGGCGCGGCTCCGTGCCGGGCTCTGCCCGCATATCCTCCAGGAGCCGGCCGAGATAGCCCGACACGTCCACCCGCAGCCGACCCAGGTCAACGTTGGCCGCCTGCAGGATGAGGCCAGCTTCCTGGTCTTCGGTGAGCGCCAGCAGCAGGTGTTCGAGCGTGACGGTGCGGTGCGTCTGCTCACGCGCAAATTTGTGCGCCCGCTCCAGGCTTTCGCCGAGGTTGGACGACATTGGGATGGATTTGAAGTTGTCCGCAATGGATTGCGGCATCAACTACCCCCATGACGCGGTGCACACCGCCGTGCACCGCCTAGGCACCCGCCTGTCCGACCTGCCGGCCGAGCCTCGCGCAAGTGCCTGAATTCTACCCGATACTTCCGGCAATGGCACGCGGCGAGCGGCAGGAACCTGTGCAGTCCTGACGCAGGCCAAACACACGTTGCATCAGCCGGTTCCATCCGCTCTACGCCAGGAATGTGAGCAAATTCCGTTGAGGCGGGCGGGGGGGCCGCTATAAGTGCTCCCGCGCGGGGCCGTCCCCGCTGCAACGTCGTGTTCGTTGCCTACGGGGGCACCATCCGGGCTATGGCCAAGCAGTCGCAAAAGGGCTCCCCTGGGCCGGTGACGGCCCTGGAGCAGGCGCGCATCCTGGCTGAGGCGCTGCCGCACATGCAGCGCTACGACCAGCAGACCGTCGTGGTCAAGTTCGGCGGCCATGCCATGGGCGATGCCGCCCTCGCGGCCGCCTTCGCGCAGGACATCGTGCTGCTCAAGCAGTCGGGCGTGAATCCGATCGTCGTACACGGTGGCGGCCCCCAGATCGCCGGCATGCTAAAGCGCTTGCAGCTCAAGAGCGAGTTCGTGCATGGCCTGAGGGTCACCGACAAGCCGACCGTGGAAGTGGTCGAGATGGTGCTGGCCGGGCTCATCAACAAGGACATCGTCACCGCCATCAACCGGCAGGGCGGCAAGGCCGTCGGCATCTCCGGCAAAGACGCCAACCTGATGATCGCCCGTAAGATCACCGAGATCCCCGACCCACAGTCCAACCTCATGCAGGCGGTCGACATCGGTTACGTCGGTGACCCGGCCGAGGTCAACCCGCACATCGTCGAGGTGATCTGCAGGTCGGACCTAATTCCCGTCATCGCCCCGGTCGGCATCAGCCGCGAGGGCGAGACGCTTAACATCAACGCCGACACGTTTGCGAGTGCGCTGGCCGCCCGCATGAAGGCCAAGCGCCTGCTGCTGCTGACCGACGTCTCCGGCGTGCTCGACAAGAGCGAGACCCTGATCGAGCAGCTGTCTATCGAGGAGGCGCGCAAGCTGATCCGCGACGGCGTCATCTCCGGCGGTATGATCCCGAAGGTGGAAGGCTGCATCGAGGTGGTGGAGGCCGGCGTCGAGGCGGTCACCATCCTCGACGGGCGTGTGCCGCACTGCGTGCTGCTGGAGCTGTTCACCGAGCACGGCGTCGGCACCCTGGTCGGCCGCAAGGTGAAGAAGAAGGGCTGATGCAGCAACGCGACGAACAGTGTGCTTCTTCCCGCTTGCGCAGGGAGGGTCGGGGTGAGGGGCAGGCCCTTGCTCCAACCGGTGTGCCAGCCCCCCCAACGCACACCCAGCGCACCTTCGAGCGCACGCAGGTTTGGGTCTTCGACCTCGACAACACGCTCTATCCCGCCGAGTGCAACCTGTTCGCCCAGGTGGACCGGCGCATGGGCGAGTTCATCGCCCGCTATCTCGGCGTGCCCTACGAATATGCTCGGCATCTGCAAAAGACCTACTACCGCCAGTTCGGCACCACGCTGTCCGGCCTGATGCAGGTGCATCGCATGGACCCCAAGCCGTTTCTTGACTACGTGCACGACATCGACCTCGCCTGCATGCCCGAGGCCCCCGAGTTATCCGCCGCCATCGAGTGCCTGCCCGGCCGCAAGCTGATCTTCACCAACGGCTCGCGCCGCCATGCCGAGAACGTCGCCGGCAAGCTCGGCGTATTGCACCACTTCGAGGACATTTACGACATCGTCGCCTCCGAGTTCGTGCCCAAACCGGATGCGGCCTGCTATCATCGCTTTCTCGCCGCACACGGCGTCGATGCCGCCGCCTCCGCCATGTTCGAGGACATGCCGCACAACCTGGAGGCGCCGCATGCGCTTGGCATGACCACCGTGCTGGTCCACTCGGCGGCCAACTACGATCATCCCGTGCAGCAAAAGATCCGCGCGTGGACCAAGCCCCCCGAACACGTGCACCACATGACCGACGACCTCACCCGCTTCCTCGCCGGCGTCCTTGCCCCCACCCCACGCTGACCGGCGGCCTCGAGCCCGCTCTCGCCGTGCGACGCCTCTCGAAGGCGACGCCCCCTCGAGTGAAGAAGATGGGGGGGCGTATGCGCGCGCTCGGGCACGGGGGACAACATGCGCCGCACATTCTTTCCGACAAAGGTGAATTTCTTGCCAGTCAATGCCACGGTCGTGCCGGCTTGAGCGCAGCTCAGACCGGGATCTAGGCTCGGCTGGGTCGCGCATATCGGCTGCGCCGATTCGGGCATGACACCGCGT
>Ga0075428_100005366_pt1 | contig 14247 bp, 9 predicted proteins | sample RhiMetdeltSRZDD2_FD_75291 | JGI IMG/M metagenome (GOLD analysis project Ga0075428, IMG submission 75291) | Populus rhizosphere microbial communities from Tennessee, USA - Rhizosphere MetaG P. deltoides SRZDD2 | ecosystem: Host-associated > Plants > Roots > Rhizosphere > Soil | place: USA...
CATCCGATTCGAGGAAGACAACTGGGAGTCGCCGACGCTTGGCGCCTGGGGAATCGGGTGGCAGGTGCTGCTCGACGGTCTCGAGATCACGCAGTTCACGTACTTCCAGCAGGTCGGCGGAATCGACCTGGCGCCGATTTCCTGCGAAATCACGTACGGTCTCGAGCGCATCGCGATGTTCCTGCAGCGTGTCGACAACATCTTCGATCTCGAGTGGGGCGGAGGCGTGAAGTACGGCGAGGTGCGGCTGCAGGAGGAAATCGAGGAGTCGAAGTACGCGTTCGGAATGGTGAATATGCCGCCCGAGGAATTCGCGGCGGCTCACCGCGACCTGTTTGATCGCAATTACGCGCTCGGCGAGAAGCTGCTCGAGTCGGGTTTGATCTGGCCCGCGCTCGAGTTCTGCCTGAAGTGTTCGCACCTGTTCAACATCCTCGATTCGAGCGGCAGCATCGGCGTCACCGAGCGCACCGCGTACATCCTCAAGGTGCGGCAGCTCGCCGTCAAAATCGCCCGCGCCTACGTTGATGCGACCGTCACCGAGCCGTTGGCCTTGAAGGAGGGCTCCTGATGGACCGGGAGCTGCTCATCGAGATTGGGTGCGAGGAGATTCCCGCAAGCTGGCTCCCCGGTCTGACGCGTGACGTGGCGAAGCGCCTGGACGCCAGGTTGGCCGACGCCAGGCTCGAAACCGACGCACCGGCGGAGAGCTACAGCACACCGCGGCGCTTGACCGCGCGGGTCGCCAAGCTCGCCGAACGGCAGACGGATCACGAAGAGCTGGTGACCGGGCCGCCGGTGTCGGCTGCCTACAAGCCTGACGGCGAGCCGACGCCTGCGGCGACTGGCTTCGCCAGGAAATACGGCGTGGAGATCGATGCGCTCGAGCGCACGGAAACGCCGAGAGGAACGTATCTCGCGTATCGGGTTCGCCAGCGCGGCAAGGCCACTGTCGATGTCCTTGCCGACGTCATGGGCGGGTTGCTTCGTGACCTGACGTTTCCCAAGCAGATGCGCTGGGACGCGTACCTCGAGGACGGTAAAGGCGATCTCGTCTTCGCGCGACCGATCCGGTGGCTGATCCTTTTGTACGGCGGGCGCGTCGTCCCGTTCGTCATCCGCCGGACCGAGATTGCGCAGGGTCCACTCGTCCAGGACATCCGCTCCGGTCCGAACACCTACGGCCATCGCTTCCTCACGACGAGCGGACGCGCTGGTCGCGCCATCAAGGTGAAGACGTTCGACGATTACCAGGCGCGGCTGCTCGAGAACTTCGTCATCCTGGATCGCGGCGAGCGTGAGTCGAAGATTCGGCGCGAGCTTGAAACGCATGCGCGACGCCTTGGCGGCCGCGTCAGCGGCGTGGTTGCCGCACAATCATCGCTGCTTCAGGAAGTGCCGGATCTGGTCGAGTATCCATCCATCATCGCTGGCCATTTTCCTGTGGAGTTCCTCCACCTGCCTGAAGAAGTGCTGACGACGACGATGATCCACCACCAGCATTACTTCCCGGTGGTCGATGAAGATGGCAAGCTGAAGCCCGCGTTTCTCGCCGTGACGAATATGCAACCGGAGAAGCCGGAGATCATCGCGCGCAACTCCGAGCGCGTGCTGACGGCGAGGCTTCGTGACGCGCGATTCTTCTGGGACGAGGATCGCAAAGCGTCCCTCGAGTCGCGGATCGATCGACTCTCGACCATCCTGTTCCACAAGAAGCTGGGAAGTTATCGAGCGAAGGCGGACCGTGTCGCCGCGCTCGCCGAATGGATCGCGCGCGAGGCGTTCCAGAAGCCTGATGCAGCCGTCAACGCCGCCCGCGCGGGACGACTCGCCAAGGCGGATCTCGCGACGGATATGGTGCGCGAGTTCACAGAGCTGCAGGGAACGATGGGCGGCATCTACGCTCGCGAAGAAGGACAGCCCGAACCGGTTTGGAAGTCGATCTACTACCACTATCTGCCGGTTGGCGTGGAGGCGGAGGCGCCTCCCTCGCGTCAGCAGCTTGGCAGCGCGGCGGTGGCGTGGGCGGCCGTCGCTCTCGCCGACAAGCTTGATTCGGTTGCGGGGATGTTTGCCGCAGGCGAGCGGCCCACCGGCTCTCGTGATCCGCTCGGCCTTCGGCGACAAGCGCAGGGCGCGGTGAAGATCCTGGCGGATTTACCGGAGCTGATGGGCGTTACCGCGCGCATCGAGCTCTGGAATCTGGTCGTCCAGGCGTCTTCGTCCTGGGCGCCGTCCGAGGAAATCCAGCAGGCTCTGCGCACGTTTCTCCGAGAACGCGTCATCTATCTGTTTGAGCAGCGCGGCTTCGACGTTCGGAACATCCGGGCGGTCGTGCCCCAATCGCTCGAGCGGTTCGACATGGTGGAAGCGAAGAAGAAGCTCGAAGCGCTCGTGCAGATGAGCGGCTCTGTGGCGCTGCAGGCCGTCGCGCAGTTGTTCAAGCGGGTGAAGAACATCACCAAAGGTGTGTCGTCCGGCGGGACAGTGGACGGCAGCGTGTTGAAGGAGCCCGCGGAAGCAGAACTGATTCGCTCAATTGAGGCGACCGAGCCAAAAATTCGCTCCGCCGTCGCGAGATCGGATTACAAGCAGGCGTTTCAGGCGATTGAGGCGCTCAGGGGTCCGGTTGCTCAGTTCTTCGACGACGTGCTGGTGATGGCCGAAGACGAGAGGCTTCGAACCGCGCGGCTCGCGTTAGTGGCGCACCTGCGCGACTTGATTGTCGATATTGCCGACATTTCGGAAATCGCTCCGGAAGCGGTCTAAGGAGAACAAACCGTGTTGATGGCGAGAAAGAAAGCGGGTGCGCAGGTCAAGAGCAAGTCCAAGGCGACGACGACCGGTAAGGGCGCGAAGTACGTGTATTTGTTCGGCGCCAGGACGGATGGGAATGGCAGCATGAAGCCACTGCTGGGTGGCAAGGGCGCCAATCTTGCCGAAATGTGCCGCATCGGGCTTCCCGTTCCGCCCGGCTTCACCATCACCACCGAGGTCTGCACCTACTACTACGAGCACAAGCGCACATACCCGTCGGCACTACGGCCGCAGATGGAGGCAGGGCTCGCCGCAATCGAACGGCAGACGGGGAAGAAGTTCGGCGATCTGAAAAATCCGTTGCTCGTATCCGTCCGATCGGGCGCGCGCGACTCGATGCCGGGGATGATGGACACGATCTTGAACCTAGGCCTCAACGATCAGACCGTTGAAGCACTCGCGCGGAAGACCAACAATCCACGCTTTGCCTGGGACTGTTATCGTCGCTTCATGCAGATGTATGGGGACGTGGTGCTCGGCGTGCAGAAACGCGCGGGCGAAGACCACGAACCGTTTGAGACCGTCATTGAAGGGCTCAAGCACGAGCGCTATCACCAGGACATCGAAGACACCAAACTGACGGTCGATGATTTGAAGGAACTCGTGAAGCGGTTCAAGGCGCTCGTCAAAGAGCGCGCCGGGCGCGAGTTTCCAGCCTCGCCGAGGGACCAGTTGATGGGCGCGGTGGGGGCCGTCTTCGGCTCCTGGATGAACGATCGCGCCATCGTGTATCGACGCAAATACAACATCCCGACCGAGTGGGGCACCGCCGTCAACGTCCAGGCAATGGTGTACGGAAACACCGGCGATAAGTCAGGATCCGGCGTGGCCTTTACGCGCAACCCCGCGAACGGCGCGAGGGAGTTCTACGGTGAATTCCTGATCAACGCTCAGGGCGAGGATGTGGTCGCTGGCGTACGGACGCCCGAACCGGTCGCGGAGTTGAAGAACCACCTGCCGAAGACGTACCAGGAGCTCGAGCGGATTCGGCAGACCCTCGAAAAGCATTTCAAGGACGTCCAGGACTTCGAATTCACCATCGAGGACGGCGTCGTCTACATGCTGCAGACGCGCAACGGCAAGCGGACCGCGATGGCGGCGCTGAAGTTCTCGATCGACATGCACAAAGAGAAGCTGATCGACTGGAAGACTGCGGTGATGCGCAACCCGGCCGATCAGTTCGAACAGCTGCTGGCGCCAGTATTCGATACGGCGGAAGTCGCGAAGGCAAAAACGATTGCGACGGGTCTTCCGGCCGGACCGGGCGCCGCATCCGGGCAGATTTACCTGAATGCGGACCGCGCGGTGGTGGCGGCCGAGAAAGGGCAGCCCGTGCTGCTCGTCAGGCTCGAGACCTCACCTGAGGATCTGCGCGGAATGATTGCTGCCGAAGGGATCCTCACCGCACGCGGTGGCGTGTCTTCACATGCCGCACTGGTGGCGCGCCAGATGGGGAAGGTCTGCGTGTGCGGCGCATCCGCGCTCGAAGTCGATTACCAGAAGCGCATCGTCAGCGTCGATGGCCAGACGTTCAAGGAAGGCGACTGGATGTCAATCGATGGCACGTCGGGCAAAGTGTTCGCCGGCCGCGTAAAGACGGCGCCGTCCGAGATTGTCGCGGGGCTGATCCACAAGGACGAGGGCGCGAAGAAGACCGAAAAGTTCAAGAACTTTCAGCAGCTGATGAAATGGTGCGAGCAGGCGACGCGCATGGGCGTACGCACCAACGCCGACACACCCGAACAGACGAGCAATGCGATCGCCTTCGGCGCCACTGGAATCGGGCTGACGCGTACCGAGCACATGTTCTTCGAAGGCGACCGCATTGACGCGATGCGCGAAATGATTCTCGCGGAGACGCTCGAGGCGCGGAAAGCGGCGCTCGCGAGGCTGCTTCCGTACCAGCGCGACGACTTCGCCGGCATCTTCCGCGCCCTCAACGGCTATCCGGCCACGATCCGCTTTCTCGATCCGCCGCTCCACGAGTTCCTCCCGCAGACTCAAGAACAACAGGCCGACCTCGCAAAGAAGCTGAACGTGGCTGTGCACGCTATTCATGCACGCGTTGAGCAGCTCCACGAATTCAATCCGATGCTGGGGTTCCGCGGTTGCCGTCTTGGCATCGGCTATCCGGAGATTTCCGCGATGCAGGCGCGCGCGGTGTTCGAGGCGGCGGCCATCGTGCAGAAGGAAGGGATCAAGGTTCGCCCCGAAATCATGATTCCGCTCGTCGGCTTCAAAAAGGAGCTCGATCTGCAGCTCGAGGTCGTGCATCAGGCCGCGCGCGAGGTGCAGCAGGAACAGCGGGTCAAGCTGACCTACTCGGTGGGGACGATGATCGAGATTCCGCGCGGCGCGCTGATGGCCGACGAGATTGCACAGTCCGCCGAGTTCTTCAGCTTCGGCACCAACGACCTGACGCAGACCGCGCTCGGGATGTCACGCGATGATTCGGGATCGTTCCTGCCTCACTATGCCGAGCTCGAGATCGTCAAAAAGAATCCGTTTGCGACGATCGACGTGACGGGCGTCGGCCAACTGGTGGACATTGCCGTGAAGCGCGGACGCGCCACGCGCAAGGATCTGAAGCTCGGCATCTGCGGCGAACATGGCGGCGATCCGGATTCCATCCGGTTCTTCGAGCAGGTCGGCCTCGATTACGTCAGCGCCTCGCCCTTCCGCGTGCCGGTTGCGCGGCTCGCCGCGGCGCAGGCGGCGTTGGCGACGCAACGTTGATTTGCCGATCACTGTCTACGTCTACCGCGACGGCGAAACACAGGTGACCGACCGGATCGATCCGAAATGGGTCGATCCGGCTTCCGGTGTGACGCTGTGGGTCGACCTCCTCCAGCCAACAGCAGATGAAGGTGAGAGTGTTCTCAGGCAGACGTTCCAGTTTCATCCCCTCTCTGTCGAAGATGCCCTGAGCGATATCCATTACCCGAAGATCGAGAGCTACGACCGCTACCTCTACGTCATCCTTCACGGCATCGATTACCGGGTGCAGGAGCACTGGTTCGCCACGCTCGACGTCGACTTTTTTCTGGGGGACAGCTATCTCGTCACGGTGCACGACGGCCGATCGCGCAGCATTCAGAAACTGAAAGAGCTCTGCCAGCAGCACGCGCGAATCCTCGAAGAGGGGCCCGCCGCGCTGATGCATCGCATCATCGATTCGATGGTTGACAACTACGAGCCGGAGCTCGACGAGCTCGAACGCGAGATGGACCAACTCGAAGAGCAGGCGGTGATCGGCGTCGGAAACAACCTGATCCGCCCCATTCTGGAGGTCAAGCGGGATTTGTCTGCGCTCAGGCGGGTGCTCATCCCGCAGCGCGATGCGATCGGCCGGCTCGCGCGGCGGGAGTTCCCGCTCATCTCGAACGAGATGGCGTACCGGTTCCGGGATGTCTATGACCACCTGGTGCGCTACTCCGACGAAGTGACGATGTTCCAGGATCGGATGACCGGCGTTCTCGAGGGCTACTTGTCGGCCATCTCGAATCGTCTGAATCAGGTGATGAAAGTGCTCACGGTCGTCTCGACGATCCTGCTGCCGATGACGGTGCTCGCGGGCCTATGGGGCATGAACGTGATGCTGCCGCAGTTCGCCGGTGGTCCCGCCGCCCAATTCTGGTGGATCGTCGGCATCCTGATCGCCATGACCCTCGTGATGCTGGCGGTCTTCCGCTCGAAGCACTGGATCTGATTTCCATGGGCAAGATCCATCAGTTGCCGCCCGATCTCGCCAATCAGATTGCGGCTGGTGAAGTCGTCGAGCGGCCCGCGTCCGTGATCAAGGAGCTGGTGGAGAACTCGATTGATGCCGGTGCACGGCGACTCTCCATCTCCGTCGAACTTGGCGGCAAGCGGCTGATCCAGGTCGAGGACGATGGCGAGGGGATGACGCCGGAGGATGCGCGGCTGGCGATCGAGCGGCACGCCACGAGCAAAATCCGGCGCGCCGACGATCTCGAGCGCATCGCGACGCTCGGCTTCCGCGGCGAGGCGTTGCCCAGCATTGCGTCGGTCTCGCACTTCGCGCTCAGGACCCGTGCGCGCGGCGCCGACGCCGGCACGGAGGTGCGCGTCAACGGCGGTGCGGTCGCGTCGGTCACCGAGGTCGGCACGCCCGAGGGGACGACGGTTCACGTCGCGGATCTCTTCTACAACCTGCCGGCCCGGCGCAAATTTCTGAAGTCGGATGCCGCGGAGTCGGCGCAGGTGTCACGCGTCGTGACGCAGCTCGCGCTCGGCTATCCCGAAATCGGGTTCACGCTGACCAGCTCCGGACGCACGGTGCTGCAATGCCCGCCCGTGTCGACGCTACGCGACCGGCTGTATCAGTTGTACGGCGAACGCAACGACCTGATCGACGTACATCGCGACAGCGGCGACGTGAAGATTGTCGGGTTCGTGGCCGCGCTGGCGGAACAGGGGCCGACGCGTGGACCGCAGAACGTCTATGTCAATCGACGCGTGGTCAAGGACCGGACAATCGCGCACGCGATCATCGACGCGTACAGCGTGGCGTCGATCAAGGAACGCAGTCCCGAGGTGCATCTCTTCATCGACATGCCGCGCGATGCCGTTGACGTGAACGTGCATCCGACGAAGGCGGAGGTGCGGTTTCGTGATCAGTCCTACATCCACGAACTGATTCGCCGGACGCTCGGCGACGTGCTGGGCCGCGGACCCGCTCCGGAGCTGCAGCTTCAATCGCCGGCGGGATTTCAGTCGTTCCCTTCGACCATCCCGCTGCCGCACGCCTACCCCTCGACGTTTCCGAGTCGCTGGTCGGTAGGGCCGGCTAAAGCCGGCTCCTACGAATCTGAACGCGTGCTCACCGCTCCCTCGTACGTAGAGGCCGGCTTCAGCCGGCCTGACGAGCCTTCGCCAATTCGGCCGATGACCGCGCTCGGTCAATTCCGTGACACGTTCATCATAGCCATCGACGATGAGGGAATCGCGATCGTCGATCAGCACGTCGCGCACGAGCGCGTACTGTTCGAGCGCATCACGGAACGGCTCACGAGCGGAGCGCTCGAAAGTCAGCGGCTCCTCGTTCCGATGCTCGTGGATCTTCCACCCGCGGCACGGCAGGCGCTGACGTCGCACGCGGTGGATCTCGAGCGCCTCGGATTCGAGCTGGAGGAATTCGGCGGCGAATCCATCAGGGTCACGGCCTGCCCGGCACTGCTCGGGCGCGAGGATTGCGCGGCGGCTCTGCGGTCGCTGGCGCAGGATCTGGAAGGCCTCGATCGCGGGTCCGGCGTGGACGCGGCCATCAAGCGAATCGCCGCGACGACCGCGTGCCATGCGGCGGTCAAAGCCAATTACCCGCTTACGCACGAGAAGATGGCGCACATTCTCGAGGAGCTGCGCCGCACCGCCTATTCCACGATTTGCCCGCATGGGCGGCCGGTGATGCTGCGGATTACGCGGCGAGAGGTCGAGAAGAATTTTCAGCGAATTTAGCGGATGTGCCGGGTCCGAAAGGACCCGGCCTACTAATCAAAGGGCCTACCCAATCGAGGCATCAAGAAGATGGCTCAGCGTCCATACATCCGAGCCCGCGTATAGATATTCCATTGGTGACGCAACGAGGCCAGCTTGCACAGGATTCGCGATGATGTAGCGAGCGACGTCACGCGGCGCGTCATCGTCGCGGAGGATCCGTTCGTAATAGCCTTCTTGCCACAATCTGCCGCGGCCCGAGAGCGCATGCGCCGCCCCGGCCCTCTGTTTCGCGAGCTTCGCGAATCTTGTCAAATCCGAATCCAGTCGCATGGCTTCGACGAGCAAATGCGCGTGGTCAGGCATGAAGCAGTATGCGTTTATTGAAAATCCTTCGAGCGTCGCGGTTCGCCGAAACTGCGAAAGAGCGGAATCGACCGGCCAATCTTCGACGAAAACCTGCGCGCGAGCTCTTGTGCAGAACGTTAGGAAATAGAAGTTGTGTCCGACATAAGAAACACCTTCCAATCGACGCGGACGAGACATTCCACGCGCCAAGCGTCGCAAGATGCGATCCTCGCGTATCAACGGCGGGTCCGAAAGGACCCGCCCTACAATATCGAATTAACGGGGTAGGCCCGGAATTAACGGGGTAGGCCGGGTCCTTTGGACCCGGCGGCGTTAAGCTCTCCTCAAAACTTCGTGGAGGACGCGTGAAGACACTCGTCGCCCGTACGGTGTGTGGCGTTGCGCTCGCTGTGTCGTTCGTGTCCGCGCAGGCGCCGCAACAATCGGCCCTCGTCGTTGAAGGCGGAACGCTCCTCGATGGCAATGGCGGCACGCCCCTCCCGGATTCCCTCGTCGTCATTCAGGGGAACAAGATCGCCGCCGTCGGTCGAAAGGAGCAGGTCGCGGTCCCGCCGAACGCGCGTGTCATCAATGCGACCGGTAAGTTCGTCCTTCCCGGGCTCTGGGAATCACAAACGGCGTATAGCTGGTACTTTGGCGAGGCGATGCTGAATCATGGGATCACCTCCAGCATCGACGTGGGCACGGAAGCGGAAGTCGCGGTGCCGCATCGCGACGCCGTGCTGCACGGCAAGGATCTCGCGCCGCGCGCCTTCACGGGCATCCTGCGAATCGGTTCCACGCTGAATGGCGCGACCGGCTACGAAGGCCCGCTCCACACGATTCGCGTTCCCAAGTCTGCCGACGATACGCGCGCGGTCGTTCGAACCGTCCTGAACGCCGGCGCCGACTACGTCATCTTTTACGACGGTGCGCTGCCGTTCGAATGGTACAAAGCGGGCGTCGAGGAAGCGCACAAATGGGCAAGCCTGCGTTCGTGCGCGCGTACGGCCCTGGCATCTTCCCGCCGCAGGCCGCAGAAATTGGTGCCGCGCAGCTGCCACACTCCGCGGGCATTCCGCTCGCCATCGCGAAAAATCCATCGCAGTTCCGGCAGGGACGCGACGACCGCGCGGAGCTCGACAAGTACGGCGACATGGACGATGCGAAGGCGGCGGAGCTGATCAAGACGCTCGTCGCGCATCACGTCGCGCTCGTGCCGACGTTCATCATCAACTACCGCGCTACCCGAAGGAGTGGGCGCAGTTCAAAACCGAAGCGGACGAGTGGTACAAGGACCCGGACCTGCAGAAGTACTACCCGCGCGAGGCGATGGAGTTGTCGCTGGCCGCGTATGACGATGTGGATCAGGGCGCGCTGCGGGAGCGCCGATTGAAAGGGTGGGAGAACGTCAAGCGCTTCCACAAGATGTTCGTCGATGCGGGTGGCCACCTCGTCGTGTCAGGCAATCTGAACGACCGCTATGTTCCGGAACTCCAGCTCTTTCAGGAGATGCGCGTGATGCGCGAAGTGGGCATGACGCCGATGCAGATCATCGTCGAGTCAACGAAATATGCCGCCGAGCTGGTCCAGAAGCAGGATTCGCTCGGAACGATCGAACCGGGGAAAACGGCGGACGTGCGGATCGTCAATGCCAATCCCCTTGAAGACATCGGCAACATGATCAAGACGGATACGGTGATCTTCGACGGCAAAGTGGTTGATCGCCGATACCATGCGGATTACCGGACCACGTTCAGTCCGCCGGGTGACGGGGCGTCCTCCGGTCCCGTCGTCGAGGCGCTGCCGTGGGTGGTCGCCTTGATGAAGGTCCGTCTCGGTGGAGGTGCGCAGGCGCAGGAGGGTGCGAGCGCCGTATCCGTGCCGGATCCGCCACGTTCCCCGCAGCCGGCGATTCACACGATCGAGCCGTTCGTCATCACGCAAAGCGAAACCCCGGTCACTGTGACCCTCATAGGCATCAACTTCGTGCGTCGTTCCACGGTTCAGTTCCGGGGGAAGCGCGTTCCGACGCAGGTTGTCAGCTCGACTGAGCTGAAGTTCACGCTCGACGGGGAATCGATGAAACAGGCGGGTCGATTCGACCTCGTCGTTATCAATCCCGCTCCGACCGATACGTTTACACGCGGCATGTGGGGGAACGGCACGTCGAACCTGGCTCACATCGTCGTCAATTACCGCTATTGAGGGGTTCGATAACTGAAGCTTCTTTGACAGGCCGCCTGCGCTCTGTTAAATTACGAACGCTCTTAACTACCAACGAGAAAAGGCTTTAACGAAACCGTTAGCCCAAGCGAAACGGTGCGGCACGGGGGTTCGTGTCGCGCAAAGCTGTAAGTCCCGCAGTCGCGGGGTGATTTAGCTGCCGAACTTGGAAGAAGACGCGGCGCCCTGGCTCCGCTATTTAATCCTGGTTGCCTGGTAGCGGATTCGGAGCGCAAAGTGTCCGTACGCCGCTCAGTTCTTTACGCAGGTCTGACGTTCTCCCTCGCCGCCCTTGCTTTCAGCTTCGGGAGTTGGACGGCGCAGCAAGCCATTGCGCGGCAGCTCGCCTCCAACGACGCGCGCGTCGCGGAGTTGCGGGACGACATGGCGCGAGCCATTCTACAAATCCGTCAGGCCGAAACGGCAGCCACGCCGTCAGGCACCAACGGACGTGTCCCTGAGGTCGTGCCGGCGGGCAGCGCGCAGCCGGCGCTGGTCGAAGAGATCAAACGGCAGCTTCAGAGCGAGATGGGCCTGCTCCCGCTCCGCCTGCTTCGCGAGCGGCGGGAGAGCTTCGTCGAGCTGAACGCGTACGACGCGGCGGGCAAATCGAGCTACGGCACCGCGGGCTATCTGGGCAACGGTTATTTCGTGACGGTGAAGCACGCGGTCGTGGCGCTCGACGATCCAGACGGGCGTGAGGGACACAAGATCACGGCGATCAAGTTGCGCATCAAAGGACGCGATGTACCGGCGCGCCTCGTGGACGCAGGGGATGCCGACGTCGAAGTTCACTCAGGCGACTGGGCGATCATCCGCGTCAGTCAGAAGGTCGATCTGCCGGCGCTGCGCGTCAATCCGCGATTCACCTACGACTTCGCCGATCCAATCTTCCGGCTGGGCAACGACTACTCGAAAGGGATCATCCTCAGCACCGGATACGTCGGCCAGCGCACATCGAACGGTCTCGTGACGTGTCTGACGGACGGCCATCCCGGCGTGTCGGGCGGCGGCGTGCTCGATCAGGATGGCGATCTGGTTGGCATTCCCATCGGTCGTATGCAGGGCGACTACCGTTTCTCGTTCATTCTGCCGGTGCGCGGCGAAATGTTCCGCAAAGTGCCGGGCCTGGACGTCACCGACTCGAACGTCGCTCGCGCGGACTGATTGAATCCATTAGGCCGGGTCAGGCCGGGTCTGAAAAGACCCGGCCTCCAAATCATTTCTTCCGACGCTCTTCTTTCACTTTCTCCCACCCGTCGAGTCGCCGTTTGATCTCTTTCTCGAATCCGCGATCCGTCGGGTTGTAGTACTTCTTACCCGCAAGTGAAGGTGGCAGACATTCCATGTCCGCAATCGCGTTGGGCTCTTCGTGTGCGTACTGGTAGTCTTTGCCGTAGTTCAGATCCTTCATCAACTTCGTGGGCGCGTTGCGGAGGTGGAGCGGCACCGGCTCGGCGACTTCTCGATGCGCGTCTTCGGCGGCGGCGTTGTAGGCCGTGTACACCGCGTTGCTCTTTGGCGCCGTCGCGAGGTAGATGGCGGCCTGAGCCAGCGCGTTGTTGCCCTCAGGCATGCCGATGAAATGCGCGGCATCCTTCGCGGCGACGGCGACGACCAGCGCCTGCGGATCCGCATTGCCAATGTCCTCTGATGCGAAGCGAATCATCCGCCTCGCGATGTAGAGCGGGTCTTCGCCCGCCTCGAGCATACGGGCGATCCAGTAGACGGCTGCGTCAGGGTCGCTGTTGCGCATCGACTTGTGCAGCGCGGAAATCAGGTTGTAGTGCTCCTCGCCGGTCTTGTCGTAGAGGAGGGCGCGTCGGTGGATCGACTGTTCGAGCTGAGGCAAGTCCAGCTCGCGCACGCCCGTTTCGGGATTCTTCGGCGCGGATGTCCCCGCAAACTCCAGCAGATTCAGCGCGGTCCGCGCGTCGCCATTGGCGAACCGCGCGATCGCTCCAACCGCCTCGTCGCTGACGCGCAGATCCATTGCGCCAAGACCGCGTTCGCGGTCGGCAAGTGCACGGCGGAGAATGACTTCGATCGCACCCGCATCGAGTAACCGCAGCACGAACACCTTGGAACGCGAGAGCAGCGCCGCGATCACCTCGAACGACGGGTTCTCGGTAGTTGCTCCAATGAGCACGATGTCGCCGGATTCGACCCGTGGGAGAAACGCATCCTGTTGCGCTTTGTTGAAGCGGTGGATCTCGTCAACGAAGACGATCGTCCGTCTGCCGCTGACGCTGCGCCGTAGTTGCGCAGCGGCCATGACGTCCTTGATCTCCTTGATTCCGGACAGAACCGCGCTGAACGGGACGAACTCAGCCTTCGTCATTTCGGCGATGATGCGCGCCAGGGTTGTCTTGCCGGTCCCGGGTGGTCCCCAGAGGATGATCGACTGCAGGAGGTCACGCTCGATCGCTTCGCGCAAGGGCTTGCCGGGCCCGAGAATGTCGTCCTGACCGACAACCTCATCGAGCGTGCGAGGCCGCATCCGCTCGGCGAGTGGAGTTCCGGCCGCCGAATGGCCCGAACGGCCAGAACGATCCGAACGATTCGAACGTTGCGAACGATCCGAACGATCTACGTCGTCGAATAACCCGTTGCTCATCGTCGTCCACGGCGGGCCGCGTAAATCATGATCGCTGCCGAGGTGGCCACATTCAATGATTCAACAGGCGGTTCCATCGGCACCGTGATGCGCTCATCTGTTGCTTCAACGACGTGTGCGTCGAGGCCCGCACCTTCACCACCCAGCAGCAGCACAATACGGCCTGACCAGTCCACGGCATCTGGATCATGCCCCTCGCGGGGAACGGCGGCGATTGCCTTGGCCCGGCTCTTCCTGATCTCCTGCATGACCGCATCAATCGAGGGACTTCGCGCGAGAGGAAGGCGCAGGGCGCTTCCCATGCTGCCGCGGACGGCCTTCCATGAAAACGGATTCGCGGAATCGCCGGCGACGATCATGCCTGTGACACCTCCCGCTTCAGAGATGCGCATCAGAGCGCCGAGATTGCCGGGGTCCTGGACGTCCACGACCACGATCATGAACAGCCGCGCGTGCGTGAGGATTGCCTGTGCTGTCGTCGGATGCCGGTGCGCGATGGCGACAATGCCGCTCGGCGAGCGAACGGGGCTGACGGCGGCAAACACCTGATCGCCAGCGCTGACGACGTCCACGCCGGCGCGCTGCAGCGATTGGGCGAACACGCCTTCCTCCGTCTCGCGATCGAGGTGTGACCGCGCGATGACGACGCTTTCGAAAGAGAGCGCCGCGGTGCGAGCTTCGCGCACAAGATGCACGCCGTCGAGCAGCAGCCGGTGTCCGGTCGGATCGGGCTTGTGCGCGAGCTCGCGATAAATGCGGACGAGCGCACTTTGCCGTGAGGA
>Ga0075428_100005368_pt1 | contig 14245 bp, 15 predicted proteins | sample RhiMetdeltSRZDD2_FD_75291 | JGI IMG/M metagenome (GOLD analysis project Ga0075428, IMG submission 75291) | Populus rhizosphere microbial communities from Tennessee, USA - Rhizosphere MetaG P. deltoides SRZDD2 | ecosystem: Host-associated > Plants > Roots > Rhizosphere > Soil | place: USA...
CGTGGCCGACCACCGAGAACGGCCGCTCCGGCGCTAGCTGATCGGCCAGCGCCAGCATGTCGCGCACCAGATGCTTGATGGCGTAGGCCGCCACCCCCTCGGGCCTGCTCGAGCCCGCATACCCGCGCTGGTTGGGCGCCGCGACATGGTAGGTGCCGGCAAACGCAGGCATCACCTCGGACCAGCTGTCCGCGTGCTGCGGAAACCCGTGCAGGAACAGCAGCAGCGGCGCGCTGGCATCGCCCGCCGAGTGCAGGTCGAGGTCGATGCCGTTGGCCCTTATGGTCGTGCGCCGCATGGGTCGACTCCGCTGCCGCCAGTGCGGCGGCGCCCGCTCAACCTGCCCAAAGCCCGAGCATCTGTCGAGGCATGCCCTGCGTGCGACCAGAGCATGACTTTGCGCCTGTGTGCACCGATGCTATAGGGGCGCGGGCACAGCCTCCCCAACGGGTTGCGAGGCACGAGAGGAAGGTCGAATCAGCCATGCAGAAGATCAAGGTCACCGGTACGGTCGTCGAGATGGACGGCGACGAGATGACACGCATCATCTGGAAGCTGATCAAGGACAAGCTGATCCACCCTTATCTCGACATCAAGCTCGAATACTACGATCTCGGCGTTGAGAACCGCGACGCCACCAACGACCAGGTCACCGTCGACGCCGCCAACGCCACCAAGAAGTACGGCGTGGCCGTCAAGTGCGCGACCATCACCCCCGACGAGGGCCGCGTCAAAGAGTTCGGCCTCAAGGAGATGTGGCGTTCGCCCAACGGCACCATCCGCAACATCCTGGGCGGCGTGATCTTCCGCGAGCCCATCATCTGCAAGAACGTGCCGCGCCTGGTGCCCGGCTGGACGCAACCCATCATCATCGGCCGCCACGCCTACGGAGACCAATACCGCGCCACGGACTTCAAGTTCCCGGGCAAAGGCACGCTCACCATCAAATTCACCGGCGACGACGGCAAGGTGATCGAGAGGGAAGTGTTCAAGACGCCGGGCGGCGGCGTCACCATGGCCATGTACAATCTCGATGACTCCATCACCGAGTTCGCGCGCGCCTCCATGAACTACGCGCTGAACCGCGGCTACCCACTTTACCTCTCCACCAAGAACACCATCCTGAAGCAGTACGACGGCCGCTTCATGGAGCTATTCCAGCAGGTCTTCGACGCCGAGTTCAAGGACAAGTTCGCGGCCAAGAAGATCACCTATGAGCACCGCCTGATCGACGACATGGTGGCCGCTGCCCTCAAGTGGTCGGGCGGCTATGTGTGGGCCTGCAAGAACTACGACGGCGACGTGCAGTCCGACACGGTGGCGCAAGGCTTCGGCTCGCTCGGCCTGATGACCAGCGTGCTGATGACGCCCGACGGCAAGACCGTCGAGGCCGAAGCTGCGCACGGCACCGTCACGCGCCACTACCGCGAGCACCAGAAGGGCAAGGAGACATCCACCAACTCGATCGCCTCGATCTTCGCGTGGACGCGCGGGCTCGCCCATCGCGCCAAGCTCGACAACAACCCCGAGCTCGCCAAGTTCGCCGCCACGCTCGAGAAGGTGTGCGTCGACACCGTGGAATCCGGCTATATGACCAAGGATCTCGCCCTGCTGGTCGGCGCCGACCAGAAGTGGCTGTCCACCACTGGCTTCCTCGACAAGATCGATGAGAACCTTAGAAAGGCCATGGCGGCCTGAAGGAGGCGGATGACGCCGGCATCGCCAGCCAACCTGTCGGCGCGCGACGCGCTCACGATCGCGCGCATTCTCCGGGTCAATCATGCCGGCGAGTACGGCGCCATCCGTATCTACGGCGCCCAGGTCAGCGTCGCTAAGCGCTGGCTGCCCGACGTGGTGCCAGCGCTTACGCAGATGCTGGGCCACGAGCAGCAGCACTGCTCCAAATTCTTCGCCGCCATGCCGGCGCGGGGCTCCCGCCCGTGCCGCATCATGTCCCTGTGGAGCATGGGCGGCTGGCTGTTGGGTTTCCTGACGGCTGTGGCGGGCCGTCAGAGCATCTGGGTGTGCACGGCGGCCGTCGAGGCGGCCGTGCATCGCCATCTCGACGATCAACTGCACTTCCTCGCCGGCCGCGACGCAGATCTGCACGCCATCATCCTGTCAATCCGGCACGAGGAACTCGCGCACCTGCGCCACGCTGAGGCGCATCTCGGTAGCCCGGGCATCATGCAGCGCGGCCTGCGCGCTTCGATATCGGTCATCACCGACATGTTGATCTGGCTCTCGACTTGGGGCGACTCGACGCGCATGGCGCGCGATCTGCGCCTAGCCGCAAAGGGTGGCTGATCGCTGCCGCCGCCGCACGCGCCGCCATGGTGCCGCATTGAGGTTCCCGTATGCGTACCTCGCAAACAGGAGGCTGCATGCGGCGAGTTCTCAGGATCGGACTGGCGATCGTTCTGGCGTTCGCGGCGTTCGCTTATCTCAATAATACGAACCTGCTCGCTACGCCGGGCGACGGGCGGCCCGTGCTTCTCGCGCACCGGGGACTCGCTCAGACCTATCACCGCAAGGATCTCGACAACGATACCTGCACGGCGACGCGCATCGATCCGCCGGCGCATCCCTATCTCGAGAACAGCATCGCCTCCATGCAGGCCGCATTCGCCGCCGGCGCAGACATCGTCGAACTGGACGTGCATCCCACCACCGACGGCGCGTTCGCCGTGTTCCACGACTGGACGGTCGACTGCCGTACCGAGGGCAAGGGCGTCACGCGCCGGCACACGCTGGCGCAGCTCAAGGCGCTCGACATCGGCTACGGCTACACCGCTGACGGCGGCGCGACCTATCCGTTTCGCGGCACGGGCATCGGCCTGATGCCCTCGCTCGATGAGGTGCTGCGGGCGTTCCCCAAGCGACGCTTCCTCATCAATGTGAAAAGCAACGACGCGAGCGAAGGCGAGCAGCTGGCCGAGTATCTTGCCCGTCTGACACCCGACGCCCGCGGCCTTCTCATGGTCTACGGCGGCAGCGCCCCCATCGATGCTGTGCGCGCGCGCCTGCCCGATGTGCCCGCCATGTCGCGCAGCTCGCTCAAGGCTTGCGCTCTGCACTATCTGGCGCTCGGCTGGTCCGGCTATGTGCCCGCAGCCTGCAGGCAGAGCCTCGTGCTGCTCCCAATGAATGTTGCGCCCTATGCCTGGGGCTGGCCGCACCGCCTCGTCGAGCGAATGCGGCTCGCCGGCACGACCGTGTTCGTCGCGGGAGCCTACGACGGCGACGCGGGCGCCAGCGGCGTCGACAGTGGCGAGGAGTTCCGCATGATACCGGCAGGATATTCCGGCGGCATCTGGACCAACCGCATCGATCGCATTGCGCCGCTCACGAAGCGTTAGCCGTGCTAGGTTGCGCCTCGCGCAACTTATCGGATGAACCGCCCCATGAGCGACACCCGCACACCCGTGCACACCGGCGGCTGCCAGTGCGGCGCCGTCCGTTACGCCCTCTACGCCGAGCCGACCAATCCGCACGTCTGCCACTGCCGCATGTGCCAGAAGGCGTTCGGCAGCTACTTCGCGCCGCTGGCCGGTGTGCCGCTCGGGGATTGCGTCTGGACCAGCGGCGAGCCCGGCATCTTCAAGAGCTCGCAGGCCGTCGAGCGCGGCTTCTGCCGCGATTGCGGCACGCCGCTGTTCTTTCGCTACATCGATCGCGACCGCATCTCCCTCTCGCTCGGCAGCCTCGATGATCCGGCCCGCGTCGAGCCGGCGCGGCAGTTCGGCATCGAGAGCCGGCTCGCATTCCTAGCCACGCTGACGAGCCTGCCCGGCACCCGCACCCAGGACGATGTACCGCCTGCGGACATGGTGCGCCTCAAGAGCCGCCAGCATCCCGATCGGCCGGCCTGACGGCTTTGCAACGCAAATTTACGGCTGGTTAGGCAAGAGCCCGCGTTTTCTGATGAATCGGTCATGCTGAAGAGACTATTAGGCGAACAGCTCTAGGTATCTTCGCCATGTGCGCGAGGAGCCAGACATGCCGCTATCGGCGCGAGGAGGCGTGAGAGCGCTACCTGTTCGCAAATGGATCATGCTGCTCGGGGCGCTCGTTGCCGTCATAACGGCTGTTTGCCCACCGATCGCATATGCCATCAACGGCTACTGGAAGCAGCACAGCTGGGTCATCTACCGGTCGGAGATGACCGTGTCTCGCGCCGCCCGGTTCATTCGCGAGCACCGCGCCGACTGGCAGACCAATTCCGAGCGCGCCGCCTTGGCGCTCGCCATCTACAGCCAGAGCCCGCGGTTGCTCGGTCAACGACTGCTCAGCACCGAGGGGTCGGTTGTCGCGGACAGGGGCGAGACGCTGCCCGCCCCGACGATGCGCCTTGTCGCTCCCGTTGTCGACGATGGCTCGATCCGCGCCTTCGTCGAAACCACCGCCACCCTGCGGCCGCTACTGATCGAAACGGCGCTGCTGGCGCTCGTCAGCCTCGGTCTCGGCGTTGCCGCCTACTTTGCCTTCACGATCCTGCCGCTGCGGGCTCTCGATCGTTCGTTGGGCAAGCTCGAGATCACCAACGCCAGGTTCAGGCAGCAGAACCTGTTGCTGGATACGGCCCTGAGCAACATGCACCAGGGTCTGGCCATGTTCGACGCCGACGAGCGTCTGGTATTCGCCACCGAACGGTGGGCGTCGCTGTACGGCACGACGCCCGCAGAGCTCAAACCCGGCACCCCGCTTCGCGACATCCTCGACAACTGCGTCGCCAAGGGCCTGTACGTCGACCTGACGGTCGACGACATCCTCAGCAAGGTGCGGGGCTACGTCGCCGGCAACACGGTCAGCTACTTTGTGCGCAGGCTGGCGGGCGGCCGCACCGTTGCGATTACCGTCCGGCCTCGCAACGAAGGCGGCTGGGTGACCACCTGCGAGGACGTCACCGAGCAGGAGCGCCTCAATACGCGTCTCGACGAACAGAACCAGAAGCTGCGCGAGCAGGAAAGGGCGCTGAAGGCCAAGAACCTGATCCTCGACACGGCGCTCGAGACCATGTCGCAGGGCCTGTGCATGTTCGACGCCCAGCAGAAGGTCGTGACCTGCAATGCGCGCTATGTGCAGTTGTATGGCTTGACCATGCAGCAGGTGAAGGCAGGCACCAGTCTGCAGGAGATCATCCAGCTGCGCGTCGCCAACGGCCTCTATGCGGATCGCAAGCCCGAGGAGTACATGCACGACCGTGTCGACCCGGCCCATGTGCCCTACAATACCGTCCACGAGCTTGGCGACGGCCGCTCGATTGCCGTGGCGCGCCGGCCGATGCCCGGCGGCGGCTGGGTGACCACGCACGAGGACGTCACCGAGCAGCGCCGCAAGGAAGCGCGCATCGCCTATATGGCCCATCACGACGCGCTGACCGACTTGCCAAACCGCGTGCTGATGAACGAGAAGCTGGAGCACGCCCTGGCGCGCACCCACCAGGGCGAGATCGCCGCCTTCCACCTGCTGGATCTCGACGATTTCAAGAACATCAACGACACCCTCGGTCACCCGGCCGGCGACAAGCTTTTGCGCCAGGTTGCCGACCGCCTGCGCACTATCGTGCGCGGCACCGATACAATTGCGCGCATGGGTGGCGACGAGTTCGCCGTGCTGCAGTGCGCGCTCACGCAGTCGGCCTGTGCGACGGATCTGGCCCAGCGCATCATCAAGGTTGTCGGCGAGCCCTACGACATCGACGGCCATCAGGTGGTGATTGGCACCAGCATCGGCATCGCCATGGGTCCGCAAGACGGAGTCACCGCGGAGCAGCTGATCCGCAATGCCGATCTGGCGCTGTACCAAGCCAAGAGTGAAGACCGGGGTACCTACTCGCTGTTCGAGCCGGAGATGGATGGCCTGGTGCAGGCCCGGCGCGTCATGGAGACGGATCTGCGCAAGGCCCACCTCGCCGGCGAATTCGAGCTGCTCTACCAGCCCGTCATCAACCTGGCGTCCGACGAGATCAGCGGCCTGGAGGCCCTGATCCGCTGGCGCCACCCGGACAAGGGGCTCATCCCGCCCTCCGACTTCATCACGCTGGCGGAGGAGATGGGCCTCATCGAGCCGATCAGCGAGTGGGTGCTCAGACAGGCCTGCACGCGCGCCGCCCAATGGCCGGCCGATCTCAAAATCGCCGTCAATCTGTCGCCGGCGCAGTTCCGCAGGCCGGGCCTCGTGGCAACGGTGGTCGACGCCCTCACTGCCTCCGGTTTGCCGGCGGAACGGCTCGAGCTCGAGATCACCGAAAGCAGCCTGCTGCAGAACAGCGAGGGCACACTTGCCATGCTCTACCAGCTTCGCGAGCTTGGTGTGCGCATCGCCATGGACGATTTCGGCACGGGCTACTCCTCGCTCAGCTATCTGCAGAGCTTCCCCTTCGACAAGATCAAGATCGACCGCTCGTTCGTGAAGGATATCACCGACGGCATCGGCTCGCTCAATATCGTGCGCGCCGTCACCGCCATGGCCAGGGGCCTCGGCATGACGACCACCGCGGAGGGTGTGGAGACCCCCGAACAGTTGGCGATGATCCGTGCCGAGGGCTGCACTGAGATGCAGGGCTATCTGTTCAGCCGGCCGGTGCCCGCCCGCGAGATCGACGAGCTCCTGCAAAAGCACCGGCGCAACAAATCCGACAACGCCGCGGCTGCCTGAGCACGCGTCACGCGCCAGGAGCCAGCTTCGGCCACTTGCGCAGCGACGGCGGCGTGACGGGCGCGATCGCATTCACGACCTGCAGGCGCCGCGGCGGCATCTTGCGCGGCGGAGAAACAAAGCGCACGGACACCTCATTGCCGCGCCGCGACACCACCTCGCAGGCGGCTTCGAGGCCATCGATCTCGATGATCAGCTCGAACGTGTCGGGCGCCGTGATCGAGCCCTCGATACGCAGCCGGGCGCCGCCGTCGGAGATGTCGCGCACCGCGCACGGCAGGGTCACATAGCGGTCGTTGAACGCCACAACGCCGCCCTTCAGCACACGTCGCCGTGGTGACTGGCGCCGTTCGACCGGTTTGTCGGCGCTCGTATCTGGGTGCATGACCCGTTCAACTCCGCAAGCAAGATGGCGTTGCCAGGCAACACCGCCCCTTGGTCCATGCGACAGGCCCAAGGTCGTCGGTCGGGCTCGAAGCGCCAACCTGTGCACAAACAACAATGTTCGCGTAGGGTTAAGGGTTGGTTTACCGGCGCGCCGCGCGGGCAGTCCGCCTACGTTCAACGATTTCGCGGTGGCTTGCAACGCAACGTGGCGGCGGCAGCCGCTCCGTCGGCGTGCCTGCTTCGGCATCGGCCGAAGCGTCGATGCCAAGTCTGCGCCTACCATTAGCGAACTCAAGACGGCGGCAGAAACCGCCTGCGCGGGCGTGTTCCCCGCGAAACAGCGCGATGGGGCCAATGGGCGGTATTGGCGCGGCCGTTAACTACAAAACCAACGGAGACCATCATGAGCACGCTCAACATCCTGCTCGGGACCATTGCTCCCAGCATATCCGCCGCACCGGCCTCGCCGGGGCTGTTTGCACGGCTGAGCCAAGCGCGCGAGTTGCGCGCCCGCCGCCAGATCCTGGCCTACCTCGCGTCGCAAACCGACGCACGCTTGGCAGGCTTCGGCTTCAGCCCCGAGGACATCCACGAATTGCGCCAGGCCAGCCCGCCCATCCCCGTGGCGCGCTTGCGCTCGCAGCTCGCAACGGCCTGACGCTGTTGCGCACCGACTTGCCAAGACAAGGACTACGACAATGACCACCAATGCCAACGACTTCGCCGCCATCAACGGCTTCTATGACACCCTGCCGCGAGCCGAGCCCACGCCCGGTGTGCTGAGCAGGATCGCCACCACCTTGAGTGGTTGGGCGCGCACCCGCATCGAGCGCAGGGCGCTGCGGGCTGCCGTCCGCGCTTTGCAGGGCATGGACGATCGCATGCTCGCCGACATCGGCATGCGGCGCGGCGAGATTCACTCGGTCGTTTACGGTGGCGACAGCGACCCGACGCGCCGTTCCTGGACGATCGTCTGACGATCGCAAGCGTGCAGCGACGCTGGCTGGCCACGGCCAGACGGCGTCGCTCTATTTCTGGGCGGTGGCAAACGCTTTCCAGCTACCGAACAGGTTGCTGAGGCTACGCTCGCGGCCGGTGTCGACCTTGACGCTGGCCGTCATGCCGGCCCGCAGCGGCGGCTCGCCCGGTTGCGGGATCAGACGCAGCCGCACCGGCAGGCGCTGCACCACCTTCACCCAGTTGCCGGATGCGTTCTGCGGCGGCAGCAGTGCGAACTCGGCGCCGGTCGCCGGGCTGATGCTCTCCACTTCCGCCTGCCACACCACGCCAGGGTAGGTATCGAGCTCCACGCTGGCGGTCAGCCCTTTTCTCACGTGCGTCAGCTCGGTTTCCTTGAAGTTCGCCTCCACCCAGGGACGCGTATTGGTTACCAGCGCGAACAGTGCCGTCGCCGCCTTGATCTGCTCGCCCTTCTGCAGCTTCACGTTGACCGCCGTCCCGTCGAGCGGCGCACGGATGATGGTGCGGGCCAAGTCGAGCTCGGCACGCTCGCGCTCGGCCTGCTTCTCGCGCACCATCGGATGCTGATCGATCGGACGCTCCGGATTGCCGCCGAGTTGCGCCGCCATGCGCTCGATCTTCTTGCGCATCACGTCGGCGCGATCCTGGGCGGCGATGGCGTTGCTCTCGATCTCCTCGTATTTACTGGAGGCGACGATGCCGCGCTCCTGCAGCGTCTTCTGACGGGCAAGCTGCGCGGTCCAATACGCCACCTTGCTCACCGCTTCCTGCAGCTCGCTCCTTGCCTCGTGCCAGGTCGCAATCAACGTGCTCACCTGGGCGCGCATGGCATCGAGCTCGGCCTCGGCCTTGGCGAAAGCCACGCGGAACGGTTCGCGATCCAGCGTCAGCAGCACGTCGCCTGCACGCACCTCGGCATGATCCTGCACCAGCACGTCATTGACGCGACCGGCCACCTCCGCCGAGATCTGCGCGATGTCGGCCTTCACGTAGGCGTTCTCGGTCGTGACGTAACGGCCACCCCACAGCCACAGCACGAGCACCGTCAACACCACCGCTGCCGGCAACCCGACCAGCAAGAGCGGCCTCGTCCAGGGACGCTGCAGAACCGCAGTCACGAAACCTGTGCCTCCCTGTCTTCTTCCGCGTCGCCTGGGCTCGGTTGCGCGGCTGCCGCCGGATCACGCTCGGCGAGCGCCTGCAGCTTGCTCTTGACGCGCGTCATCAGGCGGGTGAGCCGCCGACGTTCCTCAGGCGACAAATCGCCCAGCGCGTCATCCACGGTGGCCTCGGCAATCGGCCAGATGGTGAGGTGCAGCCGCTCGGCGGCCGGTGTCAGGTGCAGGCGGTTGATACGCCGGTCGTTGGCGTCGGCGCGGCGCGTCAGCCAGCCCTTCGCCTCCATGCGGTCGACCAGCCGCCCGGCCGAAGCCTTCTCGATCTCCAGCAGGTCGGCAACCTCGGACTGGCTCAATCCCGGGCGGCGATGCACGCGCGCGATCACCACCCATTGCGCACGCGTAAGGCCGACGGCGCGCACGCGCCGCTCGAACACCGTGCGCATCAGCCGGGCCACGTCCGAGATGGTGTAGCCGATGTAGTGCTCATCGTCGGGCGTCATGCAGATGTCCCGATTGCAAAGTGCGCCGCACCCAGCCGCCAGCATCCCGAGCGAAGCTCGCAAATCACCAGGGACGCGCGAACCATGCACGAGCTGGTGTGATTGAGATCGAGAAGGTCGCTGCGCGCCGAGCTGCGACGCCGGCCAATGTCCCGCTCTTCACACTCGTGTCAATTCGACTGGCGGCAAGTAGTTGCCCAGGTTACCATATCCATGACCACTATTGTCAAGGGCAGGATCGGGCCACCGTGAGCGACGAGCCCGTTTATCAACTCACGTTTGCGCAGCGCATCATGGTGCTGATCACCGTGATGCTCGGCAACACCATTTACGCCGCCTCGGTCCTCATCTCCTCGGCGCTGTTGCCCCAACTGCAGGGCGCCATGTCCGCCACCCAGGACGAGGTGTCGTGGGTGATGACCTTCAACATCGTTGCAACCGCCGTTGCCACGCCAGCTACCGGCTGGCTCGCCGATCGCTTCAGTCAACGCAGCATTATGATCTGGTCAGCGAGCATCTTCACCATCGCGACCTTCATGTGCGGAGCCTCGCGAACGCTGGAAGAGCTGATCCTGTGGCGGGTTGTGCAGGGGGCCGCCGGCGCGCCACTGGTGCCGCTCGGCCAATCGTTCCTGCTCGACTCCTTCCCCCGACGCCAGCACGCCATCGTCATCTCCATCTTCGGCATGGCCAACATGATCGGCCCTTCGCTGGGGCCCATGTTCGCCGGCCGGATCGCCGAGAGCCTCGGGTGGCAGTGGGGGTTCTGGATGATCGTGCCGGTCGCCATCGCGGCCGTGGCGGGCAACGTCCTATTCCTGCCGCGCGGCCGCGCCAACGCTGGAGCGCGGCTCGACTGGCTCGGCTTCGTGAGCCTCTCCACCGGCATCGCCGCAGCCCAGCTGGTGTTCTCGCGTGGCCAGCGCCTCGACTGGTTCGAGAGCACTGAGATCATCGTCGCGACCCTCATTGCCGGCATCGCCATCTACATGTTCTGCGTGCACAGCCTCACCAGCAGGAAGCCATTCGTCCGGCTCACTTTGCTGACCGACCGCAACTACGCAGTCGGGCTGCTGCTGGTCACCCTGTTCGGCATGCTGAATTTCTCCATCATCGTGCTGCTTCCGCCCTTGCTTCAGCAGCACGCGGGCTTTCCCGATTCCGCCATCGGCGAGATCGTCGGCGCACGCGGCATCGGCTCGGCGATCGGCTTCTTTTCGGCAATGCCCATGGCGCGCCTCGATCCGCGCATCAGCATGACCCTTGGCGCGCTCCTGCAGGCCGCGACTGGCCTGTGGCTGATGAGCCTCGACCTCAACGCCGATCTCACCACGCTGATCCTGTGCAGCGGCCTGCAGGGGTTGTCGATCGGGGTTCTTTGGGTGCCGATGACCTCGATTGCCTTTTCCACCCTGGCCTCCGACCTGCGCGCCGAAGCCCTGTCGATCTTTCATCTGCTGCGCAACTTCGGCTCGAGCCTCTTCATCTCGATCGCGGTGGCCGAGATCGTACGCACGCAGTCCGCCAACTACGCGCGCATGGTTGAGCACGTCTCACCGTACAACCGGGTGCTCGACATGCCCTCGAGCATGGGAGCCTGGAACGTCGAGACGGCATCGGGCCTGGCCAAGCTGTCGAACGAGATCGCCAGACAGTCGATCATGATCGGCTACATGAACGCGTGGCTGCTTTACGTCATCGCCGCCGTGCTGGTCATACCGCTGGCGCTGCTGGCAAAAGCTCCCAAGGGCGGCTTCCGGCCGAGCTGATGGCAAACTCCGCCGTTAGTTGTTCTTCGGCCCGGCCGCGATCGTCTTGCGCAAATCATCCAGCTCCTCGCAACCCGACGGGCAGAGCTTCTCCAGAATGGCGAGGTGCTCATTGGCTTTCGACATATTGTTCGTCATGACGAACAGCTCACCCAGATACTCGTGCGCACCTTTGTGGTTGGCATCGAAATCGAGCGCCTTGCCGTAGTAGGTGAACGCCTGCTTGTAGTCGCCCGTGTTGCGCAGGCTGAACGCATAGAGGTTGTAGGCGTCGGCATTGTCGACCTTGGCGATGATCGGCTTCAGCTCCTCGATGGCGGCCGGCCAGTCCTTGGCCTTCACCTTCCGGCGCACCGACGTGAGGTCCACGCTTTCGACGTTGGTTTGCGTATCCACCGCCAGCCCCTCGAGCGGCATCGCCGCTACCAGAAGCATCGACACACCGCCAGCCAAAGCAAAAGTCCGCATACTGCCCCTCCCCGAGGATCACATCTGCCCTTCAAACTATACGACGGCGTAAGCGGCCTTTGTAACAGGCAGATCACATCCCCAGAACGTCACGCCTCGTCGGCTTCGGCATCGGCCCCGGTCGCGTTCTGCGCGGGCCGGCTGAGGCTGCGACGGTCGAGCGCCACGCTCTTGACGAGAGCGTGCACCGGCGTGCCGAGGGCGAGGCTGAGCCGCTCCACCGAGTAGCGCGTCAACCGCGCAAGCAGCGCGTCGCCGTTGCAATCGAGCCGGATGTCCACGATCGGCCCATCGCCGGTGCGGATTTCCGCGACCATCCCCGGCAGGACATTGAGCGCACTTACATCCGCCGGCGCCGACTTCGCCAGCATGACGTCGCGTGCGCGCACGCGCAGGCGCAACCGGGCGCCGACGTCTGCATTCAGCCGCGGCAGTCTCCACACGCCACCCAGCGAGCGCAGCTCCGTCAGCCCGAAGCGCTCGTCGTGGCGCTCGACCACCGCCTCGACGACGGCCGCCGCCTCCCCCTGCCCCGTCAGCGCAAACAGATCGAGCCGATGCATGACCTCGCCGATGGGACCGGCCGCCGCCACCTTGCCGTCCGACAGCAGCACGACGTTGGCTGCCAGCCGCACGACTTCGGCCATGGAATGGCTGACGTACACGATCGGCACCCGGCTTTCTTCTTGCAGGCGCTCGATGTAGGGCAGGATCTCGGCCTTGCGCGCCTCATCAAGGGCGGCCAGCGGCTCGTCCATTAGCAGCAGGCGCGGATTGGCGAGCAGGGCACGGCCGATGGCGACGCGCTGCTTCTCGCCTCCCGACAGCCGCCCTGGCCGGCGCTCCAGCAATGCCTCGATGCCCAGCAGATCGAGCGCGCGCTCAAGACCGTCGCGGCGCTGGGCCGGCGGCGTGAACCAATGGCCATAGAGCAGGTTCTGGCGCACCGTCAGATGCGGAAAGAGGCGCCCTTCCTGGAACACGTAGCCGATGCGGCGCCGGTGCGGCGGCACGAACAGGCCGCGCGCGGTGTCGACCAGCGGTACCCCGTTGATCGCCACGCTGCCCTCGTCCGGCCGTATCAGTCCGGCGATCACGTTGACAATCGAGCTCTTGCCGGAGCCGGATCGTCCGAACAGCGCCACGAGCCCGCTGCCCGTCTCGAAACGTGCATCGAGCAGGAAGCTGCCGAGCCGATGGCGGATGTCGATCGCCAGGGTCATTCGACCTCGAGCCGCCGGTTGGCGCTGCGTGCCATCAATTCCGAGGCGAGCAGCGCCAGCATGGATATGATCACCGACACAATGGTTAGGCGCAGCGCGCCAGCGTCACCGCCCGGCACCTGCGTGAACGTATAGATCGCCGACGGCAGCGTCTGCGTCTCGCCCGGAATGTTGGAAACGAACGTGATGGTCGCACCGAACTCACCCATCGCCTTGGCAAAGCACAAGATCATGCCGGCGATGATGCCGGGCGCGATCAGTGGCAAGGTGACGGTCAGAAACACCCAGGCGCGGTTGGCGCCGAGTGTGCTGGCGGCTTCCTCAAGACGCGTATCGACCGCCTCGATCGACAGGCGGATGGCACGCACCAGCAGCGGAAAGGCCATCACGCCGCAGGCCAACGCCGCACCGGTCCAGCGGAACGAGAAAACGATGCCGAAGTGATCAGCCAGAAAGCTCCCCACCGGACCCTTGCGGCCGAACACGATGAGCAGAAGATAGCCGGTCACCACCGGGGGCAGGATGAGTGGCATCAGGACCAGGCCATTGAGCAGCGACTGGCCCCAAAAGCGCCCGCGCGCCAGGGCCATCGCTATGGCAATTCCGAACGGCAGGCTGAACAAGGTGGCAACCACCGCCACCCGCAGGCTCAGCCGCACCGCCGTCCACTCCTCCGGGCTGAGGGCCATCCACTCCATCGCGCTCAGCCGAATCTCGGTTCGTTGCCTGGGCAAGCCCGCGGCGTGCCCCTGTCCCACCAGATCACAAACCCGCGCTATATTCCATCGAACATGTCGCCATCCGGCGCGCGGTGGCAAGCGCGTTAACCTTTCGTTTACCAGCATCAGCTAGCTGCGGTCCCCTCATTCGTCATCCAAGGAGCTGGTCCATGGGCAAGCAGTTGGAGCGCGTCAATCACGTGGATCGGCTACTGGACAAGGTGATGAGCCTGCCGCTCGGCCATCCGGATCGTTTGCGCTACCTGACGCTTGCCGAACAGAGCCTGGAGAATCGGCCTCCCCCTGCTCCCCAGTATCGCCGCCGCGCTGCTGCTCCGGTCTTGCCTCATGCCGGCCAGCGACCGCAAGATGAACCGATCGTCAGCTGAGCAATCGAATCGACAAGGGTTGGCACTT
>Ga0075428_100005370_pt1 | contig 14243 bp, 14 predicted proteins | sample RhiMetdeltSRZDD2_FD_75291 | JGI IMG/M metagenome (GOLD analysis project Ga0075428, IMG submission 75291) | Populus rhizosphere microbial communities from Tennessee, USA - Rhizosphere MetaG P. deltoides SRZDD2 | ecosystem: Host-associated > Plants > Roots > Rhizosphere > Soil | place: USA...
GCGCTGAAGGGGAGCGCGGCGGCGGGGAGCGGCGCGGCGGCCAGGGCGAGGAGCGCTGCGAGGGCGGGAAGCGAAGCTCGGGCCATGGGACCAGTTCCGGTCCCCTTCCCGTGCCCGAAGGTTCTGCAAGCCGCGTGCCCGGGACCCCGACGGGACCCCCGCGTGCCGCTTCTGGGACGAAAACGCAGAAATTGCGCTGGGTTGGGTGGGAGAGATCCCGGTCGACGCGGCGCCCGGTGCGGCCCGTGACATTTCGGGCCGTGGCACGCCACTACCACTCTTGGGTAGCCGTCTTCCGCGCCGGCCGGCGCGGAGCCTCGCCCTACCCCTCCGCGACGACCGCGATCTCGAGCCCCGCCGCGCCGGCCTCGACGCGCACGCGGCCGCCGCGAGCGAGGCGGCCGAAGAGCACCTCGTCGGCGAGCTTGTCCTTGAGCTCGGTCTGGATCACGCGCGCCAGCGGTCGCGCGCCGAAGACCGGGTCGTAGCCCTTCGCCGCGAGCCACTCGCGGGCGGAGTCGGCGAGCTCGAGCACCACGCGGCGCTCGCCGAGCTGCTCCGCGACCTCGGCGACGAACTTGTCGACGACGCGGCCCATCACCGCCGGCGGGAGCGCCGCGAAGGTCACCACCTCGTCGAGGCGGTTGCGGAACTCCGGGCTGAAGAGGCGCTCGAGCTCGCGCGAGCCGTCGCCGGCGCGGCCGCCGCCGAAGCCGATCGCGCGCGCGCTCATCTCGCGCGCCCCGGCGTTGGAGGTCATGATCAGCGTCACGTGGCGGAAGTCCGCCTCGCGGCCCTGGTTGTCGGTCAGCGTCGCGTGGTCCATCACCTGGAGCAGGATGTCGAAGAGGTCCTGGTGGGCCTTCTCGATCTCGTCGAGCAGCAGCACCGCGTAGGGCTGCTTGCGGATGCGCTCGACGAGCATCCCGCCCTGGTCGTAGCCGACGTAGCCCGGCGGCGCGCCGATCAGCCGCGCCACCGCGTGCTTCTCCATGTACTCGCTCATGTCGAAGCGAAGGAAGGGCACGCCGAGCACGCGCGCGAGCTGCTTCGAGAGCTCGGTCTTGCCGACGCCCGTCGGCCCCGTGAAGAGGAAGCAGCCGATCGGGCGCTGCCTGCCGCCGAGGCCGGCGCGGGCGCGGCGCATCGCGCGCGCCACCGTCGAGATCGCGGCGTCCTGGCCGAAGACGACCTTCGCGAGCTCGGGCTCGAGGTGCTCGAGGCGCTCGCGGTCCGAGCCGCTCGCGCGCACCGCCGGGACGTTCGCCATGCGCGCGACCACGTCCTCGACGTCGCGCAGTCCGACCGTCTTGCGCGGGCGCGACGCGGGCCGCAGGCGCACCGCGGCGCCGGTCTCGTCCATCACGTCGATGGCCTTGTCGGGGAGGAAGCGGTCGTTCAGGTAGCGAACCGCGAGGTCGACGCAGGCCTGGAGCGCGGGCGCCGTGTAGCGCACGCCGTGGTGGTCCTCGTAGCGCGCGACGAGGCCCTGGAGGATGCGCAGCGTCTCGTCGGGCGAGGGCTCCGGCACGTCGACGCGCTGGAAGCGCCGCGAGAGCGCGCGGTCGCGCTCGAAGTGGCGATACTCCTGGTAGGTCGTCGAGCCGAGGCAGCGCAGCTCGCCGCCGGCGAGCAGCGGCTTCAGCAGGTTCGAGGCGTCGACGGTGGTGCCCGAGGCCGAGCCCGCGCCGAGGATGGTATGGATCTCGTCGATGAAGAGGATCGGCTTCGGGCGCGCCTGCACCGCCGCCATCAGCGCCTTGAAGCGCGCCTCGAAGTCGCCGCGGTAGCGCGTGCCGGCGAGCAGCGCGCCGAGATCGAGCGCGTAGACCTCGGCGCCCTCGAGGTCCGGGCCCACGCGCCCCTCGTGGATGCGCAGCGCCAGGCCCTCGGCGATCGCGGTCTTGCCGACGCCGGTCTCGCCGACCAGGATCGGGTTGTTCTTGCGCCGCCGCGCGAGGATCTGCACGATGCGCTCGAGCTCGCGCGCACGGCCGATCAGCGGGTCGAGCTTGCCCTGCGCCGCGCGCGCGGTGAGATCGGTCGCGAACGCGGCGAGCGGGTCGGCGGGCACGCCCTCGGCCTCGCCCGGGCCGTCCGCGCCCGTCGGCTGGCGCAGCGCCTCGGAGCCGCCACCCGCGCCGAGCTTCGAGATCCCGTGCGAGACGTACTGGAGCACGTCGAGGCGCGAGACGCCCTGCGAGCGCAGCAGGCCCACCGCGAAGGAATCGGGCTCCTGGAAGATCGCCGCGACGAGGTCGCCGGCGTCGACCTGCTGCTTCTCGGCGCTCTCGCAGTGGCGCACTGCGTGCTGGAGCACGCGGTGGAAGGCCAGCGTCTGGCGCGCGTCGAAGGCCTCGTCGCCGGGCACGGTCTCGAGGTCGTCGCGGAAGAAGCGCTCGAGCGCGGCGCGCAGCGCCGCGACGTCGGCCCCGGCGTGTCGCAGGATCTCGATGCCACGCTCGTCGTGGAGCAGCGCGAAGAGCAGGTGCTCGACCGTCACGTAGGCGTGGCGCCGCGAGATCGCCTCGCGCACCGCCGCCTGGAGGGTCAGATGCAGCTCGCGCCCGATCTCGCTCATTCCTTCTCCACCCCTGCGCGCAGAGGGTAGCCGCGCTCCTCCGCCGCCGCGTGGACGCTCGCGACCTTCGTCTCCGCCACCTCGAGCACGTAGACCCCCGCGACGCCGAGCCCCGTGCGGTGGATCGCGAGCATGATCTGCGTCGCCGCGGCGGGGCTCTTGCCGAAGAGCTGCTCGAGGATCGCCACCACGAACTCCATCGGCGTGTAGTCGTCGTTGAAGAGCAGGACCTTGAAGCGCTCGGGGCGCGCCGTCTTGCGCCGCGTCGCCGTCGCGACGCCGCCCTCGCGGCGCGGGTCGCCGGGGTGCGGGCGGGGCCCCGGAGGGCCCGGCGGGTCCAGCGGGTCGCTCATGCGGGCAGGATAGCAGCCGGCCGCCGCGCCGAGCCCGCTAGACTCGCCGCGAGATGGCCGAGATCGAGCTGGCCGAGGGCGTCGCGGCGCTTCCGCGCGAGGGCTGGAACGCGCTCGTCGGCGACGAGTCGCCGTTCCTCGAGTGGGAGTGGCTCGCCTCGCTCGAGGAGGCGGGCACGCTCGGCGGCGAGGCGGGCTGGCTGCCGCGGCCGCTGGTCGCGCGCGAGAACGGGCGCATCCTCGCCGCCTGCCCGCTCTACGTGAAGGCGAACTCCGAGGGCGAGTTCGTCTTCGACTTCGCCTGGGCCGACGCCGCGCAGCGCGCGGGCATCCGCTACTACCCGAAGCTGCTCGTCGGCGTGCCGTTCACGCCCGTCACCGGGGCGCGCTTCCTCGTCGCCCCCGGCGAGGACCGCGCGCTCTGGATCCGCCGCATCGCCGGGGTCCTGCGCGAGCTCTGCGGCGCCCACGGCTTCTCGGGCGCCCACGTGAACTTCTGCCGCGAGCCCGAGCGCGAGGCGCTCGAAGCCCTTGGCTTCCTGCCGCGGATCGGGATCCAGTACCACTGGCACAATGCGGGCTTCGCGGGCTTCGACGCCTGGCTCGACGCCCTGCGTTCCAAGCGCCGCAACCAGGTGCGCCGCGAGCGCGAGAGCGTGCGCGCCGAGGGGATCCGCATCGAGGCGCTCGCCGGCGACGCGATCCCCGACGCGCTCTTCGAGGCGATGTACCGCTGCTACGCCGCGAACGTCGACGCGCACTACTACGGCCGCCGCTACTTGAACGCGCGCTTCTTCGAGCTGCTGCGCGAGCGCTTCCGCGACCGCCTCTGCTTCGTCGTCGCCACCCGCGGCGACGAGGTCGTCGGGGGCACGACGAACGTGCGCAAGGGCGACGCGCTCTACGGCCGCTACTGGGGCGCGCTGGCGCCGGTGCGCTACCTGCACTTCGAGGTCTGCTACTACGCAGCGATCGAGTGGTGCATCGAGCACGGGATCGCGCGCTTCGAGCCCGGCGCGGGCGGCGACCAGAAGCTCTTGCGCGGCTTCGACCCGCAGCCGACGACGAGCCTGCACTGGCTCGCCGACGCGCGCCTCGCGCGCGCGATCGCTCGCCACCTCGACGCCGAGCGCGAGCAGGCCGCGCATGCGCTCGGCGCGCTGCGCGGGGTCTCCGCGCTGAAGGCGACGCGCGCGGGGGCGCCGCGCTGAGGCCCCGGCGCCGCGCGGCGCGCGCCGCGGCGCGGGCGCTCTGCGCCGCCGCGCTCGCCGCGGGCTCCGCCGGCGCGCAGGCACCCGACGCCGCGCCCTACGCCGCGCTGCTCGCCCGCTACACGCGCGAGGTCGACGACGCGGCCGGCGTGCGCGTCGACTACCGCGGCCTGCGCGCCGACCCGGACTGGGCGCACTTCGTCGCCGGGCTCGACGCCGCCCGGCCGGGGCCGGCGCGCGACGAGACGCTCGCCTTCTGGATCAACGCCTACAACGCGCTCGCGATCGACCTCGTCGTGCAGCACCCCGGCGTCGCGAGCATCCGCGAGATCGGGTCGTTCTGGCGCCCGGTCTGGGACCGCGAGGCGGGCCGCGTCGCCGGGCGGGCGCGCAGCCTCGGCGAGATCGAGCACTCGATCCTGCGCCCGCTGGGCGAGCCGCGCCTCCACGCGGCGATCGTCTGCGCCTCGGTCTCCTGCCCGCCGCTGCGCCGCGAGCCCTTCGACGCCGCCCGCCTCGAGGCGCAGCTCGACGAGCAGATGCGGCGCTTCCTCGCGAGCCCCGTGAAGGGCCTGCGCGTCGACGCGGCGCAGGGCTCCGTCGCGCTCTCGCGCGTCTTCGACTGGTTCGCGGCGGACTTCGCCGCCTCGGGCGGCGTGCTCGCCTTCGCCGCGCGCTTCGCCCCGCCCGCCGACCGCGCCTGGCTCGCGGCGCACGGCGAGCAGGCGCGCGTCGAGTGGCTCCCCTACGACTGGGGCCTGAACGCGCTCGCGGACCCCGACGCGCGGTAGGCTCCGCGGCGCTTCGCTAGCGTAGGCGCGCAGCCCCCACCCGACGAGGAGACCCCCCATGGCGATCGAGGTCGGCAAGAAGGCCCCCGCATTCACGCTCGAGAACGCGAACGGCGAGCGCGTCTCGCTCGCGGACTACGCCGGCAAGGACCTGATCCTGTACTTCTACCCGCGCGACGACACGCCGGGCTGCACCAAGGAGGCCTGCGGCTTCCGCGACCTGTGGCGGAAGATCCAGGCGCGCGGCGCGGTCGTCGTCGGCGTCTCGCCGGACAAGCCCGACAGCCACGGGAAGTTCGCCGCGAAGTACAAGCTTCCGTTCCCGCTGCTCTGCGACCCGGACAAGCAGATGATGGCCCGGTACGAGGCCTTCGGCGAGAAGATGATGTACGGGAAGAAGACGCAGGGCGTGATCCGCTCGACCGTCTGGATCGGCCCGGACGGCCGCGTGAAGAAGCACTGGAAGCGGGTGGCCAAGGCCGAGGAGCACCCCGATCAGGTGCTCAAGGCGCTCGCCGGGGAAGTCGAAGCGTGAGCGGGGACCCGCGGCCCGCGTCGCCTTGACGCTCCGCGGAGCCTCGGATAGGGTCGCCGCGATGCGCAGGCTGAACGGGGCTTCACTCGCGCGTGTCACTCTCTGGCGCCATACGAGCGCCCTGCTCGTCGCATCGCTCCTCTCGCTGCTCTCGAGCCAGTCCTTCCACGAACGCGCTGCAAGCGCCGCCGACGCGGGCGCTCCCGCCATCGTCGCGCGCGGTGCGGGCGAGGCGCCCGGCGCGCCCGTGCACGCCGGCGGCCACGACCGCGACCACTGTCTGCAGTGCCGCGCCGTCGCGCAGACGCGCCTCGGCCTGCGCGCTCCCGCCCACGACGGCGCGCTCGCCGCGCGGGGGCCCGAGCTGGCCCTCCACGCGGAGAAGACCGACCGCCCCGGCACGGCGCCGGAACCCTGCCTCGCCGGGCCTCGCGCCCCTCCCGCCTCCCGCCTCGTCTAGAACTCCTGAACCCAGCTGATCGACGATCCGCGCCTGCCGCTCGCGCCGGGGTGTGCCGTTCCCACGGTCGCGGCCGGCGAGCGCAGCGAAGCTCCGTCCGGGATCCCGCTCCCGGCGAGCAGGAGACGAACATGGACCCGCATCGCATCGGGGCCTGGCTGTGTGCCGCCCCGCTGGCCCTGCTGGCTGCGGCCGGCTCGGCCGCGACGAACGACGAGGAGCTCGCCGCCGTGAAGGCCGAGCTCGCCGCGACGAAGTCCCAGCTCTCTGCCACCCAGAGCGCCCTCGAGCGCGTCGAGCAACGGCTCGACGGCCTCGAGGCAGGCGCGGCGGCCCCGGCCGAGGCCGCGGCCTCGAGCGGGCCGCGCATCCCGCCCGTCAACGTCGACAACCCCGCCATCAGCTTCGTCGTCGATACGACCGGGCAGACCGACACCCACGGCGCGGGCTGGAACTTCGCGCTGCGCAGCGGCGAGCTCTTCATCTCGGCGCCGATCGATCCCTTCCTGCGCGGCTTCGCGACGATCAACGGCTCGAGCGAGGAGGGCTTCGACATCGAGGAGGCGGCCGTGGTGACGACGGCACTGCCGTGGAACCTGACCGTGGAGGGAGGGCGCTTCTTCGCCGACGTGGGACGCCTGCCCCACTGGCACGACGAGGCGCTGCCCTTCGTGGACCGGCCGCCCTCGATCGACCGTATCTTCGGCGGCGAGACCCAGGCCGAAGGCGGGCAGGTCACCTGGCTCGCGCCGACCGAGCACTACATCAGCCTCAAGGCCGGCCTCTTCAACGTGATCGGCGCGGATCCGAACGAGCAGCTGCGCGACGAGGGCTTCTCGGGCTACCGGAACTTCAGCGAGCTCACGGTCCTCGTGCATCCCTCCACCTACTTCGACCTGACCGACACTCTGAACCTCGAGCTCGGCGGCACCTTCTTCACCGTCGCGCACTCGGGCCAGCGGTACCTCTACGGCGTCGACGCGACGCTGCGCCACCAGCCTGGGACGAGCAGCTTCTACCAGGGCCTCGTGCTCGGCTCGGAGTGGTACTGGAACGACGAGGAGTTCCAGAACGTCGACCCCGTCACGGGAGATCCGCTCCCGGGCGACCAGCGCTTCCATCGCAACGGCGGCTACACCTACCTCGAGGCCTTCCTCGGCCGCCGCTACTCGCTCGGCGTCCGAGGCGACCTTGCCGTCGATCCTGCCGGCGCGAGCGACCGGCAGATCACCTCCTCGGCCTTCGCGACCTGGTACCCGTCCGAGTTCCAACGCCTGCGCTTCCAGGTCGACCAGGTCAACGAGCAGCACGCGCAGAACGACCAGCGATTCACGCTCCAGTGGACCGCCTTCCTAGGGAGTCACAGCCATGGCTTCACGACCCGTTGAACTCGCCGCGGCCGCGCTCTGCGCCGCCTGTCTCTTCCTCGCGGCAGGACCCGCCGGCGCCAGGCTGCGCGTCGTCGCGTCACTGCCCGACGTCGCCGACATGACGCGGCAGATCGGGGGCGACCGCGTCGAGGTGGTGACGATCGCCGAGGGCGGCCAGGATCCGCACAAGGTCCCGGTGAAGCCGAGCTTCGTGACGAAGCTCAACCGCGCGGATGCGCTCGTCGTGCAGGGGCTCGGCCTCGAGCACGCCTTCCTGCCGGCGCTGCTCGAGGTGGCGGCCAATCCGAAGATCCTCCCCAGCGGGCCGGCCTATATCGACGCCTCGGTGCTGATCCAGCCGCTCGAGGTGCCGACCAGCCAGAACCGCTCGCAGGGGGAGCTCCACCCGCTCGGGAATCCGCACTTCAACCTCGACCCGGTGAGGGGGAAGCTCATGGCCAAGGCCATCGCCGAGGGCCTCGCGCGCGTCGATCCGGCGGGAGCCTCCGCCTACCAGGAGGGTCTCGCGCGCTTCACCGCGCTCCTCGACCAGAAGATCCCCGAGTGGGAGAAGCTCGCCGCGCCCCTGCGCGGCGTGAAGGCGGTCTCCTATCATCAGGATCTGATCTACCTGGCCGATCGCTTCGGGATCGAGATGGTCGGCACGATCGAGACGAAGCCCGGAGTTCCCGCGACGCCGGGGCACCTCGAGGAGCTGATCGACACGATGAAGCGCGACCACGTGCAGCTCGTGATCCGCGAGGTCGCCTACGAGCTCCCGCTCGCGGAGACCGTGGCCGAGCGCACCGGCGCGCGGGTCGCCACGATCTCCTCGCTGGCGGGGGGGCTGCCGGGAACGGACGGCAGCTACGTGGAGTCCGTCCAGGCCAATCTCGAGGCGCTGGTCCGGGCGGTGCAAGGGGGAGGCGCGAGCTGACGGAGCGGTCTCCCTTGCTGACCCTCGACGACGCGGACTTCGGCTACCAGGGGCGCGCGGTCGTCCGGGGGGCCTCGCTCGCCGTGCGGCCGAACGAGTTCGTGGTGCTGCTCGGCTCGAACGGCAGCGGGAAGACCACGCTCCTGCGCGGGCTCCTCGGCTTCCTGCCGCCTCTCGCCGGGACCGTGAGCGGGCGGCCGGGGCTGCGGATCGGCTACGTGCCGCAACGCGAGACGCTCGACGCGCTCTATCCGCTCTCGGCCTTCGACGTGGTGCGGCTCGGCGCGTGGCGCGACCTGCCCTTCTGGCGCTTCGGGGGCGCGCGCGAGCGCACGCTGGCGCGCGACGCGCTCGAGGCCTGCCGCGCGGGCGGCTTCGCGAGGCAGCGCTACGCCGAGCTGTCGGGCGGCCAGCGCCAGCGCGTGCTGCTGGCACGCGCCCTCGCGAGCGAGCCCGAGCTCCTGCTCCTCGACGAGCCCACCGCTGGAATCGATCCCGAGACGGAGCGCGGTCTGCTCGATCTCCTCGGCGAGCTGCGCACGCAGCGCGGGCTCTCGATCTGGATGGTGACGCATCACCTCCACGCGATCGCGGGGAGGAGCGATGCGACCGTGCGCGTCGCCGAGGGCCGGGTGGAGGTGGAACGCGCGGCATGAGCGAGCTCTTCTCGGCCAACTTCCTGTTCCGCAACGCGATCTTCGGCGGGCTCGGCGTCGTGCTGCTCTGCTCGCTCGTCGGGATCTACCTCGTGCTGCGGCGGCTCGTCCTGATCGGGGTCGCGCTGCCGCAGGCCAGCGCGGCCGGCGTGGCCGCCGTCTTCTGGCTCACGGGCCACGGTCACTCGGGCACGGCCCAGACCCACGCCTTCGCCCTCGTAGGGTCGCTCGTCGCGACCTTCGGCGCGCTGACGCTGCTCGTCCTCGGCCAGCGCCGAGGGCGCAGCCCCGCCGACTGGAGCGTGGGAGCGCTCTTCGCGATCAGCTCGGCCGCCACGATCCTCTTCGTCGCCATCAATCCGAAGGGCGACATCGAGATGGCGAGCCTGCTGCGCGGGGAGCTGCTGACGATCTCCGACGGCGATCTCCGCCTGCTCGGCTTCGCGCTGGTCGGCGTCGCGGCGCTCTTCTTCCTCTTCCGCCGCGACCTCCTGCTCAGCTCCTTCGACCCCGAGTTCGCGCGCACGCTCGGCCGCGACCCGGTTCGCTACGACCTGTTGCTGCACGGCCTGATCGGCGGGGTGATCGCGCTCGGCGTGATGACGGCGGGCCCGCTCGTGGTCTTCGGGTTCCTCGTGCTGCCGGCGCTCGCCGCGCTGCGCGCGGCGCCCGGGCTCGTCTCGGCCTTCGCGATCTCGGCCGGGCTGGCGTCGGTCTCGTTCGTCGGCGGATTCTGGCTCTCCTATCACTCGGACCTCCCGGCCGGCCCCGTCTGCGTCGCCGTCGCTGCGGTGGGCTGGGGGCTCGTGACCCTGGCGATGCGACTGCGGGTCCCTCGGCGTGCGGCCGCGCTCCTGCTTCTCGCCGTGGCGCTCGCGCTGCCGCAGGGCTGCGCCTCGCGCTGGAAGGCCGCGGAGGAGCGCGCCACCTCGCCGCTCCCGCGCGGCAGCCTGCCCGAGGCGCTCGCGGCGCGCCCGATCGCCGTGCTGCCCTTCACGAACGCGACCGGCCAGCCGCTGCGCGTGCCGCAGGGCCTCCTGGGCGAGGCGAAGCGCGCCGTCGGCGCTGCGGGCGAGGACCCCGCCGTCACGGTGCCGGAGCTGCTCCAGGCGCGCGCCGGCGTCGAGCTCGAGCGACGCGCCTTCGCGGTCGTCCCCGCCGAGCGCGTGAGTGCGCTGCTCCCCCAGGCCCGCACCACCACGGTCCTGATCCCCGCACGCGGCGCAGAGGCGGCGAGCGGCAGCGAGGATCCCGTTTCGGTCGCCAGGGCCGCGCTGAAGGCAGGCGTCGAGGGCCCGGTGCTGACGGGCACGCTGCGGCGCTTCACCGTCACGCAGACGGGTCTCCTGCTGGTCCGGCTCGAGCTCGTAATCGTCGATCCGCGCAGTGAAGCGATCCTGTGGACGGGGGCCGCGAAGCGCCCCGTGCCGATCCAATCGGCGCTCACCTGGCAGGAGATCCTGATCGACGCCGGCCCCGCGATCTTCGCCGAGGCCTTCGGCTCCTAGACGCGGCGGCGGCGGCCCGCCAGGACGAGGCCGAGGCCGAGCAGGGCCGCGGTCCCCGGCTCTGGCGTCGCGTCCGCGGCGGTCGCGCCGCGGAACAGGGCGGAGGCCGAGATGTTGTTGAAGCCGGCGCCACCGAGGCCGTCGACGCCGGGGTTCAGATACCCGACGATGATGCTGCTGACACCGTCGCCCGTGAAGCCATTCACCCGCCAGACCACCGTGCCGATGTCGTAGCCGCCCGCGAAGGCGCCGGCCGCCGGCAGCAGCAGCAGGTTCGTCGAGGCGAGCCCGAGCGCCTCCTCAGGAGAGTGTGGGTCGCCGTCAAGAGGGGTGGCAGAGCGGCCGCGATCTAGCGGGTGCGCCGAGCGGCGCCCAGAACGCAAGACGCCCCGGATCGCTTTCGCGATCCGGGGCGCCCATCGAGGAACCTAGCGGAAACCCGGATCCGCCAGGAGCTCCTTGCGGCCGGAACCGCCCTAGGCGCGGTTGCGGCGGCCCGCCAGCACGAGCCCGACGAGGCCGAACCCGATCAGGGCGGCCGTGCCCGGCTCCGGCACCACGTTCACCACGGTCGCACCGTGGAACAGGGCCGAGGCCGAGATGTTGTTGAAGCCGGAGCCACCGAGGCCGTCGACGCCGGGGTTCAGATACCCGATGATGGCGCTGGCCGAGTTGTCCCCGGTCCCGCCGTTCACCTTCCAGACCACTGTACCGATGCTGTAGCCCCCCGCGAAGGCGCCAGCCGCCGGCAGCAGCAGCAGGTTCGTCGAGGCGCCGTTCGTGCTGTTCCACGAGCCGACGAAGGTCGGCGTGGTCGGCGAGAACGCGCCCGGGATCGGCGTGTACTTGGTGTTGCCCTTGTTCATCGCGATCCCGGCCCAGTTGCCGCGGCCCAGCACGTCGAGCTGGTTCTCGCCATCCAGGTCGTAGTTGATGGAGAACGCGTGGCCGGTGAGGCCCTCGTCGTTCCGCATCACGATGACCATGTTCAGCGTGTCACCAGGCGCCACGCTGGCCAGCGTGGCCGTCGGTGCAATCCCAACGCCGTTGACGGCCGTGAAGAGCAGATCGATCGTCACACCGGCGTTCGCGTCCTTCACGAACCCCCCGGCGGCAACCCACCCCGCGACCATCGCCATCACGATCAGTTTCCGCATCATCCTGTCTCCTCGATTAACTCAGAGTCCTGAGCGTCCGTTCAAAAGTTCCTGTATTGCTCCCAGACTCCCGCCGACGCTACTGGGGCGTGCAGCGGCAAGTGCTGGGGGTGCACTGCGCGTTCGTAATCCCCGAGGGCCCGACCGTGTGCCCGAACTCCATGCCCAGGGCGAGGAAGTCCGGCAGACCCACGATCCCATCGCCACCCGGCGGAGAGCAGTCCCCCTGCGTCCCGTTCGGGGACACGGACATGCCGAAGTTCATGCCGAGCGCGAGGAAGTCCGGCAGACCCACCGTGGTGTCTCCGGTCGAGTCGCACGCAATCGACTGGGTGCAGAGATCGCCGCACCCGTTGTGATCCGTGTCCGTCTGGCTCGTGTTCGGCGTGTCACGACAGTTGTCGAACGCATTCTCGATGGTGTCGTTGTCCGAGTCCGGCCCACCCGGGGTCGGCCCGGCATACGCGCCGCCCGCAGCCAGGATGAACCCAAACGTCAAAGCCAGCAGCCTGACCTTCATCTTGCTCATCTCCTCGGTATTCCTCGAACCGTTCATTAGCCCCGGGTCCGCTTTGGGCATCCCAGCCAGGCGTTTTCCGCTTCGGCTGGAACCCCCGGTCGTCATCGCCCGCCTTTGGGCTCCCGGGGCATCGAAAACTTACGTCGTCTCCCCTGCCTTCCCGTTCGCGCCGCGGATGCGCCGACCCTCCAGGATCTCTGCGCTCGCTCGCGCTCCGGCCTCTTGAGTAGCAAGGGGCATGCCCATGCCCACTTCGCCCGCAAGTGTTTGATTTGACTCGAGTTCATCCCAATGGAGATTCCCCTGCGGGCGGAAAAGTTTTTCCCATCCATGGAAATCGGGAAGAGATTTTCCGCCCGCCCCGACCTGGGCGGGGGGTGGGATCGCGAGCCGATCGAGCACCGGGCGCAGCTCGCGATAGAAGGCGTCGAGGCGCTCCCGCGCCGGGGGGAGCCCGGTCGCCACCGGGGCCTCGAGGTCGGTCGAGAGGCGCACGACCCGCAGCTCCGCCGCGGCCCCGAAGGGGCTCGCGTCGATCGCGGTCAGTGCGCGCAGCGACTCCATCAGCAGACCCTCCGACCCCTCATACCAGTGGTAGACCAGGAGCCTTTGTGTTCCCGAGCGGTAGATTCCGCTCCAGACCTGCGTCCCGTCGGGGAAGGCGGGGTGCGGCTCCTCGCGCTCGAGGATCCAGCCGCTGCCGGGGACCGCGGTCTTCGGCGCGATCGCGCTGCGCGCGCGCCCGGCGCGCCAGCTCACGCCGAGGAAGACGTCGATCGGGTGCGAGTCGCGCGTGAAGCGCCGCGTGACGCTCTCGCGGAAGCCGGTGCTGCCGAGGAAGTGCGGGTCGGGCTCGAGCTCCCGCGAGAAGAGGTCGCCGATGCCGCTCGCGAGCTGCTGCGAGAGGTACATCGAATCGGGTGGGACGACCGGAAGGCGCGGAAACGCCAGCGCGCCGATCGCGAGCAGCGCCAGCAGCGCGAGCGGGAGCGCGGGGCCGCGCGCGGCCGGCCGTCGCGCGGGCCCCTCGGGGGCGTCCGCGGCGGGCGGCGCCGCCCGCCGTCGCGGGAGCAGGCGCTCGAGGAGCCCGTCCAGGCCGAAGAGCAGCACGAGGCCGCCGAGCAGGATCGCGATCCCCTGGACGTTGTGGACCGCGACGATCTCCGAGTGCGGGTTCAGGATCAGCGCGACCGCTCGCCAGCCGTTCAGGAACAGCGCGACGGGCGGGGCCGCGAGCGCGAGCAGCAGCGCGTGGCGCGTGCTGCGGCGGAAGAGATCGCCCATCAGCACCGCGACGAGCGTCAGCGTCTCGATCGAGCGCAGGCCGCTGCACGCCTCGATCACCGAGAAGGTCTGGTGCGTGCGCAGGATCTGGTCGCCCGAGACGGTGTGGGGCACGCGCAGGAGCGTGAGCAGCACGCCGGTGAGGTCGGCCGTCGCGACCTGGAGCCGGTAGACGATCTCGTTCTGGAGCGGCGCCGGCAGCGGCATCGCGAAGAGCAGGAAGACCGCCGGAAGCCGCAAGAGCCGCAGCGCCGGGCGCCCCTTCCACCAGGCCGCGGCGCCGAGGCCGAAGAGCGCGAGCGCGGGCGCGAGCAGGTCCGCGGCGCCGGTGAGGGTGGCCCAGAGCTGGAGCGCCGCGCCGGCGGCGAGCAGCCCGCCCGCGAGGATCGGCGCGGGCGCGAACGCCTCGATCCGGCGCAGGCGCCCGAGCCGCCGCACGACGAGCCAGGCGCAGAGCATCACGACGAGCGGCGCCACCGTCTGCGACGGCACGAAGAAGAACTGCTCGAGCTCCTCGCCGAGGCGGTGCTTGGGCGCGTGCCACAGCAGCTCGCGCCAGGCGATCGCCGCGAGGCCCACGCCGGCGGCCGCGGCGGCGAGCGCGCGCGGTCCGACGCGGCTCGCCGCGCCGGAGGCGCGCGGGGAGGCGATCTCCGCCGCGGGGGCGTCGCGTCGCAGGGGCCGCTCCAGCATCGGGGGTGGGGTTCTCGGGTCCTCGCGGGCCCTCGGAGGGTAGCGGAGCGAGCTCGACCCCCCAGGGCAAAGTGCGCGAATCCCGCGCCGCGCCGCCGGCGCGCGCGGGGCCGCGGGCTAGGGTCCGCGCGTGCCGCGGCGCGCGCTCGTCCATGCCCTCTTCTTCGCGTCGGGCTTCGCGGGCCTC
>Ga0075428_100005372_pt1 | contig 14242 bp, 10 predicted proteins | sample RhiMetdeltSRZDD2_FD_75291 | JGI IMG/M metagenome (GOLD analysis project Ga0075428, IMG submission 75291) | Populus rhizosphere microbial communities from Tennessee, USA - Rhizosphere MetaG P. deltoides SRZDD2 | ecosystem: Host-associated > Plants > Roots > Rhizosphere > Soil | place: USA...
GCCTGCCCGGCTGCGGGGCGCGCCGCCGGCGCGGCTTGAGCGGCCGCCGGCTGTGCCGGAGCGGTTGCCTGCGGACGCGCAGCAGCCGATCCCGGCGCGCCGCTCAGGATCGGCCGAACGCTGACCACGCTCGGTCGCGTCGAGGGGTTCGGCTCGCGCACATAGACGATGATGTGGTGGACGTGGGCGCGATCGCCGGCGCGCACTTCGCCGGCCTGCATCCATTTGTCCTCGGTGAAATTCGTTGGCACCTCGAAGTACTGGTAGTCGATTGTGCCGGTTGCGGGCACCTGATACTCGGTCTGCATTTCGAACACGGCGTCCGGCCTGCCGATCTGCCACCCGTCGGCAAACGTCGGGAGCGCGGGCATCGCCGTGGGATTTCCCTCGCGCGCGCCGGCGTCCACCCATTTCACGATCGTGTCGATGTCACCGGCGGCCAGGCTGAGATCGTTCCGGAACTTCCCGTAGTGCGGATCGGCGCCCCAGGGAGGCATTGCCCGCGCGACGACACGCTCGCGAATCTTCCCCGCCCACGGACGCACGTCGCGATAGGTGATGAGCGGCATCGGCGCCACCTCGCCCGGCCGGTGACAGCTCACGCAGTTCTTGTAGAGAATGGGCGCCACGTCCTTGCTGAACGTGGGCGCGTCGCCAGCAGCGCCCGTCAGGCCTGGAGCCTGGTCGCCGTGAAGAACCGTTCCGACGGAGATGGCAGCAAGGAGAGCGAACACGAGCCGGCGGGCAGCGCTCATAGCGGACTCCTCGAAATTAGGAGGCAGGAGGATTCCCTACTTCCTACTCATTGGCAGTGACCAGTCTACGGCCAAGAGGAGACGACGTGCCAGTCCGATTTCAGTCAAATCCGAAGGCCAGCAGGACGTTCCCCGCCCTTCCCCCGAACGCGCCGTAACCGGACCCAACGAAGAGCATTCCGTCGACGACCACCGGGCCGGGGCCGATCATCGACGCCCCTTTGGCCGCCACGCCGTTGACGGTCTGGAACTCCCGGTTGGTGTCGAACTCCCACACCAGCGATCCGTCAGCTGCGGCGTAGGCGCGAAGCGAGCCGTCGTTCGATCCGGAGAACACCACGCCATCGATGACGGTCACCGCGGCGGACTGCGCCGCGTTGCACCCACGCCCGCTGCCACATTTCGCCGGGGCGGGAGGCGCGAGCCACGCCCGTTCGCCCGTCGCCAGCAGCACCGCGTGCAGACCGCCAGGTTGCGGCTGCGTGATGTCCGACACGGCAAAGTACGCGCGTGCGGCGTCGGCGGCCGAGCCCCACTCGATCCCGCCCAGCACGCCGCCGCGTCCAGCGCGATATTGCCAGACCACCTCGCCTGATTGGTCCGGATCGATGGCGTGGGCGACACCTGACTTCTGTCCGATGACGATGAGGTCTCGTCCGCGGCTGTCGGTCGCGAGAATGGGTGGGCTGCCGAAGTCGAAATCGGGGCCGTTCGTCTCGGGGCAGTTCGCATTGCCGGCGCGGCAACCGGTGAGGTAGACGTCGTTGGGGGTGAACTGCCGTTGCCAGCGGATCCGGCCCGACGCGAGATCGATCGCCACGACGGCGTTGCTCGATGCGTGCGCCGGACCGCTGTAGGCGTTGCCGGTGGCGACGTACAGCGCTCCGCGCTTGACGTCGATGGCCGGCGACGACCAGATGGCGGAGCCCGATGGTCCCCACAGCGCGACGCCGGCGCTGCTCGTGCCGCGCGACCTCGGCTCGTCCGGAATCATGTACGTCTTCCACACCACCGCGCCGGTTGTCGCGTCGAGCGCGGCGACGCTGCCGCGAAACGTGCAGCAGCCATATTGCGGATCGGCGCCCTGCGACTCCTCGTACGAGGACACCGGAGCGTAGACTCGATTCTCGCGAACAACCGGCGATCCGGTGATTCGCGCGAGCGGGTGATCGTCGACCTTCCGCACCCAGAGCGACTTGCCGCTCTCCGCATCGAGCGCGTAGACGTTGGCCGCGGTGTCGCCAAAGTACGCCACGAGCTGGCCGGTGGCGGAAGGCGTCACGGACACGGCCGTGCGCACGCCGCCTGCGGCGGCAAACGTCCAGCGAATGCAGCCGGTCTTCGCGTCGAGGGAATACACCGTGCCGTTCTGGCTGCCGACGAACAGGCGTCCGCCGACCACGGTCGGCTGAGACCACGCGGATGACGCGTCGGGAAATCCAAACGCCCACTTGAGGGTGAGGCGCGGCACGTCGGCCGCCGCGAGACCAGCCTGCGCGCGCGGCTGAAATCGGGTGTTGGTGGGGCTCGGGCTCCACCCTGACCACGCCGCCCCGGGGTTGCCGGACGATCGAACGGCGGTCGTGCAGCGTCCTGTGGAGGAGCCGGCGACGTCGCCGGCCATCCGCCGGCCGGCCACGAATTCAGCCACGGCGCGACGCTCGGCGCCGCTCATGCGCGAGCCCTGCGGGCGCATCGCGCCGTTCACGAGCGCCTCGATGATCGCTTCCGGAGTGCGGGCGCGCAGCGTCTCGAGCGCCGGGGCGCGTGAGTCGGCTGCGCCGGTGTGGCACGACACGCAACGGTCGGCGAAGACCTTCGCACCGTCGGGCGACTGTGCCAGGGATCGGGCCGGGCTGCTGCCGAGACACCCGACCACCAAGACCACCGCCCGCACGACCTGGCTGCCTGCGAACGCGCGGATCACGGTGGCGGACTATAGCAGGAAAGCTTACGGCTCCGGCTCTGGGCTCTGAGGTGGGAGGCGCAATCGGCTTGCGGAAGGCGAAACCTCAACGGGCGAGGCGTTCGATTGGCGCGAGTGGACGAGTGGATATGACTGCTTTCTTCGTATCCTTCGTGGTCTTGTGTCCTTCGTGGTTTCGTGTCTTCGTGGTCCCGTCTTTTGCCGGGATTTTGCGCGCGGTGGCGACCGCCGGCGGTTTAGAATCTCTCTGGCTCTGACAACACCTCGGCCGGGAGATATGACGTGCGACTAGCCCTTGCCACCGTTGGCGCAGGAATCCTGTTCACCGCCGCGAGCCTCGCGCAGCAGGCGGCGGCGCCGCCGGCCGAGTCGCCGATCGTGCCGGTCTACAAGGAGCCGCATCATCGCCAGGTCTTCCAGTACGGACCGGTCCGGATTCTCGATCTGCAGATCCCGCCCGGCGACATCTCCTGGTTTCACAGCCATGAGTCGCCGGTGCTCTACGTCACGCTCAGCACCTCGATGACGCGGACGCAGAACCTCGGCGAAGACTGGGGAGGACGCGGGCGCGGTGCCGCGGGCGCAAGACCCGGTGGACCGGCGTCCGGCGGACCCGCGCCCGAAGGACGCGGCGCCCCTCCACCTCAGGCAGCACCAACCGCTCCTCCGGCTGCGACGGCAGCGCCTCGTGGGGGCGGTGCGGCTCGCGGAGGCGGCGCGCCCCGTGCGACGAGCACCACCAGCTACGCGCAGCAGCCGGTCACCCATCGTCTCGAGAACATCGGCAACGGCCTGTTCCGGGCGATGGTGGTGATCAACGAGACCGCGGGCGACGACACCACTACTGAGCAGGCTGCCGGCTTCGACGGAAAGCCCGAGCTGACCAATCGCTGGTTTCGCGCCTATCGGCTGACGCTGGCGCCGGGAGAGAAGACGGCCGCCCACAAGCATCACGCCGCTGTCGCGATCATCCAGGCCACGACCGGCAAAGGGCAGAGCGCTGGTCCGATGAGGTTCGAGTTCAACGATCCAGGGTATTGGGCCTTTTACGACGCGGAGACCGAGCATGAGGTGCGAAACTCGGGCGATACGCCGCTCGAGCTCATCGAGGTCGAAGTCAGGCGAAAATAGGATCCTTGCGCGTCCTCGAGGTGGTGAAGCTATGCACCGAGTGGTGAGGCGGGTTGCGGCCTGCGGGCTCCTGGCGATCGCCGTGGCGTTCGCGGGGCCGGCCTTTGCCGCCGGCGACACGCGTCTCGCCGACGCGGCGATGAAGCGCGACGTGCCCGCCGTACGCGCGCTGCTCGCTCAGAAGGTCGACGTGAACGCACCGGGCACCGATGGCACGCCGGCGCTGCACTGGTTCGTGCGCGTCAGCGACGTCGAGTCGGCGAAGCTCCTGATCGGCGCCGGCGCCAATCCGACGCTGGCCAACCGCCTCGGCGTGACGCCTCTGGCCCTCGCGTCCGCGAACGGTGACACGGCGATGATGCGGCTGCTCATCGAGGCCGGAGCAAACGTCAACGACGTCGACATCGCCGGCGAAACGATGCTGATGGCGGCCGCACGTGCCGGCACGGTCGACGCGGTGACGCTGCTCCTCGATCGGGGGGCCACGGTCGACACGAAGGATCGCAGCTCTCAGGGTACCGCGCTCATGGTGGCGGTGAGGGAAAACCAGCCCGCCGTGGTGAAGCTCCTCATCGAGCGGGGCGCGTACGTCAACCTGAAGACGCGGACCGGCGCCGAGCCGCGCAACGTGCTTCCCAACTCGGTGCCCGGCTTCGGTCACGGCGTCGGCATCGTCCGGGGCGGGTTGCCGCCTCGCGGCTCGCGGGCGCCGATCCCCGGCGCGATGACGCCGCTGCTCTATGCCGCGCGCGACGGACGGCTCGAGATCGCCGGGATGCTGCTGGCCGCCGGGGCCGAGATCGAACTGACCGACGCAAACGGCATCACGCCGCTCATCAGCGCCATCACCAACAACCATCCGGACGTGGCGCGGTTCCTCATCGACAAGGGCGCCAACATCAAGGTGGTCGACTGGTATGGCCGCACGCCGCTGTGGGCCGCCGTCGAGACGCGCAACATGGACGTCGACAACGCGTCATTCCTCAACGGCATCGATCGCGCGCCGTTCCTCGAGCTGATTCGCGTGCTGCTCGACAAGGGCGCCGACCCGAACGTACGGGTCAAGGAAGTGCCTCCCATCCGTCGTGCGTTCCTCAGGGTGACCGGGTCGCTCTCCTGGGTGGACTTCACCGGCCAGACGCCGTTCCTGACGGCGGCGCTCGCCGGCGACGTGTCGGTGATGCGCCTCCTGCTCGAGCACGGCGCCGACCCGAAGATTCCGACCTTCGAGGGCACCACCGCGCTCATGGCGGCGGCGGGTGTGAACTGGGTGTTCGATCAGACCTACGACGAGGGACAAGCGGCGCTGCTCGACGCGGTGAAGCTCTGCTACGAACGGGGGCTCGACGTGAACGCGGTGAACTCGATGGGCTTGACTGCCATGCACGGCGCCGCGAACCGCGGCTCCGACGAGATCATCCGCTTCCTCGCTGAGAAGGGCGCGAAGCCCGACGTCAAGGACAAGGAAGGCCGGACACCGTTGACCTGGGCCGAAGGTGTGTTCCTGGCCACCCATCCCGCCAAACCGAAGCCGACCTCCATTGCGCTCATCAAGAGCCTGACGGGCGATCGACAGGCGTCGAACAAGCCATGAGACAGGGCGCATTCGTCTCGCTCGTGGCCGCCGGATTGTTCACATTGACGGTACTCACCGGTCGTGCGGCGTCGGGCCCGCACGTAGCGTCCGGCTTCAGCCGGACCAGTACGAACCTCCGGACCAGTACGGACAACCGGACCCGCACGGGCCTCCAGGCCGCACAGGCGGGTGCCGTCAGGCCCGTGAATCGTGTCACGCCGAACGCTGTTCCGCCCGCCGTCGACGCGGCATTCCTGAAGCAGTACTGCCTCACGTGCCACAACGCGCGCACCAAGGCGGGAGAGCTGGTCCTCGAAGGGCACGACCTCACGACGATCAAGAGCGAGGCGGAAACCTGGGAGAAGGTGGTCAAGAAGATCCGGACCGGCATGATGCCGCCGAGCGGCGCGCCCCGGCCCACCCGCGCGGCGCTCGACTCGTTCGCGCGGTCGCTCGAAACGCACCTCGATTCCGGCGCACTGCCGCCGGCCGCCCTGGCTGCTCCAGCGCTGCACCGGCTGAATCGAACGGAGTACACGAACGCGATCCGCGACCTGCTCGATCTCGAGCTCGACGTCACGACGCTGCTGCCGGGCGACGGGTCGAGCGACGGGTTCGACAACATCGCGGATTCGCTCAGCGTCTCACCCACGCTCATTCAAGGCTACGTCGCTGCCGCTATGAAGATCAGCCGCCTGGCGGTCGGCGATCGCACCCTCCCATCGTCACAGGCGATCTATAACGCGCCGCCGGCGCTGGCGCAGGACCGGCACATCGAGGGCCTTCCTCTTGGAACGCGCGGCGGCATGGTGATTCGCCACAACTTCCCGCTCGACGCCGACTACGAGTTCGGCTCGGGCGGCGGGCGTGGCGGCGGGGCCGGTGGAGCGGACCTCACCATCGATGGCGAGAAGGTGACGGCCACCGGCCGGGGCGCGCGGGTCAAGGTGACTGCCGGTCCGCACACCGTGGCGATGGCGGTCGTCGATCGGCAACACGGAGGGGGCGCAGACGAGATCTACTCGGACTTCCGGACCGACAGCGCCTTCGCCACCGGCGGGGGTGTGTCGAGCATCGCGATCACGGGGCCCTTCAATCCGACGGGACCAGGCGACACGCCGAGCCGCCGGCGCATCTTCATCTGCCGGCCAACGGCTGCCGCCGAAGAGACAGGCTGTGCGCGCAAGATTCTGAGCGCGCTGGCGCGGCGGGCCTATCGCGGGCCGGTGACGGCCGCGGAGCTGGACACGCTGATGACCTTCTATCAGCAGGGACGCCAGGGTGGTGACTTCGAAAGCGGCATCCAGCAGGCGCTCGCGCGCGTGCTGGTCGCGCCGCGGTTCGTGTACCGGGTCGAAGAAGAGCCGGCCGGCGTGGCGGCAGGTGCCATCTACCGGGTGAGCGACTACGAGCTGGCGTCGCGCCTGTCGTTCTTCCTGTGGAGCAGCATCCCGGACGACGAGCTGCTCGACCTCGCGAGCAAGAATCAGCTGCGCAATCCTGCCGTCCTGCAACAGCAGGTGAAGCGCCTGATGGCCGACCAGCGATCCGAGGCGCTCATCCGGAACTTCGCCGGCCAGTGGCTCTACCTGCGAGAGCTGGCGAACGTTCAGACCGAGGCCAAGAACTTCGACGACAGTCTGCGGCAGTCGTTCCGCCGCGAAACGGAGATGCTCTTCGAGAGCATCGTCCGGGAGGACAGGAGCCTGTTGGAGCTGCTCGACGCCGACTACACCTTCGTCGACGAGCGTCTCGCGCAGCACTACGGCATGCCGAACGTCCGCGGCAGCTACTTCCGGCGTGTCCCGCTGGCGGCAGACAGCCCGCGCCGCGGCCTGCTCGGACAGGGCAGCATGCTCACCGTGACGTCGATCGCGACGCGCACGTCGCCGGTCTCGCGCGGGAAGTGGATCCTGGAGAATCTGTTCGGCGCCCCGCCGCCGCAGCCGCCCGTCGGCGTGGAGACGAATCTCGACGAGCCGGCATCGGGCGGCAAGCCGACGACCCTGCGCCAGCGTCTGGAGATGCACCGCGCCAACCCGACCTGTGCGGCCTGCCACCGGATCATGGACCCGATAGGGTTCTCGCTCGAGAATTTCGACCTCGTCGGCACCTGGCGCGAACAGGACAGCGGAACGGCCATCGACTCCACTGGACAGCTCGCCGACGGCACGCCACTGCGCGGTCCGGCCGACCTGCGAAACGCCCTGCTCAGCCGCTCGGACGCGTTCATGACCACGGCCACGGAAAAGCTGTTGACGTACGCGCTGGGCCGGCCGATACGCTATTACGACATGCCGCTCGTGCGCAGCATCGCGGCAAAGGCTGCCGCGAACGGAAATCGCTTCTCGACGGTGCTGTTCGGCATCATCGAAAGTGACGCTTTCACCAGGCGAGTCAAATCATCATGAGCTTCATCACCCGCACTCATCTGTCGCGCCGGACGTTCCTCCATGGTGTTGGTGTCACGCTCGCCATCCCCTTCCTGGACTCGATGGTGCCGGCGCTGGCCCGCGGCCAGTCGGCGACCGCCGCCCTGCCGCGCACGCGCCTAGGCTGCATCTACTTCCCGCACGGCGCCATCATGCCGAAGTGGACGCCGGCTACCGACGGGACCGGGTTCGAGCTGAGCGACATCCTGCAGCCGCTGAAGCCGTTCCACTCGCAGATCACGGTGGTCAGCGATCTGGAGCACAAGCTCGCGTACGGAAGCGGTGCAACGGCCAATCACAACCGGTCGGCTGCGGCGTACTTGAGCGCGGCGTTCGCGAAGACCGGCGCCACGCCCCAGCTCGGCATCACGATGGACCAGGTCGTCGCGCAGAAGCTTGGCCAGGATACGCCGCTCCCGTCGCTGGAGCTGATGATCGAAGGCAGCAGCCTCAACTGCGGCGACGGCCTCAGCTGCTCGTACCGCGACACCATCTCGTGGCAGGGCCCGAGCTCTCCGCTGCCGATGCAGAACAATCCCCAGGTCGTCTTCGAGCGGCTCTTCGGAGACGGCACGACGGCCGACCTGCGGAAGGCGCGACGTCAGCAGTCGATCAGCCTGCTCGACTCGGTGACCGGCGAGGTGGCCTCGCTGCAACGTAGGCTGCCGAACGGCGATCGGGGCCGCCTGGACCAGTACCTGACCGACGTGCGCGAAATCGAGCGGCGCGTCCAGAAGGCCGGCCAGCAGCTCTCCGGTGATCTCCAGATTCCGCCGGCGCCGACTGGCATCCCGAACGACGTGGAGGAGCACGTCAAGCTGATGCTCGACCTGCAGGTACTGGCCTGGCAGGCCGAGATCACGCGCGTCACCACGTTCCTGCTCGCCAAGGAGCTCAGCACCGCCGTCTACCCGAAGAGCAACGTCCGCGACGCCTTCCACACGCTGTCGCATCACTCGAACATCCAGGAGAACAAGGAACGCTTCGCGGTGCTCAATCGGTATCACGTGACGCTGTTCGCCTACCTCCTCGACAAGCTGCAGAACACGCCCGACGGCAACGGGACGCTGCTGGAACACTCGATGGTGCTGTACGGCAGCGGCATGAGCGACGGCAACCAGCACAATCACACCGACCTGCCGATCATCGTTGCCGGCGGTGCGTCAGGGAAGTTGAAGGGCGGCCGGCATCTCCGCCACCCGAAGAACACCCCGATGGCGAATCTGCTCGTGGCCATGCTCCATAAGCTGGACATCCCGGCTGAAGGCTTCGGGGACAGTCAGGGAGAAGTCCTTCTCTAGCGGCTGCCCCGCTTCGAGTATGAAGGCCCGCTGCGTCCTCTTCGCCTTCCTGGCCGGCGTGGCTGCTACGGCAGCCGTCGCAGCACAGGGTGGACGCCCTGCCCCGCCGCCTTCGGTCCGTCTCTACGTGCTCGACGGCGGCGTGCTCGAGTCAGACCCGGCCCGCTACCAACTCACCAAGGCGGACGTGACGACCACCCAGCTCTCCGTCGCCGCCTACCTGATCGTCCATCCGAAAGGCGTGCTGCTCTGGGATACGGGCGCGATCACCGACAGCGACTGGACACCGTCCGGGAAGCCTGTCGAGCAGCGCCTCACGCTGCCCGACGGACAGGAGCGCCGCGTGACGATCACGGCGTCGCTGCTGTCGCAACTTCAGGCGGCCGGCTACAAGCCCGCCGACGTCACCTACCTGGCGCTCTCGCACCATCACTGGGACCACACCGCGAACGCAAACGCGTTTGCCGGGGCCGCGTGGCTGGTGCGAGCGGCCGAGCGCGACGCCATGTTCGGAGCGCAGCCGGCCGGCACGGCGCGGCCGGCGACGTTCTCGGCGCTCAAGGGCAGCCGTACCATCCTCGTCTCGAACGATGAGCACGACGTGTTCGGCGACGGAACCGTGGTGCTCAAGCTGGCCGCTGGACACACGCCCGGGCATCAGGTGCTGTATGTGAAGATGGCGCGGACAGGCGGCGTCCTGCTCTCGGGAGACCTGTATCACTATCCGCAGGAGCGGAGTCTCGGACGCTTCCCCACCTTCGAGTACAACGTCGAGCAGACGCGCGCAGCACGGCAGGACGTGGATGCGTTCCTGAAGAAGACCGGCGCGCAACTGTGGATCCAGCACGACCTCACCGCACACCGCGCGCTGCGCAAGGCACCGGCGTTTTACGACTGAACGGCTTCGCCTTTCATCTTCTGGCTTCGGGCTCCAGGCTCCGGGCTTCGTCTAGTAGGACCTAACGCGACTAGCGAGGCGAAGCCTCGCTAGTGCTACCCTACGCAGCCGGAGGACTTCATGCGGCTTCCACGTTTGACGCTCGCGCTGCTGCTTGCAGGCACGATTGTCGGTCCGCTCTCGGCTCAGTCCGGACCGGCGACCAACCCGAAGACCGCTCCGCTCGTACTGGCGAGCCAGGGAAGCTTCTTCGTCGGCGGAGAGACGAAGGCGCTCGCGGCTCCGGCGGCTGGCAGGGGCGCAGGCGCTCCAGGCGACATCACCGTCAACCAGATGTACGTCCAGTATCAGGTTCCGGTGAACGGCGAACGACACGTGCCGGTCGTGATGGTGCACGGCTGCTGCCTGAGCAGCAAGACGTGGGAGACGACGCCCGATGGCCGCCCGGGGTGGAGCGAGTACTTCGCGCGCAAGGACCGCCCCGTGTACCTGGCGGACCAGGTCTCGCGCGCGCGTTCCGGCTTCGACCCTTCGATCATCGCAGCCGTCAAGGCCGGAACCGTCCCGGCCAGCCAGCTGCCGAACGTCCTCTCCGCGTCGCATCAGATCGCGTGGACGGTCTTCCGCTTCGGGCCGAGCTACAACGTGGCGTTCCCCGACGGTCAGTTTCCGATCGAAGCGGTGGACGAGCTCTACAAGCAGATGATTCCGGATCTCAATTCACTGCTGCCGACGCCGAACCCCACGTGGAAGAACCTGGCGGCGCTGGCCGTTCGCCTGCGCGGCGCGATCCTCATGGGTCATTCGGAATCCGGCTTCTTCCCCGAGCAGGCGGCGCTGATCGATCCGGCAGGTGTCCGCGGCATCGTCTCGATCGAGATGCCGTGCGTGACCGACCTGAAGCCAGAGCAGCTGGCCACGCTCGCGAAGATCCCGACGCTCGTCATGTTCGGCGACCATCTCAACGACGTGAAAGGCGGCCCGGCCAACTGGGGCAGCTCGTTCGACACCTGCCAGCAGTTCGTGAAGCAGCTGAAGAGCGCCGGCGGCGACGCCGAGATGATGCATCTGCCGGCGCGCGGCATCCGCGGCAACAGCCACATGCTGATGCAGGATCGCAACAGCGATCAGCTGGCCGATCTGGTGATCGCCTGGATCGACGCGCATGTAGAGAAGGCGGCGCTGCGGAAGTGATGTCGGATTTCGACTTCGCAGAGCCGAGCTTCAGCTCGGCTAAACGAGGCGGCGCAGAGCCGGGCTTCAGCTCGGCTGAACGGGCGGAGACACACGCATGGCTCTCAAATCGATTCTCGAAGAAGCGTTGGATGCGTGGCGGTTCGCGCGGGATGGCGTGATCAGCGAGGTCAGGAACCTGCCGGCCGAGGAGATCGCGTCGCGCAAGGTCGGCGCGCGCACGGTGGCCGAGCTGGTTCATCACATCGCGGAGAGCGGCCTGGTGATGTCGGGAGAGCTGACGCGCGACGATGGCGATTTTCAGCGGCAGCCGTATCCGGCCTTCCTGTCGGAATACGCCGCGGGAATGAAACGGCCCCCCGAGAAGGCGGCGCTCGTCGAGCTGCTCGAGCGGACGCACCAGGAAGGCGAGCGGAAGTTCCGTGACGCCGGCGAGACGCTGCTGATGCGGCCGATTCGGCAATTCAACGGCGAGCCGGCCCGTCGCCTCACGTGGATGCATCACGGCATCGGCCACGAGGAATACCACCGCGGTCAGATCGCGCTCGCGGCTCGCGTGCTCGGCCACGTGCCAGCGCTCACCAGGCTCATTCGCGGCGAGGTGTGAGGCCGGCCGCGGGACGTCCGGGCTGAAGCCGGACACTACGACCGGCACGTCAACATTGCGAACGCTCGCTGAAGCTCCGGCGCCGCAGCCGGGCTGCGCGAGCGTGCGCGCCACCCGACGAACCCGTCCGGTCTGACGATGACCGCGCCCGCCGGCTCGAGGCCGTACGCGATCTCGAAGCCTGCCTCGGGATCGAGCAGGCCATCTTCGCCAATACGATGCACGTCGACGGCGAGACCCGTGCGGTGCGCGATCGTCCGCGCGGCCTCGCACCATGCGGCGCCGGCGGCCCCCGCAAGCAGGACGAACCGCCGGCCGAACAGGTCGAGCGTCGAGATCCGCTGCCGCTCACGCTCGAGCCAGACGTGCGGCGCGCGCGCGCCCGGACGGCCTCTCGACGCGCGCGGGTGCTCGTGAGCCGGCGCATCCGACCCTTCGAGACAGATCGCGGCCGACGAGTAGACGTAGCCGAGCTCGACCTCCAGATCGTTGGCGACCGGCTCGATGCCATCGGTGCCGAGATACGGGGCGGTGCGCGTGACGTACCGCGAGTACGCCTGCTCGGTGGTGAAGGCGCCGACCGGCAGGCGCTCCTCGTCATAAGTGGACAGCAGCGCGGGATCCGCGGAGCCATTCAGCACCATCGACAGCTTCCAGGCGAGATTGTGGGCGTCCTGCACGCCCGTATTCCCGCCGAAGCCGCCGTTTGGCGGCATCACATGCGCGGCGTCGCCCGCGAGAAAGATGCGTCCCTCCTGCAGCCGCTCCGCGACGCTGGCCTCGGCATTCCAGGGCATCACGGTGTCGATCGTCACCGGCAGGTCGTCCACGCCGAGCGCGAGGCGCACCAGCTCGACGCATCGATCGCTCGTGAGTCCGGTCGCCACATCGGTCTCCGGGTGTGCTGGATCGCCGAGCGCGTTGACGGCGAGAAAGCCACGGTCGAACGGCTTCTCCACGCGGATGAACCCGCGCAGCTCCGGATGGTTGACGTAGATGACGCTCAGATTGCGGCCCCGCAGCAGCGGCGCCACGTCGGCGTGAAAGTAGATCGTGACGCTCTTGGAGAACGTTCCTCGCCCCCGCATGCCGATGCCGAGACGGGACCGGATGCCGCTGTGCGCGCCGTCCGCCGCCACCAGGTAGGCGGCGCGGACCGTCTGCCGCCGCCCGCCGTCGCGATCGCCGATCACGGCCGCGACCTCATCCCCGTGCTGCTCGCACGACACGAGGTCGGTCCCGAACAGGAGCTCGGCGCCGAACGCTTGCGCACGCGACTTGAGCAGCGGCTCGAGCAGGCTCTGCGAGATGAACACTCTCTCGGTCGGACTGACGTCGCGGATCCCTTCGTTGAGGTTGGCGATGAAGAACGTGAGCTCGCGGCCGGCGAGCGATTCGACCGCCATGATCGCGCCATCCTGGACGAACTGCTCTTCCGATCGGGAGCGCACGATCTGCTCGATCCCGACCTCGCGCAGGATCTCCATCGTGCGCTGGGTGACCTGCGCCGCGCGCGGGTGAATCGCCGTGCCGCGATGGTGCTCGACGACGAGCGAGCGCACGCCGTGATGACCGAGCAGCATGGCCGTGGAGAGGCCCACCAGGCTGCCGCCGGCGATCAGAACCGGAACGTCGCGATCCGCCATCGCGTCACCCTCGGTCCGCGGTGATCGCGAAGACGATGGTGACCTCGTCCTTCACGCGCACCGTCCCGCCCGCCGCCGTCACCGGCCGGATCCCGAAGTCCGACTGACGAATCTCGACTTTCCCTTCCGCGGACAGCCGGTCCCCGTCGACGCGCACCTGTACACCCTGGGCAGTCACCCGCCGGGTGACGCCATGCAGCGTCAGCTCGCCTTCGATTCTCAGCGTCATGGCGCTGGCCGACGATGCCGTGCGCGAGATGGACCGCGATTCGAACGTCATCGTCGGATACCTTTTGACGTCCAGCACCCGGTCGCTCTCCATCACGCGCTGGACCTCCGGCACATCGGCGGCCGGCTCGCCCTTTCCGGTCACCTTCGCCGCCGCGGCGTCGAAGACGAGCCGGACGCTCGAGCGCGAGACGTCCGCTCGATCGAACACGATCTGTCCCTCGGTAGCGGGCGCCGCGATCTCGTGATCGTGCCCGGCGAACGAGAGCAAACCGCCTTTCGTCACCTGGACGGTGACGGTGGTCCCCTTCCGGATCCGGAACGTCTCCCGATCCTGCGCGCGCGCCGCGCAGATGCCGGCGCTCACGAGGAGCGCGACGACAAGGCCAGGTCGCAGCTGAGGCAATGACAGCTCTCCTGGCGAAATCATAGTGCCAGCGAGGCTGCGGCAGGGTTCCGGTGCACAGGGCTGCACGACCGAGTTCCACAATCCTCGGCCCTTCGGTCTGCCAGTACGCAGACATCCCGGCGATGGTCGCACGACGCA
>Ga0075428_100005376_pt1 | contig 14240 bp, 14 predicted proteins | sample RhiMetdeltSRZDD2_FD_75291 | JGI IMG/M metagenome (GOLD analysis project Ga0075428, IMG submission 75291) | Populus rhizosphere microbial communities from Tennessee, USA - Rhizosphere MetaG P. deltoides SRZDD2 | ecosystem: Host-associated > Plants > Roots > Rhizosphere > Soil | place: USA...
CGGGAGTTGGGCCGCGCGACCCTCGCGCGGCAGCTCTTGCTGCGCCGGCATCGGATGCCGGCGACCGAGGCCATCGAGCGTCTGGTCGGCATGCAGGCTCAGGCGCCGAACGCGCCGTACGTCGGCCTGTGGAGTCGGCTCGACGGGTTCGACCCGACGGAGCTGGCCGGGCTCGTCACTGGCCGGCAGGCCGTGCGGGCGCCGTTGATGCGGGCCACCATCCATCTCGTGACCGCTCGCGACGCGTTGGCATTGCGCCCCGTCGTGCAGTCGGTGTTGGAGCGGAGCTTCCGCACCAGCAGCCCGTTCGCCCGGGGGCTCGACGGCCTGGACGAGTCGGAGCTGCTGGCCGCCGGGCGGGCACTCCTCGCCGAGCGTCCTCGTACCCGCGCCGAGCTGGGTCCGCTGCTGGCCGCACGGTGGTCGGGCCACGAGCCCGATGTCCTCGCCTACACGCTCACCTACCTGGCGCCGCTGGTGCAGGTGCCGCCGAGGGGAGTGTGGGGCACCAACGGCCCGGCCGCGTGGACGACGATGGAGGCGTGGCTCGGCCGCGAGCTGGAGCCCGAGACCGAGCCTGACGGGCTCGTCGTGCGCTACCTCGCGGCCTTCGGTCCGGCGACCGTGCGCGACGTCCAGATGTGGTCCGGGCTCACCAGGCTGCGCGAGGTGGTGGACCGCCTCCGTCCCCGGCTGCGGACGTTCCGGGACGAGGACGGTCGCGAGCTCTTCGACCTCCCCGACGCGCCCCGGCCCGACCCCGACACACCGGCGCCGCCCCGCTTCCTCCCGGAGTACGACAACATCCAGTTCGCCCACGCCGACCGGCGCCGCGTCATCCCCGAAGGCTGGCGCCCGCCGCTCTACCCGGGCAACGGCGGGACCCTGGGGACGATCCTCGTGGACGGCCGGCTCGCCGGCACCTGGCGCCTCGACACCCCCGCGCCCGCCGCTTCGTCCCGCTCGGGCCCCGCCGCCGAGTCGACTGTGCTCACGATCGAGCCCTACGCCGAGCTGCCGGCCCAGGACCGCGAGCAGCTCACGGACGAGGCCGCCCGCCTCCTGGCCTTCACCTCCCCGGCCGCCCCGGCCGCCGCCGACGTCCGCATCATCCCCGCTCCGTAGCCATCAGCCGGCAGCCCCCGAACGTCTTTGAAGATCTTCCGCTGGCTCCCAACGGAAGATCTTCAAAGACTGCGGGCCCCTCGGGATGGCCGCCCCGCGGGGCCCGACGGGGGGTGACCTGACGACGGCCGCGGAGGCCTGCCTGCGAAGCTCTCCACCCGTGGAGTGCCCGTTCTGTGGCGGCCGGATGGAGCCGGGATGGGTCTGGCTCAGGGGAACCTGGGCGGGCGGTCTCTGGGCGAGTTTCATCAACGTGGCCTTCGAGCTCGAGCGCGACCACCGGCAGGACTCCTCGCGCCGTTGGTGGCGGCGCCGGCGAAGGCTTGCCGTACCTGTTGCTGGTCGACGGGGCGCGTCCTGCTTGTCGTGCTTGTCCGTGGTGCTGGAGCCTCTGGCGCCGCCACCCACACCCCGGCGGCGTCGTCGGAAGAGACGGCGCTCCGGAGCGAGCGGGTGATCGTCGGGGTTCCGCACTGATGTGCGTCGCCTCCAAGTCCCGTTCGGGGAGGAGAGCCTCGCGCTACGCCAGGAGGCGTTTCATGATCAGCTTGATCACCTCGCGGCGGGTCCGTGCGCCGTGATCGGCGGCCATGAAGTGGTTTCCGATCCACAGCGAGAAGGCCAGCACGCACCGGACCTCGACGTCGTCCTCGTCAGGGCAGAACGCACCGAACAGCGAACGCATGTAGTCCATCCGACGGTTGTCGACGCGTCGCAACCGCGTCGCGACCGTCTTGTCGCGTCGAGCCCAGTCACGTACCGCGAGGTCGATGCTCACGGTCTCGTCGGATGCGAGCGCGAAGAGCCTGCGAAGCTTCGTCCTCGCGTTCCCGCCCCTGGTCTCGATCTCTTCGATGACCTCGTCGACCAGCAGCCGCTCCCAGGTGTCCAGCATCTCGCCGAGGAGCGCGCCGCGATCGTTGAACTGCCAGTAGAACCCGCCTTTGGTCACCCCGAGCTCACGCGCCAGCTGCTCGACGCGCACGGCGTCAGGCCCACCCGACGCCAAAGCGCGCAGGCCCTCTTCGATCCATGTCTCGCGCGGCGTCCGAGTCTCAGTCACGTTGACGTTGAGCGCATACGGTCTCGTATGGAAGCATCACCCAATGATATACGTGTCCGTATGGAACCTTCACCGGCCTGGGTCGGGCCGAACGCACTTGCGGCCTGGTCCGGTCGCGACAACTCACCTCCCTGGCGGTCGTGTTCCTAGTCAGCAGCGCCAAGCTGTTCGTGCCCAAAGAGAAGATCGCCCGGCTGGGGCGCCGCCGGCCGATAGGGCGAAGACTCAGCCTCGTTGCCCTCAAGGCCATCGGAGCCCTCGAACTCCTGGCCGCGGCGGGCCTGATCCTGCCCGGCGACGGGTGAGACTGCGGGCCATGGACTCGTCTCAGGGGTTCACCCGGCGTGCGTCGCTTGCAGCGCTCACGGTCATCGCTCTGATTCCGGTCGGCGGCTGCTCCTCGAACGACGACGACTCCACCGAGGCCCCTTCCGAAACGAGCGCCCCGTCCAGCACTCCGGCCGATATCTCCGCTGATGAGGAGTTCGAAGAGCTGGAACGTACCTACGACGCCCGGCTCGGGGTGTACGCGGTGGACACGGGAACGGAACAGGAGATCGAGTTCCGCGCGGACGAGCGTTTCGGCCACGCATCCACCTTCAAGGCCCTGCTCTGCGGTGTTGTCCTGCAGCAGAGCTCCATCGATGACCTGGACCGGGTCATCACCTATACCAGCGACGACCTGGTCTACTGGTCGCCCGTCACCGAAGGGAACGTCGACACCGGGATGAGCATCCGTGAGCTGTGCGACGCGGCGGTGCGTTACAGCGACAACACCGCCACGAACCTCCTGCTCGACGAGATCGGCGGGCCCCGCGCCCTGCAGGAAGTGCTCAGGGAGAACGGCGACGACGTCATCAGCACCGACCGGTACGAGACCGAGATGAGCGAGGCCGTTCCGGGCGATACCCGCGATACGAGTACGCCGCGCTCCATCGGCACCAGCTTGCGGACATTCGTGCTGGACGATGCGCTCCCGGAGGATGCGCGCGCGATGCTGACCGAGTGGCTGGTAGGGAACACGACGGGCGCCGATCTGATCCGTGCCGGAGTCCCTGACGACTGGGTGGTCGGCGACAAGACGGGGAACGGCGGATACGGGACACGGAACGACATCGCCGTGGCATGGCCACCCGACGGCGACCCCGTCGTCATCGCTGTGCTCTCCAGTCGCGACCAGGACGGCGCGGACCACGACGACCAGCTCATCGCCGACGCTGCTGAGGTGATTGTCGATGCCCTTACCGAAGCGTCCACCGACTGCAGGTCATGGCCACGTTGCCCGTGACCTCCTCCGCATGTCGCAAGATCGCCAGGCGGCGCCGCACCTGGCGATGTCGATCGTCGTGCTCATCCGGTCTCCGTCAAGGGTCGGAGACCGACCCCGTTGTCAACGATCTCCGTCAGATCGGCTATTGGCTTGGCGGCGGCGGTTACGGCGCAGCGAGGAGTTGTTTGCCCGGGTAGCCAGGCACTTGTGCTGAGACTCTGACCAACCGTACGGCCTGCCTGTCACAGCCCTGTGGCTTGACGTGTGGCAACGACGCAACTGTGAGGCCACCAGGGGTTCGGCTCGTTGACCGTGAGCGACCGCTGATGCGCACGGATCCGTGCGCAACCTGGCAAGAACTGGCACGCCCACGACGTCGCCAAGACCAGCGCCATCGCTCATCGCACGCCTCCCGAATCCATGACCGACCGGGCTCCGGGTCAACCGGCGCCGAAGTGTAACCGTGAGAGTTACCGCCGTAACTGTGTTGCTCACGCCTTGGAATTGCGCGTCGAGAGACGATGCGACGGAAGGAGTACCTGCAATGCCGTTCATAAGCGTGAAGCTGATCGAAGACGTGTTCGATGCCACCCAGAAGCGAGAGATCGTGGAGAAGCTGACCGAAGCGATGGTCAGCATCGAGGGCGAGAACATGCGGCCGGTGACCTGGTGCGTCATCGAAGAAGTGCACAGCGGCGACTGGGGCATGGGGTGCAACACGCTCACCACTGCGGACGTCAAGAACCTGGCCGCTGGGCAACCGGCGACGACGTAGCGGCAAACCAAGCCTGCCGAGATGCGGGCACCCGAGGCCGCCTGCGTTTCGGCACGCATTGACCAGACAATCGCATCACGAACGAGGAGGACTCATGAGGAGCGCAACCACCGCTTCGAAGGAAGACCCGATGTCCGCGAACATCAAGCTCGGCCGACACCGCGAGGCGGTCGCCGCAGCGACGCGAACCAGCAACCAAGGAGAAGCCATGGACGGTGTCCAACAGCTCGACGAAATCATCCCCCGGATCGAGAAGGTGGTCGAGCGGATCAGGGCCGACCAGCTCGACAACCCGACGGCGTGCGCGAACTTCACGGTGACGGGCGTGCTGGAGCACATGATCGGTGGTGCCACCCACTTCTCGCCTGCCTTCCGTGGCGAGGCAGCGGGGTCCGCTGCGCCCCTTGAAGGGGAGCTCATCGATCGGTGGAGCCGAGCCATGGCCGAGCTATTGAGCTCGCTGCACTCGCCGGGCGCTCAGGAGCGGACGGTCACGGCCCCTTTCGGCGAGGTGCCGGTCGCAGCGTTCGCCCGCTACACCGCGTTCGACGGTCTCGTCCACGGCTGGGACCTGTCCAGGGCCACCGGTCTTCCCTACGAGCCGCCCGACGACCTCGTCGCCGAGGTCGATGCCTTCGCTCGCCAGTTCGTGCAGCCGGAGATGCGCGACGGAGACACCTTCGCGGCCGAGACCGAGGCCGGGCCCGAAGCCACGACGCTCGAGCGGATCGTGGCCTTCAGCGGCCGTGAGATCCACGGCAACACCAACAAGAGGGAGACAGTGCAATGAGCTCGTGGGACACGTGATGGTCAGCCACGCTGTCATTCGCAACCGCGCGACGGCGAGAGGCAGAATCGCCGGTCCTCCAGCGCCACAGACCCGGTCGCGTGAAGCACGGGGAGTGCACCCGGGCGGGCGTCCCGCCGGCGCCAGGGACGCCGAAGTCGGAGGCGGGGAAGCGAACGGTGGCGATCCCCGATCCGGTGGTGCCGGTGCTGCGCGAACACCTGCGGGAGTTCTCGGAGAGGGGGACGGCCGGGCGGGTGTTCGTCGGGGCGAAGGGGGCGACGCTGCGGCGGACGAACTTCCAGACGATGTGGCGCATGGGGTCAGGAAGGCGGGGCTGCCGCCCGAGTTCCGGCTCCACGATCTGCATCACACCGGGAACACCTGGGCGGCTGGGAGCGGGGCCAACCTGCGTGAGCTCATGGAGCGGATGGGCCACAGCAGCACGCGGGCCGCGCTGATCTACCTGCATGGGTCCCGGAGCGGTGACCGCCGGATCGCGGATGGGATCGGGCGCCAGATGGCCGGCGGCGACGTCGACGACCAGTCCGACGATGACGGCGACGAGGGCAGAGCCGGGGTGCCAGCGCGGACGTGATCTGGCACGAGGGCCGATCTGGCGGTCAGTCTCCCCGCACCGCCGGGCCGCCCGCATGGCCTCTGGCCTGTTCGGAGCGAGCGGGTGACGGGAATCGAACCCGCATTGTCAGCTTGGGAAGCTGATGTTCTGCCATTGAACTACACCCGCAGAACGGACCCCGGAGACTAGCCGGTCCACCCTGTGGCCCACATCCCGGCGTGGAGCGGGCCGAGGACTGACGCGGCGCCCGCCGCCCACTGACCGGGCGCTCCGGGAGCCACCACTAGGCTCGCCGCCCGATGATCCTGTCCGACCGCACCATCCGGGAAGAGCTCGCCGTGGGCCGCATCACGATCGAGCCCTTCGACGAGGGGTGCATCCAACCGTCATCGGTCGACCTCCGCCTCGATCGCCTGTTCCGGGTGTTCCTCAACCACACGATGCCCGTCATCGACGTCAAGCAGGACCTCGAGGACCTCACCCGCCTGGTCGAGATCGCCCCCGACGACGCCTTCATCCTCCACCCCGGCGAGTTCGTCCTCGGATCGACGCAGGAGAGGATCGGCCTGCCCGACGACCTGGTGGCGCGCATCGAAGGCAAGAGCTCGCTCGGCCGCCTCGGGCTGCTCATCCACTCGACCGCCGGCTTCGTCGACGCCGGCTTCGTCGGCCACATGACGCTGGAGTTGTCGAACGTCGCGAACCTGCCGATCACGCTCTACCCCGGGATGAAGATCGGGCAGATCAGCTTCCTGCGCATGACCACGCCGGCCGACAAGCCGTACGGCGCCGCCGCGGGATCGAAGTACCAGAACCAGCGGGGGCCGACCCCCAGCCGCTACTGGGAGAACTTCCACTAGCGGGCCCAAGCGGCACAAACCCACACCTGGTTCGGGCCTGCAAACAGAAAGTCCCAAAAAGCGTGGATTCGGCGTCATGATCCGCGCTCACGGCCCTCCCTAGGGGCATGAGCGAGTGGTCGACGAGGACCGGCCTTCCCCCCCATGGCTGGACCGCAATGTCGCGGCTCGTTTCGCTCGTCAGCCGGTCGGAGTGCCCGCCCCGACCGGCCGACGGGCTCCTCGCCGCTTGGCACGACGCCAGCGGCACCTCCCTGCCCTTCGCCGAGTGGTGCGATCCGACGGCCCGTCGGCTCGCGACGACCCTCAGCGAGCGGTGCGGGCCCCGGATGGTCGATGCCGCGGTCGTGGCCTTCGCACAGGCCCGCGCCGGTGCCGACCATGCGGCGGAGGAAGTGGCAGCCGACCTGGTCGCCCTGGTCAGGTTGGTCACAGCACGGTCGGCGGACCGTGCGACAGCGTCCCGTCACGAGCCGTCGGGCTGGCACACCCAACCCACAGCTCCGGAAGACGGGACGCCTGACCCGGTAGCTCTCGTTGCGAGAGCCTTGGCGGCCTGGGCAGCGGAGCAGGTCGCCGTGGTCTCTACCGCGTCGTGCGTCGACCCGGTGACGGGTCTGGTGAACGGCGGCTTCCTCCGGGCCCGCCTCCGCGAGCTGCACGCCCAGTGTGAGGCGCTGGCCATCGCTCCTCGCCAGACCTTCGGGTCGCTGGTCGTGCTGCTCGACCTCAACGGGGTCTTCGTCCCCGACCGGATGAGCGCCAGGATGGCCGCGGGACAAGCCCTGCGTCTCGCGTTCCGAGCCGGCGAGACGGTCGCTGCTCTCAGCTCGACCCGTCTCGTGGCCGTGATGCCGTCCTACGCGCTGAACCGGGCCCAGGGAGATCTGGGGGTTGCCTTGGCGGAACGCCCCGAGCTGGACGGTGTGGCTCTCACCATCGACCGCCGGGCGTTCGGTGACGACGTCGAAGGCACCTGGTGCTCCCTGGCGGGGACCCCGGTGGGGGCCTGAGCTCGGCGGATCAGGCCCCCACGGGATCCGGCTACTCCTGGATGACGTCGACGGGCTCCATGCGCCGGGCGTCACGCGCCTCGAGCGCCTCGAGCAGGTGCATCGAGATGTCGGCCACCTTGACCTCGTCCTCTTCCTTGCCCGCGGCCTTCGTCCCGTCGTCGATCATGATGTAGCAGAAGGGGCAGGCGGTCGCGATCCGGCCGGCCCCGGTGGAGATCAGCTCCTGGCTGCGCTCGTCGTTGACCTTCTTGCCGACGGTCTCCTCCATCCACATCCGGGCCCCGCCGGCTCCGCAGCACATGCCCTTGGTGCCGTTCCGTCCCGCCTCGACGATCTCGATCCCGCCGATCTTGCCGATGACCCGCCGGGGCGCCAGGTAGATGTCGTTGTGGCGGCCCAGGTAGCAGGAGTCGTGGTAGACGACCCGCTCGTCCAGCCGCGCGTCGCTCAGGTCGAGCTTGCCGTCGGCGATGAGCCAGTCGAGCAGCTGGCTGTGGTGGATCACCTCGTAGTCCCCACCGAGCTGCGGGTACTCGTTGGCCAAGGTGTTGAAGCAGTGGGGGCACTGCGTGACGATCTTGCGCACCCCCATCCCGTTGAGGGCCTCGACGTTCTGCATGGCGAGCATCTGGAAGATGTACTCGTTGCCCGACCGTCGGGCCGGGTCACCGGTGCAGTTCTCCGACGGGCCGAGGATCGCGAAGTCCAGCCCCGCTCGTTGCATGAGCTTCGCCATCGCGATCGTGACCTTCTGGTTCTTGTCGTCGAAGCTGCCCGCGCACCCGACCCAGTAGAGGTACTCGTGTTCGAAGTCGCCGCCGGGCTCGACGATGGTCACGCCTTCGACCTTGGACGTCCAGCCGGCCCGGTCGGATTGAGACATTCCCCACGGGTTGCCGGAGTTCTCCATCGACCGATAAGCAGTTCCCAGCTCGGTCGGGAAGTTCGACTCCATCAGCGACAGGTAGCGCCGCATGTCGAGGATCTTGTCCAGGATCTCGATGTTCACCGGACAGATCTCGTCGCACGCCTTGCACGACGTGCAGGCCCAGATCTCCTCGGGTGTGATCCGCTCGAACAGCGAGGGCGCCGAGATCGTGATCTCGGGGTCGACGCCGATCGGTGGTGAGACCGGCGGCGTCCCCGTCGCGGCCATCACCTCGCCGGTCTTGAGCACGATCTCGCGGGGATCGAGCGGCTTGCCGGTGGCGTGGGCCGGGCAGACGCTCGTGCAGCGCCCACACATCGTGCAGGCGTCAGTGTCGAGGAGCTGCTTCCAGGTGAAGTCCTCGACCGTGGAGGCGCCGAACGTCTCGAGCTCGGTCTCCATGAGGTTCGGCATGGCCTTCATGGCGCCCTTGGGCCGCTCCCGGTCGCGCAGGTACATGTTCAGGGGAGAGGTGAACATGTGGCGCAGCATGGTGACCGGCAGGATCAGCAGGAAGACCAGGAACGAGAGGACGTGGGCCACCCACCAGCCCTGGTGCCAGCCAGAGAGGTGGCCCGCCCCGTCGACCAACGTGGCCAGCGGGTAGCCGATCACCGACCACCTCTCGAAGTCGGGCTCGTCGCTGAGGGCGATGCGGAAGGCTTCGGTCCCGAAGCCGGTCACCCCGATGGCGAGGAAGGTGCCCAGGATGACCGCGTGCTCCGGCTTCGACTTGATGCGGATCCGGTACGGCCGCTGGATGTAGCGCCGCACCAGCGCCCAGATGACGCCGGCCAGGAACAGTGCGCCGGCGACGTCGCCGACCAGCGAGTACGCCTTGTACACCTCGCCATGCAGGAACTTGGCATCCTCGGGCAGCTGGTGGTTGATCTCCAGGACGGTGGTCACGGCCAGCAGGACCAGGAAGTCGAAGTAGATGAGGGAGTGCATGATCCCGGCCGCCGGGTCGCGCAGCAGGGTCTGCATGTACACGCCGGCCCGGAAGTCCCGGAGACGCCGGCTGACGTTCCGGCTCGTGGTCCGTCGGTCGTCGGGCGCGCCCCGCTCCCAGTTGCGGACCCGGTTGGCGAACAGGACCGCCCCGTAGACGATGAGGACGGGCAACACGGTGTAGAACACCAGCTTCCAGGCCGACGGGATGTTGCCGAACACCGTGCGGGTGGTGGTCGACTCGTCGTGCCATTGGGCAACCGTGGCCGCCGCCCCGGAGGCGATGGTCAGGATGGCGAAGCCGACACCGAACGCGATGACGACGTAGGGCGGCTTGATCCGACGCGTGCTCACGCGGCCGAAACTACTGAACCGGGTCGGTGTGCAGGAATTTCCGCCGGTAACTTCGGAATCCGCGGCGAGAGTCAGCCGAAGATGCGGGCGTCGAGCTCGCGGACCCGGCCGGCCAGGGCTTCCAACAGCTTGTGGTTGAGCGTCGGGACTTCGTCCAGGACACCGTTGAACTCGCGGGGACTGAGCACCAGCACCGTCAACGGAGTGGCTGCTATCACCGACGCCGTGCGCGGCCCGTGATCGAGCAGCGCCAGCTCGCCGACGCACGCGCCCGGGCCGAGCTCGCCGATCTTCTTGCCGTTGCGAATGGCCTCGGCGGTGCCCTTGACGATGATGAACGCCTCGCGGCCGACATCGCCCTGGGTCACGAACTCCTTCCCCTCTTCGATGTCGAGCTCGACGGTCGCCCGCGCGATGTCACGCAGCTCCTTGTTGGTGAGCCCCCGGAACAGGGGCACCGAAGCCAGGTGTTCGAGGTACTGCTCCCGTGCCATGGCCGGGGATCATACGAGCGGGGGGCTCCCGGCGCTGTACTCGCGCCAAACGCCGCTCGTGGTACTGGCTGGGCGGGCACCACAGGTTTCGGTCGGGGTTCATGCGAGCGAAACAATGAGGTAACGCTTCCTACGTACGGTCGATCGCCGTGAAGGTGTCGCTCGTTCGTTGGCCCGCAGAGACCGAGCGGCGCGAGGCGCTTCGCCTAGCCGGAGAGCCACGTCTGCTGCTGGTGGAGCAGGGCGCTCCTCCTGTACCTGCCGACCACCGCGAGGACTGGATCCGCCTGCCGGCCGACGACGTCGACCTCCGGGTACGGGTCGAGGCCTTGCGGCGGCGACTGGGGGCCGAGAGCGTCGGCCTCCCACAGATCGACGAGGACGGGGTGCTGCGCGTCGCCGATCGGTGGGTGGCGCTCCCGCCCGTCGAAGCCCGGCTGGCCGGGGTCATGGTCGACCGGTTCGGTGCGGTGGTCAGCCGAGACACCCTGACCCGGATGGGCTGGCCGGGTGGATCGTCGAGCCGCAACGCCCTCGACGTCCACGTGCTCCGGCTGCGCCGCCGCCTCGCCCCCCTCGGGCTGGCCATCCGGACCGTTCGCTCGCGGGGCTACCTGCTCGAACGAGCCGACGGAGCCGGTCAGGTGCTGGCGGGGATGCCCGCCCGCACCAACGGCGGATACGGAGCCTGATCACCGCCCTCCCGTCAGGGAGGAGTCAGTAAGCGGACGTCAATACGTCACGAGCCAGGCATTTACGGGAAACGGGCGGTTCCTACGTTCACGGTGTGCTCCAGCTGGTCACCGCCATCGTGAAACCCCATCGAATCGTTGCGGTCAAGGACGCCCTCATCGGGGCGGGTGTCATGGGAATGACCGTCAGCGAGGCCAAGGGGTTCGGCCGCCAAGGGGGCCACACCGAGACCTACCGGGGGACCGAGTATCGGATCGACTTGGTCCCCAAGGTGAAGGTCGACGTGCTGTGCCCGATCGAGGAGGCCGAGAAGGTCGCTGCGGCGATCTCACAGGCGGCACTGACCGGGAAGATCGGCGACGGGAAGGTCTGGGTCACCCCAGTCGAACAGGTGGTCCGGATCCGCACCGGCGAGCTCGGCAGCGATGCGATCTGAGGCGATCTGACCGGTCCCGGCTGGCGCATCACGAGAAAGGGACAGCAAGACAAAGGAGATATCAGTGGGAGCTCACGCACTGAGCCACACCCTGCGTCCGGGCGGTAGATCGTGATCGCCTCGATCGTTCAAGACACGCCCGATGCCGTCACAGTGCTCGGCCAACAGGTCAGCCTCCTGTGGATCGTCATCGGTGCGGTGCTCGTGGTCTTCATGCAAGCCGGTTTCGCATTGGTCGAGACCGGCTTCTGTCGAGCCAAGCACGCTGCTCACGTCGTCTCGACCAACTTCGCCATCTTCGGCCTGGGATTCGTCGCCTTCTTCCTCGTCGGCTACGGGTTCATGTTCGGGGGCTACAGCTACGTGTTGCCTGGCTACGACTTCGGCTACGATCACGCCGTCGGCGATGCGTTGATCAAGTCCGGCGACTGGGTCTTCCTGTGGAAGGGCGGCTTCGCCCTCACCGACCTGGCCGGACCGTTCGGAGCGGCAGTCGTCGGGTTCTTCCTCTACATGGTGGCCTTCATGGACACCACCGCCACCATCCCGACCGGAGCCATGGCCGAACGGTGGCAGTGGAAGAACTTCGTGTTGTGGGGCTTCTTCTGCGGCGGCCTCTACTACCCACTGTTCGGTGCCTGGACCTGGGGCGGCGGTTGGCTGAGCCAGCTCGGCAACAACCTCGACCTGGGCTTCGGCTACGTCGACTTCGCCGGGTCCGGCGTGGTCCACGCCATGGGTGGTGCGGCAGCCCTCGCCGGGGCGGTCGCCCTCGGCCCCCGCATCGGCAAGTACGCCAAGGACGGGACGCCACGAGCCCTGCCTGGCCACCACATCCCGATGGCCATGCTGGGAACGTTCATCCTGCTGTTCGGGTGGTTCGGCTTCAACGCCGCATCGACCCTGGCCGCGACGGACGTGCAGTTCGCCTTCGTGGCGGTCAACACGGCCCTGGCCGCCGCCTTCGGCGCGACCTCCGGGATGCTGTTCACCATGTGGACCACCGGCAAGCCGGACCCCGGCATGATGGCCAATGGCATGCTCGCAGGCCTGGTCGCCATCACCGCACCCTGCGCCTTCGTGGACCCGTGGGCCGCGGCGCTCATCGGCAGCATCTCCGGTGTGCTGGTCGTGGTGGCCATCGGGTTCATCGAGACCAAGCTGAAGGTGGACGACCCGGTCGGTGCGATCGCCGTCCACGGCGTGAACGGCGTCTGGGGCGTCCTGTGCGTCGGGATCTTCGCCAACGGCCGCTACGGAGCCGTGGCCGACGGCCTGGGCTGGAACCTCACGTCCAACCTCGACGAGGGCACCGGCGTCACCGGCATCCTCGGCGGCGACTTCGGCCTGGGGATCAAGCAGCTGGCCGCGCAGGGCATCGGTGCCTTGGTGATCATCGTGGTGTTCACCAGCTTCGCCTACGCGTTCTTCAAGCTGAGCAACCTCATCACGCCGCTGCGGTCCAAGGAAGAGGACGAGCTGGCCGGTCTCGACCTGCCCGAGATGGGTGTCCTCGCCTACCCGACCTTCATCGGCAACGGCAACGGCAGCGAGGTCCCGGCCGAGTCCGCTACCCCGGTGAAAGCGGTGGAAGCAGAGCCTGTCGGCTGACCTCCGCCGGCATCCAGCCTTCCGACCAACGTCGGAACATGGCCGCGGCGACCCCTCGGGGGTCGCCGCTGCCGCGTCTCCGGGCTAGTGCTCCTGGGTAAACGCCGGTCAAACCCAATCCGTGACTGGGGTGCTCTGAGGGAGGCTTCCATGTCCAGGAATGTCAGCATCTCGTGGTTTCTGCTCATCTGGCTGATCGTCGGCGTCGTCGTCGCGATCAACAAGGACTACGCGCGTTCGCTGGACACCGCTTCGGAGGTCGCGACGTTTCTGCTCGCGGTCCTCCTCTGGCCCATCCCCGCGACGGGCGGAGCGGTGTTCATCCACTTCTGATGCGGACCCGGCTGCGCCTCGCCCGCTGAGCGGGTCACACCCCCGCTTGGCGGGCGACAGCCTCGGCCTTGGCCTGGATCTCCTCCGGTGAGGACAGGTAGCGCTCCTCGATGGGGATGTCCTCCGCTGGGTGGAAGTCGTCGTCCAGCTCGTACACCAGCGGTTCACCCGTCGGGATGTTGAGCTCGGGGATGTCCTCGTCGGAGATGCCGTCGAGGTGCTTGACCAGGGCCCGGAGGCTGTTGCCGTGGGCCGACACCAGCACGACCGGCTCGACCAGCAGATCGGGGATGATCGCGTCGTACCAGTACGGCAGCATGCGCTCGACGACGTCCTTGAGGCACTCGGTGTCCGGGATCAGCTCGGGCGGCAGGTTGGCGTAGCGGAGATCGTGGCGGGCGTTGTGCTCGTCATCGGGGTCGAGGGGCGGCGGCGGGACGTCGTAGGAGCGGCGCCAGATCCTCACCTGCTCGGCGCCGTACTTCTGGGCGGTGGCCTTCTTGTCCAGCCCCTGGAGCGCGCCGTAGTGGCGCTCGTTGAGCCGCCAACTGCGGCGGACCGGGACCCACGAGCGGCCCATCTCCCACAGGGCCAGCTCGGCGGTGCGGATGGCGCGCAGCTGGACCGAGGTGTGGACGACGTCGGGCTGGATGTCGTGCTCGGCCAGCAGTCGACCGGCCTCGATGGCCTGGTCGTCGCCGGTGGGTGACAGGTCGCAGTCGTACCACCCGGTGAACAGGTTCTGGCGGTTCCACTCGCTCTCGCCGTGGCGGAGCAGGACCAGGGTGTTGGTCATGGTCCGGAGGCTAACCCGCTGCCCCCCGCCCCTCGGCGGGCCGTAGGTTGTCGGCCCATGGTGGCGGGGGGCTAGGGCGATGACCGTTGTCAGCTGGGTTCTCGGCTGGCTGGCCACCGCGGTCGGCGTGACCGCGGTGGTGCTCACCGCCCGGTGCCTGCGCAGGAG
>Ga0075428_100005381_pt1 | contig 14235 bp, 12 predicted proteins | sample RhiMetdeltSRZDD2_FD_75291 | JGI IMG/M metagenome (GOLD analysis project Ga0075428, IMG submission 75291) | Populus rhizosphere microbial communities from Tennessee, USA - Rhizosphere MetaG P. deltoides SRZDD2 | ecosystem: Host-associated > Plants > Roots > Rhizosphere > Soil | place: USA...
GTGCTGCGGTCGTTCCTGCGGCAAGACCCCGACGTGATCCTCGTCGGTGAGACGCGCGATCTCGAGACGGCGCAGATCTCCATCCGGGCCGCGCTCACCGGCCACCTCGTGTTCACCACGTTGCACACCAACGACTGTCCCTCGTCGGTGGCCCGGCTGGTCGACATGGGCGTGCCGCCGTTTCTCCTGTCCTCGGCGCTGGTGCTCATCCTGGCCCAGCGCCTCAGCCGCCGGATCTGCAACGAGTGCAAGGAGCCGTTCGACGCCCACGAGGACGATCTGGTGCCCTATGGCCACGTGGCCCAGGGGGTCGGCAAGATCAAGCTCTATCGCGGCCGGGGCTGTCAGACGTGCAACTTCACCGGCATGAAGGGCCGGGTCGCGATCTACGAGGTCATGCCGATCTCCGACGAGATCCGCGAGCTGGTCCTCAAGGATGCGTCGACGGCGGAGATCCGCCAGATGGCGCAGAGCCAGGGGATGAAGACACTCCGCCAGGCGGGTCTGCAGAAAGTGCTGGAGGGCGTCACCACCACCCAGGAAGTTCTTCGCGTGACCCTCGCGTGAGACGGCGGTGACCGCAGTGCTCGAGCGTTTGTTGCGTCCGGGCGGACGCCGGCGAAGCCCAAGCGACTTCTTCGCGCACGCCGATCGCCTGCGCCGCGAGGGACGTTATCCCGAGGCCGCCACCCTGGTGGCCTCCGGTCTGGCGCTCGACCCCAACAGCGTCACCGGCCATCTGCTCGCCGCGTACCTGCACGTCGCCCAGCGGACGATCGAGCCGGCCAAGCGCGAGTTCCGCTGGGTGCTCGGCCGCGATGCGTCCCATCCGCGCGCGCTCCTGGGGCTCGCCCGCATCGCGCTGGAGGAGGGCGACCTCGTCGGGTGCCGCGAATGTCTCGGGAGCGCGCTGCGCGCCTACCCCGATTTCCCGGAAGCGAGCGCGGTCCTCGACGCGCTCGCCGCCCCGCCGACCACTGCCACGCCGACCACGGCGCCACCTCGGCTGGAGCGGCTGCGGCTGCCCGGGGCCGCGCGCGCGCTCGTGCTCGTCGACGCCCAGGGCCGGGCCCTCGTCGAGCTCCCTGCGGCCGAGGACGGCGGCCCGCGCCTGCCCCGGATCGCGGGGCTGGCCAGCGCCGCGCTCAAGCGCGCCGGGTTCGGTGCGCTCCGGCGCGCGATCATCGACGACCGCGAGCAGACCCATTTCCTCCGCGCCGACGGCGTGCACACGCTGGCCCTGGCGATGCCCCGGACGACGCCGATTCCCCAGGGGCTCCTCGAGGTGAACCGCTTGTGGGGGGCGGCCCAGCACGAGCTGGCGGTCGCCCGCGATGAAGCGCCCGTACCACCTCCCGGCAGTATCAGGAGAGTGTCATGAGTAAATTGAGGCTGGCGCTCGATCTAGAGGGAACGTCGCGCGGCCGCCAGGTCCGCGACATCGTGGAGAGCCTCGGGCGCCTGCACTGGGTGCGCGGTGCGCTGGTCGTCTCGCCGGACGGATTCGTCATCGCGTCCGAGATCCCGCGCGCGGTGGCAGTCGAACCGCTGGCCGCGCTGGCCGCGACGCTCGGGCGTGATCTGGAAGTCGGAGCCAGCCGGATGGGCCACGGCGCGTTCCAGACGGCGCTGTTCTCGGCCGACGACGGCACGGTCTTCCTGGCCGCCAGCCGCATCGGGTTCGTCGTGGCGCTGGCCGAGCCTCAGGCCAATCTGCAGTCACTGCGGGGAGCGCTCAGCGAGGCGGTCACCCTGATCGAGGCCGCCTGGGCGCCGGCCGAAGTCGCCCCCGCGGGCTAGGAGCCCGTCTAGTCAAATGGGGGCCTCGAACGGGCCCCCAAGCCCCCCGCGCTCCGCGCCCCGGCGGAGCCGTGGCACTTCGCGAGCGTGCAATCACCAACCGGGGGCCCCTCGTTACCCAGGGCACGACTTCAGACGCGGGCGGCGGTGGCGACGGCGTCCAGGATGGAGCGGGCCGCCGCGACCGGGTCGGGCGCGGCCGTGATGGGGCGGCCCACCACGAGATAGTCGGCGCCGGCCCGCACCGCGGCGGCCGGCGTGGCGGTCCGGGCCTGATCGTCGTCGTGCTCGGCCGGGCGGATCCCCGGCGTCACGATGATCCACTGACGCCCGAGCGCACCGCGGAGCAGCCCGATCTCCTGCGGTGACGCCACGCACCCGTCGAGTCCCGCCTCGCGCGCCCGCTCGGCCAGCCGCAGCACGTGCGCGTGAACGGTTCCCGCCACGCCCACCTCGGTCTCCAGCGCCCGACGATCCAGGCTCGTGAGCACGGTGACGCCGAGACAGAGCGGCCGCTGCACGCTGAAGTCGCGGGCGGCTTTCGTCGCTGCGCTCGCCGCCGCGCGCATCATGGCGGCGCCCCCGGAGGCGTGGACGTTGAGCATGAAGACGCCGAGCCGGGTCGCTTCGCGTACCGCGCCGGTCACGGTGTTCGGGATGTCGTGATACTTGAGGTCGAGGAAGACGCGGTAGCCGCGCTTGAGCGCGTGCTCGATGGCCAGCGGCCCGGCCGCGGTGAAGAGCTGCGAGCCGATCTTGCAGCCGCCCATCGCCCCGTCCAGGCGCTCGAGCAGGCTATCGGCTTCGTCCAGCCGCTCGACGTCCAGCGCGACGAACACCCGATCGAGCGCCGAACGGTCGTCCGACGGCTCAGGCATCGGCGTGATACTCCTGCAGGCTGCGCACCTGCTGTTCGCCCTTGAGCAGCGCCTCGATGGCGCCGATGGCGGCCTGGGCTCCGTCCAGCGTGAGGTAGAAGGGGATGTTCTGCGTCACCGCGGTACGACGGATCTCGAAGGAATCCTTGCGGGCGCGGCCGTCCTCCGGCGTGTTGAAGACGAGCTGGATCTCGCCGTCCTTCATGAGGTCGATCACGTTGGGCCGCTGGTCGCCGACCTTGCGCGTGATCTCCACCGACATGCCCTGCCGCTCGAGCACGTGGGCCGTCCCGGCGGTGGCCACCAGCGTGAAGCCGAGCTCGACCAGCCGGCGGGCCAGCGTCGTCGTGGTCCGCTTGTCGGCGTTCTTGACCGACACGAACACCTTGCCCGTCGTGGGCAGGGTGGAGCCGGCCGAGATCTGCGACTTGAGATAGGACTTTCGAAAATCGAAGTCGACGCCCATCACCTCGCCGGTCGACTTCATCTCCGGGCCCAGCACCGCGTCCACCCCGGGGAACTTGATGAAGGGGAACACGGCTTCCTTCACGGAGATGTGCCGGAGCTCGCGTGTCTCCACCGAGGCCAGCGGGGCCACGCTCTCGCCCATCATGGCCCGGGTGGCGATCTTGGCCAGCGGCACCCCGATGGCCTTCGACACGAAGGGCACCGTGCGCGAGGCCCGGGGATTGACCTCGATGACGTAGACGACGTCCTGACGGATCGCGAACTGCACGTTGATCAGCCCGACCACGCCCAGCCCTCGGGCCAGCGCCTTGGTCTGGGCGCGGACCTGATTGACCTGGCCATCGTCCAGCGAGTAGGGCGGCAGCGAGCACGCCGCGTCGCCGGAATGCACGCCGGCCTTCTCGATGTGCTCCATTACGCCGCCGACCACCACGTGCTCTCCGTCGCAGACGGCGTCCACGTCGATCTCGATCGCGTCCTCCAGGAACTTGTCGACGAGGATGGGGTGGTCGGGCGCGACCTTGACCGCCTCGGTCATGTAGCGCACGAGGTCCTGGTCGTCGTACACGATCTGCATGGCCCGGCCGCCCAGCACGTAGGAGGGGCGGACCAGTACCGGGTAGCCGATGGTGCCCGCGATGGTCTGGGCCTCGGCCAGCGAACGGACGGTGGCGCCGGCGGCCTGGCGCAGACCGAGCTCGCCGATGAGCGCGTTGAACCGCTGGCGGTCCTCGGCGCGATCGATGGCGTCGGGCGTCGTCCCGAGGATGGGCACGCCGGCCTCGCGCAGCGGCACCGCGAGCTTGAGCGGCGTCTGGCCGCCGAACTGGATGATGAGGCCGAGCGGCTTCTCCTTCTCGACGATGTTGAGGACGTCCTCGAGCGTGAGCGGCTCGAAGTACAGCCGGTCGGAAGTGTCGTAGTCCGTCGAGACCGTCTCGGGGTTGCAGTTGACCATGATGGCCTCCACGCCCAGCTCGCGGAGCGCGAAGGCGGCGTGGACGCAGCAGTAATCGAACTCGATGCCCTGGCCGATCCGGTTGGGGCCGGAGCCCAGGATGATGACCTTGCGCCGGTCCGACGGCTGGGCCTCGTCCTCTTCCTCGTACGTGGAGTAGAGATAGGGCGTGTGGGCCTCGAACTCGGCGGCGCACGTGTCCACCGTCTTGAAGGTGGCCGTGATGCCGTGGCCCGCGCGCAGCGCGCGGATCTGCAGCTCGGTGCGGCCGGTCAGCGCGGCGATGCGCCGGTCGGCGAAGCCGAGCTGCTTGGCCCGGCGCAGCGTGGCGGGGTCGGTGAGCGCGTCGCGCGTGATCTCGGGCTCGAACTCGACGATCTCGCGGATGTTCTCGAGGAACCACGGATCGATCCGGCTCAGCTCGTGGATCTCGTCGGTCGTCAGTCCCGCCCGGTAGGCGTCGCCGATCGCGAAGAGCCGGTCGGGATTCGGGATCCGGATCAGCTGGCGTAGCTCCTCGGTGTCGGCCGGCCGATCCAGCGTCACGCCCCAGCGGTCCTGCTCGAGCGAGCGCACGGCCTTCTGGAGCGATTCCTTGAAGGTTCGCCCGATCGCCATCACCTCGCCGACCGACTTCATCTGCGTGGTGAGCGTGCGGTCCGCCTCGGGGAACTTCTCGAAGGCCCAGCGCGGGATCTTGACCACGCAGTAGTCGAGCACCGGCTCGAAGGAGGCCGGCGTCTCCCGGGTGATGTCGTTGCGGATCTCGTCGAGACGATAGCCGACCGCCAGCTTGGCCGCGATCTTGGCGATGGGGAATCCGGTGGCCTTGGAGGCCAGCGCCGAGGAGCGGCTCACGCGCGGGTTCATCTCGATCACGACCAGCCGCCCGTCGACGGGATTGACGGCGAACTGGATGTTGGAGCCTCCGGTCTCCACCCCGATCTCACGGATGATGGCGACGGCGGCGTCGCGCATCAGCTGATACTCCTTGTCGGTCAGCGTCTGGGCCGGCGCCACGGTGATCGAGTCACCGGTGTGCACGCCCATGGGATCGAAGTTCTCGATCGAGCAGATGATGACGACGTTGTCGGCGAGGTCGCGCATGACCTCGAGCTCGAACTCCTTCCAGCCGATGATCGACTCCTCGATGAGCACGCTGCCCACCGGCGACATCTGCAGGCCCCAGCGGACCGCCCCCTCCAGCTCATCCGGGTCGTACGCGATGGAGGCGCCGCTGCCCCCCAGCGTGAAGGAGGGCCGGATGAGGGCCGGGAAGCCCGTGTCACGGACGATCGTCTTCGCCTCGTCGAGCGAGCGCGCCAGGCCGGAGCGGGGGAGGCTCAGCCCGATGCGCTCGATGGCCTGCTTGAAGAGCTTGCGATCCTCGGCGGTGCGGATGGCGTCGATCTTGGCGCCGATGAGCTCCACTTCGAAGCGGGCGAGCGTGCCGTCCTCGTGCAGCGCCATCGCCAGGTTCAGCGCGGTCTGGCCGCCGAGCGTCGGCAGCAGCGCGTCCGGACGCTCGCGCTCGATGATCTTGGCCACGAACTCCGGCGTCAACGGCTCGATGTACGTCCGGGTCGCCATCTCGGGGTCGGTCATGATGGTGGCCGGGTTGGAGTTGACCAGAACCACTTCGAATCCTTCCTCCCGTAGCGCCCGGCACCCCTGGGTGCCTGAATAGTCGAACTCGCACGCCTGCCCGATGACGATCGGGCCCGAGCCGACGATCAGGATCTTCCGGAGATCGGTCCGCTTCGGCATCCTCTCGCTTACTCCTCCACGAGGCCGTACACGACCGACGTATCGGGCGCCGCCTCCTCGCGCTTGTACAGCACGTCGTCGAGACGGCCGCCGCCGACCCACACGACCTGCCCATCACCCCACAGCTGCTCGCCGAGCACGCTCATCCGCCGTTCCACCCGCTCGCGGATCGCGCGTGCCTCCAGCGAGGCTTCGCTCTGCGTGGTGAACGACGCCCAGTCGGGCTTTTGCCCCGAGCCCTCGACCTTCCGGTAGGAGATCAAGTACTTGTACATGGCTTGGGATCAGCCTCCCTCTCTCAGGCGCCGCTCGTGCGGGCCATGAGGTCGGTGAACCGCTGGAAGAGATAGTTCGCATCGTGCGGACCCGGCGACGCCTCCGGGTGGTACTGCACGCAGAACACCGGGAGCTCACGATGCCGCAGCCCTTCGCATGTGCCGTCGTTCAGGTTGACGTGGCTCGGCTCCCAGCCGGCCGTCGCCACCGACGCCGGGTCGACCGCGAAGTTGTGATTCTGCGAGGTGATCTCGACTCGCCCGGTGGCCAGGTCGCGCACCGGATGGTTGGCGCCGTGGTGTCCGAACGGCAGCTTGTAAGTACGGCCGCCGGCGGCCAGGCCCAGGATCTGGTGGCCCAAGCAGATGCCGAAGATCGGCACGCGGCCCAGCAGCGCCCGCACCGAGGCGGCCAGGTACGGCACGCCCTCGGGATCGCCCGGCCCGTTGGACAGAAAGACGCCGTGCGGTTTGTACTCGAGCACGGCCTCGGGCGGAGCCGAGGCCGGCACCACCGTGACCTCGCAGCCGGCCGAGCGCAGCTGGCGCAGGATGTTGAGCTTGATGCCGGCGTCGTAGGCGACGACCTTGAAGCGCGCCGCCGGCGGCGTGACGTAGCCGCGCCCGAGCTCCCACTCGCCCTCGCTCCAGGTGAACGGCCGGTCCACCGTGACCTCGGCCACCAGATCGCGGCCGGCCAGGCCGGGCAGCGCGCGGGCCCGCGCCCGCAGGCGCTCGAGGTCGAGATCCGCCGAGGACACGATGCCGTCCTGCGAGCCGTGATCGCGCAGGTGGCGCGTGAGGGCGCGCGTGTCGATGCCCTGCAGGCCGACGATCCCGTGGGTCTTCAGATACGCGTCGAGGCTCACGCGGCCGCGCCAGGACGACGGGCAGACGGAGGCTTCCTTGACGATGAAGCCGTTCACCCACGGCCGGCGGGACTCGATATCCTCGTCGTTCACGCCGTAGTTGCCGATCAGGGGGTAGGTCATCGTCACGATCTGTCCGCGGTAGGACGGGTCGGTGAGGATTTCCTGATAGCCGGACATCGCGGTGTTGAAGATGACCTCGCCGGACGTCTCCCCGACGGCACCCAGCGGCTGGCCGCGGAACGCCCGGCCGTCGCGCAGAACGAGCACAGCTTCCTTCACTGCCATACGATGCGACCCCCCACGATCGTCTTCCACGGCCGTCCCGTGAGCGCCCAGCCCCCGAAGGGCGAGTTCCGGCTCTTCGACTGAAACCGCGCCGGGTCGATCGTCCACCCGGCCTCGAGATCGAGAATCGTCACGTCCGCCGGTGCCCCCGCCGCCAGGCTGCCCCCCGGCAGCCCCAGCAGACGGGCCGGGTCGCGGCTGAGCCGCGCGATCAGCGTTCCCAGCGGCAGGGCCTCCGTCTTCACCAGGCGGTCGAGTAACAGACCAACCGCCGTCTCGAGCCCGACGATCCCGAAGGCCGCCTGGTCGTACTCGCCCTCCTTCTCGCTGGCCGCGTGGGGCGCGTGGTCGGTGGCGATGCAGTCGATCGTGCCGTCGATCAGCCCTTCCAGCAAGACCTCCACGTCACGCTTGGTGCGCAGCGGGGGATTCATCTTGGTGTTGGTGTCGAACCCCCGAACGGCTTCGTCGGTGAGCAGCAGATGATGCGGCGTCACCTCCGCAGTGACGCGGACGCCGCGCGCCTTGGCGTCACGGACCAGTCGCACCGCCCCCGATGTCGACAGGTGCGCGATGTGCACGTGGGCGCCGGTGAGCTCGGCCAGCAGGATGTCGCGCGCCACCATGACGTCCTCCGCCGCCGCCGGCGCGCCCGGGATGCCGAGCTCCGTGGAGACGACGCCCTCGTTCATGGCGGTGCCGTGCGAGAGGTCGTCGTCCTCGGCGTGGCTGATCACCGGCGCGCCGAAGGGCAGCGTGTACTCCATGGCCCGGCGATAGAGCGCGGCGTTCATCACGCAGCGGCCGTCGTCCGAGAACGCCACGCAGCCGGCCTCGGCCAGCTCGGCGAGCTCGGCGAGCTCCTTGCCCCCCAGCCCCCGCGTGACCGCGCCGATCGGGTAGACCCGGACGATGCCCTCGGTGGCTGCCTTGGCCCGGATGTAATCGGTGACCGCGCGGTTGTCGTTCACCGGCTGGGTGTTGGCCATGCAGCAGACGGCGGTGAAGCCTCCGGCGGCGGCGGCGCGCGTGCCGCTCGCCACCGTCTCCTTGTACTCGAGACCGGGCTCGCGCAGATGGACGTGCATGTCGATGAATCCCGGACACACGACCTTGCCGGTGGCATCGAGCACCGTGGCGTCCGGCGGCGGGGTCAACCCGCGCCCGATTCGCTGGATCCGGTCGCCATCGATGAGCACATCCTGCACCGCGTCCACCGAGTTGACGGGATCGACCACACGGCCGTTCTGGATCAGCAGGCTCATGCTGCCCCTCCGGCCTTGCTGCCGGCCAGGAGGAAAAGCACCGCCATGCGCACGGCGACACCCTTGGTCACCTGATCGAGGATGACCGAGTAGGGGCCGTCGGCGACCTCCGGTGAGAGCTCGACCCCTCGGTTCACCGGGCCGGGGTGCATGATCAGCACGTCGGGGCGGGCGTGGGCGCGGAGCTTGTCGAGCGTCAGCCCCCAGTAGCGCGAATATTCGCGCAGCGAGGGGATGAGCCCGCCGGTCATCCGCTCCTGCTGCAGCCGCAGCATCATGACGACGTCCACGTCGCGGATGGCGTCCTCGAGGCGGTAGGACACCTTCACGCCCATCTCCTGCACGAAGGGCGGGATCAGCGTGGGCGGACCCGCCACCGTCACCGTCATCCCGAGCTTGCGCATGGCGTGGATGTTGGAGCGGGCCACGCGGCTGTGGGCGATGTCGCCCACGATGGCGACGGACAGCCCCTCGAAGTGGCCCTTGTGCTCGCGGATCGTCAGCAGATCCAGGAGCGCCTGCGTCGGGTGCTCGTGAGCACCGTCCCCGGCGTTGACGACGGAGCACGTCAGCTCCCGCGCGAGGATCGAGGCCGCGCCGGCCGAGGAATGGCGCACCACGACGACGTCCGGACTCATGGCGGCGATGTTCTTGGCCGTGTCGATGAAGCTCTCGCCCTTGGCCGCGCTCGATCCGCCGGCGGAGAAATTGATCACGTCGGCGGACAGCCACTTGCCCGCGATCTCGAACGAGGTACGGGTCCGCGTGGAGTTCTCGTAGAAGAGGTTGACGATGGTCTTGCCGCGCAGCGCCGGGACCTTCTTGATCTCCCGGCCGGCGATCTCCTGCAGCGAGGCCGCGGTGTCCACTAGCAACACGATCTCGGCCGGCTCCAGCTCGCGCATCGTCACGAGGTCTTTCCGGGTCCAGCCCATCTCAGGCCTCCTCCGGCTCTTCGATCACGACTCGATCCTCGCCGTCGTGCTCCCGCAGGCGCACCGCGACGCTCTCGCGCTTGGACGTCGGCAGGTTCTTGCCGATGTAGTCGGGGCGAATGGGCAGCTCACGGTGCCCGCGGTCGACGAGGATGGCGAGCTGGATCATTTTGGGACGTCCGAGATCGATCAGGGCGTCGAGCGCGGCCCGGATTGTCCGCCCGGTGAAGAGCACGTCGTCGATCAGGATCACCGTCTTGTTCTTGATCGAGAACGGGATGTCGGTGCCGCGGATCACGGGAGCGCCGCGCATGTCGAGGTCGTCACGGTACAGCGTGATGTCCAGGGTGCCCACCGGCAAGGTCGTGCCGTCGATGGCGGCGATCTTGGCCGTCAGCCGCTGGGCCAGGGTCACCCCGCGCGTGCGGAGGCCGACGAAGGTCAGGTCCTTGGCGCCGCCGTTGCGCTCGAGAATCTCGTGGGCAATACGGGTGAGGGCGCGGTCGAGGGCGGTCTCGTCGAGCACCTGCGCTTTTTCGCGCAGGCGGGGTGGTCGGGTACTCACTGTCTCTCCTTACGAGCCTCTCTGGGCCCACTTAAAGGAAAGGAACGATGCGACGCTCTGTACTCTACGCGGGTGGGCGGGCGCCTGTCAACGGGCCGTCGCCGCGGGCGAGCAGCGCCAGGAGCTGATCGATGTTCACCGGCTTGGTGATGTGGGCGTCGAAGCCCGCGTCGAGCGCCTGGCGCACGTCCTCGGCCTGGCCGTAGCCGGTGAGCGCGATGAGCCGCACGCCGGCCAGCGCGGGGGAAGCCCGCAGGCGGCGCGCCACCTCCATCCCGTCGATGTCGGGCAGCCCGATGTCGCACAGGACGATCTCGGGCCGCAGCCGCTCGGCCGCCCGCACGCCCTCTCCGCCGTTGCGCGCCCCCTCCACCCGGGCGCCCTCCGTCTCGAGCATGTAGCGCAACACCGCGCGGGTGTCGTCGTCGTCCTCGACGACCAGCACCGAGCGCTGGCCCAGTCGGCCGGACGGCTTGGAGCCGACGTCGAGGGGAGTCTGGCGCGCGCCGGCCAGCGGCAGCACGATACGGAAGCGCGCGCCCCGGCCGGTGCCGTCAGACTCGACGCGCGCGCTGCCCCCGTGGAGCTCGGTCAGGCGGCGGACCAGGTCGAGGCCGATGCCGAGACCCCCGACGCGCGTCTCCCGGCCCTGGCGGAAGGCCTCGAAGATGACGGGGAGGTCCTCGGCGGCGATGCCCTCGCCCGTGTCCTCGATCTCGAGCACCGCCTGCTCGTGCTCGGCACTCAGGCGCACCGACACGCGGCCGCCGGCCGGCGTGAACTTCAGCGCGTTGGAGATCAAGTTGCCGGTGATCTGCTGCAGCCGGGCGCTGTCGCCCCACAGCGGCAGCGGCTCGGGAGGCAGCGTCGTGGACAGGGTGAGCTGCTTGAGCGCGGCGGCTTCCTCGAAGGCTTCGATCGCGCTCCGCACCGGGTCGCGGAGATCCAGCGCCTCGAACCGCAGCGTGAACTTGCCGTGCACGATCCGCGAAAGGTCGAGCAGGTCGTCCACCAGTCGCACCTGCTGTCGGATGTTGCGGTGAATCGCCTCGAGCGCCCGCTCCGTCAGCTCGTCGAGGCTGCCGTGGCGGCGCAGGACTTCGGTCCAGCCGAGGATCGGCTGCAGCGGCGTGCGGAGCTCGTGCGACAGCGCCGCGATGAATTGATCCTTCAGGCGATTGGCGGCCTCGGCGGCCTCGCGCGCGGCCTCCAGCTCTGCCCGCGCCCGCTCCTGATCGGTCACGTCCTTCCAGGTGACCAGCACCGCCTCGACGAACCCGTCCGGCCGGCGCAGGGGATGGGCGCTGGCCCGCAGCTGACGGCGACCGGTGACCGGATGATCGAACAGCATCGGCAGGTCGTTCACGGTCTCGCCCCGGAACCCGCGTGACGACGGATAGGCCGACGCCGGCACCGGCCGGCCCTCGGGATCGAGCATCGGCTTGTGTCGCACGCGCTCGTCGAGCGTCATGCCTTCCCGGAAGTCGAGCATGCGGCGGCCCGCGTCGTTCATGAACACCAGGCGGCTGTCGGCGTCGACGACGAAGACGCCCTCGTCGACCAGGTGAACGATGGCGGCCAGGCGCGCGGCCTGACGCGCCACCTCGCGCTCGAGCCGCGCCGACTCGGTGATGTCGTGGAAGACCGCCAGCACCCCGCCGGCGCCGGACGCGCCGGGCGACAGCGGCACCGCGTTGACGAGACAGGTGAGCGTGCGCCCCTCGACGTCCAGCAGCAGCTCGGCGCCGATGACCGCCTGGCGCTGGGCCAGCGCCCGCGCGATCGGATGCAAGGCGGGCGGCAGGTGCGAGCCGTCGGGGGTCCGAGCGCTGACCCGCACCAGATGCTCGCCGATCGGGCGGCCCACGTCCCGCTCGGCGCCCAGCACCTGGACGGCGGCCACGTTGGCCAGCTGGACGACGCCGTCGAGACCGACCACGATCACCGGCTCCACCAGCGCGTCCAGCACGGCGCCGAGTATTCCGTCGGGGTCGAGCGGTTTGCGGGCGTGGAGGCTCACGGCACCTTCCTGTCGACGGGACGTCGCGCCGAGGATAGCACGGGCGTTCCGTCGGGCCCGCGGAGGTGGCGGGCGAGATCGGCGCCGAGCCACACGATGGACGCGGCCATCAGCGCCACGCCGATCCCGAACACCGCGACCCCGATCGGGCGGGCCTGATCGCGCACAGATAGCTCCGACAGAATCCAGTTCCAGTCGTGGATCAGCCCCTCGGCCAGCAGGGGCAGGGCCATGTCCCTGCCGTCGGCGACGTAGATCGCCACGTCGGTCACGCTCTCGCCGACCCAGAACAGCATCACCGCCGCCGCGGCGGGCTGTCGATGCCACACGAAGTAGCCGGCGCAGATCGACGGGATCAGCACCTGGTTGAGCGAGCCGCCCAGGATGCCGAGGAAGCGGCCGAAGACGCCGAAGATGACGTGGCCGGCCTCGTGGAACACGAGATTGACCAGGTGCACGAAGGCCAGCACGCCGCCCTCCGCCGGCGTGAGCCCGCGCGCCAGCACCATCGCACCCAGGACAAGGAGCGCGAGCAGACCGGCGGCGCGACCGAGGACGGCGCCGCTCATGCCGGACGCCACCGCTCGACCACGGTGTGACTGGCTTCGATCGTGATGCGGCCGGCCTTGACGACCAGCACCCGCGGCGCCATCGTGGCGATCGCGTCCTCCGCGCGCAGGCAGTCCCACACCACGAGATCGGCACGGCACCCGGGCGTCAGGCCATACTCCGGTCGCCGCAGCAGACGGGCCGGGTGGACGGTGATCGCGTCCAGCAGGGCCCGCAGATCGGCCGGCGTGCCCATGTGGGCGGCGACCGCGGCGATGAAGGCCATGTGCACCAGATCCGCGGTGCCCACCGGCGTGAACGGATTGCGGATGTTGTTGGAGGCGAGCGCGACGGGCACGCCCGCGGCCAGCAGCCGGCGCACCGGCGTGAGCCCTCGCCGTACGTTCATCTCGTCATGCCGTCCCATCAGGTACAGATCGGTCGCGGGCAGACAGATGACACCGAGCCGGGCGCCGGCAATCTCCGCGATGATCTCGTCTTGCCGGAAACCCGGCACCGCCGCCAGCTCGCTGAGATGGCCGACCGTCACGCGCCCCTGCCACCCGGCCCGCACGGCGTGGGCGGCGATGTCGCGCACGTGCAGGTGCTCCGGCTCGTCGGAGAAATCGACGTGGAAGTCGGCATCCACGCCGAAGGCGGTGGCGAGCGCAAAGACGATGCGGATGTGCTCGCGGCCGTCGCTGTCGTTGTAAGGGCAACCGCCGACCAGGTCGGCGCCCATGGTGAGGGCCCGGCGCAGGAGGCCCTCGGTGCCGGGCGCCTTCACGATACCTTCCTGCGCGAAGGCGCAGATTTGCAGATCCAGCGCGGGTGCGTACTCGTCGCGCAGCGGCAGGACGGCCTCCATCCCGGCCAACCCCACGATGGGGTCCACCTCGACGTGCGTGCGCATCGCCGTCGTCCCGGCGCGCACGGCGAGGTCGAGCACGCGGCGGGCGCGCGCCCGGATATCGTCCACGGTGAACGCCTGCTTGGCCTGGGCGCACAGCTGCAGCGCCTCCGCCAGCGTCCCGGCGGTGACCGAGACGCGGTCGTTCAGGAGCGCCTTGTCGAGATGGATGTGCGACTCGACCAGGCCGGGGGTCAGCAGCCGGCCGCCCAGGTCGAGGCTCTCGCGAGCCGACGGCGCCATGAGCCCGACCGCAGCGATCACGCCGCCGTCGATCGCCACGTTCACCACGTCGTCACGGTCCGGCAGCCGCACGCCGCGCAGCAGGAGATCGACGGCCTCGGTGCTCACGCGCACCTCCGACGCGGGCACTCTATCACCCGGTGGACTTGGCGGACCCACACGGGCACTCTGAAGTGCTGGACCATGACCCTGCCTCTGGCCGGCTACCGCGTGCTCGAGCTCGCCCACCTCATCGCCGGACCCGTGTGTGGGATGTACCTGGCCGACATGGGGGCCGACGTCGTGAAGATCGAGCAGCCCACCGGCGGCGACGCGTCACGGACCGCCTACGGCACGCACGTCGGTGGCGAGAGCGCGGTCTTCGTCACCGTCAATCGCAACAAGCGCAGCGCCGCCATCGATCTGGCCCGACCCGAGGGTCGCGCGGCCTTCGAGCGGCTGGTGG
>Ga0075428_100005383_pt1 | contig 14234 bp, 12 predicted proteins | sample RhiMetdeltSRZDD2_FD_75291 | JGI IMG/M metagenome (GOLD analysis project Ga0075428, IMG submission 75291) | Populus rhizosphere microbial communities from Tennessee, USA - Rhizosphere MetaG P. deltoides SRZDD2 | ecosystem: Host-associated > Plants > Roots > Rhizosphere > Soil | place: USA...
GCGCCGGCGCCTACGCGAACCTCTGCTTCGTGGTCGGCGTGGCGAAGGCCGGCGTGGAAGACGGCGTCGAGCTGATCGCGGGCACCTGCATCATCGACCCGCAGGGCCAGGTGCTGGCGAGGGCGGCGACGCGGGGCGACGAGCTCGTCGTCGCGCGCGTCGACCTCGATCAGATGGGGCCCTTGCGCAAGCGCTGGAACTTCCTGGGACGGCGCCAGCCGCAGCACTACGGACTCTTGCTGCAGCCGGTCACCGAGAAGGAGCCGAACCGATGAGCGCGGGAGTCGACGTCGTCGTTCGCGGCGGTCAAGTGGTTACCGGCTCCGATGTCCTCGACGCCGCGGTCGCGATCCGGGGCGACACGATCGTCGCGATCGGGCCCGAAGCGCTCCTGCCGCCCGCCGAGCGGGTCATCGACGCGTCCGGTAAGTACGTGCTGCCGGGGCTCATCGACTGTCACCTGCACATCGGCCCGGAGTACGACGACTGGCGCACGGCGCCCCTGGCGGCGGCGCGCACCGGGCTCACGACGCTCCTGCCGTTCGTGGTCTACGACGAGGGCGAGACGCTTCCGAAGGCGGTCGCGCGCCTGCGGGAAGAAGCCGAGTCGCTCTCGGTCCTCGACTTCGGCTTTCACTTCATCCTGAACCACGAGCCGTACATCCTCGAGGGCATCCCCGAAGCGTTCCGCATGGGCGTCTCGTCGCTCAAGCTCTTCATGACGTACAAGAAGCGCGGCAAGCGCATGGTCTCCGACGAGTTCATCGCCAAGACCATGGAGCGGCTCGCCGCCCTCGGCGGCATGTGCCAGCTGCACTGCGAGAACGGGGACGTGCTCTGCTACCTCGAGGACAAGGCGATCGCCGAGGGCCGCACCGCGCCGACCGACTTTCCGCCGACCTGCCCGGACTGGACGGAGGAAGAGGCGATCAACCGCGCGATCCTCATCGGGCGCCTCACCGGGTGTCCGGTGTACGTCGTGCACCTCTCCACGAAGCTCGGCCTCGAGCGCATCAAGCGCGCCCAGGCGGAGGGGCAGAAGGTGTGGTGCGAGACCTGTCCGCAGTACCTCTTGCTCACCGACAAGGAGATGGAGCGCCTCGGCCCGTTCGCCAAGATAGGCCCGCCGCTACGTCCGGCCGGGGGGCCGGATCGCGAAGCGCTCTGGCAAGGCTCGGCGCAGGGCTACATCGCGAATCTCGCCAGCGACCATTCGCCGCGCGTACCGGCGGCGAAGGAGCCGGGGCGGACGAACATCTTCGTCGACGCGGCGGGCAAGCCCATTCCGTTCGGCGCCCCGTCCCTCGAGACGCTCGTGCCGCTCGCCTGGAACGAAGGCGTGGTGAAGCGCGGGCTGCCGGTCACCTGGATGGCGCGCGTGCTCGCGGAGAATCCGGCGCGCACGTTCGGGCTCTGGCCCAGGAAGGGCGTGATTCGCCCGGGCGCCGACGCCGACCTGACGATCTGGGATCCGGCGCCCGAGTGGACCATCAAGCAGGCGCAGCATCTCGGCATCGCCGGCTTCACGCCGTACGAGGACTGGAGAGTTCGCGGGCGTGCCTGGATGACGCTCGTGCGCGGCCAGGTCATGCTGAACCCGGCGGGCGAGCTGGAGCAGAAGCCCGGCTACGGGCGCTTCCTGCCCCGGCGCGGCCCGACGCCGCCGATCGCCGGCGCCGTCGCCTGACGGGCACGCCGTGGATTACCTGGATCGGCTCGCGGCCCTCGTCGCCGCGACGCGCCTGGACACCCTGCCGGCTCCCACGGTGGCCGCCGCCAAGCTCGTGCTGCTCGACACGCTCGGCGCGATCGTTGCCGGCAGCGCCGAGTCCGAGAACGTCGAGCTGGCGCGACTGGCCGCCGCGCGCACGGCTCAGGGCACAGCGACGCTCATCGGTCAGCGCGCCAAGGCCGACCCGTTCTGGGCGGCGCTGACGAACGCGGCGGCCGGTGTCGCACTCGAGGTCGATGAGGGCAACCGCCTCGGCGGCGGCCATCCCGCGATCCACGTCGTTCCCGGAGCGCTCGCCGTCGCCGAAGACCGCGGGCTCGGCGGCCGGCGGCTGCTGGAGAGCCTGGTCGCCGGCTACGAGGTCGGCTCGCGGATCGGCGGCGCCACCACGGTGCGGGCGAACGTCCACTCGCACGGGACGTGGGGAACGATCAGCACCGCGGCCGCCGTCGCGAGGCTCGACGAGGCGCCCGCCGAGCGGGTCCGCGCGATCATCAACCTGGCGGCCTCGATGAGCCCGGCCAACACGTGGAGCCCCGCGCTCGAGGGCGCGACGATCCGCAACCTGTACCCGGGCCGGTCGGCCTTTCAGGGGATGCTCGCCGTCGACCTCCAGCGCTGCGGCTTCACAGGGCTCGACGACGCGCCGTCCGACGTGTACGGCACGCTCCTGGCCGACGCGTTCGACGAGTCGGCCGCCGTCGCGGGCGTGGACGCGCTTGCGCGCCCCGGCGCCGATCGCGAGCGCTACCGCATCGAGCAGAACTACTTCAAGCTACACGCGTGCTGCCGCTTCAACCACTTCGCCCTCGATGCGGTGATGGAGCTCCGCCGCGTTCACCGCCTCGAGGCCGCCGCCGTCGGGAAGGTCGAGGTCGTCACTATCCCCTTCGCGGTCCGCATGAGCGAGCCCGCGCCGACGAGCTCGCTGGCCGCCCGGTTTTCCATTCCCTGGGCCGTCGCAGCGTCGATCGTGCTGGGCCGGACCGATCCGTCGGCGTTCGACGAGACGGCGCTGTCCGACCCGCGCGTTCGCGATCTCGCCCGGCGGGTGGTGATCTCGACCGATCCAGCTATGTCCCCGCGTCTCGTCGACGCTCCCACCGCGCGCGTCCGGATCGTGCTGCGCGACGGGCGAACGCTCGAGGAATCGACGACAGTCGTCCGCGGCGACGCGCTGAGCCCGGTGCCGCGCGAGGAGATCACCGCGAAGTTCCTCGCGCTGACCTCCCCGGTTCTCGGCGACGCTCAGGCGCGCAAGGTCGTCGATGCCGTGGCCGAGATCGACACCCTGGAAGACATCCGCGCGCTGACCGAGATGCTCCTGCCCTAAGAGCGACGATGAGAGCGTGGGCCGCCGTGTCCCTGATCGTGGCGGTGTGGTGCACGCCGTCAGCCGCGCTCGCGGAGTGCACGCGATCCCTCGGGGGCGTGGAAGCTCCGACCGCCGTCATCCTGTCCGGCGGCGGCGCCAAGGGCGCCTACGAGGCGGGAGTGGTCGCCGTGCTCGCCGAGCGCCGAGCTTCCCTGCGCATCGCCGCCGGCTCGTCGGCCGGCGCGCTCAGCGCCGCGATGCTGGTCGCGGGCCGTACCGACCGGCTCGAAACCATGTGGCGATCGATTCGACGCGACCAGGTCTACTCGATCCGAGCGCCGATCTTCTTCGCGGGTCTGCTTCCGGGCTGGCTGACGCTGCTGGCGGTGAACGGGTCGAGCTCGCTCCTGGACCCGCAGCCGCTCCGCGACCTGATCTCGACCTCACTCGACCTCGAGCGTGTGCGGAGCTCGCCCGTGCGGCTCCTGGTGACTGCCACCGATCTCGTCCGGAAGGAAACGCGCGCCTTCGATAACCAGACAGTGACGGTGGACGCGCTCATGGCGGCGGCGGCCGTCCCCGGCGCGTTTCCCGCGGTCGAGGTCGACGGCGCGATCCTCGTCGACGGCGGCCTCACGAGCCGGGCGCCGGTGATCGAGGCGCTCCGGGCGACGACGGTGAGCCGGGCTCTGGTGGTGGTGAGCTACGCGTCCGGAGAGCCGACCGCGCCGCCGACGACCATGCGAAGCGCGCTCGACGCGGCCGTCGAGACCGCGATGCTCCATCAGATCCGGCGCGATGTCGAGCTGGCGCGCCTCACCCACCCCGGCGTGGACGTGCAGATGCTCGCGCCGTCAGCACCGCTTCGCGTGCGGCCGCTCGAATTCGAGCCGGAGGGATTAGCTCGCCTCGTCGACCTCGGTCGCGCCGACGCGATCGACTGCCTCCGCGTCTGGGGCGACTGACGCCCGCGCCGGCCGGCGCGATCCGGCCGCTACGAGCCGGTCGCCGGCGGCCAGGTGATCTTGAGCGCGTCCATGCGCCGCAGACGGTCCTGGCCCAGCGCGCCGTCGTAGACGTCGGCGATTGCTTCCGGTGTCCAGCCTTCCTGCCGCGTGATGGCGCGGACCTGCACCGGATGCGACCAGAGCGACACCTGGTTACCGCGAACGTGCAGGATCTGGCCGGTCACGTGCGACGCCCGATCGCTCGCGAGGAACGCCACGACCGGCGCGATCGCCTCCGGCGGCGCGGCCGCCTGCGCCCGGCGCGTGTCGGGAAGCCGCTCGGTCATGCGCGTCTCGGCCGTCGGCGAGATGCAGTTCACGGTCACACCGTATTTCGCCATCGCGAGAGCCGTGGAGCGCGTCAGCCCCACGATGCCTTCCTTGGCCGCCGAGTAGTTCGGCTGGCCGGGGCTGCCCTCGAGCCCGGCGGTGGACGTGAAGGTGATGATCCGCCCGTAGCGGCGCTCGCGCATGTGGCGGGTGGCCGGGCGCATGACTGTGAAGTGGCCCTTGAGGTGGACGGCGATAACGCTGTCCCACTCTTCTTCCGTCATGTTGAAGATCATGCGCTCCTTCAGGATGCCGGCGCAGCAGACGACGATGTGCAGGTCGCCGAAGGTATTGAGCGCGGCGTCGATCATCCCCTGGCCGCCGGCCATCGTCGCGACGCTGTCGGCGTTCGCGACCGCGCGGCCGCCCTGGGCCTCGATCTCCTTGACGACCGCCATCGCGCGCGCGCTCGACGGATCGCGCCCGTCGACGGTCACGCCGTAGTCGTTGACCACGACGCTGGCGCCCGCGGCCGCCAGGCCCAGCGCCACGCCGCGCCCTATGCCGCTCCCTGCCCCCGTCACGACCGCGACCTTGCCGTCCAGAAGACCCATGACCTTCCTCCCGCTGTGCGCGCCGCAGGTCGTCGCGGCGCTGGGACCCCGCCGACCGAGGCGCCTATTAATCGATAGAAGCGTGCCGAGAGACTACTCCACGCCGATGAGCTTGGCGAGGCGTTCGGGATCGGCGGTGAGGGCCGCCGAGGCGCCGTCGTAGACGATGCGCCCCTTGTCCATGACCACGGTGCGGGCGGAGAACGCGAGCGCCACCCGGCTGTTCTGCTCGACCAGCACGATCGAGAGCGAGCCCTCGGCGGAGAGCCGCGCCAGCACGGCGGCGAGCGCCTCGACGATCACGGGCGCCAGGCCCTCGGTCGGCTCGTCCATGAGCAGGACCGATGGGTTGGTCACGAGCGCGCGCGCGATCGAGAGCATCTGCTGCTCACCGCCGGAGAGCAGGCTACCCGCGTGCGAGAGCCGCGCGCCCAGGTTCGGGAACAGGTCGAACACGCGCTCCGCCGTCCACGGGCCAGGCCGGGCGCCGACCGCCAGGTTCTCGCGGACGGTCAGCGAGGGGAAGATCTCGCGCTCCTGCGGCACGAAGCCGAGGCCGCTTCGCGCGCGGCGAAACACCGGGACGCGGGCGAGACTCGCGCCGCCCAGCAGCACCTCGCCCCCGTGGAGCGTGGTGTGGCCCATCACCGTCGCCAGGAGCGTGCTCTTGCCCACGCCGTTGCGGCCGATCACGCTGATGCTCTCCCCGGCCTCGAGCGCGAGGCTCACGTCCTCGAGCACGACGGTGTCGCCGTAGCCCGCCGAGACGTGCCGGAGCGCCAGCGCCTCAGCCACGGGCAGCCTGGCCGAGATAGACGGCACGCACGTCGGGATTGGCGCCGATCTCCCGGGGCGATCCGCTGGCAAACACGGCGCCGCTCACCAGCACGGTGATCCGCTGGGCGAAGCGGAACACCAGATCCATGTCGTGATCGATGATCAGCACCGCGATCTCCCGCGGGAGCCGGTCGACGGCGTCGAGGATGATGTGGCTCTCCGCACTGGGCACGCCGGCGGCGGGCTCGTCGAGCAGCAGCACCCGGGGCCGGAGCCCGAGGGCGATGGCGATCTCCACCAGACGCTGGCGACCGTAGGGCAATTCCGAGACCCGCCGCGCGGCGTCGGCCGTCAGCTTGAGGCTGTCGAGCAGGGCCATCGACTCCTCCACCACATCCCCGCGCCGGCCGGCGGGCCGCAGCATCGACGGCGCCACGCCGGTCCGCTCGGCCACGGAGATGTAGACGTTCTCCAGCACCGAGAGCTGGCGGAAGAGGCGATTGATCTGGAACGTCCGAGCGATGCCGAGCTTGACCCGGAGGGCCTCCGGCACGCCGGTGATATCGCGCCCGTTCATCAAGATGACGCCCGCGGTGGGTCGCACGACGCCGGTCAGGAGATTGATGAACGTGGTCTTGCCGGCGCCGTTCGGGCCGATCAGCGCGTGGCGCGCGCCGGCCTCGAGCTGAAAGTCGATGTCACGGGCCGCGGCCAGCGCGCCGAAGCTCCGGCAGAGCGCCCGGGTCTCGAGCAGCGGCGCGACGCTCACGTCGCCCGCGGCGCGCGCCGCCCGCGCGCGGCGGCCTCGATGATGCCCAGGATGCCGTTCTTCGCGAACAGCGCGATCACGACGAGCAGGAGCCCAAGGCCGAGCTGCCACGCGGTCGGATAGATCTTGGACAGGAAGTGCGAGAGCGCCATGTACGCGATGGCGCCGACGAACGCGCCGTAGAGACGGCCGTGGCCGCCGAGCACGAGAATGATCAGCACCGTTGCGGCGCGGTCGAGCCCGAGCGTGCCCAGGTTGACGTAGGCGTTGGCCTGGGCCCAGATGCCGCCGGCGATGCCGGCGATCGCCGCCGAGAGGACGTAGCAGACCACCAGCCGGCGCCGCACCGGCGCGCCGACCGCGTGCATTCGCAGGATGTTCTCCCGGATCCCGGTGAGGCTCTGGCCGAACGGCGAGTAGACCAGCGTGCGCACGAAGACGAAGCAGACCAACAGCACGGAGAGGACGTAGAGGTACTGCGTGCGTGGATAGAGCGGGTTGAACTCGAACCGCCCGAGCAGCGGCGCGATGGGCAGGCTGTCGAGGCCGTCGAAGCCGCCGGTGTAGACGTGAGCGAGGTTGGCCGCTTCTTCCAGGAGCGCCATCGTGCAGAGCGTGAGCATCAGGAGCGTCAGCCCCTGCGTGCGCAGGAGCACCATGCCGGAGCCCAGACCCACGAGGGCCGCCACCAGCGCCGCCAGGATCAGCCCGGTGATCGGCTCGTTCCAGATTCCGTGCTTGGCCAGCATGCCCACCGTGTAGGCGCCCGCGCCGAAGAACGCGGCATGACCGAGGGTGACGATGCCGGCGTAGCCGAGCACCAGGTCGAGCGAAAGCGCGAAGAGGATCGTGACCAGCACCTCGGTGCCGAAGCCCAGATACTTCGGGAAGGCGAAGTAGAACGCCAGCGCGAGCAGCCAGGGAATCGGCTCCCACGCCCGGAGGCGATGACGTGAGGCCAGGGCGCGCGCCGCCGCGTGATCGGCCCAGCCGCCCGGCGTCGTGCGCGCTGCAGGCCGTCGCGGGGCTGGGGCCCCGCCGGCCGAGGAGCGCCTATGAAATGACGTCATGCCGACCGGGCGCCGAACAGGCCTTGTGGACGCCAGAGGAGCAGCAGGATCGTGAGCGCGTAGATGAACGCGGTGCCGCCCTGGGGCAGGTACTTCTTGAGCGCGAAGTCGAGCACGCCGATCAAGAGCGCCGCCCAGAACACGCCGCTCACCCGGCCCAGACCACCCACCGCCACGACGATCAGGAAGTAGACGAGGTACTTCAAGGCGTACTGCGGATCGAGGCCGAGGAACTCGGCGCCGAGCCCGCCGCCCAGCGCCGCCATGCCGCTCCCGAACGCGAAGGTGAGCGTGAACAGACGCGCGATGTTGATCCCGAGCGACTCGGCCATGCGGCGGTTGTCGACCGCGGCCCGGATCTGCGCGCCGATCAGCGTGCGCTCGAAGCCGAGCCAGAGGCCGCCGGCGATCGCGGCGCCGATCACGATCAGCACGACGCTGTAGGTGCGGTACTGAACGAAGCCCAGGTTGATCTGGCCCTGCAGCATCGCCGGGAGCCGCAGCGGCTGGTTCTCGGGCCCGATCAGGAGCGTGACCGACGCGATCATCATGAACACGAGGCCGATGGTGAAGAGCACCTGATCGAGCTCGGCCGCGCGGTAGAGCCGCGCGTAGAGGAGGCGTTCCAGCACCGCGCTCGCGACGGCGGTGACGGCAAAGCCGACGATCAGGGCTAGGACGAAGCCGACGCCCCAGTGCTTCATCACCCCCGCGATCACGTAGCCGCCGAGCATGGCGAAGCCGCCGTGCGCGAGGTTGACGAAGCCCATCAGACCCATCGTGACCGACAGACCGACCGAGACGATGAACAGCACCATGCCGGCGGCCACGCCGCCCAGAAGCATGCTGGCGACGTCGACGCCGAAGATCACGCGGGGCGGCTGGGGGGGCTTGGGGGGGCCTTCAAGGCCTCCCCAACTTCAGTCAGGACACCCGGCTCACAGGTCGACACCGAGGCCGTCCAGGGACATCGGGGGGCGCTCGAAGGCCCCCATCTTACTTACCAGCGCACGGGCCGATCTTTTGTTCCTTGCAGGCGTCCTTGACCCCGTCGATCTTGCCGATGACCTTCTGGAACACCCGGCCGTCCTTCATGACCGCCTCGGACAGGTACTCGTTCATGACGATGTCGCGGGTAACCGGATCGATTGAAATAGGGCCGCGCGGACTGGCGAATTTCCAGCCTTTGAGCGCGTCGAGCGCCGCTTCGGTCTCGATCTTGCCCTTGAGCGCGTGGACGACGTGGACGATCGCGGCCATGCCGTCGTAGCCGCCGACCGCCATGAAGTCGGGCGTCGTGCTGGCGCCATACTCCTTCTTCCACGCCTCCACGAAGCGCTTGTTCTCTGGATTGTCGAGGTCGGCGTGGTAGTGGTGCATCGTGATGAGGCCGACCGCCGCCGAGCCCATTGCCTGGAGCTTCGTGTCCTGCGTGATGTCGCCCGGGCCGATCAGCCGGATGCCGGCCTCGCGCATGCCGAGCGCTGCGTAGGTCTTGACCACCGCGGCGGCGTGATCGCCGGCCGGGACGAAGACGAAGAACACGTCCGGCTTCTTGTCCTTGGCGCGCTGGAAGAACGGTGTGAAGTCGGGCACCGCGCCAGCGCCGCCCATCGGGATCTCGTCGATCACCTTGCCGCCGGCCGCCTCGAAGCTCCGCTTGAACGCGGCGAGGCTGTCTTTGCCGGGCGGAAAGTCCGTGTAGCCGACGACGGCCGTCTTCGCGTTGAGGATCTTGGCCGACGCCTCGCCGAGCGCGTAGCCGGCGTGCCACATGCTGAACGAGGTGCGGACGTAGTAGGGCGACAGGTTGGTGATGTGCGCGGTCCCGGCGTTCATGATGACGGCGAGCTTCTTGCCCGCGGTCACGATCGGCGCGGACGCGATCGCGTTCGGCGAGTAGATCCAACCGGCGAGAATGTCGACGTTGTCCTGGGTCAGGAGCTCCTGGACCGCGATCTTGGCATTGGCGCCGCTCGGGTCCTTCACGTCGCGCTTGATCAGCGTGATCTTGTAGGGCTTCACCTTGTCGGCATTGAGCTTCAGGTAGAGCTCCATACCGCGGTCGACGAGCTGCGCGAACTCGGCGCCGATCCCGGTGTACGGCAGGTTGACGCCGACCTTCACCTCCTGGGCGTGCGCCAGGGCGGTGGTCATGACGAGTGCGACGACGACGGCGACGACGATTCGCTTCATCATGCGAGGGTCCCTCCCCGGAGGGTCGAATCGCGAAAGTAAGTCACAGACGGCTGGGGCGAATACTAGGGCAAAAGCCGGAAAAGGTGCAAGTTACGCGGGCTCGGCACGCGGCGTCGCCCGCGGGGTGTAGAGCGGCGCGTCCTGTGCGACAATGCGGCAGCCGTACGGCGGTGAGCGAGACCCAAGGAGGGCGAGCGTGGCCAAGTTCAAGATCATCACACCGAGTGGCGCGAGCTTCACTGGTCCGGGCGCGGGCTACAAGCTGGAGATGGAAGCCCTGGCTCCGATCGACGCGGAGATCGTCGAGATCGCGGCGAAGACCGACGAGGACTTCGCCAAGGAAGGACGCGACGCCGACGCGCTCTACGCAAAGGGCCGTCGCATCACCAAGACGATCATCGACGGGCTGCCGAAGTGCAAGGTGATCTCGCTCGGCAGCGTGGGCGTCGACTCGGTCGACGTCGCCGCCGCCACCGCCCGCGGCATCCCGGTGACCAACGTTCCCGACACGTTCATCGAGGAAGTGGCCGACCACGCGATGATGCTGATCCTCGCCACCTACCGCCGGCTCACCACGATGGACCGGATGGTCCGCGAGAACCGCTGGGCCGAGGGCCGGCCGCTCCTGTCGCAGTTCCCGCGACTCATGGGCCAGACTCTGGGCCTGATCGCCTTCGGCCACGTCGCCAGGGCTGTCGCGGTGCGGGCGCGGGCGTTCGGCGTGCACATCCTCGCCTATGATCCGTTCGTCGAGGAGCTGGTGATGAGCCAGTACGGCGTCGAGCCGGTGAACCTGACCGAGCTGCTGCAGCGCTCCGACATCGTCTCGATGCACGCCCCGGCGACGCCGGAGGCCCAGCACATGCTGAAGGAGCATCATTTCCGGCTGATGAAGCCCGAGGCGCTCTTCATCAGCACCGGCCGCGGGCCGACGACCCACGAGCCGTCGCTGATCAAGGCGCTGAAGGAAGGCTGGATCGCCGCCGCCGGCCTGGACGTGTTCGAGCAGGAGCCGCCGGACCCGAACAATCCCCTGCTCAAGATGGAGAACGTCATCCTCACGCCTCACGCCGCGTCGGCCTCGGCGCGCTTCGATCCGGTCCGCAAGCGTCGGGTCGGTCAGGAGATCGCGCTGGTGCTGAACGGACGCTGGCCGAGGAGCTGCGTGAATCCGGCCGTGCTCGAGAAGAGCCAGCTCGTGCGCTGGCAGCCGTACTCGATGGAGCGCGGACCGGGCGCGTAACGACGGGCAGCGATGGCGCGCAAGCGACTCGTCCTCAAGGACCCGGGCCGCTTCAGCGACCCGGCCAACCTGACCTGGGAACGGTACGTCGCGCTGCAGGCCCGTGAGCGCGAGCGCTATCTCGCCGAGCGCGCCACCATCTCGCCGGAGGCGTTGAGCTACCGGACCGTGAGCCGGCAGTACCTCGAGCGCGCGGTCGACCAGTTCGCCAACAACTACTACTCCGAGCTGTCGGCCACTCACTACGTCGCGACCGCCGCGGCCAACGCGCCGTTCGACGAGCTGAAGAAGTGCGCGCTGTTCCAGCTGGCCGACGAGCAGCGGCATCTGGAGATGGACCGGGAGGTGTTCGAGCGCGCGGGCATTCCCGAGCCCGCCTGGCTGGCCGCGTGGGAGGCGCCGGGGACGACGTGCCGCTTCTTCCGCCACCTGCTCGAGCTCGAAGATTCCATCGAGATCCTCGTGAAAGGCAACTTCGTCGCGGAGGGCGCTGCCGGCCCGGGCACCTTCACCATCCTGGCTGACGGCGCCGAAGCGCGGGGCGACGTGCTCTCGGCCGTGAACCATCGGGCGCGGATCCGTGACGAGACCCGGCACATCAGCTACGGCCGCGCCCTCGTCAAGGCGCTCATCGACGACGATCCCGGAAATCTCGACACCATCCAAGAGTGGCAAGACGAGAGCCTGCGTCTCTTCGTCGAGGTGGCCCGCGGCGGCGAGCGGCAAGAATGGTGGGAAGGCTTCCTCGCGTCGTACTACAAGATCGCGCTGCCGCTCGGGCTACGTCCGACGCATTTCTGAGGGTTTTCTCGGCTGATAGGTCCCGGCCGGGCTGGCCAGGAACTCCCCAGCCCTGACGACGGATCATCCAGTTAGCAATTCCAGTCACAGCCAAATACGTAGTATTTTCAGATAGTTGTAAGTCGCTTACCAGTGGTATGCCGATTGCTGGAAACAGGGTAGCCCCCAACGGGGCACACCCTATGCGCGTACTGGTCATCGACGACGATCAGGCGGTCTGCGAGGTCTTCGGAGAGTTCCTCCAGGAGATCGGCCACGAACCGGTCATCACCCACAACGCCGAGACTGCCCTCGACGCGCTCCGCGCCGAGAAGCCCGACGCGGTGCTCCTGGACGTGTGCCTGCCGGGAATGAGCGGCCTCGACTTCCTCAAGCACGCCACGGTGCGCGACCTGCGCGTGCCGGTCCTCGTCGTGTCAGGCCGGGCGACCGAGAGCCAGGCCCAGGAATGTCTGCGGGCCGGCGCCTTCGACTTCATCGGAAAGCCCGTCGCCCTCCGGCGTCTGCAGGAGGCGCTGGCGTGCTTCGAGCGAGAGCCCGAGAATCAGAGACGCAAGACCGACCTCCCGAGCGACCGGCGGCGCGCGCCGCGGGCGCCCGTCTCGCTGCCGGTGCGCGTCCGCGAGCAGAACCGGCCGGAGTGGGAGTCGACCTCGATCAATCTCAGCACCTCGGGCATCAAGGTGCAGGCCAACGGCACCCGCCACTCCGGGGGAGCGACGACGCTGTCCATCACGCTACCCGATAGCGACACGTCGCTCGACGTGCCGTCGGTGCTCGTGCGCGCCGACGCCGACGGGTACGCGTTCGATTTCGAGGATCGCGACGACGAGCGGCTGCGGCAGATCGGTGAGGTGGTCCGGCGCGCCGCGGGCGCCCCGACGGTCGACGTGGAGCCCCACGTCCGGATCCTGCATCGCATCGGCGAGGCCATCAGCGCCACGCTCGACGTCGACGAGGTGCTCCGGATCGCGCTCGACGCGCTCACTCACGTCACCGGTCACGAGATCTCGAGCCTCCACTTGCTCTCGGCGGACGGCAAGACCCTGCACCTGCGCGGCGATCGGGGCCTGCGTCCGCGCCTGCGCCAGATCAACGCGGTGCTGCCGATCGGCCAGGGCCTCATCGGCGGGGTCGCGGCGACCGGCAAGACTCTGCACTGGGCCCACGTCAGTGAGTCGGCCGATCTCTTGCCGGCGGCCCGCGCCACGGTCACGCAGGAAGGGATTCACGCCTTCGTGTGCGTGCCGATCAGCAGCCGCGGGCGCATCCTCGGCGCGCTGTCGCTCGGCCGCCGGACGCGCGAGGCGTTCGTCGAGGGCGAGATCGCTCTCGTCGAGGCATGCGCGAATCAGATCGGCCTGGCCCTGCAGAACGCCCAGCTCTACTCGGCGACGCGGCGCCAGCTCGAAGATCTAAAGTCCGCCGAGGCGCAGCTGATCGAGGGCGAGAAGCTCTCGACGGTCGGCAAGCTGGCGGCGGGCCTCGCGCACGAGACGCGCAATCGCCTGACGGCCATCCTCGGCCAAGCCGAGCTCCTGCTCATGGGCTCGGACGATCCGGTCAAGAGCCGCGAACGGCTGCACATCATCGTGCAGGAGACGTCCCGCGCGGCGCAGATGCTCCAGAACCTTCTCCGGTACACATCGCGGACCGAGACCGAGCGCCGCGCCTGCCGGCTGCAGGACCAGATCCAGTGGGTGCTCGAGCTCAAGGGGCATCAGCTGCATCGCGACGGCGTCAAGGTGGTCACCGAGTTCGAGGACGTGCGGCCAGTTCTGGCCGACGAGGGCCAGATCCAGCAGGTCATCCTGAACCTCGTCCAGAACGCGCACCAGGCGATGGCCCAGAACAAGGGTGAGAAGGTCATCACGGTGCGCCTGTCGGAAATCGGGCCGGATGTTCGCCTGGAGGTGCTCGACTCCGGGCCCGGCATCCATCCCAACGTGCTGCCGCGAATATTCGACGCGTTCACCACGACGAAGGCGCCCGGCGAAGGCACCGGCCTCGGGCTCTGGGTCTCGTACTCCATCGTCGAGCAGCACCAGGGCGCGCTCCGCGCCACCAACCGGCCCGAAGGCGGGGCGGCGTTCATCGTCGAGTTGCCCGCCGCAACCTGAGCAGCACACACCTCGGCCGGCGGGGCCACAGCCCCGCGACGGCCTGCAGCGCGCACTGCTCACGCGGTCTCCGGCGGCCGTCGCTTCGACCAGCCCGTGGCCTGCTCGTACGCGTGAGCCGCGCGCAGCAGCGTGGCCTCGTCGAAGCGCCGCGCGATGAGCTGCACGCTGATCGGCAAGCCCGAGCGGGTGAAGCCGCAGGGAACGGCGATGGCGGGCGTTCCGGCCAGAGCCGCCGGCGTCACGTAGGAGCGGCGGGTGAAGAACCGCCCGGCGGCCTCGTGACGCGTGGTGATCGCGGCGCGCGCCGCCGCGAT
>Ga0075428_100005384_pt1 | contig 14225 bp, 11 predicted proteins | sample RhiMetdeltSRZDD2_FD_75291 | JGI IMG/M metagenome (GOLD analysis project Ga0075428, IMG submission 75291) | Populus rhizosphere microbial communities from Tennessee, USA - Rhizosphere MetaG P. deltoides SRZDD2 | ecosystem: Host-associated > Plants > Roots > Rhizosphere > Soil | place: USA...
CCACGCGGCGGAGGTTTTTCGTCGTGCGGCGGCGCTTTTTTTCCGAGTGAGGTGTATTTGCTCCACATGTGGTGGACAAAGCGAAAAGCGAAGCTCTGACCCTACCGCTATAATTCCGGCGGTCCATCTTCCCCGATACAACATCAGAGAGAGGTCGCGTCCGATGGCCGAGAGGGAATCGACGACGAAGAAGGGCACTGCCTTCGAAGCCGAGGTGGCGGAGTACTACCGCAGTCTCGGCTTTTCCGTGCAGCGCAACGTTTCGATGGCCGGCACGCAGGAGGTCGACATCGTCGCCACCTGGCCGCTTCCGGACGGGCAATCACTGGTCGTGATGATCGAGTGCAAAGATCCGGAGAAGCGCGCATCGGGCAACGACGACGTGCATTCGATCTCCAACGCCTATGCCTTCGCGAAGCTCCACAATCTCGCGCACGCATGTGTGGTCGTCACGTCGACGAAGTTCTCCGAGAAGGCGCAGATGGCTGCGAAGACAGCGGGCATTCATCTTCTGACACGCGACGATCTCGTGCGCATGACGCAGCGCATGCCGCTCGCCTACGCGACCTCGATCCGCCTCGGCCTGGAGCGCGATCGAAAACCGATCCGCCATTTCGTCCGGAGCAGTGCCCGTCTGCGATCGGGCCACGCGGAGATCCCCGACGTCGCCGAGTTCCTTCACCGCCGCACCATCGCCGACCAGCCCGGCCTAACATTGTTCTTCGGGAACATCGGCAGCGGCAAGACCACGCATCTGGTGTCGATGGCCGAGCGTCTGGCGCGCGACTACATGTCGGGCGCAAACACGCCGATCGGGTTGTACATCCCGCTGGAGCGTTTCGTGCGGCATCGCCAGGCGCGCTACTTCGACGACTTCGTCATCGATTACCTGCGCATGCGATTCCGGATGGCGGATGTCACGTGGAGCGATGTCGCGCAATGGCTCTCCAGCCGCACGGCGGTGCTTCTGCTCGACGGATTCGACGAGATCCGCCATCTCGACAGCGCTCTGGCGGTGACCGAAGAGTTCGGACACATCGTGAACATCATCGGAACGGATTGCGTGGCGTTGATGTCGTGCCGCACGACGCTCGCCGCGCGCTCCGAGAACCGGCTGCCGGACATGTTGCGGCGTCAATACGTCGAGCACGGCGGCGCGAATCCCGAAGTCGTCGATCTCAATCTGCTGACGCCGAAAGAAGTCTCCGGATATCTCGCCGCGGTCGGCGCGTCGCGCAACATTCTTCACGGCCGCGTCGCGGCCGAAGTCCTGCGCAGGCCGGTGCTGCTCGACGTGCTGATCGACACGCTCAGCGTCGGACCGGACGATGGCGCGCCGATCGGAAACGCGTCGGAGCTGCTCGAGCAGAGCATCACCCGGCTGCTCACGTGGCGCATGAATCTCCGGCAAGCGGAGATCCCGATTCTGCAGTGGCGCACCTTCCTGGAAGAGTGCGCGCTGCGCATGTTCGTCGACGATGCGAAGCACATCACGCCGGCCGCGCTCAGCGATCTGATTCGCGAGTTTTTCCCCGACGCGCACGATGCCGAGCGCCTGCGGCATCTCGACTACGACGCGAAGGTGCGCACGATTCTCGACTTCGATCTTCAAGAAAAAGGGTTGCGCTGGACGCATGCGATCTTTCGCGACTATCTCGCCGCGTGGGCCATCGCGCGCCGCCTTCTCGCGCCTTCGCCGGCCGATGCGTTCCTCGACGGACGCGTGCTCGCGCCCGAGCAGGTAGAGTTCGTGCAGCACGCGGTGCAATCGCGCGAGCGCATGTGGAGAGGATTGCGCGACTACCGTCGTCCCACGCAGGAACCGCCGCCGATCTCTCCCGCGAATCGATGGCGATGGATCTCACCCGGTCTCACGATGATCCATCACTATCTCTCTCCGCTCGGCGGCAGCCGCCTCGTGTATTTCGCGAAAGGCTATTGGATCAGCGAGCAGCCGATCGCGTTCGGCGACCTCGGCGAAACCGCGAGCGCCATTCTCGAGCGAGCCGTTCACCGCGGCGCGCGCGTCGAGCCGGCGATTCCGGTCACGCACATCACCAACGAGGAAGCCTCCCGCATCGCCGAGATGCTCGGCGGCCGGCTTCCCGCGGAAGAAGAATGGGAGCGAGCGGCGCGATGGATCGACGGTTCGTTTCCGCGCGCGGAGGTCATTCCCGACGTCGAGCCGGATCGCACCCAGCCGCCATTGCTCGCCAGAACGAACGGCAATCCGTGGCATGTGCGAAACGTCTCCGGCACGATCTGGCAATGGACGTCGGCCTGGGACGACATCGCGCAGCGATTCGTCTGCCGCGGCACGTGGTGGGGCGCGTCGATGGCCGACAAACTGAGCGCAACGAAACGACTGCTGCCGAACGAGCCGGATCACATCCGCACCGGAGTGCGCGTCGTCGCCGATGCCGCGATCGGTGGAGAGCTGTGAGATCGGGGATCGGCGAGTCGAACGGACGCTATTTCCTGATCGGCAGCGACTACACCGGTCCGTGGAAAACGTTCGATCCGGACGGCAGGGCCTGCGCGATCTGGTCGCAGGGAGAGCCGTGGACGCCGGCCGCGTGGCGCCTGCTCGACTGCGCACTCGCGCAATCGGGTGAGTCGCCGCTGTACGCGCCGATCGGAGATCTCTTCTCCGGAGACGCACTCGTCCTCGGCGGACCGATGAACGACGTCGCCGAGTCACTGCTTCGCATCTTTCGCGTTCTCGATGCCGTTGCGATCGCGGATCACGACAAACTCGAGCTCTTCTCGCATTGTCTGATTCGTCTCGAGCGCGGAGAGCCCGTCGACGTGGAAGTCGAGAGACTGCCCGCCATCTACTGGCCGGGCGTTTCGTCGCAGATGGCCGACGACAGCTATCGCCTGCCGACGTACGTGCCGGCCCATCTGGTCTGGTCGCTCTACTTCAGCGTGTTCGGACGGAAGCTCACGACGAGTGAATGGCTGCGCAGGCGTTTCAGCGACGAGTCGATCCGATATGTCGAGCCGGTCCTCGGATTCGAGCTCGAGGTCCGGCCGCAGGTGTTCATCCCCGACCCGATCGTCGTCGACATTCTCGTCGCTGCAGCACTCTCGCCCGGCTCGCCGCTGCTCGGCGATTTGGCGGGTGGCACGGTTCTCGAGCCGTGCACCGGCTCCGGCATTCTCGCGTTGTCCGCCGCTGCACTCGGCGCGCCGATGGTCGTCAGCACGGATATCGATCCTCAGTCCGTCGAGTGTGCGCGTCAGAACGCGCACAAGACGCGGCTCGCCGATCGCATTCGCGTCGACCGCGGCGATGGTCTTCCGAAACGAGCGCGAGGAACCATGCTGCTGATCAATCCACCATGGTTTCGCGGGCTCCGGAAAGCACGGCAGGCGGATGTTCCCGATCACTATCGTCGTTGTCTCGAAGATCCGAAAGGAAAGCTCCTGACGCATCTGTTGGAGCAGGCCGCGAGGCGCGACGTCGAAGTCTCGTACGTCTTTTTCGGCGCCGAAGATCCGTTCGAGGCGCACGGATTCCTTCCCGTGCCGCCGCTCGCCGGCTGGACCGCCGAACGACGCTGGCAAGGCCGCCACGGCATCCGCCTGTATCGCCTCGTGCGCGCTGCCGGCTGAGAGCACGATTCGCGTTAGCATCCGCGGCGCATGCAGGACGAGACCTCCGGCGACGACGATCGCACCCAGCCGCTCGACGACGCGGCGCCGACCGTTCCGGCGCTTCGCCAATCGCGCGCGTCGACCGGTCGCTCGGCTTTCGAGATCGGCCACGTCGTCGCCGGCCGCTATCGCATCCTTCGCTTCATCGCGCGCGGCGGCATGGGCGAGGTCTACGAAGCCGAAGATCTCGAGCTGCATGGATCGGTCGCGTTGAAGACGATCCGTCCCGAAGTGGCCGAGGACTCGATGGCCATCGAGCGATTCCGCCGCGAGATCCAGATCGCGCGCAAGGTCACGCATCCGAACGTGTGCCGCGTGTTCGACGTCGATCACGATCAGAGCACGGGCGCGGACGTCATCTTCGTGACGATGGAACTGCTCGAAGGAAAAACGCTGCGGCAGTTCATCGTGAATGATGGACCGCTGTCGCTCGCCGATGCGCTTCCGATCGCGAAGCAGATCGCGGACGGTCTCCACGCCGCACATCGCGCGGGCGTCGTGCATCGCGATCTCAAGTCCGCGAACGTGATGCTCGTCGACGAGCCGGGACAGAAAACGCCGCGCGTCGTCGTCACCGACTTCGGTCTCGCACGCGCGTCGGTCATCAGCGGACACACGATCACCAACAGCGGCGACATCATCGGCAGCCCGGCGTACATGGCGCCGGAGCAGATCGAGGGAACGGCGATCGCGCCTGCGACCGACATCTATGCGCTGGGCGTGGTGCTGTTCGAGATGATCACGCGCGCGCATCCATTCGAAGCGGACACGCCGCTCGCATCGGTGCTCAAGCGTCTCCGCGAGCCACCGACTTCGCCGCGCGCATTTCTTCCCGATCTCGATCCCGCGTGGGAGCACACGATCCTTCGCTGCCTCGAGCGCGATCCCGCGGATCGGTTCGCCGATGCACGCGAGGCCGTGCAGGCGCTCGAGAGCGGAACGACGCAGACCTTGCCGTCGCGGCGCAGAGCGCGCCTGCGCGCGCTCGCGATCGTGTTAGGCATGCTCGCGATCCTCATCGCCATCGCGCTGTTCTGGCAACGCCGCGAGATTGAACCGGCTCCAGTGGTCACACGCACGGCACCCGCGCGTCGCGCGATCGCGGTGATCGGATTCAAAAATCAATCGGGCCAGAAGGACGTCGAATGGCTCTCGACGGCCCTCACCGAAATGCTGACGACGGAAGTCGCCGCCGCGGAACAAGTGCGCACCATTCCCGGCGAAACCGTCGCGCGTACGATGCGAGAGCTCGGGGCGCATCAGAACTTGCCGCAACTGCGCACCGCGCTCGGCACCGACTACATCGTGAGCGGCTCTTACACCACGATCGGCTCCGCCCAGGCGCGTCAACTTCGTCTCGACATCCAACTGCAGGAAGCCCTCGGCGGAAACGTGATCACGTCGTTCGCGGAGACCGGAACCGAGGAGCGCCTGTTCGAGCTCGTATCGCGCACCGGCTCACGCCTGCGCGAAAAGCTCGGCGTCAACGCGGTCACGCCGGAAGCCGCGAGCGGAATCCTGGCGTCGCTTCCATCGAATCCGGCCGCGGTGCGCTATTACGCCGAAGGTCTCGATGCGTATCGCGCGTACGACAACCTCACCGCGCGCGAGAAGCTCGAGAAGGCGATCGCCGCCGATCCGAACTTTCCGCTCGCGCACGCCGCATTGGCCGATGTCCATCATGCTCTCGGCTACGACGCGCGCGCGAAGCAGGAGGCGCAAGTCGCGCTCGATCACGCGGCGAAGCTTCCGCGCGAGAGCCGTCTCGTCATCGAGGCGCAGGCGCATGTCCAGAACAATCGCTACGCGCAAGCCGCGGAGATCTATCAGGCGCTCTGGCGTTTCTATCCCGACAATCTCGATTACGCGATGCGCACCGCGTCCGCGCTGGACAACTCCGGACGGGCGAAGGAAGCGCTCGCACTCGTCGATGGATTGAAGAAGACGTGGAACGATCCGCGCGTGGACCTCGCGGAAGCGGATGCGGCCGAGGCGGTGTCGGATTACAAACGCGCCCGCGATGCGGCGCGGCGTGCGGTGCAGAAAGCGGAAGCGCGCGGCCAGCGTCTGCTCGCGGCGCGTGCGCGGCTGACCGAAGGATATGCGTATCTGCGCATGTCGGAGCTGCCCGCGGCGCGCGCGGCATTCGAAGACTGCAAGCGCCGCTACGAGAGCGCCGGAGATCGTGCCGGAGTCGGTCAGGCCCTCGGCGGCATCGGCGCCGTTCTCTTCAACAACGAACAGTTCGACGAAGCGCTGGCGATCTTCCGCGCGCAGCTCGAGATTGCGCGCGAGACCGGATCGCGCGCCGGCGAGGCGGGCGATCTGTACAACATGGCGATGGTGCTGCATCGCCAAGGCGATCTTGCCGGCGCGAAGACGCATCTCGAGCGCGCGCTCGCGCTGCAGCAGGAGATCGCGAATCCGAAAGGCATCGCGGGAGCTCTCTCGATGCTTGCCAACGTCAGCGCGGACGCGGGCGACCTCACGAAAGCGGAAGAGTTGTATCGGCAGGCCCTCGCGCTCGACGAAAAGATCGGCGCGGCGCACGCGGCGGCGAACGAGCGCAACAACCTCGCGAATCTGAGAAAGACGAAGGGCGATCTCGACGGATCGGAGCGGCTGTTTCGTGAGGCGCTCGCCGGATTCAAACAGACGCATGACGACGTGGCGGTCGCGGATGTTCTCAACAATCTCGCGGCCGTGCAGCGCGCGCGTGGCGACATCGCCGGCGCGGAGCAGTCGTATCGCGACGCCGAGCAGGTATACCGGCGCATGAACAGCGAGAGCGATCTCGCGCTGATCGCGGTGAACATCTCGACGATCTTCGTCGATCGCGGCGATCTCGCGAATGCGAAGAAAGAAGCGGAGCGCGCGCTCACGATCTGGCGATCGACCGGCGAGAAGAGCTACGAGCTGTACGCGGTGATGCAGGCCGGTGACGTCGAATACCGCCGCGGCGATCTCGCGCGTGCGGCGGCGATGTTCCGCGATGCGCTCGCACAGCGGCAGAAGATGGGCGAGCAGTCGACGGTCGCGGAGTCGGAGCTCGCCCTCGCCGAGCTCGCGATCGAGCAGGGACAGGCCGACGAAGCGGAGAAGCTCGCGCGCAGTGCGCTGACGACATTCGAGAAAGACGAGCGCGCGGATGTCACGGCGCTGGCGAAAGCGATCCTCTGTCGCGCTGCGATCGCCCGCGGCGATTTTTCGGCCGCGCGCCGGCTTCTGCAGTCGGCGGACACGCTCGCGGCAGCGAGCGGCGACGCGCCGGCGCGATTCGCGGTGGCGATGAGCGAAGCACGACTGGCGATCGCAACGGGCAAGGCGCAGCTCGCGATCGAGAAGCTGAATGCGTTGAAGAAAAAGGCCACCGTTCCGCAGCAGCTCGACGCGCGCCTCGCGCTCATCGAAGCGCATCGCGCGGCGGGCCACAACGTGAAAACGCAGATCGAGTCCCTGGAGTGGGACGCGAACAAGCGCGGCTTCGGCTGGGTCGCGAAAAAGGCGGCCACGCTTCGATAGCGATCGAAGTGTCGTCACGCGCGCGCCGTTACGATGCGCGCATGAAAGATCTCGCCATTCATCTCGACCACCGCCCCGGCGCGCTCGCGGACATGGGCGAGGTGTTAGGCCGGGCCGGCGTGAGCATCGAAGGCGGAGGCGTGTTCGTCGCGAACGGCCGCGGCATCGCCCACTTCCTCTTTCACGATGCCGGTGCGGCGCGCGCCGCGCTCGAGTCCGCGGGCATTCGCGTCGTCGCGGAAAACGAAGTCCTCGTGCAGCGCCTCCGTCAGGACGAGCCGGGACAGCTCGGCAAAATCGCGCGACGCATGGCCGAAGCCGGCGTGAACATCGAAGTGCAGTACAGCGATCACGATCACAACCTCATCCTCGTCGTCGACGACTACGCGCGAGGACGGCAGGTGTCGGAGGAGTGGAGCCGTCAACCGTAAGACCGGTGATGCGTATCCCCGTGTGTGCGCAAATCGTGGATCGCAGTGAGTTTTGTTGCCGGTGTCGTCGCGGCGGCGCTGGGGTTTGTCATCGCGCAACGGCAAGCGCAACCGCCGCCCGATCCCCACGTCGTCGAGGCGGTCGTGCCGTCGAAAATCCTGGGGCTGTCTCGCGACGTGATCGTGAGTCTTCCCGACGACTATCAACGAGAGGCGACGCGCCGTTACTCCGTGCTCTACGTTCTCGACGGCTCCTCCCATACGGATCACACGGCCGAGAGTGCGCGGCTTCTGGCGAGACTCGGCGTGATCCCGGACGTCATCGTGGTGGGTCTGCCGTCGAGCGATGAGAACCGCTCTCTCGATTACACGCCGCCGTACATGCGCATCGACGCGGATTCGAAAAACAGCCCGGCAGGTCAGGCCGATCGCTTTCTTCGGTTTCTCGAGAGCGAGCTGATTCCGTTCGTCGATCAGCGATATCGAACCACCTCCACACGCATGCTCGCCGGGAGCTCGCGCGGTGGTTTGTTCGTCGTCTACTCGCTCCTCGAGAAACCGGATCTGTTCCGCGCGCGTTTCGCATTCAGTCCCGCGCTGTGGCGCGATGACCAGCGTGTGGTGAAAGAGCTCGCGCAAGCTCGAGTGAACGGCCCGACATTCCTCTACCTCAGCCTTGGCGACGCCGAGAATCCGAAGATGACCGCAGCGTTCAGGAACGCAGTCGCCACGTTGCGAACGTCCGCGCCTGCAGCGCTTCGCTGGCGCGTCGACATCACGCGTGGAGCCAACCACGGAAACAACGCGGCGTTGTCGACGCCGGTCGCGCTTTACGCGTACTACCAAGGGTCACGCTGACTCCCCCACCGCGTGCATCGCCGCTTCCGCGGCGCGTGCGGCGCGCTCGCCTTCTTCGACTTTCACGAATGCCAGGATCGCCGCGCCCGTGAAGAAGAAGAGGATCACGGCGAGGATCGCGTTGCGGCTCGAGCCGGTCGCGCCGATGGTCCCCGCGAAGACGAACGGCGCGAAGATGCCCGCGAATTTGCTGAAGACGCTGTAGAAGCCGAAGAACTGGCCCGATTTGTAGCGCGGGATCAGTGTCGAAAACAGCGAACGACTGAGTGCCTGCGTGCCGCCCTGCACCAGGCCGACCATCCCCGCGAGGATGTAGAAGTGCGTCGCGGTCTGCATGAAGTAGCCGAAGATGCTGACGCCGCAGTAGACGAGCAGGCCGAGAAAAATCGACGGCTTCGCACCGATCCTGCCGGCGAGGATGCCGAACAGAAACGTCGCCGGGATGCCGACGAACTGCACGATCAGAATCGCCGAGATCAGCGTCCCCCGTCCGATCCCGAGCTCCGTTCCGTACGCAGTCGCCATCTTCGCGACCGTCGACACGCCATCGTTGTAGATGAGAAACGCGATCAGCATCAGGAACGCCTGCTTGTAGCCGCGCAGCTCGTGGAACGTTTCTTTGAGCCGTTGGAGTGCGACGCGAACCGGACTCTGATCCACGTCTTCATCCGCTTCGAGACGCCGAGCCGGCTCGTGCACGCGGCGAAAGAATGGGATCGAGAACGCGACCCACCACACCGCGACCGATGCGAGCGAGAGCCGCACCGGCCAGGTCGGATCGAGTCCGGCGAGGCCGAACCATGCCGGCTTCTGGATCATCGCCAGATTGATCGCCAACAGCGCGCCGCCGCCGAGGTAACCGATCGCGTACGCCGACGACGAGACGCGATCCACCTCATCGTGTGCTGCGACGTGAGGAAGGAGCGCGTCGTAGAACACCGTCACCGCGGACGCACCGATCGCCGCGAGGATGAACAGCACCGACGCGAGCATCAGATCGCCGCGCCCGATGAGCGCCATCGCCGCGCACGCGATGACGCCGACGGCCATCCACTGCGCGAGCATCCGCTTCTTCGCCGCGGCAAAATCCGCGATCGCGCCGAGGATCGGCGAGAGCACCGCGACGATCGCGATGGCCACGCCGTTCGAGATCGCCAGCCACTGATTCGCCTTCGCGCCGCCGACCTCCGCGCCCGCGACCTGGTTGTAGAAGATCGGGAAGACCGCGACCATCACCGTCGTCTGCACGCTGGAGAGCGCCCAGTCGTACATCGCCCACGCGCGAAGCTCGGGACGATGCAGCCCGAGCCGCTGGAGGAGCCCGCTCGTTTGCGTCATGCGCACATTGTCACCCGATTGGTTGGCAGTTGGCGGTTGGCGGTTGGCAGGAGGCCACCACCCGCCACGTGGTGGGGCGGGGGTCTCCTGCCGACTGCCAACTGCCAACCCGTCCTATTGACATTCCACTCCGTTAGCACTAACTTACCGTTAGTTATGACTTACGCAGAACGCGCCTTCGACGCCCTCGGCGATCCCACCCGCCGCCTCATCTTCACGCGCCTTCGCAACGGAGCGCGCTCCGTGGGCGAGATCGCCGAAGGGATGGACGTCACCCGCCCCGCCGTCTCGCAGCATCTGAAGGTGCTCAAAGACGCCCGGCTCGTCGTCGACACCGCCGAAGGGACGCGCAGGCTCTATTCGGTCGATCCACGCGGCATCGAAGAGCTCCGCCGCTGGCTCGATCGCTTCTGGGACAAGGCACTCGCGGCGTTCAAGGAAGCCGCGGAGAAAGAAGCTTCGAAAGAAAGGAACAAGTGATGATCGAACAGGCAATCGAAACGAAGAGCGTCCGCAAGACCGTGAGCGTGCAGGCTTCGCCGGACGTCGCATGGCGCGTGTTCACCGAGAAGATGGGCACGTGGTGGCCGCTGGCGACACACAAGATCGGCGAGGCGCGCGCCGTCGATGCGGTGATCGAGCCTCGCGCAGGCGGCCGCTGGTACGAGCGCGGCGAAGACGGGTCGACGTGCGACTGGGGTCGCGTGCTGGCGTGGGAACCGCCCTCGCGTCTCGTCCTCGCGTGGGAGATCAGCGCGGACTGGAAACACGATCCCAGCATCAATACCGAAGTGGAAGTGCGCTTCATCGCCGAGGGCGAAGGGGCGACGCGCGTGGAGCTCGAGCATCGCAATCTCGACGCGTATGGCGCGCGTCGCGACCAGATGATCGCGATCTTCGAGAGCGACGGCGGTTGGAGCGGACTGCTCGCCGCGTTCCGTGCCGCCTGCCTGCAGAAGTAAGTGCCGGGCCGCCGGCGCCGCGTTAGGCGCCGGCGCGCTCCGCGCGCTCGCTTTCCCCGACGAAGAGTTTCTCCGGCGCGAGATCCGGCCGCGCCGTTTTCCAGACCCGCACCGTGTCGCGGTCGTCGCCCGAGGCAAATTCCCAACCCGACTCGCCCTCGGCGCAGTATTCCCACGCCCGCAGTTTCGCCTCGGAGATCGAGCCGATTCGCTCCAGTGTGCCGTCCTGCCAGTCGTACAGCGACCGTACACGTCTCGCCATCACTGACCTCCGATCCATGGAAACCCGGCGGGATGATTACACGTACCGATGCGAAGCATGCGTAAAGACGAGGTAAAGTCGCGCGGCGGTTTTCCGCAAGCGCTACACTTCGCCGTGCACCCAAGGAGGGCGCTCCATGTTCAGACGAATCGCCAACCTCATCCGCGGTTTCTTCGGACTCTTCGTGTCCGGGATGGAGCGGCGTAATCCCGAGGCGCTGCTCGAAACGGAGAAGGAGAACCTCCGCAAGCAGATCGCGAACTACAACCAGGGACTGGCCGCACACGCCGGCCTCTGCGAGAGGCTCATGACCCAGATCCGCAAGCTCGAAGGCGAAGAGCGCGAGCTCCGCGCGAAAGCGGCCGCGAACCTGCGCGCCGGCAATCGCGAGGCGGCGGGCAACTACGCGCTGCGTTTGCAGACCGTGCAACGCGAGCTCACGGAAAATCGCGGGCAGCTTCAGCAGGCCGAGACGACGTACAAAGAATTGATCAAAGCGCGCGATGTGTCCGTGAAAGCGGCGCAGGCGAAGATCGAAGCGCTCAAGAGCTCGCTCGATGATCTGAAGATCAAGAAAGCGACCGCGGAGTTGACGGAGATGGCGTCAGGCATGATCACTTCGATCGGCGGCTCAGGCGATACACTGGATCGCCTGCACAAGATGGTCGAGGAAGAGCGCGAGCATCAAGCCGGCCGTGCGCGCGTCGCTCGCGACTCGCTGAACACCACCGACTTCGCCGTGAAAGACGAAGAGCAGAAAGCGCTCGCCGAACAGGCACTCGCGGATTTCGCCGCGAAAGAAGGGCTCGCGATCGAGCCGGCCGAGGGAACCACGACGACGACGACGGAGCCGGTCAAGACGATGGGGCCTGCAGCAACGGAGTAGAAGTTGGCGGTTGGCGGTTGGCAGTTGGCGGTAGAAAAACCTCGTTCTACCGCCAACCGTCAACCGCCAACCGCCAACCACCACCATGCGCTTCCTCTGGCACGCCTTCTTCGCGCGTCCGGACATTCCGCTGCTGCGATTGCCGTGGAACGCCCTCGGCGTTCTTGCCGCGGGCGTCGCGGGATTCTGGGATCCGGCGATCTGGGGCGTCGCATTCGCGAGCGAGATGGTCTACCTGCTGACGATGGCGTCGAATCCCGGATTCCAGCAATGGATCCGCGACCGCAAGCTCGAAGAACTGCGCGGCGACACCGAGGAGACGCGCAAGAAACTGCTCTCGCGCGTCGGCGGCGCGGCGCGGCAGCGCTACATCAAGCTCGAGGAAAAGCGGAAGAAGCTCGAAGAGCTTTATCGCGACACCATGAGCGACGATCTCTTCCTCGAGAGCAATCGCGAAGCGCTGCAGAAGCTCACGTTTCTCTTTCTCAATCTCCTCGTCGCGCAGCGCAATCTCATCGTCGCCCCCGCATCGGACGAGCGCGATCTGCAGAAGCAGATCGCCGCGCTCGAACGTGACGTCGCATCCGCGACATCCGAATCGCTGCGCGACTCGAAGTCCGCCACGCTGCGTCTCCTGCAGGAGCGCCTCGACAACATTCAGCATCGCGCGACGTCCCTCTCCGAGATCGACGCAGACCTCAACCGCATCGACACGCAGTTCGACTTCGTGCTCGAAGAGGCAACACTGCGCGGACGGCCGATGGCAATGTCCGCGAATGTCGAGCTCACGTCGAACCTTCTCGCGAACATCGAAGAAGGCACATACGTACCGCCGAGTGACCGGGTGTCCGAATGAATCTTCCGATCTGGTCCGAAAAACTGATCGCGCTCTACCAAAGCCATTCCGCGAATCAGTTCCTGCTGTACGGGAACGTGAACGACCGCGTGATTCTCCCGGTCGGCGAGAAGCGCACGCTCGGCAGTCTCTACGACTTCCTCACGCGCGTGATGATGTCGCGCTACGACGTGATCCTCACCTACGACCTCGGCAACGGGGTGCGCATCGAAAAGGGCGGCGAGATCGTCACGAAGTGGCCCGCATTCAAGGAGAGTCCCGAGCTCCCGCGTGCGCCGCGGCAAGCCACCGAATGGCTGACGCGCTTCTTCCGCTACTCCGCGAATCTCGCGCGACTGGGGCAGGAGTCGTATCAGATCGGATTCGTGATGAAGGCCGCGCATCTCGTCGCGCCCGCGCTTCCCGGCGCGCTCAACTACGACCTCAGCGCGCTGGCGCTGCTCATGCGCGACTGGGCCGCCGACGATCAGCTCACGCGGCACTCGCTCGCGTCGTTTCTCATCGCCGAGAACCTCAACGATCTTCATCCGCTGCTCGTGAATCATCCGCGCGCGGCACCGATCGAGATTCCGCTTCCTTCGACCGACGAGCTTCGCGACGCGATCCAGCTTCTCGCCGCCGATCACGGCGCCGTGCTCGCGGAGTTCGCACCGGGGTACGACACGCTCGCGCATCAGCTCACCGGCACGACGCTGACGTCGGTCGAGAATCTGCTGCGCCTCCAATCGCACAAGCACGAAGTGCTGCACGCGCGCGATCTCGTCTCGATGCGCAAAGAGCTCGTCGAAAAAGACTCCGCGGGCTTGATCGAGTTCATCGAGTCGAAGCGCACGCTCGAAGACTTCCACGCACAGGAAAAGTTGAAGGCGTGGCTGCGGCAGGACATAAAGCTCTGGCTCATGAACGACGTACAGGCGCTGCCGATGGGCTATCTGCTCTGCGGTCCGGTCGGCACGGGCAAGACCTATCTCGTCGAATGTCTCGCCGGCGAAGCCGGTGTACCCGTCGTGAAGCTGAAGAACTTTCGCGACAAATGGGTCGGCAGCACCGAAGGCAATCTCGAGAAGATCTTTCGTCTGCTCAAAGGCCTGGGCCGTTGTTTCGTGTTCATCGATGAAGCGGATCAGGCGCTCGGCAAACGCGATGCGGGCACGAGCGACTCCGGTTTGTCGGGCCGCATCTACGGCATGTTCGCCGAGCAGATGAGCAATCCCGCGAATCGCGGACGGATCGTCTGGATTCTCGCGTCGAGCCGTCCCGATCTGATCGAGATCGATCTCAAGCGTCCGGGACGCATCGACGTGAAGATTCCGATCTTTCCCGCAACGACGGCCGCGGAAGGATTCGCGCTCATTCGCGCGCTCGCGAAACGGCGCGGCGTCGAACTGCAGGAGAGCGACTTCGCCGCGATCGAGCCGATGATCCCGAAGCTCCTCACGCCCGGCGCCGC
>Ga0075428_100005386_pt1 | contig 14224 bp, 13 predicted proteins | sample RhiMetdeltSRZDD2_FD_75291 | JGI IMG/M metagenome (GOLD analysis project Ga0075428, IMG submission 75291) | Populus rhizosphere microbial communities from Tennessee, USA - Rhizosphere MetaG P. deltoides SRZDD2 | ecosystem: Host-associated > Plants > Roots > Rhizosphere > Soil | place: USA...
CGAGTCTGGCAGGGGCGATTCAAGGCATTTCCGATACAGCACGACGATCATCTGTTGACTGTCATGCGCTACGTTGAGCGCAACGCGTTACGGGCGGGCCTCGTCGAGCACGCGGTGGCGTGGCCGTGGGGTAGTCTCGCGTGGCGGGCAAGCTCGGAGCGCAAGGCGCTCCTCGCGGGTTGCCCGGTCAAACTTCCGGACGACTGGATCCGGTGGGTAAACACCCCGCAGACTCCAACCGAGCTCGCGGAACTGCGCGCCTGCGTGAACCGGCAGCGTCCCTATGGCAGCGAGCCGTGGGTGGATCAGACGGCCGCCGATCTCGGCCTGCAATCTTCCTTGCGTCCGGTCGGTCGGCCGTTCAAGCGTCGAGAGAAATAGAGAATGTCCCCATTGTTTACGAGTCTGACGCTGGGTGATGCGGTTGCGAGGGCCAGGAACCCCGCGCTCGCCTTCGAGTCGATGTGGCGGGCGCTGTGGTCGCAGCAGCGGGTGCCACCGCCGCTCATCGAGCTCTGCCGGCTGCGTCTAGCGCAGCTGCACGGCGCGACCCCAGAGCTCGAGGTCGAGAACCCGGCAGTCAAGGTGACGCACACCCGGCGGGAGAGCGTGCTCCGCGGTCGCTTTGCGACCGACGGGCAGTTCGCGCCGGGTGAGGTCGCCGTGCTGTCGCTCGCGGAGGTCTACGCGCAGGATCCCGCGGCAATCACCGACGCGATGGCGGGCGAGGTCAAGGCCGTCTACGGCGACGCCGGTCTCGTGGTGCTGATCGAGGCGCTCGGGTTCATCGACGGGCGCATACGCATGGCGCGGCTCGTAAGCGCGCTCGCGCGCACCGGCGCGTAGGCCCAGAGGGAGACCTCGCATGTCGTCGCAACTGCGCGCCGCCGTACCCCGGGAGCAGACCGGCAATTCCATCCGCGACAGCGCGCTCGGTCTCGTGCCGGAGACCGTCGAGCCCCTGATCGCGCTCAACGAGCGGGTCTGGACCGGCGGTCCGGTGCGTCCCGCGCTCCTCGAGGTGGTGCGGCTTCGCAATGCCCGGCACGTCAACTGCGTCTACTGCCGCAGCGTGCGCTACGACGTAGCCCGCGCCGACGGGCTCACCGAGGACAAGGTCGCGCGGATCGCCGACGGCTACGAGCGCAGCAATCTCGACCTGCGCGAGAAGCTCGCCCTCAGCTTCGCCGACGCCTACCTGAAGTCGGGCGGCGAGATCGATCGAGAGCTGGCGGCGGCGCTGCGCGCGGAGTTTTCGCCCGAGGAGCTCGCGCACCTCGCGATAGCCCTGGTGACCTTCAACGCGGCATCGCGCTGCGCGGTCAGCCTGGGCGGAATGCCGGAGGACCTGCCCATCATGGAGATAGCGCTCAGCCAGACGACGTGCTGAGAGCCTCCGCTCCGGACCCGCCGGCGGGCGTCGCGGATTGCGCCAGCTCGTCCTTCAGCGCGCGTCGCAGGATCTTGCCGACGTTGGTCTTCGGCAGCTCGTCACGGAAGTAAACGCGCTTCGGCACCTTGTAACCGGTAAGCGACTCCCGGCAGTGCTCGATCAGCGCCTGCTCGGTGAGCGAAGAATCCTTGCGCACCACGAACAACGCCACGACCTCGCCCGCGCGTTCGTCGGGCTGCGCGACTGCCGCGACCTCGAGCACGCCTGGGTGCGTCGCCGCCACGCCCTCGACCTCGTTCGGATACACGTTGAACCCGGACACCAGGATCATGTCCTTCTTGCGATCGTCGATGTAGACGTAACCGCGTGCATCCATGTGCCCGATGTCGCCAGTGCGCAGCACGCGGCCCGGGAGCATGACATTCGCCGTCTCGTCGGGCCGCATCCAGTACTCGCGCATGACCTGTGGGCCGGCAACGCAGATTTCGCCGGATTGGCCCAGCGGCAGCGACCGGCCTTCGTCATCGCGTATCGAGATGTCGGTGGACGGCAGCGGCAGTCCGATCGAGCCCGTGAAGCCGGCCTCGTCGAGCCGATTCACCGTCGCGCCCGGTGACGTCTCGGTCAGGCCCCAGGCCTCCGTCAGCGTATTGCCGGTGACCTTCTTCCAGCGCTCTGCGACCGCGCGCTGCACAGCCATCCCGCCACCCAGGCTCACGCGCAGCTGACTGAAGTCGAGCTCGGCGAACCCCGGCGCGTTGAGCAGCGCGTTGAAGAGCGTGTTGACGCCGCTCATGAACGTGAAGCGGTTGTGGCGCAGCTCGGCGATGAAGGCGGGGAAGTCGCGCGGGTTCGCTATCAACAGGTTGCAGCCACCGATGTCGAGGAAGAAAAGCGTCTGCGTCAGCGCGAAGACGTGATACATCGGCAGGCCGCCCACGATCGTCGAGCCCTCGGCGTCGGCCAGCCCCGGCGCGAACCAGCTCTCGAGCTGCAGCACGTTTGCGACCAGGTTGCGATGCGTCAGCACCGCACCCTTCGCGACGCCCGTCGTGCCGCCGGTGTACTGCAGGAAGGCGACGTCCTCGGGTCCGACCTCCACCGGCTCCAGGTTCTCGTAGCGGCCCTGCGAGACTGCGTAATTGAAGCGCACCGCTTCGGGCACGCTCCACTCCGGCACCTGCCTGCGCACGTGACGCACGACGAAGTTGGTTACGGGCGCTTTCGGAAAGGCCAGCTGATCGCCGACCCCCGTGACGATCACGGTCTCGATCGCAGTGTCCCCGATCACCTCCTCGAGGACGTGGGCGAAGTTCTCGAGTATCACGACCGCGCGCGCCCCGGAGTCCGAGAGCTGAGCCTTGAGCTCGCGCGGGGTGTAGAGCGGGTTCGTATTGACGACCGTGAGACCGGCGCGAAACGCCGCGACGAGCGCGATCGGGTACTGGAGCAGGTTCGGCAGCATGATCGCGAGGCGATCGCCCTTGCCGAGCCCGGCCGCCTGCTGCAGCCAGGCGGCGAGATCTGCGCTCATGCGGTCCACGTCGGAGTAGCGCAGCGTGCGCCCCATGCTGATGTACGCCGGCTGCGCCGCATACCGCGCCAGGCTGCGCTCGAGCAGGTGCTTGAGCGAGGGGTACTCGTCCGGGTTGATCGTCGCCGGCACACCCGGCGGGTAGGAGGCGAGCCAGGGCCGCGGCGGTGACTCCCTGTCGTTCATCCCTGCGCTCCGGCTCCCGCCATCTTCACCGCGTCGAGCGCGAGCAGCGGCTCGAGCCTGGCCCAGACCTGCGCCAAGAGCCGCGGCTGCGCCGCCGCGTTCGGGTGCATTCCGTCGTCCTGCATGAGCGAGTCATCGAGCGCTATCCCTTCAAGAAAGAACGGCACGAGGGGTAGCCCGTGCAGCTTCGCGAGGTCGCCGTAGAGCGCATGAAACTCGCTCGTATACGTGGGCCCGTAGTTGGGCGGGATCCGCATCCCGACCAGCAGCACCTGCGCGCCGCTCCGACGAGAGAGACGGATGAGCTGCTCGAGGTTGTCGCGCACCTGGCCGATCGGCAGGCCGCGCAGACCGTCGTTGCCGCCCAGCTCGATCACGACCACCGCGGGGCGGTGCCGCTCGAGCGCGCGCGGCAGACGGGCGAGCGCGCCGCCGGTGGTTTCGCCGCTCGAACTGGCGTTGACCACGCGGTGCCCGTACCCTTCCTGCTTCAACCGTGCGTCGAGCAGGGCAACCCAGCCCTGCTCGAGTCGGATCCCGTAGGCCGCGCTCAGGCTGTCGCCCAGGACCAGGATGCTGGAATTGGCGGCCGCACCGCCGACGCCGGGTGCGAGCGCGAGGGCGAGACAGAGCGATGCGAGGCGGAATTTGGAGAGAACGGACACGGTGCTTGCGGCGGAACGGCTTGGCAAGCAGGTTAGCAGCCCCGAAGGAACGCTTGCCATACTCGCCGACGTGACGCTCGACGTGCAGCGCGGCGAATCGGTCGCGGTCGTGGGCGCCTCCGGCGCGGGCAAGTCCACGCTGCTCGCGCTCCTCGCCGGGCTCGACGAGCCGACGAGCGGGCGGGTCTGGCTCGCCGGGCGCGAGCTCACCGCGCTCGACGAGGACGGACGTGCGGCGCTCCGCGCCCGGCACGTCGGCTTCGTCTTCCAGTCGTTTCACCTCGTGCCGGCGCTGACGGCACTCGAGAACGTGATGCTGCCGCTCGAGCTGGCCGGCCGCGCCGACGCGCGGCGCACGGCGCTCGACGTGCTCGACCGGGTCGGCCTGGCCCCTCGCGTCGGGCACTATCCCCGACAGCTCTCCGGCGGCGAGCAGCAGCGCGTCGCGATCGCCCGCGCGTTTGTCGCCGGCCCGGACGTGTTGTTCGCCGATGAGCCGACCGGGAATCTCGACTCGGGCACCGGCGCACGCACCATGGACCTGCTGTTCGGGCTCAATGCCGGCGCCGGCACGACGCTCGTGCTGGTCACGCACGATCGCTCGATCGCCGCGCGCTGCGGCCGCATCGTCCGCCTCGACGCCGGCCGGATGGTCGACGGCCACGCATGAGCGCCTCGCGGCCGGCCGATTCGACGGTCGCGCCGGGCGCGACCCCGTTCGCCGTCGCATTGCGGCTTGCGGTTCGCAACCTCGCCCGCGACCTCAAGTCTGGCGAGCTCGCGGTGATGCTGCTCGCGCTGCTGCTCGCGGTCGCCTCGCTCACCGCGGTCGGTTTCTTCACCAGCCGTGTCAACCGCGCGGTCGCGCAGCAGGCGGGCGGTGTGCTGGCGGCGGACCTGCGGCTCGAGTCGGCGCGGCCGATCGCCGAAACTTACGCGCGCGAGGCAGCGCGGCGCGGACTCGCCATCGCCCGGCTGGCCTCGATGCCGAGCGTCGTCTACTACGGCGAGGAGTCGACCCTGGTCGCGCTCCGCGCGGCGAGCGAGGGATACCCGCTCCGCGGCGAGCTCAAGATCGCGGACCGCCCGTTCGGCCCGGCCCGCGCGACACGTGCCATACCGCGACTGGGCGAAGCCTGGGCCGATTCGCGGCTGCTCGCGCGGCTCGGTGCATCGCCCCCGGCGCGGATCCGCGTCGGGGCGCACGAGCTCGTGGTGACGCGGGTGCTCGACTACCGCCCGGACCAGGGGATGGGCTTCAGCGACCTCACGACGACGCTCCTCATCAATCTGGGCGACATGGAGGCCACCGAGCTCATCCAGCCTGGCAGCCGGGTACGCCGCGCCGAGCTCTTCGCTGGCGACCCGGCACAGGTCGCGGATTTCCGCGACTACCTGCTCGCGAACAAGAAGACAGGCGAGCGGCTGGAGACGCTGGCGGATGCGAGCCCCCAGATCCGCGATTCCTCCGAGCGCTCGGGCCGGTTCCTGTCGCTCGCGAGCCTGGTGAGCGTGCTCCTGTCCGCGGTCGCGGTCGCGATGTCGGCGCGTCGCTACGCTGCGCGGCATCTGGACCAGACGGCGCTGATGAAGTGCATGGGCGCATCCCAGCGTTTCGTCCTCGCGCAGACGGTCGTCCAGCTGGTGGTGGTGGCGATCGCCGTGGCGCTCCTCGGGACGGCGCTCGGCTTCGCGGCGCAGGCGGTGCTTTCATATCTGCTGCGGGATCTCGTGAGCGGGGAGCTGCCGCCTCCGGCGGCGGACGCGCTCTGGCTCGGCGTCGTTACCGCGGTCGTGATACTGGTCGGCTTCGCGCTGCCGCCCCTTCTGCAGTTGAAGCGCGTTCCGCCGGCGCGGGTGCTGCGACGTAACCTTGAGCCGCCGCCGCTTCGCTACGCGTTCGTCTATGGACTTGCGGTGGCTGCGGTGCTGGCGCTACTTCTCTGGCTGCTGCGTGATGCGAAGCTCGTGCTCTACCTGGGCGCCGGTATCGCGGCGACCTTCGTCGTGCTCGCGCTCGCCGGCGCACTGCTCGTCCGCGCGCTGGCGCCACTTCGCGCCGGGGTCGGCGTCGCCTGGCGCTACGGACTCGCCAACATCGCGCGCCGCGGTCGCGACAGCGTCGTGCAGATCGTGGCGTTCGGGCTGGGGCTGATGGTGCTGCTGCTGCTCGCGCTGGTCCGCGACGACCTGCTCGAGGAGTGGCGCGCCAGCCTGCCGGCCGACGCTCCAAACTACTTCATGATCAACATCCGTCCCGACGAGGGCGAGGAATTGCGCAACTTCTTCGCCGAGCGTGGCCTGCCGCCCACCGAGCTCGTCCCGATGGTGCGCGCGCGGCTGACGGCCATCAACGGTGTGCCCGCTGACAAGGTCAAGCTGCCGACCGAGGAGGCGCGCGAATGGCTCGAGCGCGAGGCGAACCTCACCTGGACCTCTGCGCTCCGCGACGACAACCGCCTGATCGCCGGCGAGTGGTGGCGGGACGGCGACGGTGGCGGGCCGCGGGTCTCGGTCGAGCGCGAGTTCGCGGAATCGCTGGGGCTCAAGATCGGCGATCGACTGAGCTATGACGCGGCCGGCGAGCCCATCGAGGCGCGTGTCTCGAGCCTGCGCGAGGTGCGCTGGGATTCCTTTCAGCCGAACTTCTTCGTCGTGTTCTCGCCGGGCGTGCTCGACGAGATCACCGGCACGCTGATCACGAGCGTGCACGTCGAGGCCGCGCAGCGGCCCGCGCTGGTGGAGCTGGTGCGGCGCTTCCCGGAGGTCACGATCATCGACATCGACGCGCTGCTCTCGCAGGTGCGTGAAGTGATGGACAAGGCCGCGCTCGCGGTGCAGTACGTGTTCCTGTTTACGCTGCTCGCCGGACTTACGGTGCTGGTCGCGTCGGTGCAGGCCACGCGCGACGAGCGACGGTATGAAAGCGCGATGCTGCGCACGCTCGGCGCGAGCCGGAGCGTAGTTTTCCAGGGCATCGCGGCCGAGTTCATGGTGCTCGGGGCGCTCGCGGGCCTACTGGCCGCGGCAGGTGCGACCGTGGCCGGGTACTTCCTTGCACGCGAGGTTTTCGACCTGACCTACACCCCCGGCGCCTTGATCTGGATCGCCGGGCTCGCAGGCGGTGCTCTGCTCGTCGGCATCGCCGGCGTGCTGGCGGCGCGGTCGGTGGTTACGCACCCGCCGGTGGCGACGCTCCGCGCCTGACGTGCCGATCCAGCGCCGCTACTTCTTCTGTGGCCGCGGCTTGACCGTGAGACGCACCCATCCCGCGTCGACGCGCTGGCCGCGCCAGGTATAGCCCTGCAGTCGCAGCCGGTACTCACCCGGCCCGAACGCGCTCGAGTTGAGCGAGATGCGCAGGTCGCCATTCGAGTCCGGGACCAGCCGCTGCAGCACCATCATCCGTCCCTGGTCCGTCTTGTCGATCGTGACGGCGAACTCGCGATAGCGGGCGTAGCCGACCGGCATGAGAAGCTCGATCAGCTCCGGAGGTTCCGGCCAGGCGATGGTCGCATCGGGGGCGGCTGACCAGCTCCGCGGATTGGGTCGTACCCGAAGCGACCGGTCGCGCGTCGGCGCGCGCAGTGTCGCCGTCTTGAGCTCGCCCGCCAGGGCCAGGGCGTTAGCTCGCTCGCGGCGCGCGCTCAACTGGGACGCGATGGTCAAGGCGAGAAATACAGCGGCCAGCGCGGCCAGCGTCGCGACCACCGCGCGCCGCTGCCACCACGGCAGCTCGGGTTGCGAGCCTTGCGGCGTCGGCGCCTGCGGATCGGGCAGCGGCAGGTCCGCCTGGACCGCTGGCCGCCGCCACCGCAGCACGCGTTTCTGCGGCTTGGTCATGCCGCGGAGCCCTCGTCGCGACCGGTGTCGCGATCGTCCGCTTTCGTCACGAACAGCGCCGCCATCGCCTGTCGCTCGCGATCGCGGATGGCGTTCAGGAACGTCGCGGCCCCGCCGATGCGTTCGAACGCGGCGAGTCCGCGCTCGAGGAATTCCTGCAGGCCACCAAAGCCCGCTGCGTGCGCCGGTCCCCGCGCCAGGTGCACCAGCGCGCGCACGATCGGCTTTCTGACCACGCCGTCCAGGTATTGTCCGATGCGGTACATGAGCTCGATCTGCCGCTCACGATCCTCGCGCCGTCCGACCGTGCGGTACGCCTCGGCATACCGCTCCTCGGTGATGGCGCCCTCGGGCAGCGCGCGCACGAGGGCGGCATCGAGCTCCTGCGAGAGAACCTCGAGCTCGATGGCAAGACAGAGCGCGGTGAGCGCCTCCGGCGGCAGCAGCCGTTCCATCATGCGCTCGACCCTGAGCAGGTCGCGGTCGCGCGCCCGCGGATTCCCGGAGCCGTAGAGCTCCTCGGTGAAGAAGTCGACCGCCGCCCGGTAACGCGGATCGGCATGCAGCTCCTTGTGCGTGCGCAGCAGGCGCCGCGACTGCCAGTCCTGCAGCGCCTCGAGCTGGCGCGCGAGCTCGGGCTCGCCGCGGAACACGTCGCGGAGCTCCGCATTTCGGGTCAGCAGCTTGTGGAGGCGGCCGGACTCGACGCGACGTCGGGAGCCGTGGGAACCGCCCAACCTCACGCCTGGAGTCCGTCGCGGACCGCGGATTCGAGCCGATCGAGCGCGCGATGCAGCGGCCCGGTGACGGGCTCGAGTCGCCTGCGCCGCTCGCGCACCGCACCGTCGAAGCTCCGCGACTCGTCCTCGAGTACGTCCCGCTTCAGCTGCAGCCCATGTCGGGCAAGCATCCGCCCGGCCGCCGGCGCGCTCGCGCGCAGATCGCGGCGCATGCAGCGATAGGCATGCTCGGCGAGACGGCGGCGATCCGCATAGCTGAAGACGTTCTTGAAGAAGAGCTCCTCGTCGCCGCGGTCCGGCTCGATCAGCAGCATATCGGTGCGCGGATAGCGCCGCTCATAGGTGGCCATGCCGACCTGCATCCGCGACTGGATCATCGCGCGGAACGTCTGCGACAGCACCACGGGCAACCCGCCGCGCGTGAGATCCGGGACTGCTTCGGCCCGGTCGCGCGCCCGTGTGCTCGACGCGTCGAACGCGACCAGCGGGTTGACGCAGATCGCGAGGTCCATGCCGGCGTCGAGCAGGATCGATGCGTTCATCGTGCGCATGAGGGCACCATCGACGTAGGTGTGGCCGTCGATCTCGACGGGAGGATAGAGCCCCGGCAGGGCGGTGCTCGCCTGGATCGCGCGCGAGATGGGTACTGCGTCGAGTCCCGGCTCGCCGAAGCGTACCGAGTAACCGCCGTTCAGCTCGGTCGCGACGATGTAGAGACGGTGCTCAAGCTCGCGGAAGTCGTTCGTGCGGCCGGGAGCGGAGAAGAGGCGCGCGAAGAACTGCTCCAGGGGCCGGCTGTCACACAGCCCCGTCGGCAGCAGGCGGCCGAGCGCATCGAGCGCCTCCACCCAGCGCTTGCGCGGATTGCGCACGTACTGCGCGACGACGTCGGCGAGCAGTCCGGGCACGCTCGTGAGACGGCGCGCGTACTCCCCGAACGCCGGCTGCAGGAACAGCGATGGCTCGACCGGAAAATCCTGCGACGCGTTGTGGATGAAGACGACGCCGATGTCGGTCGTGTCGAATCCGTTGGCGAGCCCGGCCGCAACCATCGCGCCTGAGCTGACCCCGGTGTACATCTCGAGATCGTTGAGGTCCAGGCCCTCGCACGCCTCCGCGAGCGCGTGCAGCGCGCCGACCTGGTAGAAGGCGCCGAACGGCCCGCCCCCGGCGAGAGCAAGACCGAATCGGCGACGACTGGTGCGCGAGCGGGCGGAGGCTGGCTGGAGATCGAGCATGACTCCGTCGGCCGTCGATCAGGCGCGACGCCGGCGTCTCGCCGGTCGCGCCGCCGCGCGCTTGGCGCGTGCCGCGCGACGCGCGCCTGCAGCCGGCTTCCTCGAGAGGGCCTTGACGCTGTCGTTCAGCTCGGCGACGCGGCGCGTCAGCGCCCGGACCTCGTCGGCCGTCGGCACGCCGATCCGCGTGAGCGCCTGCTGGACGCGATTCTGGAAGAGGAGCTCGAGGCTGTCCCAGGTCTGGTTTGCCTGCGTTACCACGTCGTCGATGTGGGCCTGCATCGAGCCTTGGGCGGTACCGATCGCCTCGCGCACCAGGCGCTCGGCGCCGGATCGTGAGCGATCGAGGAGCTTGAGCCCCTCCGTGACCGCCTCCGGGAACGCCGCGGGACCGTCGCGCTGCGCCCGCGACAGCACACCGACACCGGCCAGCCAGATCTGCTGCAGGCCCTCCATCATCCCGCCAGGAATGCCGGTGGCGTGCGCCTCGGAGGACTTCGCTCTGCCCGACGCGCCACTGCGCTTGCGTGCGGCCATCGTTCCTCCTCGCGGCAACTGCCGCGGCCATTCACCCACCGACGAGCGCGAATCCTAGCCGCATGCTGCACTGTGTCAATCGGCCTTCCGCCGCGTCGGCTTGCGCCTCGCCCGTCCCCTGCTGCGCTCGCGCGAGCGCTTGGTCTTGCGCCCGCTGTCCACCCGCCCGTCATGCCTGTCCACCAAGACCCCCGTTCCCACGGCTTGCCGAAGGCGCTCGAACTCCGGCGCGAACAGATCGACCACCCGTTGTGGGTCCGGCACGAGATTGCGGTCGGCGATCATCCCGACGTACACCTGGCCCGCATAGGTCAACACGCTCACGCCGATGCCCATCGAGCCACTCTGCGGCACCCAGAAGTACATCTCGCTGATCTTCTGCCCGCAGAGATAGAGCGGAACCTGCGGGCCGGGGACGTTCGAGACGACCGCAGTGCCCTTGCGGCTGAAGAGCTCGATCGCGGGCGCCTGCAAGGACGCGGGCAGCAACCCCAGCAGTCCCAGCAGCGCGAGCGTCATCGGCGGCTGCATCGAGCCCTTGAGCGACGACAGTGTCGAATGCATCGCGTACAGGCGCCGGAGCGGGTTGCGCATCCCGAGCGGCATGTCGACGAAGATCAGCCCGAACCGGTTGCCGAGGGTGAGCGTCTGCTCCGCGCCGCGCAGGTTGACGGGAACCGTGGCACGTATGCCGAGTCCCCGGGTGTCATGACCCTGTTCGCGAAGCCAGGCGCCCAGCGCGCCGGCGACCGTCGACATGAGCACGTCGTTCACCGTGCACTCGAGCGCGCGCCCGATCGTCTTCACGTCCTCGAGGGGGAGGGGATCCGCCCAGGCGACCGACTTCCGCCCGGAGAGCTTCGCGCGATAGATCGTGACCGGATCGTCCGGCAGCGCGACGACCCGAACCAGCTCGCGCACCATGCCACCGGCCTGGCGCGCGAGCGCGGCCGCCTGCTCGGGATGCAAGGCCTGAGCGAAGCCCGCTTCGATCAGCCGCGCACCCTCCGACAGCGCGGACTCGAGCGCGTCGCCGGCGGGCGGCGAGATCTGCCCCAGCCAGTCGATGAAGGGCAGGAGCTCGGGGCGCGGCCGGCGCCGCGACCGGCCGCGCTGGCGCGCGCCAGCCGCCGCGCCTGTCGCGCTGTCGCGCTCCTCGGTCATCGACAGCAGGACGCGGATCATCGCGATGCCATCGGCATAGCAGTGGTGGATACGCATGATCCACGCGCTGCCACTGCGATAGTGGGGAACCAGGTGCAGCTGCCAGAGTGGACGCTCCGGATCGAGCCGTGAGCTCGCAAGCGTCGAGGCGAGCGCCTCGAGCTCGGCGCGGCCCGCGGGCGCCGGCAGGTGCTCGACCCGGATGTGCGCATCGAGATCGAACGCCTCGTCGTCCACCCAGGCGGCGCCCAGCGCCGCCGGTACGGGGCGCTGCCGGAAGCGTGGAAAAGAGAGGAAGCGCCCCTTGACCAGTCGCTTGAACGCGGCCACCGGGATCCGCGTCTCGGTGACGGTGACGCCCAGGATCACCATCGAGTTGACCGCGGTATCCATCCGGAGCCACGCGGTATCGACGCTCGACATTCGCTCGTTGTGCGTTCCCGTCATCCGGCGTTGACCTGCTCCGGCCCGGCTTCTATGGTAGGCGCAAAAACCGGTGCAGGTCGTCTGCACGCGCCGGCCTGGGGAGAAGAACATGAGTTACTTCGTGACCGGCGCGACCGGGTTCATCGGCCGCTACCTGGTACGCGCGCTGCTCGCGCGCGGCACTAGCACGGTGCACGTGCTGATCCGCGGACGGTCGCTTACCAAGCTGGATGAGCTCCGGGAGTTCTGGGGCAAGGACGCGGCACGCCGCGTGATCCCGGTGAAGGGCGACCTGGCGCAGGCGGATCTCGGGATCGGCAAGCCCGATCTGCGCAAGCTCAAGGGCAAGCTCACGCATTTCTTCCACCTCGGCGCGGTGTATGACATCGAGGCGAGCGCCGAGGCGATGCACCGGGCGAACATCCTCGGCACCAAGCACGCGCTCGCGTTCGCGCACGCGGTCGACGCGGGGTGCTTTCACCTCGTGAGCTCGATCGCCGCGGCGGGCCTCTATCGCGGCACCTTCACCGAGGACATGTTCGAGGAGGCCGAAGACCTCGACCATCCGTATCACCGCACCAAGCACGATTCGGAGGGCATGGTGCGCGCCAACGGCCAGGTGCCGTTTCGCATCTACCGGCCCGGTGCGGTCGTCGGCCATACCCAGACGGGGGCGATCGACAAGATCGATGGCCCTTACTACTTCTTCAAGGCCCTGCAGAAGCTGCGCGAGTCGTGGCCGCGCTGGGTGCCGCTGGTCGGCTTCGAGGGCGGTTACCTCAACCTGGTGCCGGTCGATTTCGTCGTCGACGCACTGGTGCACCTTGCTCATCTCAAGGGCAAGGACGGTCGCTGCTTCCACCTCACCGATCCGCGCGTGATGCGCGTTGGCGAGGCACTCAATATCTTCGCCCGTGCCGCGCATGCGCCGGAGATGGCGATCCGGGTCGATCCCAAGGTCCTCGGCATGGTGCCCGAGGCCGTGCTCGGCGCAGTCGCACGCAACAAGCCCTTACAGAACGTCTTCGACCAGATCCTCCGCGATCTGCAGGTCCCGCGCGCGGTGCTGCAGTTCATGAACTACCCGACGCGCTTCGATTCGACCGAGACGCAGAAGCTGCTCGACAAGGCGCGCATCCGCGTCCCGCCGCTCGAGGATTACGCCTGGCGGCTGTGGGATTACTGGGAGCGACACCTCGACCCTGATCTTTCGATCGACCGGAGCCTGAAGGGAGCGGTCAACGGCAAGGTCGTGGTGATCACGGGCGGGTCCTCCGGAATCGGCGAGGCGACCGCGATCCGGATTGCGGACGCCGGCGGCAAGGTCGTGATCGTCGCGCGCGACGAGGATAAGCTCGCGGAGGTGCGGAAGCTGATCGCCGACCGGGGTGGCTCGGTCAAGACGTACTCCTGCGACATCACCGACTACGCCGCGAACGACAAGCTGGCGCGCGACATCCTCAAGGAGTTCGGCGGCGTCGACGTCCTGATCAACAATGCGGGCCGCTCGATCCGTCGCTCGATCAACCTGTCCTACGACCGGTTCCACGACTTCGAGCGCACGATCCAGCTCAACTATTTCGCCTGCGTGCGGCTGACGATGAACCTGCTGCCGTCGATGACGGCGCGGAAGTCCGGCCACATCGTCAACATCTCCTCGATCGGCGTGCTGACCAACGCGCCGCGGTTCTCGGCGTACGTCTCCTCGAAGGCAGCGCTCGAGTCCTTCGCGCGCTGTGCGGCCGCGGAATTCCACGACGAGGGCGTGCACTTCACGATCATCAACATGCCGCTCGTGCGCACGCCGATGATCGCGCCGACCAAGATCTACGATGAGATGCCGACCATCATCACGCCCGACGAGGCGGCGGACATGATCGCGGACGCGATCATCCGCCGGCCGCAGCGCATCGCGACGCGGCTCGGTGTCGCGGCGGAGATCATGCATCTCATGATGCCGAAGCTGTCCGAGGTGGTGATGAACTCGGCCTTCCGCATGTTCCCGGACTCCGCCGCGGCGCAGGGGAAGAAGGGCGAGGACGCGCAGCGCCCGCCGACGCGCGAGGCGATGATCTTCGCCACGATCATGCGCGGCATTCACTGGTAACGCGGGGACGCTCCCCTTTTCGGCCACCTGATAATTCGAGCAGCAGATTGCGAAAAGCGGAGCGTCCCCCAGCGAAGGAGCGACGATGAGGATGCAGGGAATGCGCCCGGCGGGACTACTGATCGTGAACCTCGCGACCGTCATGTGCTCGCCGATGCCGGTGCTCGCCCAGGCCACCACCCGGTCGGCGCAGAGCGACTGCCAGCGGGAAGCGGCCCGCAACGGTTACCGCAGGGGCAGACCGACGACGGCATCTGCGCCGTGCGCACGAGCACGGGGCAGGTGAGCTTCTCCGGCTTACCGCGAATGCCAGCTCCCTGTGAATGGGCGCACGAGGATGGTGCGCCAGTACTCGAGGGCGACAGCAGCAGGCGGGACCTGCCAGGAAGGC
>Ga0075428_100005392_pt1 | contig 14218 bp, 16 predicted proteins | sample RhiMetdeltSRZDD2_FD_75291 | JGI IMG/M metagenome (GOLD analysis project Ga0075428, IMG submission 75291) | Populus rhizosphere microbial communities from Tennessee, USA - Rhizosphere MetaG P. deltoides SRZDD2 | ecosystem: Host-associated > Plants > Roots > Rhizosphere > Soil | place: USA...
ATGGCCGGCGTCTCGCGGCGACTGTTCGACGGCGGCGCAGGCTACGATTTCGCCCAGCCGGTGCTTCACCTGAACGTCGTGTCGTCCTGGGGCGCGTGGGCCCTCGCGCTCTTCCAGCTGCCCTTCATCTTCAATTTCTTCTGGAGCATCTGGAAGGGCGCGGAAACTGACCAGAACCCCTGGCACGCGACGACACTCGAGTGGGCGGCGCCCTCGCCGCCGCCGCATGGCAATTTCCTGCAGGTACCGCAGGCCTACCGCGGACCCTACGAGTACAGCGTTCCTGGAACGGCGAAGGATTTCGTGCCGCAGTCCGAGGCCTGATTCATGGACATCCCTTACACAGTAGAACTGCGGCGCGATACCGGCCTGAACAACGGCAAGATCGGCATCTGGTTGTTCCTGGCCTCGGAGGTCATGCTGTTCGGGGCCCTGTTTGCGAGCTACATCCTGATCCGGACAGGGTCGCCGAGCTGGCCGCGAGGAGACTCGATCCTCAACGTTCCCCTGGCGACGTTGAACACGATCGTCCTGATCTCGTCCTCCGTCACGATGGTGATGGCCTGGGCGTCGCTGATGCGCAACCGCTTCGGGACCTTCCGGCTCTACATGGGGGCGACGGTCCTGCTCGGGGGCGTCTTCCTCGTCGTCAAGTACTTCGAATACAGTCACAAGTTCCACGACGGGCTCTTCCCGAGCACCAACAACTTCCTCGCCATCTACTTCACGCTGACCGGCCTCCACATGCTCCACGTGATGGGGGGGATGGCGGTGAACGCGTATTTCTGGGGCCCCGGCGCCAAGCTCTGGAAGACCAACCCGACGTGGTTCACCAACCGGGTCGAGAACTCGGGCCTCTTCTGGCATTTCGTCGACCTGGTGTGGATCTTCCTGTTCCCGACTTTGTATCTCCTGTAGGCAGCCGTTCATGACTGATCACGCCGCGACGAGCGACCACGCCGCCGACATCGACAAGCACGTCAGGATTTACATCACCGTCTTCGTCGCGCTGATGGTCCTGACCATCATCACCGTGTTAATCGCCCGCGTCCACCTTCCCATCCATCTTGCGGTGACGGTGGCGATGCTCGTTGCGGGGATCAAGGGGACGCTGGTGGCCTGTTACTTCATGCACCTGATCTCTGAGCGCAAGCTGATCTACGCGGTCCTGGCCCTCACCGTGGTCTTCTTCGTCGCGCTGTTGACGCTTCCCGTGCTGACCCACCACGACGGGTACTGGATTCACTAATGAATCTCAGGTGGGTCCACGCGGTCCTGATTCTGCTCTCCGCGGCGCTCGCGGTGCTCTTCGGAATCTGGTGCCTGAGCGTGTACAGCCGGGAAGACGGGGTTGCCAACCTGTTCGCGGCGATCGTGGCATTCGCCGTGTCGTGCGGCCTGGTCATGTACGACTCGTGGTTCCTGCGCAAGACGAGGTCGCTAAGATGACCCTTCGACTCGCTTCCACCTCCGCGCTGCGCGCTACGGCGGACAAGTCGCTCGCTCAGGGCAGAGGCCGCCTTCGCTCTTCCACCTTTGCGCTTCCACCTTCGCGCTCGGCGCTCCGGCGGACGAGTCGCGCTCCGGCGGACCGCGGCTGGATCAGAATCGCGGTGATGACGGCAGTTGCGGTCCTGATCGGCGGCGGATCGAGCGTCTTCGCCTGCCCCGTATGTTTCGCGGCAGAGGAGACCTCGATGATCAACGGGACCAGGATCGGCATTCTCGTGCTGCTGGCGGTCACGCTGGTGGTGCAGGGTGCATTCGTAGGCTTCTTTCTCTATCTCCGTAAGCGGGCGAAACAGATTGCGGATATGGAGCTCGACACCGAATGGTCCGAGCTCCAGAGGGCGACGAGATGACCGAGTGGCTTGGACTCCCCCCGCTCGCCACGACCCATGGCGCGCAGATCGACAGCCTGATCGGGTGGGTACACATTTTCATGCTCCTTTTGTTCGTGGGTTGGGGGGGCTTCTTCGTCTACGTCGTGCTCCGTTTCCGCAAGTCGCGGCATCCGGTGGCCAGCTATCCGGGCGTCACGTCGCACGCGACGAGTTACCTCGAAGGCGCCGTCCTGGTCATCGAGATGGTGCTCCTGTTTGCCTTCTCGATCCCGCTCTGGGCCGCCAGGGTCGACCACGTGCCCTCGGAGAAGGAGGCGCTGGTGGTCCAGGTCACCGCGGAGCAGTTCGCCTGGAACATCCACTATGCCGGTCCCGACGGCGTCTTCGGCCGCACCGACCTGAAGCTGCTCGACCTCCAGTCGAACCCGCTTGGGCTCGATCGCAACGATCCTGCGGCGAAAGACGACGTCACGACGCTCAATCAGCTCTACCTGCCCGCCAACCGGCCGATCATCGTGAAGCTCCGGAGCAAGGATGTGATCCACAGCTTCGGCGTACCCGAGTTTCGCGTGAAGCAGGACGCGGTGCCCGGCCTGACCATCCCCATCTGGTTCGTGCCCAACGTCACGACCGCGGAAATGCGGTCCCGGCTCGGGAAGCCCGAATTCCAGTACGAGATCGCCTGCGCGCAGCTCTGCGGCCTGGGTCATGCCCGGATGCGGGGATTCGTGACCGTGCAGCCGCCCGAGGAGTTCCAGAAGTGGCTGGACGATCGGATCAAGGAGGCGGCGGAGCTGGATGTCTTCAAATAGGCCGAGGCACCGGAGCTCATAGGGAGCTCACCTGCTGCTCTAAGAGATCACGGATCTCACAACGGAGATCCGTTCCCTCTCTTTCTCTCTCGCGCGCTCTCTCTCTTTCCTCCCAGTCGCACTATCGGGTTCGCGTCTCCTCCGCCCCGCGCGGGTCCGCGCCGTGTGTCATGAGCAGCGCCGCCATCGCCGCGTTGCGGCTCTGATATGTCGTGGCGTATCGAAGCGCCGTGAAACCGCTGCCCGGTTCTCGCGCGTTGACGTCGGCGCCTGCGGTAAGGAGCACCCTCGCGACTTCGATGCGAGCGTCGATGTTCGACTGATCGCTCATTCCTAGTGCGGCCGCGTGCAATGGCGTCTTGCCGCCACGGTCGCGCGCCCCCACGGCGGCACCTCGGGCCAGCAGGAGTTTGGCGACCGCGGGATGGCCGTAGCTCGCCGACAGGTGAAGGGGCCGGTCGCCCAGCTCGTTCTGCGCTTCGACGTCCGCGCCCGCAGCGATGAGTGGAGCGGCGAGGTCCTCCCGTCCGAACCGCGCAGCCAGATGGAGCGGCGTCTCGCAGAACGCGCCGTACTGGTTGTTCAATCGTCCCGGATGCCGCGCGATCCACTTCTGGAGATTGACGATTTCTTCAGCGCGGCGGGCGTGATAGTTGCCCGCCCAGACCTTGATCTCGGACGGCGCCGCAGGGCACGACTTGTTGCCCGTCATGAGATCGATCGAGCCGACATGCTCCTGGCACCACGGAACGCCGACGACCGTCACCAGGCAGAGAGAGACCGCGGCGATGAGCCGCATGTTCACGCGCGGCGGCGTCGTTTCGAATCCTGGCGGTCCCCAGTCCGACGGCATCCGGCCGCCGGACGCAAAAGCGGATCCCCTTCGATGGTCCGGGGTCCGGGATCCGGGATCCGGGGTCCGAAGAGCCATTGAGCTCCGGACTTGCCCCCTCGTCCGATAGTTCGGACGGATCCCGGACCCCGGATCCCGAACAGCGGAGTCTCCCGTCACCGATTACACTCCCGTCGCGAGACGACGTTTCTGTCTATTGACCACCGGCGCTGCGATTCCCCACAATCGGGATCTCCCCGGTCGAACGCTCCGATGGTTTTTCCTCTCCTCATTCTGTTCGCCGCCATAAGCGTGTGGGTGACGTACGGCCGCCCGAGACTGGGCTTTCTGCCGGACTTCGCGAAGCTGCTCGACTGCCCCGAGTTCGTCGACGACTTCACGAACCGGCTGAGCGGACGCACGTTCCTCAAAGGCGAGTTCCGGGGCCGGAAAGTCGTGATCCTGCTGCAGCGCGGGGGGAAGAGTCGTCCGCACATGCTCGTCCTGTCGATGGAGACGCACGCGGCAATGACGATGGACAGCTACGAGTTTGCCGGATACAGGGCCGACCGCGAAGGTGAGCTGGCGCTGTTCGCCCTCGAGGCGAAGCATGAGCTCGTGCTGAGGCTGAGGGACGGCTGCCTGAAGGCGTTATGGCAGCCGTTCAACGTGGTGTTCTTTCCGCGCGTGTTCGATCCGAAGAAGTGGCAGAGCGTCCTGGAGGCGATGCACACACTGGTCGGGTCCCTCGAGCGGAAGGCCGCTTCACCGTAGTCGGGAAGATTCTCGCGGCACCAAGATGGCCTTGACCTGGTCACGAAACATCCGCGCGGTTGTGGGGTCGCGGAGCGTCGCACTCTCCCGTCCGCCTGGCACTGAGATGGTGTAAAGCCGTCCCTCGAGATGCGGGAATCGGGCGACCACGCTGCCTACCCAGGTATTGGCGACCTCCGGCGTCGCGAAGTGGCTGCGCGAATAGATGAGGAATCGGGTTCGTGCGTTCACGATGCCGAGATATCCGAAGAACAGCGTGAGCCGCTGTTCGGCGAGGCCGAACAGGTGCTCCTCCAGCGCGTTGTTGTCGGCCTTCCGTGCATCGAGCAGACATGACAGGTGGCTGATGACGAGGTCGGGATTCTGCCGCCGCACCTGCTCCTCGCGATGCCACATCGAACTGGTGCTCTCCTTGTGCAGGACCACCGGGAGATCCGCGAGGGCATCGCTCAGATCGTCGGCATTCGTGCCGTCGGCCGCCTTGGTCGCAGGATCGTAGACGCGGCCCGGCGAATCCATCAGAACAACGACCGGCCGAGTCGTTGCCGCCGCTGCCGGATTGTCGCCTCTGGGCACGAACGACCAGAGCAGCAGGCCCAGAAGCCCGGCGACGATTGCTGTCGGCAGCAACCCGCGCACGAACCACCGCGGCGCGTCGGCGGGCCTGTTCGGCATGGGGCGCTTGACGTCATCGACGATGCGCTCCTGGATTTCGGTCAGCTCGAACACGACGTCCTGCGCGTGCTGCCAGCGTTCAGCCGGATTCTTCGCCAGGCACCGGCCCACGAGGCGGCTCAGCGCGGGCGGTGTCAACGGCTGGTGCGCCGTCAGCGCCTCCGGCTCGTGCTCGAGGATTGCCGCTACCAGCGCAGCTTGCGAATCTGCGGCGAAGGCCCGAGCGCCGGTCAGCATCTCGTAGAGCACGGCGCCGAAAGCGAAGAGATCACTTCGACCGTCGGCCGGCTCTCCGCGCAGCTGCTCGGGAGCCATGTACGGCAACGTACCGATGATCAGCCCTGCGGTGGACAGGACGTCGGGACCGCGATCGGTGGCGGTCGCGCCGCTCAGGACGACCGGGCCGCGCCAGCGGGCCAACCCGAAGTCGAGCAGCTTCACGCCGGAACTCGTCAGCATGATGTTGGCGGGCTTGAGGTCCCGATGGACGATGCCGTTTGCGTGCGCGGCGGATAAGGCCTCCGCGATCTGGGAAGCAATGCGGATGGTCTGCTCGATTGGCAGCGCACCACGCGCGAGCCGCGCGGCGAGCGTCTCGCCGTCCAGCAGCTCCATGACCAAGAATGGAGTCTCGACGTCCTCGACCCGCGCGAGCCCCAAGTCGTACAACGTGCAGATATGGGGGTGCGCCAACCTGGACACCACCCGGGCCTCGCGCTCGAAGCGCTCCCGGCTGCGTGGGTCGTCCGCGATTTCCGGCGACAGCACTTTGATCGCTACGAAGCGATCGAGCCGCGTATCGCGGCCGCGGTAGACGCGCCCCATCCCACCCGTGCCGATCACGTCGAGAATCTCGAACGCACCAAGGCGGCCACCTGGCCGGACGTCGGCCGGGTTCGGATCGGTTTCGAGACGCTCCTCGGGCAGCCCCTCGGCACCCCCTTCGAGGAAGCCTCCGGCGTGCTCGTGCGCGGCGAGCAGCGATGCAACCTCGCGACGAAGCCCCTCGTCGCCGAGGCTCTCGGCGTTGACGTACGCCCAGCGAGCCGTTGGCGGCAGATCGAGGGCCGCGTGGAACAGTGCGTCGACCCGCTTCCACTCATCCGTCGTCATGGCGTATCACCTCGCAGCTCGCGGAACAACCAGGCGCGCGCGAGCACCCAGTCACGGTTCGCAGTCGCCTGCGCCAGGCCGAGCACGGCGGCCGCCTGAACGATCGTGAGACCCGCGAAGAATCTGAGCTCCACCAGGCGGCCCTTTCGCGCGTCGAGCGCCGCCAGCTTGTCGAGCGCCACATCGAGGGCGAGGACGTCGACGTCGTGTGAGCCCTGCACCGGTAGATCCTCGCGCAATGACACGCGCATGCCCGCCTCTCGCTTGACGGCCTGGCGGGCGCGTGCGTGATCCACGAGGATTCGTCGCATGGCGTAGCCGGCGATCGCGAAAAAGTGCGTCCGGCCCTGCCACTGCACGCGCCGTTGATCGATCAGCTTGAGATACGTCTCGTTTACGAGAGCGGTAGGCGATAGCGAGTGATCCGGGCGCTCTCGCCGCAGGCGGCCGCGAGCCCGCCGCCGCAGCTCGTCATACACGACTTCCATCAGGAGGTCGCGGGCATCCTCGTCCCCGTTGTTCCAGGCGACGAGAAGCGCCGTCACGTCCACCGGCTTGGACATTGGAGCTCAGGAGGCCCCTTTATATCCCACCGTCCCGGGTCATGAGATCTTTTCCGGCGTTCTTACGCGTTCTCCTAATGACACCTCGCGCCGGGCGGCCGGCGCTGGACTCAGGAGGAGACTCATGCATGGTGTAGCACGCCACTGTCGATGGCACCGGCTGGTGACGGCCGTCTCGGCCGGTCTTGCCTTATGGACACTGCAGCCGGAGGCCCGCTCGCACCCGACGGTCATCTACTTTGTCCGCCACAGCGAGAACGAGGTCCGGCTCACGAGGACCAATACGGGCGGCAACGTGCCGGCGACCTTTGTCGAGGAGTGCACGCCGACCCGATCTTGCTGCATTCAGCCGCTGAGCGCGCTCGGGCAGGCGCGCCGCGACGCGCTGGCAGAATGGTTCGTCGAGCACGGCCTGGCCCGCCGCCTGACGCATCTCATTGCCACGAACAAGCCGCGTACGGTGGAGACGCTGCGGCCGCTCGCGATTGCGTCCGGGCTCGGGGGCGATCGCGATGGGGACGGATCCCTCGATGGGAGCGACGTCGACCTGCTTCCAGGCGACGGGATTCAGCAGTATCCCGCGGACGCGCTGGAATGCGACCCCGCCTACCAGCGGACCCTCGATTCAAAACCGTTGATCGTTGACGCGATTCGCGCGCTGCCGGCCGGGAGCCGGGCGGTTGTGGCGAATCACAGCGACACGCTCTACGCCATCATCACGGAAGCGACCGGAATCGACACAAGCGATCCCGTTCTGTTTCCCAAGGAAGCGGGCAGCACGACTCGCGTCCGCAACTTCAACGATCTCTGGGTGATCGAAATCGGCCCCACCGGAGCGGGAACGCTCATCAAGCACGTCGTCTTCGACATCGCGCTGGAGCGGCAACGGCCCGAGTAGCCGTTCGGAAAGGCGTCCGGGTTGCCGCCTCGGGCGAGGCACAGTCTCGCCCGGGGCCCCGCCTACGGCCCGGCTTTCCCAAAGATCTTCGGGGTGGGCATTCTCGCGCGAATGCGTTCCAGCTCGTCGACTGTGACCCGGCCGAGTCCATTCTTCCGGCACGAATCCTCGACGGCTCTCACCACCATACCCCTGACGAACGCCGGGATCTTCTTCATGCGCTCGTTCGCGGCGTCGTCCCAGGCGAGCGTCCGCGGTGACTCGGGGCCATATTCGATTCCGTGTGGGCGAAACCCACTCGAGTCAATGCCAGAGCCTGTCTCGCGGAAGCCCCGAAGGGGCGTAGGCGGGGCAAGGAGCGGAGACCCCGCAAATTTCCCCGGCGTGTGAGTGCAGAGCGGATCCTCGGACATGACATCGCCCGTCATCCCGTAAGCCCGCGCCCGACAGCCGCCGCAGTGTGCGTTCATCTCGCAATCGCCACATCGCCCTCCGAGTGCCGTGCGCGCACGGATCCCTGTGAACAGCTCTGAGGAAGTCCACAGGTCGGCCAGGTTCGTCTTGCGAAGGTTCCCAGCGAAGACCGGCAAGTATGGACACGGCGTGACGTCGCCATTTGGCCGGATGCCCATGTAGTGCGTCCCTGCCGGGCAGCCGCCAGCCCCACCGGAGTAGATCCTGATTCGGGCGTCGGCGTCACCGGTTTCCAGCACGGTCTTGATGTAGTGCGGAGCGCACTTCGCGTTCACGAGCATCCGGCCGTTGTACTTGCGCTGAATGCGATACAGCGCGGCAAGCACCTCGTCGTACTGCGCCGGGGTGATGTCGGACACGAACTGCCCGCGGCCCGTCGGCACCAGGAAATAGAGATTCCAGACCTTCGCCGCCAAACGTTCGTGTGCGAAGTCGGCGATCGCGTCGAGCTCGCCGAGATTGTGCGAGCCGGCAGTCGTCTGCACGATGAAAGGCAGGCCGGTCCTGTTGAGGATTCCCGCGCCGTCGACGGTGTTCTGCCAGGCGCCGCGCACCATCCTGAAGCGATCGTGACGCTCGGGATCGAGCGCATCGAGAGACAGCGACAACCCCCGCGCTCCGGCCTCTGCCAGACGCCGCGCCACGTTCTCGGTGATGCGCACGCCGTTGGTGCCGACGACCACCCAAAGGCCACGCTCCGCGGCCCGGCGGACGATCTCGATGATGTCGCGCCGCAGGAGCGGTTCGCCGCCGGTCAGGATCGTGACGCACTCAGGCGCAAACGCCGCAATTTGATCGATGACCTCGTAACATTGCTCGGTGCCGAGCTCGCTGCGATCGGCGAAGTTCGTCGTGCCCACCAGCGGCGTGCCGCCGGCGTCCAGATAGCAGTGCTCGCAGGCGAGGTTGCAGCGGTAGGTCAGGTTCCAGGAGATGACGTAGGGCCGGGAGAACCCTTCGACTCGCGCTGCGCGCTCGCTCACGCCGGGCTTGGTGGGGTCTACCTGCGGCACGCTCATCGGATCGGCTCACATGCCGAAGAATTCTCGCGCCGCATCGAGGACTTTCTCATCGATTTCAACAGTTCCGTTCTCCTTAGCGAATCTCTCAATGCCGGTTCGGGCCATCGGACGCACGAACTCGGGGATGTTCGCGAGCCGCGCCTCCGCGGCCGCAGTCCACCGGACCGGCTCGCCCGGCTGACCGGCGCGTGCGTCGCCGCTCTCGATGCCCGGTACCATCGCCGTGAACGGACAGCCACTTCCGGATGGGCTCGAGGCCGCCACACTGTTCTCCGGGCCGATTCGTACGCCGAGCGACTGGACGACCTGCGTCTCGTACGCGTTGGTGAGCATCGCCATCTCGTAGCCGCACTCCGGACAGGAGTAGACGACCGACAGCGAGCCGCGATCTGGCGGACCGACGGTCTGCAGCTTCATCGGCGTGTCGCACGGGACGCACAGGAACTTCATTGGGGAGACTCCGATTCGAGGCTATTCAGAAGCTGCTGCGCGACGTCGTCCAAAGCCCTGCCGATGGGCGTTTCCGGGTGTTCGGTGAGTGGGATTCCGCGATCACAGAGCAAGGCCAGCTCGGGATCGAACGGGACGGTCCCGAGGCATCGAATCCGGAGCTCCGTCGACTGCGTTGCAGGAAAAAGGGGCTTTATGGCGTTGCAGTCGCGGCAAAAGTAGCCGCTCATGTTCTCGACATAGCCAAGGACGCGGTTGGAGCGTGTCGACAGAGCCGCCACCGACCGCGCCACCACGCCGCGCGCGACTTCCGATGGAATGGTCACGAGCAGGAACGACGTTCGCGGGGGCAGAAAATCGGCGTACTGGACGGTCCGCTCGGCGCCCGGCGGCAGATCGAACAGCAGAAAATCGAGCTCCCCCCACTCGAAGGACCCCAGGATCTCTGTGAGGAGCGTGAACTCTCTCGTCGCCCGCCAGGTGTGCGACTCGCCACGCGCCGCGCTCTCGAAGTCGAGCGCCTCCGACTCGGGGATCACCGAGCCCATCGAGAAAACGCCGATCCCGCTGCCGGTCCGCGGGAGTGAGACCTTGCGGTTGCCGGGCACGAACACCGCTCCCTGGACGCCCGCCATGCGCGCCTGCGACGGACCGTTGAAATCCGCGTCCAGGATCGCGACCCGAAGGCCGCGGCAGCGCAGCACATTGGCAAGCTGCAGCGTCAACGTGCTCTTGCCGACACCACCCTTGCCCGAGCCCACGGCCACGAGCTGGCGCACGCCGGCGAGCCCGTCAGTAATGCGGGCGCGCTGCTCGATCACCTGGTCCAGGACCCTGGACCCTCCATCGCCGACGATGTCGTAGTAGGTTTTCATTTTGCCCGTGGGCTTGGCCCCGTCCGCCTCCGCGCAAAGCGCCCCGGCGAGACCTCGCCATAGCCATGGCGGAGCCGGACGCGCTCAGTTGCGCCGAAGTTCGATAGCTTACACCGGACGCCTTGATCGGCCTCCCGCAGGCCAGCCCGCTGCGCAAAACGCCTTCCGGCTGTCGGCTGGAACCTGTCACGACGGCGACGACAGCCAGCTCGACCATCGCCGCTTCCGCCGTTGAACACTGGCCATGGGACTCTCGTCTCTCCCCGTCAAGCAGTCTGGAAGGAGCGACGACATGTTTCGGAACGCGACGCTCGCGGTCGTCATGGGTCTGGCGGTCTCCGGAATGGCGGCAGCGCAGCAGGTGCTGACGCCGGAGCAGGCAATCCCGAATCAGTACATCGTCGTCTTCGACGACGTGCAGGTGGCGCGAACGCAAGTAGCCGGTCAGGCGGCGGCACTCGCGCGGCAGCATGGCGGCCGCATCCTGCACGTCTACGAAACTGGACTTCGCGGCTTCGCGGCGTCGATGTCGGCCACAGCCGCTGCGGCAATCGCGCGCAATCCGCACATCCGCTACGTCGAGCAGGATAGCGTCATGACGATCGTCGCCTCCCAGCCGAATGCCACCTGGGGCCTCGATCGGATCGACCAGCGCGATCTCCCGCTCAACCAGACCTACAACTACGACACCAATGCGGTGAACGTCGACGTCTACGTCATCGATACCGGCATCAGGGCGACGCACGCTGACTTCGGCGGCCGCGTGACGGGCGGTTTTACGGCGATCGCCGATGGCAACGGCACGAACGACTGCAACGGTCACGGCACGCACGTGGCCGCCACGGTGGGGGGCGCGATCTACGGCGTCGCCAAGTCCGTGGAGCTGCACCCCGTCCGCGTGCTCGGCTGCAACGGCTCGGGATCGACCGCGGGGGTCATCGCTGGCGTCGACTGGGTCGCGAACAACCATGCGACGCCAGCCGTGGCGAACATGAGCCTGGGCGGCGGTGCCTCGACGGCGCTGGACGAAGCGGTACGGGCTGCGATTGCATCGGGCGTCACGTTCGCGATTGCCGCGGGCAACAGCAATGCGAACGCGTGCAACTCCTCGCCCGCGCGCGTCACCCAGGCGCTCACGGTGGGGAGCACGACGAACACCGACGCGCGGTCGTCGTTTTCGAACTTCGGGACCTGCCTCGATATCTTCGCGCCGGGGACAGACATCACGTCCGCCTGGAGCACGAGCAATACGGCCACGAATACGATCAGCGGCACCTCGATGGCCACGCCGCACGTGACCGGCGTGGCCGCCCTGTATCTCGCGGATCATCCGTCGGCCACACCAGCCGAAGTCGGCACCGCCGTCGTGAACAACGCCACGCCGAACAAGGTCACCGGGGCCGGCACCGGCTCGCCGAATCGCCTCCTCTACTCGCGGTTCGGCGGCGGATCGCCAACCGATCTTCCACCGACCGCCGCCTTCACCTACGGCTGTACCGGGCTGACCTGCACGTTCGATGGCAGCGGATCGACGGACGATGCCGGGATCGTCATTTACAGCTGGAACTTCGGGGACGGGCAGGTCGGCTCCGGCGCGATCGTCACTCACGCGTATGGCGCCGGCGGCACGTTCACCGTGGCTCTGACGGTCATCGATACCGCGAAGCAGCCGGACACGGAATCGAAGTCGATCACCGTCACGGGCATCGGCGCTCCCTGCACGAACTGCACTGAGTACATGGGCTCCCTTTCCGGCACGGGCGCGTCCCAGTACCAACCCAACGGCACGTACTACTTCAGCGCCGCCTCCGGCATCCACCGTGGCTGGCTGCAGGGTCCGGCCAACGCGGACTTCGATCTCTACCTGCAGAAGTGGAACGGGTTCTGGTGGGTGACGGTCGCCGTGTCCGAGAGCGTGACGTCGACGGAGCAGATCGCGTACACCGGCACGATCGGTTACTACAGATGGCGGGTCTACTCGTACAGCGGCAGCGGCGCCTACACGTTCTGGCTGCAGCTGCCATGAGCTTGCGGAGTCAAGGCAAAAGGCCTTGACGCGGACCAGTTTTCAGCCGTCGTTAGTGCGGGAGCCGTGATTTCGCGAGGTTCGCGGCGATGATCTCCCTCGCGACCTGTGCCCCCCGGACGATGTCGCCGGGAGGGTTGGTGATCTCGATCGAGTATTTGCCGCGGTAGCCGCTTCCCTCGACCAGTTTCACGAGCTCGGCGACATCGTAGCCCGGGCGATACTCGGCGTCGAACCGATCGACTTTCGCGGAGATCAGGCCGACGTACGGCAGCAGCTTGCGCGTGGACTCGATACGCTGCGCCTGATTGTCGACGCGGAAGTTGCCCCAGTCGACGATGGCGCGGATGCGCGGATCGATGGCCTTCATGATCGAGACGAGCGTGTCGGGATCGGTGCTGTGGCCGCCATGATTCTCCGGCATCGGCAGTACGCCGATGGCGTTGCCGAATTCAACGAGCTGTTTGTAGGAGTCGGCGGTGATCCCCAGATCCAGCGGCTCACCGGCGCGGCCGCCGACGTCGGCGCGCACCGTCGGGGCGCCAAGTGCCGCGGCGATGCGCATGCCGTCCTTGATCTCCTCGATCGACTTCGCGCGGACCGCCGGATCGGGCGCCGACATCTGCCCGCCGAGCTGAAAGTTGATGAACTTCACGCCGACCTTGTCTGCCGCGGCACGCACACGCTCGGCGTAGGGGACCGTGCGCTCGTCGAGGTGGTTGATGATGATCTCGAGTTGAGTCAGCCCCAGTTCCTCGCGCACGAACTTCGGCGCGTCGAGCGCCGTCATCACCGTCCGCTCCGGCGGCGGCATGTTGGGATTCCTGCCTGCCGCGATCAGGTGCCGGAAGCTCCACGTGGCGATCCCAATCCGGTCCGGCGAGGCTGCCTGGGCGCCGGCTCCCGTCGCCGAAAACAGCGGGGCCGCGAACGCGAAAGAGCTTCGCTTCAGGAAGTCGCGACGATGCATCGACATGTGAGCTCCTGTCAGCTGATGATCGTTTGAGGCTGCCGTAGCTTACACTCCACCCGTCCGTCAGGGCTACGTGCCGGAGGAGGCGACGTGGGGGTGTTCTTCCGAGCCATCACATACTCGACGCTCTTCATTGGCTTCGTGCTCGTCTTCGTGCCGGCGCAAGTTCTGGCTGGTGCCGGGATTCAGATGCCTGGGCGGAGTGGCGGGCCACAGATAGCAGGGATGCTCGTCGCTGCCGCCGGAGCGGCCGTCGCTGTCTGGTGCATTCTTACGTTCGCTCTCGTCGGGCGCGGGACCCCTGCGCCATTCGACCCGCCACGACACCTCGTGGCGCAGGGACCGTACAACTACGTTCGCAACCCGATGTATCTCGGCGCCGGCCTTGCGCTCGCGGGTGCGGCCCTCTTCTACGAGGCCGCCGTCCTGTGGTCGTACGCGATTGGGTTCCTTCTGGTCATGCACGTCTTTGTAGTGCTGTACGAGGAACCGACCCTGAGGCGCAGCTTCGGTGACGCCTACGAGGACTATTGTCGCCAGGTGCGCCGGTGGTGGCCGATTCCTCGGACCGCGGGTCGCTACTCCGGCAGTGAGCCCGGCACGAACACTCGCCAGTAGATGAAGACGGTCATCACGAGCACGATCCCGGTCATCCAGAACCATGGCGTAGAGTCCCGTCTTCCACCAGGGACACTGCGTCAAGGAGCGTGTCATGGCCAGTCCATGCAACGTCGTCAATTAGACTTCCGAACGATGGCCGGACCGGGTCTGACCCTGGTTTGACGTGTCGGGAAGCACCCATCGTGATTTTGATAGAGTGAGCACACTTTCCCAGGTGTCTCGATGGAACTCCTGCCTGCGCTGAACGCGTTTACGGTGTTTCTCGC
>Ga0075428_100005395_pt1 | contig 14214 bp, 12 predicted proteins | sample RhiMetdeltSRZDD2_FD_75291 | JGI IMG/M metagenome (GOLD analysis project Ga0075428, IMG submission 75291) | Populus rhizosphere microbial communities from Tennessee, USA - Rhizosphere MetaG P. deltoides SRZDD2 | ecosystem: Host-associated > Plants > Roots > Rhizosphere > Soil | place: USA...
GAGGAGGAGCGCCCGTATTGGGATCCGTACTTCGATTTGCTGTCTGTCAAAGATGCCCACGCTCGCAGTCGATGTCGTCACGAGAACGGCACTGAATACTGGGCATGCTCCTCATGTGACTGCACGGAGCGACTCGAAGCACGGTTGAAGGAAAAGGGCGAGCCCTTCTGTAAGGTCAAGGGTCAAAGGTCAAAGTAGGGAAGTTAGCGACCCACCACGATCTCGATATTGCTGATCGTTTCACCGGCAGCCACACCGATTCGGTTCATCGGAAGTGATCGCCCATTTCGCATCACTCGCTTGATGGTGAGACCGCGCTGCAAGCCGTCGAGCGCGAATTCGAACTCGCCGACAGCCCCGGGAATGTCGAACCGTCCGTCGGCATCAACAGTCGACTCGGGCACCGAAGAGATCACCGACGTCTTGAACAGCTTCTGCACGGCGACAATTGACGTGGCGCGTCCCGAGGGAGGCACGCTTCCCTCGTACACAATGCGGCCAGTGATGCGACCTTGACGGTCGACCACAATCCGCACATCCTCAACGGAGTCGATAGTCACCTCGGTCGATCCGACACCGATCAGCGGTCCCTGTTCCGAGTCTGCGCGGACCAGAAGCGTCAACGGCCCGGGTGCGATTCCGTTCAAGGTGAAGAACCCGTCAGGATCCGAGACAAACCACACGTCAGAACGCGTGCCGCCGGGGTCGCCGTAGTCGATGACGATGTTCTCGGCCGAGAGGCCGACCGGCCAGAGCACGCGCCCCGATACGTTGAATCGCTGAGCGGGCAGCAGCCAGATGTCGATACCGTCGGCGTCGACACCTTCAAGGACCGTCACGCCCGTCGCGGCATTCGCGTCAGCCACACTGGGGTACCACGCCCACCGTTGATCGGGAAGAGGGCGATTTCCCTCGACAGTCGCACGTACACCTGCTGCGAACGGGGGCGAGTCGTTGCCAGCGATACCTGTTCGTCTCGTTCCTGGCATCGCGACAACGAGAAACTCTCCCGGAGGGAGCCCCGTAATCTCGTAACGTCCATCGAACCGGCTCGATGTGATCGTTTCGGGCAGGGGAGTGCCGCCAGTCGATGATCGTTGCGCAACGACCACCTGGATCTCGGGAGCTGCTCTGCCGTCCGGATGAATGACGCGACCTGCGATGCGGGCCGTGCGACGGAGGACGACCTGAACATCCAGAACCTGCGCATCTTCGACGAGGTCGACTGCGGGGCCCACGTCAAATGTTGCAGTGGATGCGGTATCCGTACCGGCGAGTTGCCGGCTCGTATAGCCGGGCTTGGATGCCTCGAGGACATAACGTCCCTCAGGCAGTCGAGCGAAACTGAACGCCCCGGTGCCGTCAGTCCTCGTCCTCGTGGTTTGAATCCTGAGCCCCTGGTCGTCGATTCTCCCCAGGGTCACTGTGGCATCCGACACGAGCTCGGCGTATGCCGTGACGACATGGCCGGCGATGCGTCCTCTGTCGGCCTCGGTCGGAGATTGCACCTGCGCGTTCACCGCGGTGACGGACAGGAGAGCGGCCACGACAGCACGGGTCAGGCGCATCTGTCTCGCATTCTAAATGGAGTCGGACCCCTGGCCATAGATCGACTCGAGCGGGCTGAGCTCCAGGCACGATAATGGAGAGGATGCGAGGAGTCGTTGGTGCTGTTGTGGTGGCGCTTGCCGTGGTGGCCGGCTCGGCGCCGATCGACCCGCGCCTGGTCGAACGGTGGTATTCGACGACGGTCTATCCGGTCATTCAGGGAGCCCTAACACCGGCCTCGAATCTGGTGCCTTTCGCCTGGTTGGATGTCCTTGCAGTGGGTGCGGTTTGCGCCGCACTGGTCATGGTGGTCCGTAGTGCCCTGCTCGCGCGACGAAAGAAACAGTGGAAACCGATTGTGGTCACCCTCGCCCGCCTTGTGACGTCGGGCGCGCTGATCTATCTCGTATTCCTGGCGACGTGGGGCCTCAATTATCGTCGAGTGTCGATGGCCGATCGTCTCGTCCTCGATCGCGACGCCGCATCGCCGCAAGCCATTCTGGAGTTGGGTCGCATCGCGGTGAAGCAGTTGAATGCGCTGTATGCGGCCGCTCATGCCGAGGGCTGGCGAACATCGCCATGGCGCGAGCATCGGTTGCGCGATGCGTACGAGTCGGTCCTCGCTCGGTTGTCGGACGCCAGCCCGGCGGTGCCGGGGCGGATGAAGTCGTCGCTCTTTGGACCGTACTTCCGGTGGACCAGCGTGGACGGCATGATCAATCCCTTCGGCCTCGAAGCCATCGCGAACCCAGATCTATTGCCGTTCGAACAGCCGTTCGTCGCCGCACACGAGTGGGCGCACCTGGCGGGTTACGCAGACGAATCCGAAGCGAGTTTCGTGGGATTCCTGACCTGCATTCGCGCCGCGACGCCGGCTGCTTACAGCGGCTGGCTGTTTCTGTATTGGCAAATCAACTCCGAAGTCGGCGCCAGCGATCGCGGACAGCTGGCGTCGGCGCTCCAGGACGGCCCTCGTCGAGACATCGCCGCGGTTGGCGAGCGTCTCCGCAGCGGAGAGGTGCCACTGCTGCGAGATGCGGGTTGGCGCGTCTATGACCAGTACCTGAAGGCCAACCGGGTCGAGGAAGGTGTGCGCAGTTATGGACTCGTCCTCACCCTGCTCGCGCGCGCGCGGTTTGAAGATGGATGGACGCCAGTGAGGCGCGTTGGCCCCTAGCGTGCCTGCACGATCCGCCCTGCGGCGGCCCTGCGCAGGCGATCCTGCACGGCTGCGCCCAGCCCGCGGTCGGGAAAGCCACGCACAAGGATCAGGTCTGCACCAGTCGCATCCAGCTCTCGTAAAGTGGCGTAGAGCTTCGACGCAACAGCCTCCGGTGCGTCCGCCGACCCAAGCGTGCGCAGAAAGAGTCTGCCGTGTGACGCCAGCGATTCAAGCGCAGCGCGATCCTCTTCGGCGGCGATGAGGCCCACAGCCTTCCCCTCAGCCAATGCAGCGGCAGCCGCGGCGATGAGCGATTGAAGGGCTGCATTTGCTTCGCCCTCGTACAACGTCAAGACCGCCCGCGGTGAATAGTGCTTCTCCAACATGCCCGGCGACGGCATCGGTGTATTTCCGAATCCCGCATCCTGATCCACGAATCCCGAATCCCGAATCCCGAGTCCCGAATCCCGAATCCCGAGTCCCGAATCGAGTGCTCTCACGCGTCGGACGACCTTGCGCAGCATTTCGATCGTGACGGCACCCGGCCGTAGCACGGTCGGCGTGTCGGAGGTCAGATCCAGCACGGTTGACTCGACGCCGATCGTGGTTGATCCGCCATCGACAACGAGATCGATACGGCCGCCGAGGTCGTCAAGAACGTGCGAAGCCTGAGTGGGGCTGGGGCGAGAGAACAGATTGGCGCTGGGCGCGGCGACGGGGACCGCAGCCGCGATGATCAACGCCCGTGCGACAGGATGCATCGGCACGCGAATGGCCACACTTGGAAGACCGGCGGTGACTTCGTCTGGCACTTGTGCCGAGCGCGGGAACACCAGGGTCAACGGACCAGGCCAGAAATGCCTGGCGAGACTTCGCGCACTTTTGGGTACACGGGAAACAAGCGGCCGGATCGACTCGATCGAGCCGACGTGGACGATGAGCGGATCAGTGGCGGGCCGCTCTTTGACAGCAAAAAGACGCCGAACTGCCGCACGGTCAAGCGCATTGACGCCAAGGCCGTAAACCGTCTCGGTCGGAAAGGCCACCAGCCCTCCGTTGCGGAGACATTCGGCGGCACGTTCGATGGCCGTCGGGTCGGGGTTGTCCGGCGCGACCCGGATGACGTCGGTCATGACCGTACATCCTAGATCCTGACTGCTTGAACGAGAATGGAGACAGGTGAACGATGTTTGAAGCAGCAGAAGTCGGGCGAAAGATCTCGAAGAGCGATTACAAGGCGCAGGTCCCTCAGTTACGGTCCGAACTGCTCGCCGTGCAGCAGGAGCTGCGACAGGCGTCCTTCCCTGTCATCGTCCTGTTCGCCGGTGTCGATACGGCGGGGAAGGGCGAGACGGCGAATCTGCTCAACGAGTGGATGGACCCGCGCTGGATCGTCACACGCGGCTACACCGATCCTTCAGGTGAGGAGCGCGAGCGACCGCGGCTGTGGCGATACTGGCGCGACCTGCCCCCTCGCGGCCGCCTCGCGATGTTTCTGAGCGCCTGGTACTCATCGCCCGTTCGCGACCGCGTTGCCGGTCGCATCGCCACCGCGGAGTTCGATTCCCTGCTCGACCAAATTGCCGCCTTCGAGCGGGCATTGACTGACGATGGGGCGATCGTCGTGAAGTTCTGGATGCACTTGAGCAAGAAGGCTCAGAAACAACGGCTGAAGTCGTTCGAACAGGACCCCTTGCAGCAGTGGCGGGTCACCAAGACGCAATGGAAGCATTGGGCAATGTTCAACAAGTTCGTGAGCGCCGCGGATCGCGCCATACGCCGCACCAGTACCGACTCGGCTCCCTGGCACATCGTCGAGGGCGAAGACGAGAGGTATCGGACCATCGTCGTGGCGACGGAGCTTCGAGACGCGATCCGCCGAGGCCTCGAACGCAGCGCAGGCGCTTCACGTCGGGCGCACGGTGCCCGGCGTAAGGTGCGCGCCGACGGCCCCGTGAGGGCCATCCGGCGAATCGAGCGAGAGTTCAACGTGCTCGACAACCTCGATCTCAGCCAGAAACTCGATGACGATGAATTTGACCGAGAGCTGGCAGAACAGCAGGCGCGCATCAATGTGTTGCAGCGTCGAGCCGGGAAGAAATGCGTCTCCACCATCATCGTGTTCGAGGGCTGGGATGCCGCTGGCAAGGGCGGCGCCATTCGTCGCGTGACTGGGAGCCTCGATGCTCGCGATTACCAGGTCATTCCAATCGCGGCGCCCACAGACGAGGAACGCTCCCGTCATTACCTGTGGCGCTTCTGGCGACACCTGTCACGGGCAGGCCGTATCACGATTTTCGATCGAAGCTGGTACGGGCGCGTGCTGGTGGAACGCGTGGAAGGCTTTGCGACGGAGGCTGAATACATGCGCGCGTTCGGCGAGATCACCCATTTCGAGGAACAGCTCGTCAGCGACGGTATCTTGCTGCTGAAGTTCTGGATTCACATCAGCAAGGACGAGCAGCTACGGCGCTTTCGCGAACGCAGCCACACCAGCTATAAGCAGTGGAAGATCACCGATGAAGACTGGCGGAACCGGAAGCGGTGGCCCGACTACACCATTGCCGTCAACGACATGGTTGCTCGCACCAGCACGCAGATTGCCCCGTGGACGCTGGTCGAAGGTAACGATAAGAACTTCGCGCGCATCAAAGTTCTCAGAACCGTCGCAGATCGCCTCGACGAGCGATTGAAGAAATGATGCCGTAGCGGCGGATCTTTCTTGGCCTGAGCTCAGTCGAAGGCAGACCCGCCGAAGATCACGGCTTGATACCGACCATCACCGCTTGATGTGCTTGCTGAGAGTTTGAATCCACTCGGCAACCGGCGTTGGAGATTCGACGACGGCATTGTTGAGCACGATCTGCGGCCCATCGAGCCGTTTGCCGTAAAAGCGCTGATTTGCGTCGAGGTCGGCGCGTACCGTGCTGCCGTTGACGGTCACGCCGGCAAACAGCCCTCGCGACCGTGAGTAGCTGAGAATCTCGGCGCGCAGTTGCAAATCGGTGTTGGCTTGCGCATCACGCCCGACGGGACCTGCGGCGACGGCAGCGTCGGCGCCGAACTTGAACTGGTTGCGTACGAACTGCTCCAGCCCGCGCCGGTTCATGATGATGAGGACGAGATCGGCGGCTTGACCACCAATCTGCAGACCAATGCTTCCACCGGTCAATGTCATGAACGTCGGTGGCGACCAGCCTCCGTCGGTGCGTGCACTGAGAATCCCGCGCCCGCGCATGCCGCCAAAAATGAAGCCAGCCTTGAGCGTCCCGGGGAAGATTGCGATGCCCTCCGCCTTCGCCGCGATTGAGCTCGGAATGGAAGCGTCCGAAGTCGCCATGACTTCATTGAGTATCGTGATCGACTCACGGATGCGACTGGCCTCTTCCGTGTTCGGTCCCTCCTGGGCGCGCACTGAGAACGAGAGTGTGAGCAGTGCGGCGAGCGTCAGCGTAACGTGAGAGCGCATCTTCATCCTCCACATGATAGCGACGATTCGGTTCTCGCGGCCGCATGGCCAGCTCGAGCAGGTCGTTCCAGTAAGATAGCTCGATTGCGATGGCCGAAGAGGACCTTTCGAATACGACCATCCGGCGCTTTGATATCACCCGCCTGATCGCCCGGGGCGGCATGGGAGAGGTCTACCTCGCGAAGGACGCCGTGCTTGGCCGTGACCTCGCGCTCAAAATCCTTCGTCAGGATGTCACGCGTGATTCCGACCGCCTGGAGCGCTTCGTCCTCGAGGCGCGAGCGGCTTCGGCGCTGAACCACCCGCACTTGATAGCGATCTACGACATCGGGGAGAGCGCGCCGAAACGAAACGGTGCACCCGTAGGTCCGCCGGTCCTTTACATCGCCATGGAGCTCGTGGCGGGTGAGACACTCCGCGACGCGCTCGAAGGCAAGCGACTTGGACTCGGACGCACGATCGAGTTCCTTGCCCAAGTTGCGGATGCACTCGATGCGGCACATGCGGCTGGCGTGACGCACCGCGACCTCAAACCTGAGAACCTGATGATTGCCGAGGGCGGCTACGCCAAAGTTCTCGACTTCGGCATCGCGAAGCTTCGCGCAGATCTCACGCACGGTCCGGCGAAAGCCGGACACCCCGCCGGAGCGACGGAAGAAGTTGAGCAGGCGCAGACCGACGGCGGCCGTCTTCTCGGCACACTCGGCTACATGTCGCCCGAGCAGGTGCAAGGCCAGCCCACCGACCACCGCACGGATGTGTTCTCGTTCGGCTGTGTCCTGCACGAAGCGATTACCGGGAAGCGGGCTTTTCTTGGCGTCAACGCTTTCGCCACGATGAAGCAGATCGTCGAGCAGGACCCTGCGGGCCTTTCGATGTACTTGCCGCAAGTGCCCGAGGGGCTCCAGCGCATTGTCAGCACATGCCTGGCCAAGGATCCCGCACAGCGATACAGATCGATGCGCGAGGTTGCCGCCGATCTTCGCGAGGTCCGTCGGAAGATGGACGAACCGCCGGCAGTCGTCACCCCGCGCGAAGGGAACCGTCGCTATCTCTTTGCCGCCGGCATTGCTGTGGTGCTTCTTGCGGCGGCAACCACGTGGTGGCTGACGAGTCGCGCCGCGACACCCGCAAGCCCGTCGGCACGCGTCTCGATTGAGCGGCTGACGACGACTGGCACGGCCATCGACGCCGCAATGTCACCAGACGGTCGACACCTGGCCTGGGTGGAGTCGGCTGGGGGCATGCAGGGCCTTCGATTGCGACCGGTAGGTGAGGGCCAAACACTCGATCTCGTGCCGGCTGCCGTGGTCGGCTACTGGGGAATCGCGTTCACGCCGGATAGCTCCCGTCTCCTGTACGCGACCAAGAGCGCGCAGAACCCCGCTGGTCGTCTCTCCTCGGTCAGCATCCAGGGTGGGCCATCGATGCCAGTCCTGGATGGAATCGACAGCACGACCAGTTTCTCGCCCGATGGAAAGCGAATGGCGTTTTATCGCGCGGGGCACCCTGAGCCCGGTGTTTCATCTCTGATCGTCGCGGATGTCGATGGCGGCAGCCTGGTTGCGATTGCGAGTGTCAAAGCACCGGAGTTTTTCGTGCCGGCGTTTTTTGCGGCCCCATCCTGGTCGCCGAATGGTGAGCGAATCTCCGTCGTCGTTCACAACTCGAGCACCGGGGATGCCGTCCTCGCAACGATCGACGTGCGATCGGGTGAGAGGCAGGATTTTTCACGCCGGTTTCGTGACGCCACGTTCACGGCGTGGCTGCCCGACGGCTCAGGCATTCTGTTCGTGGCCGATCAGGCCGATCAGTTTCGCGAGTACCCGCGCAAGGTCTGGTTTCAACCGTATCCACGGGGCGAGCCGCGTCGCGTGACGCCAGATCTCCTCGAGTACCGCAACGTCTCGGTACGCGCGGACGGCATGGCGTTCGTCTCCGTGGGTCTTGATGCAGCGTATACCCTCTGGCGCATCCCGCTTGGGGGTGGCAACCCACAGCGCATTGCGTCGGAGAGATATGACGGACTCCTTGGGGTCGCACCGCTGCCAGACGGGCGCGCGATCGTCAGCTCGGGTGAACGGGGCAACACGCAACTCGCGTTGCTCGATCGCGAAGGCAGTGGTCGCCAGATATTGACCAGGGCCGGAACCAATTTGTGGCCCGCCGTGACGTTGGACGGCGCCACTGTCGCGTTTGTCTCCAACCGCGACGGTCAAACGGGCATTTGGCGCATGAATGTCGATGGCAGTGGGGCACGGCTCCTTGCGCACTTGCCGCGTCCGTCCTGGCTGTCCATCACACCCGACGGGCGATTCGTGATCTGTGCGTCCCTCGGTGATGCCGGGACCGCTGTTGCGACGTGGCGAATCTCGATCGACGGAGGTGCGCCGACGTTGATTGCTGCAGGCATCGATCGTCCCGCGATTTCACCCGACGGCCGTTTTCTCGCAGGCATCAACGTGGCACCAAGAGCGAATCGTCTGACGCTGGTGACGATGCCGCTTGACGGGTCGGCACCGCCTCGCGAGCTTGGCACCATCGCTCCTGCCACGGCGAATGGGTTGATGGAGTGGACCGCGGACGGAAATGGGATCCTGTTCTCCACGGTTGAACGCACTAACGTCTGGTTGCAGCCGCTGTCGGGTGATGCGCCGGTGCGCGTGACCGATCTCGCGACGCTCGATATCGTGCGCGGACGCCGGACACCCGACGGCAAAAGCCTCATCGTTGCCCGTGGGTCCGCGCAGACAGACGCGTATCTCGTCTCGAATTTCCGCTAGCCGATCAATCAGTTCGACCAGCTGTAGCTAACCGTCACGGTGATATTCACTTCGATCGGCGCGCCGTTGAGGAGCGTCGGAGTGAACACCCACTTGCGAGTCGCCTCCAGAGCAGACGCGACATAGGCCGGCTGTGCGTCGGTGCTGACGTCGTGGAGATCGGTGAAGAGCCCGTCGATTCCGATGCGTCCAGCGAGCCGAACCACGCCAGACTCGGGGATTGCAGTCGAGGGACAGATCGGAGCGACATGAGCGAGCTTGTGTGGCACCTTGATCTGCCCGCCAATGCCTCCCGTAAACGTGCTGGGAATCTTCGGCTCCGCTCCGCGCTGGCCCGGTGTCGACGGTTGTTGAGCGGCGCCAGGAGTCGCCGATGCTGTGGGTGCATTGGGTCTCGACGTCGCGCGTTCCGCGCTTCCGCAAGTCACGGAAATTGTCTCTTGTAGGCTTCCTATCGGTAGTGTGACGTGACGCCGCACAGTCGCCCCCGGTTCGGCCCGGAGAACGATCTTCACGCTCGTAAAGCCGGGCAAGTCGGTCACCAGTTCGTAGTCACCCCCCGCCAGGCCTTTGAAGGCGAACGAGCCACCGCGATCAGTGAGCGTGTTTTGGGAGCTGCCGTTCCCGACCCCCGTCAGCCTGACCGATGCGCCCGGCAAGAGCCCGCCGAACTGGTCATAGAGCACACCTTCAATCGTTCCCCCCGTCGTCTGGGACTGGGCCGCCGTCGTTGCAGCTCGTTGTTCGCGCGTTTCCACCGGTCGGCGTGCAGATTCGTCGGAAAGGATGGGTAGCGTGCCTGACTCCACGAGACGGACGTCAGGCGCCGTGGACGTCGAAACCTCTGTGTCGCCCAATAGGCTCACGACTCCCATCGACACGGTGACAGCGGCGAGCACAGCGACTGTGGTCGCTCGGCCCAGCATGGTCAGTGGTTCCCGATTGACGCGCGCGTTGAGCATGGCACGGACCCTCCCTTCGAGCATGGAGCGATGAGCGATGGCGATTGCCGGTGACCACGGGTGGCGATACTGCGCGGACTCGCGCGCCACGTCGAGCAGATGGGTCGCATACTCCGAGCCGCTGATACCGGAGGTGAGCACGAGATCGTCGCATGCCCGTTCACTCTCGTGTCGCAGCCGGCGGTACGCGATCCAGAGCAGAGGGTTGAACCAGTAGACCGCTCGCAAGATGTTGGCGGTCAACGCGACGACCCAGTCACCGCGCACGACGTGAGCGAATTCGTGATGCAGCACGGCATGGACACGATCGTCAGCCCAGGTCTCTGCACCTTCGGGCAGAAGGATCGTGGGTTTCACCATTCCCCACGTGGCGAGCATCGTCGGATGATGGCAACGGAGAAGGCGAACGGGTCGGTGTACTCGGTATCGTCGAGACACCACTTCAGCGGCGTCATGCCAGGAGCCTCCAGACACTGGCTGAGAGTTGGCGGCGAGTGTCCGCAGTCGCCACAACCCGGCGATGAGAATGGCGATCCCAATAGTCGCGCCGCCAGCCCAGAGTGATGCGATCACCGTGACGAGGTCTGGTACACGGTTGACGAGAGCGCTGCCGGCCGAGACAGCGGACACGTTAGGGCCAGCTCCGGACGAGGCGGACGGTTCGCTGACGAATCGGAGAGATGAACTGGTCGACGAGGTGGCCCAGGAATACGGAAGGGAAATGGACCAGGCCGGCATCAACAGCTCCAGTGCCGGGATGCTCACACAGCCGACGAGCGCGGTCGTCAGGACCCAATGGCGCACGGCGGCCGATCGTCGATGCAGCAGGGCAGTGGCCGCGAGCGCCCCAAGCATGAGGACGGCGATTTTGATCGTGACGCTGAGCAGCAGAGTCATCGCGACCCGTCCTTTCTCGCCTTCTGCGCGAACTCGGCGATCCTGGCTTTGGCGATCAGCTCGGAGATGCGATCGAGTTCCTCCCCGGACACACGCGCCGCTTCACCGCCAAGCAATGCGGCCACCGCTTTTTCCGCCGAGCCATCAAAGAAGGTGTCGACGAGATGCTTGAGCGCCGACTTGCGTGCGGCGTGGCGGCGCACGGCCGGCATGTAGACGTAGCGCACTCCTTCTTCTTCGTGTCGCACGTGCCCCTTCTCCTCGAGCACGCGCAGCTGGGTGCGGACGGTTGAGTAGCTGGGTGAGCCGGGGAGGTCGTCCATGACTTCGGCGGCCGTCGCCCGGCCACGCCGAAAGAGGACGTCCATGATTTGTCGCTCGCGCCTGGTGAGCACCGTATGGAGGCCGTCGGACATGTTATGTACCTCGCACTAGTGCGATAAAAATAACACTAGGGAGACGGGGGCTGTCAAGGCCCATGTCCGAATCGGGTATCCTGTCCTCGTGCAGCTGGGGCTCCCGTTTGCGGGCGGCATCGACACCGCGATCGCACCGACACCCGCCGAGCCCATGGCCCCCATCTATTTCGTGCGCCATCGTCGGGCGAGAAGATATCTGCTCCGAGTCGAATTCGATGGTCGCGTTCGGGTGACCATTCCGCGCGGGGGCTCGCGGCGAGAAGCCGATGCTTTCGCACGGCGCCACCTTGAATGGGTTGAGCGTCAACGCGCGATGTTGTCGCGCGATCGCTTTTCCGTCGACGATCGTCAGCGACTGCGCGCCCTGGCAAAAGCGGAGCTACCGGCACGGTTGCACGAGCTCGCCGACGAACACGGTCTGCGCATCGCGCGGGTCAGCATTCGAAATCAGCGCACACGATGGGGATCCTGCGGGCGGGACGGTCACATCTGTCTCAATTGGCGATTGGTCGCAATGCCCGACTGGGTGAGGGACTACGTGATGATTCATGAGCTGATGCACCTCAAGCGGCTCGATCACTCGCGCGCATATTGGCGTCTGGTGGCGGCGGCGTGTCCGCGGTATCGCGAAGCACGTCAATGGCTTCGCGCTCATGGACCGGAGTTGCGTTAACCTGTGCATGGAACCGTATCTCTTCGCCCGGGGTCCAAGACATCGGGGGCCCATTCATGAGCGTCTCGAGACGGCAGGCGGTGGCGGTCTTAGCGGCAGCGGGAGTACTGGGGCCGCTATCACTGTGGCTGACGAGCAGAGAAGCGGACCGTTCAGCACATGAGGCGATGTTTCCTTTACAGAGAAGCGACGCCGAGTGGCGAGCCGCGTTGACGTCAGAACGCTATAGGATTCTGCGCGGTCATAAAACTGAGCGAGCGTTCTCGAGTCCGCTGAACGCAGAGAAACGGACCGGCGTGTTTGCGTGTGCTGCCTGCGGCCAGAAGTTGTTTTCGTCGGAGACGAAGTTCGAGAGTGGCACCGGGTGGCCGAGCTTCTGGCGCCCGCTCGACGGTGCTGTGGGCACCGAGATAGATACGAGCTGGTTGATGGTACGGACCGAAGTGCACTGCGCCAACTGCGGTAGTCATCTTGGACATGTGTTTACGGACGGACCGGAGCCAACCGGCCTTCGCTACTGCATCAACGGATTGGCGCTCAGTTTTGTAACGTAAGGAGTTTCCCATGCGCGCGCAGCGTCTCATCCTGATCGCGGCCGTCGTGCTCGGCGTTGGCTATGGGTGGCTTCGCGGCGGATTCGTCGGGCTGTACGCCGACGCTCAAGTATCGGCCCCCGCACCGCAGGCTGGGCTACAGAAGGCAACCTTCGCGGGTGGGTGTTTCTGGTGTGTCGAGGCCGACTTCGACAAGCTGCCTGGAGTGATCTCCACGACCTCCGGGTACACCGGCGGTCGAGGGAGTAACCCCACCTACGAGCAGGTCTCGCGTGGCGGGACCGGGCATGTCGAGGCAGTCGAGATCGTCTTCGACCCGGCCGTCGTGACCTACGATAAACTCCTCGATCACTTCTGGCACAACGTCGATCCGTTTGTCGCCAATCGACAGTTCTGCGACGTGGGCGATCAGTACCGGCCCGAGATCTTCGTGCACTCCGACGCGCAACGCGCGGCGGCCGAGGCCTCCCGGCAACGCGTGCAGAGTCGATTCAAGCAACCGGTTGTGGTGAAGGTGACGGGCGCGCCGGCGTTCTACCCGGCCGAGGCGTATCACCAGGACTATCACAACACTCACGCCGTGCAGTACCGCTTCTACCGCTGGACGTGCGGGCGCGACGCCCGCCTTCGCCAGATTTGGGGCGACAGTTAAGACATCCAACTCCCAACACCCAGCCTCCAACTCCCGGAGTTGGAAATTGGGAGTTGGGACTTGACCGGCTACAATTGCAGGATGCCTTACCCAGAACCCTTTATCGCTCCAATGCGGGCGGAGTTGACCGATGCTGGTGTTCGAGAGCTGCGGTCACCGTCCGATGTCGACCAAGCTCTGGCCTCACCGGGAACCGTGATGATCGTCGTGAATTCTGTCTGCGGGTGCGCAGCAGGGAAGGCAAGGCCGGGTATTGTGATGGCGCTCGAACACGAGCGACGGCCTGACGTAGTGGCGACCGTATTCGCCGGTGCCGACATCGAAGCCACCGAACGCGCACGTGCGGCGTTCCTGCCCTATCCGCCTTCGTCGCCCTCAGTCGCGCTGTTGCGCGACGGCAAGCTCGTTTACATGCTCGAGCGGCGGCAGATCGAAACGCGAGACGCTCGTTCAATCGCCGACATGCTCAGACAGGCGTTTGACGAGCACTGCCCATAGGGAAAGTTGGAAGTTCAAAGGTCAAAGTCACCTTTGAACTTTCAAGTTATCCCCCCCGCGTGTGCATCTCTAGATGGGGATCGCGTCGCAACCGATCGACTGGAATGAGTGGAGACCGATCGCGCGCGGCCAGGCGCTCTTCCGCACCGCGGTCGCTCCGTACTTCCCACGTCGCCCGAATCAATTGAGCAAGGTGTTCGGCGCTGGCACCGGCCCGCAACGGGCGACGCAAGTCCGTACCGTGCGCGGCATACAGGCACAGGTACCAGAGTCCGTCAGCGGTCAAACGGCTGCGGTCACAGCTCTCGCAGAACGGCTCCGTCGTCGATGAAATGATTCCGAAGGTCGTCCCATCCGGTAGCGTGTAGCGATCAGCGGGTGCAGATGACTCTTCCACCACAGGTGTGATCGGACCGTATTGGGCCGCCAACGTGTCGAGGATCTCGCGCCGAGAGACGACTCGTGGCATTGACCAATGGGTCGCACCGCCTACGTCCATGTATTCGATGAAACGGACCTCGGCTCCGTGGCGGCGACCGAACTCCAGTAGATCCACCAATTCATCTTCGTTGACGCCGCGAATGACGACGGTGTCGA
>Ga0075428_100005396_pt1 | contig 14212 bp, 10 predicted proteins | sample RhiMetdeltSRZDD2_FD_75291 | JGI IMG/M metagenome (GOLD analysis project Ga0075428, IMG submission 75291) | Populus rhizosphere microbial communities from Tennessee, USA - Rhizosphere MetaG P. deltoides SRZDD2 | ecosystem: Host-associated > Plants > Roots > Rhizosphere > Soil | place: USA...
GGGGGGTGTCCAGGATGTCCAGGACGGCGTCGGGGAGCCGGTGGTTGGCCATCTCGGTCGCCTGGCGGGTCAACGCCCGCAACGGCCGCGTGATCGACCGCGACACCAACCACGTCGCCAGGGCCGCGACCAGCACCGCAAGGCAGGCGAGGATGCCGTAGAGGTACATCCGGCGGTCCGCGGCGTCGGAGAGGCGGTTGGCGTCGTGGCGCAGCTGGTCCTCGACCCCGGCCCGGAAGATGCTGTAGCCGTGGCCGCCCGGGTTCCCGCTGCCGTCGGCGGCGTCCAGCAGCTCCTGGATGTCGGACACCCGGCCGGTGGTGAGCGCTTCGCCGACCAGCTCGTCGAACCGCTGGATGTGCGGGGTCGCCACCAGGGTCTCGACCAGGGCCTGGTAGGGACCGGCCGCCTTGGTCTCGATGGCCGACTGGTTCTCCTGCATCTCGGCCTGCATCCCCGAGACGGCGGAGATCTCCTCGGGGGTGTCGACGCCGCTGGGGTCCGGTAGCTGCGCCGCGAGCACGTTGATGGTCAGCTTGGCGAAGAGGTCGGTCTGGTGGGCGGCCAGGTCGATCAGCTCGGCGCCTCGGCGGAGGTCCGGGTTGTCGATGTCCAGCGAGACGTCGCGGCTGGCGTCGAACAGCGGCGTCATCAGCTCGGAGTAGCGGTCGAAGATCTCCTTGGCGTACCCGATGTTGCCCACCGACCGGTCGCCGTCGAAGCCCTCGATCTCGGTGCGGATGGCCTGGAGCTGGTCCAGGTTGCCGAGGGCGGGTCCGAAGGACTCGGCCACTGCGCCACCCAGGCCGTCGACCTGGTCCGTGAAGGCGGTGCGGGCGTCGTCGGTGGCCGCGAAGCCCTGCTGGAGGTCGGTGACCGCGATGTCCAGGTTGGCCTCCAGGCCCACCAGGTACGTCGCGGCGGCGTTGCGCTCGTCCTCGATGCGGCTGAGCAGGCTGCCGTTGCCCGAGGACGACGCGGCCAGGTCGTCCTCCTGGTTGATCTCGGTCCGCTTGGCCGTCGTCTGGACGACCTCGAACAGCGCCACCACCAGCAACGCGAACAACGGCACCGCGAGGGCGATGAAGAGCTTCACTCGGATGGGGAACCGTTGGAGCACGGATCTTCCTTTGGCAAGCGTCGCGGTGGTCAGGGACTCAGGTGCTGGAGGTACTCGGGGCTACGGCGTCAGTGGTGTCGGCGAGGGGGACGGAGCTGGGGAGGGGCAGCGGTTCGGGCTCGAGCGGCTCGGCGGGCAGCCCGGTGACCATGCCGACGTCGTCGGGCAGGTTGATGGCCCAGCTCAGGGTGTCGAGGTGGTCGGTCAGCAGGACGACGGGCCGGTAGGCGCTCGCGTCGGCCAGCGCTTCGAGCAGCTCCATGCGCTGGCCGTCGTCGCCGAGCGAGCCGAACGGATCGTCGAGGACCGCGATGCGTTCGGGGTCGGTGCCGACCAGCCCGCCCACGGCCGCGTGGACGTCGTCGGGCTCGACGTCCTGGTTCGGGGTGAGGGTCAGGTGGGCGTCCAGGTCGGCCTGGGTGTGGTCGATGTCGGCCCGGGCCTGCTCCAGGTCCCGGGTGGCGTTCGCCAGCGCCACCTCGGCCCGTTCGACCTCGCTGGACAGGGCCTCGCGCAGCCGCGGCAGGTCGGCCAGGGGATCGCCGGACGACTTGGGCCGCAGCGCGGGTGGCAGCGCCTCGGCGATGCGCCGGAGCTTGCGGACGGCGTCGCTGACCGCGGCGGTGGCCCGCTCGAGGTTGGCCTCAGCGCCGGTGACTGCGGCCTCGGCGTCGCCCACGCCGTCGTGGTACTCCTCCACGGACCGCTCCAACGCCTCGGTCACGGCAGCGATCTGGGCCCGGAGCTGCTCCGCGGCCGCCACCCGCTGGAGGCGCCGCTCGTCCTGCGACGTGCGGTCGATCAGCTCGCGCTCGAGGGTCTGCACCCGCTCGGTCGCGGCCTCCACGCCGTCGGCGGTGATGTGGACCATGTCGTAGAGGCGATGGGCTTCCTCGTCGTCCCGGCGCTCCTCCTCGTCCAGGGCGACGGTGTCCTCGTCGAGCCGCTGGATGTCGGCGTAGTACTGGTCGCGCACCTCGCCCTCCTCCTCCAGGTCCATGAGGAACTGGAGGGCGGCGTCGCGCACGCTGACCCCGACGGGGTAGACCCCGTAGCTGGCCAGGGCGTTGGCGAGGTCGCGGATCCGGTTCGGCGGGACCACGGGATGCGCGTAGAGCAGCTCGACGATGTTCTCGCCTGGATCGACGCCGAGCAGCTCGGCCGACTCGCGGAAGATCCGCTCCCGGCGGGCCCGCAGCGTGAGGACGATCTGCGGCGGCTCGGTCGCCGCCCACAGCGAGGCGAGGTTGTCCTCGGCCTGGCGTCGGGCCCGCATGACGTCCAGCAGCTCGGACTGGGCCTCGTTCGGCTCGGGCTCGGCCATGACCAGGTCCAGGTAGGTCTCGTAGCCGTAGCTGGCGAGGATCTGCTGCTCGGCGACCCGGGCTGCTTCGAGCTGGGCGTCGGCTCGGGGATGGCCGCCCGACTGGTCGAGGTACTCCTCGGCGGCCAGGACGGCCTCGTGGGCCTGGTCGATCTGGTCCCGGATGGCCGGGTGCAGGCGCGCGTGGCGGTTGGTGGCCTCCAGGTCGGAGATCATCCCGTCGAGCTCGTTGAGGTTGTGCTCGGCGGTCGTCAGCTCGTCCTCGGACGGGGGGATCGGGAGGGCGGCCTCGATGCGGGCCAGCTCGTCGTCGACCTCGGCCCACTCGCGGGCCAGGTCGTGGGCCACCAGGTCGTGCTCGGGGGTCGTCTCGGCGTCGAGCGCCGCCACGGCAGCCCGCATGGGCTGCGGGTCGTACAGGGGGGCTTCGACCCGGGCCACCAGCTCGTTCCGCTCCCGGGCGAGCTGCTCGCGCTGCGCTGCCCGCTCGCCCGCCCGGCCCTGGAGGGCGTCCACGGCGGCGGTGGCGCTGGCGTAGGCGGTCTCGGCGTCGTGGAGCTCGCGGCCTGCCCGCTCGAGCTCGCGGCGCAGGGTGGCCTCGTCGAGCTCGGCCGACTCCAGCTCGTGGAGCTGGGACTGGGCATCCTCGATGGCCGACGCGGCCGCCACGCGCTGGTCCTCGACCAACGCCAGCCGGTCGCGGGCCGCCTCGAAGTCGCGCCGCCGCTCGTCGAGGGTCCGCTGTGCGGCCTCGGCGGTGGTGGTCATCTCGTTGGACTGCTCGGTGAGCCCGTCGCACTCGGCCAGGTGGGCGGCGAGGCGCCGGGCGCGGGCCGCGGCCTCGTCGCGGCGGCTGGAGATCACCGCCTGCTGCTCGCGGATGTCGCGCAGGTGCGAGGTCAGCTCGGCGCGGGTGCGCTGGTGCTGCTCGACCCGCTCGGCGGCCGCCTCCCGGGCCGCGGCCCGGAGGTCCTCGGCCCCGAGCGGCTCGACGGTCTCGGCGCTGCTGTCGCCGGGCGCGCCGCTCAGCAGCCGAGCCAGGTGCTCGGTCAGCGACGACCGCTCACGGGGACCCGCAGGCAGCACCGTCAGTCTCGGGTGCAGCCCTGCTAGCCCCATGGCGATGTGGCGACGATCAGGCGCGTTCACAATGGCGGCGGCAGGCAGCGACCGTTCAGGATCCCTCCCCCAATCGGTGACCGCCCTCCTTACGACAATCGCGTTACGAAGCCGATTCTCGCGCACCCACACCAGCGGATGCTCGCAATGCGAGTCCGAGGATGGTAACTGGTTCGTCCTGGTCACCCACAGTCTCCGGGCGGTCTCCGGGTGAAGTCGCGGGAAGGATGTCGGGCTGAAACCACCCGTTCACACCGGCCGCGTAGCTTTCGGGGCCGTGGAGACCTTCGTCGTTCGGCTGTGGCTTCCCGACCGTCCCGGCGCCCTCGGCCAGGTCGCCAGCCGCATCGGCGCGGTGCGCGGCGACGTCGTCGGCATCGAGATCCTGGAGCGCGGCGGAGGCCAGGCCGTCGACGAGCTGGTGGTCGAGCTGCCGGATGCCGACCTGGTCGACATGCTGGTCCGCGAGATCCGCCAGGTCGACGGGGTGGGTGTGGAGGAGGTCCGCCGGCTCACCACCGGGAGGCAGCACGATCCCCGGCTGGACGCGGTCGAGGCCGTGGCCCAGTTGGTGGGGGCGTCCGACGAGGTCGACCTGCTGGACGCTCTGGTGGCCCACTCCCGGCGCGTCATCGGGGCCCAGTGGGTGGCGGTGGTCGCCATCGAGCCCGGCGGCCAGGAGGTCGTGGCCCGCAGCGGCGATGCGCCATCGGGCGCCTGGCTGCGGGCCTTCGTCAGCGGGACGGCCAAGGCCGACGCCGCCGAGCCGAGCGACACAGCGTGGGCGCCGCTGCCGGCCGCCGGGATGGCGTTGGTGCTCGGGCGGGACAACCTCGCCTTCCGGGCCCGGGAGCGCCGGGAGGTCGCCGCCTTCGCCCGGGTCGCCGACACCCGGCGGCGCGAGCTGATCCGCACCGCCAGCCGGGCCCGCCACCCCTCGGTGCCCAGCTGACCCGCGGTCAGGGTGCGGCGTCGGGCTCCGCCCAGCCGCGGGAGCGCTCCACGGCGCGGTGCCACTGGGCGTGGCGACGGTCGGCGTCGCTCCGGTCGGCGGCGGGCTCGAAGCGGCGGTCGAGCTGCCAGACCGTGGCCAGCTCGTCGGCGCTGGCCCATACTCCCTCGGCCAGCCCGGCCAGGTAGCCGGCGCCGGCGACGGTGGTCTCCTGGACCACGGGCCGGGCGACGGAGACCCCCAGCTGGTCGGCCTGGATCTGCAGGAGCACGTCCATCGCCGAGGCCCCGCCGTCGACCCGCAGCTCGGCCAGCGGTTGGCCCGACGCCGTCGTCATGGCCTCGATGACGTCGCGGGTCTGGTAGGCCATGGCCTCCACCACCGCCCGGGCCAGCTGGGCCCGCCCGGTGCCCCGGGTGATGCCGACGATCGTGCCCCGCGCGTACGGGTCCCACCAGGGGCTGCCGAGGCCGGTGAAGGCCGGGACGACGTAGACGCCGTCGGTGTCCGGGCACGACTCGGCCAGCGGTCCGGTCTCCGCGGCGTCGGCGATGATCCCGAGCCCGTCACGCAACCACTGGATCGCGGCGCCGGTCACGAAGATCGCGCCCTCCAGGGCGTAGGTGGCACCGGACTCGCCGGCCGTGCTCCACGCCACGGTGGTCAGCAGCCCGTCCACCGGCTCCGGGACCGTCGCGCCGACGTTCATCAGCACGAAGCTCCCGGTCCCGTAGGTGTTCTTGGACATGCCCGGGGCCAGGCAGGCCTGGCCGAACAGCGCCGCCTGCTGGTCGCCCGCGATCCCCGACACCGGGATCCCGGCCGGGAGCGGCAGTCCCGGCGCGGTGACGCCGAACCGGCCCTGGGTCGGGAGAACGTCCGGGAGGGCCGAGCGGGGGACACCGAACAGCGCGGTGAGCTCGTCCGACCACCCGAGCTCGGTGATGTCGAACAGCAGGGTCCGGCTCGCGTTCGACGGCTCGGTGGCGTGGGCCCCACCGGACGGGCCGCCGGTCAGGTTCCAGAGCACCCAGGTGTCGACGGTGCCGACGGCCAGGTCGGCGGTGGCCTCCACCCCGCCCGGGCCGAGCAGCCACTCCAGCTTGGTGGCGGTGAAGTAGGGATCGAGCACCAGGCCGGTGGTCCGCCGGACGAGGTCCAGGTACCCGTCGGCCTGCAGCTGAGCGCAGCGGTCGGCGGTGCGGCGGTCCTGCCAGACGATCGCCCGGTGCAGAGGCTGGCCGGTGCGCCGGTCCCAGACCACGGCCGTCTCGCGCTGGTTGGTGATGCCGACCGCGGCGACCGCCGGCTGCCCGAGGCGGTCGAGCAGGTCGGCGAGCGTGGTGGTGACCGCTTCCCAGATGTCGATGGGGTCGTGCTCCACCCACCCCGGCCGGGGGAAGTGCTGGGGGAACTCCCGGTAGGCGAACCCGGCCGGCCGGCCGTCCTCGTGCAGGGCGAAGCTGCGGACGCCGGTCGTCCCGGCGTCGATCGCGATGACCACGGCCATGGCCCGAGGACCCTAGTGGGGTGTCTCGCAACGCAGCGCCGGTAATCGCCGGCCAGATTCGCCGCTGGCTGGGCGAGCGTTACGAGACACCCCACTCGAGGGTGTCGGTATCGTTCGCGTCCATGCGCATCGCGATGCTCACCGGTGGCGGTGACTGCCCCGGGCTCAACGCAGTCATGCGGGCCGTGGTCCGCAGGGGTGAGCGGACCTACGGCGACGAGCTGATCGGGTTCCGCGATGGTTGGCGCGGCGTGATCGACGACGACGTCATGGAGCTGTCGGTCGAGGCCTTCCGGGGCACCCTGCCCCGGGGCGGCACGATCCTGGGGTCGTCGCGCACCAACCCCTACAAGGTCGACCAGGGGACCGAGCAGGTCAAGCAGACCCTCGCCGCCCGCCAGGTGGACGCGCTGGTGGCCATCGGCGGCGAGGACACCCTCGGTGTCGCCGGCCGCCTGGCCGCCGAGGGCCTCCCCGTGGTGGGGGTGCCCAAGACCATCGACAACGACCTCTCCGCCACCGAGCTGACCTTCGGCTTCGATACGGCGGTGCAGATCTGCGTGGACGCCATCGACCGCCTCCACACCACTGCCGAGTCGCACGACCGGGTGATGGTCCTCGAGGTCATGGGCCGGCACGCCGGGCACATCGCCACCTGGGCCGCGATCGCGGGTGGAGCGACGCTGGTCCTCATCCCCGAGGAGCCCTTCGACATCGACGAGGTGTGCGCGGTGATCCGCCGCCGGCACGAGCGGGGCCGGTTCGCGTCGATCGTCGTCGTCGCCGAGGGCGCGACGCCGCGGGACGGGACGATGGCCCTGGTCTCCGGCGAGATCGACGCCTTCGGCCACGTCCGCCTGGGCGGCATCGGCGAGCAGCTGGCCAAGGCCATCGAGGAGCGCACGGGCTACGAGACCCGGGCCATCGTGCTCGGCCACGTGCAGCGGGGTGGGACGCCGACCGCCTTCGACCGGGTCCTGGCCACCCGCTTCGGCATCGCCGCTGCCGACGCCGTCCACGACGGGGCCTTCGGCACGATGGTGGCGTTGCGGGCCGGCGAGATCGTGCGCGTGCCGCTGGCCGAGGCGACGTCCGAGCTCAAGCTGGTGTCGGACGACATCTACGACGTCGCCAAGACCTTCTTCGGCAGCTAAGTGTTCCCGCTGCTCTAGGGCGCCGCGGGAACGGTGGTCGTGGCGGCCGCGCCCAGGCCCTCGACGGATCCCGTGATGGTCCGGCTGGGGTCGCTGGCCCCGACGTAGCAGAAGGTGTCCGTGATGTCGTCGTTCCACTGGGACTCGCTGGGAACGACGGGATAGATCTGCACCCCGCGCTGCTGGAGGATGTCCCGCGTGCCGCCGAAGAACTGCTCGACCTGGACGGCGCAGGGCTCGTTCTGCTGGGTGTGCAGCGCTTCCTCCCCGGGGTAGGCCGCGTTGGCGTCGGTGGGCGGCAGGACCGCGACGAGCTCGCCGTGGTGGGCCTGGTCGCAGTCGACGGCCTCCACGTCGTTGAGGTCGGCGCCCAGGAAGCACTGGCCCACCTCGATGTCGGCGAGGGTCTGCGGGGCGTTGTTCTCGGCCGTGAGGGCCAGGGTCACGACCACGCACACCACCAGGATCAGCGCCCCGACCACGATCCCGATGCGGCTCTTGGTGCGTTGCCGGCGCCGCTGGCGACTGCGCTGCTCCTGGTCGGCGTAGCCGGGAGGCAGGTCGGTGGAGGTGCCCGGAGGCGGTGGCAACCCCGCCGACCGGTAGCCCAGCGACGGGCCGGGGGTCTCGTTCGGGGCGGCGTCGAAGGTGGGGTCCCAGCCCCGTCCCCCGGCCGGGGGCCCGGTCGGTGGCGCGGGGCGGTAGGCCGAGGAGCCCGGCGGTGACGCGGCCGGGGTCGTAGGTGGGGAGGGTGCAGCAGCCACCGGCGGTGGCGGTGCCTGCAGAGGCGGCCCGGGCGGGGCCGGCCTGGGTGGCCCGACTGGGGGCTGCGGCGTGGAGTAGGCCCCGCCGGGCGCCGGAGGCCGGGCGGCGGCCGCAGCGGGCGGCGGCGCGGCGCCCGGCGGCGCGGGCACCACGACGTGTTGCGGCGAGGGGGTCGGCGGCGGTGGGGCCGCCGACCTCGGAACAGCTGGAGCGGCCGCGGCCGCACCGAGGCCACTGCCGACACCCGCGCCGGCAGTCCCGGCGGTCCCGGCGGTCCCGGCGGTCGCCGCCCCGGCGGTCCCGGGCACCGCGGTCGCGAGGGCGGCACTGTTCACGGCGACGCCGCCCACCCGTGCGGCCACGATCGCGGCGCCGAGCGCGATCGCGTGCTTGGGATGCGCGTCCACGGCGACGGGACGGCCGATCTCGGCCGAGACCAGGCCGGCCACCATCGGGATGCGGGACGACCCACCGACCAGCAGCACGTGGCTCACGTCGGACGGCTCGAGGCCGGTCGACCGGAGCGCCCGCTGCAGCGCGGTCACCGTCTCGCTCAACGGCGGCCGGATCATGGTCTCCAGCTCGCTGCGGGTGGCTCGCACCTCGGTCTGCGTCGTGGGGAGCAGCACCGGGATGGTCGCCTCGGTGTCGACCGACAGGGCCTCCTTGGCCTGGGTGCACTCCTGGCGGAGGCGTGCGACGGCGGCCACCGTCGCCTCGTCGTCGGGGTCGAGGTCGTCGAAGACGCCCTCCAACGACTGGGTGACGTGGTTGAAGATCGCGGCGTCGAAGTCGATGCCGCCGAGGCGCTCGATGCCCTCGGGGGTACCGAGGACGCTGAAGCTCTCGTCGGGCTCCTTGCGGAGGACCGCCGCGTCGAAGGTCCCACCGCCGAGGTCGTAGACCGCGACCACCGCGCCGGGCTCGACCCGGGCCTGGCTGGCGTAGGAGATGGCGGCGGCCTGGGGCTCGGTGATCAGCGTGACCTTGGCCAGGCCGACGCTCTCGGCCGCCCGGACCAGCAGGTCGCGCTTGTAGGGGCCCCAGTTGGCCGGGTGGGTGAGGACGACCGTGGCCGGCGCGGCGCCCTTGGCGCGGACGACCGCGTCGTAGACCCAGCGCACGAGGTGGCCGGTGAGCAGCTCGGGCGGGGTCGGAACCCCACCCAGCTGGACGGGCGTCGGGTCGCCGAGGCGCCGCTTGAACTCCCGGGCGATGCGCTCGGGCTCGGTGATGGCGTGGCGGTTGGCCGCGTCGCCTGCGACGACGGTGCCGTCGGCCTTGAGGTAGAGGACGGAGGGGATCGACGGTCCGCGATCGCCGAGGGGCACCACCTCGACCCGCCCGTTCTCGTACGTCGCCGCCGCCGTGTACGTGGTCCCCAGGTCGATGCCGAGGTGATAGGTCATGAACCGTCCCGCTCCGATGGATGTCTTGCGGACAAGTCACGTCGACTTGGCCCTCGGCGGCTCCGCCGCCGAGATATCGATCCTGCTTCCCGCTCTTGGCGCCTTCGACGCCGGGCCGCTCGGGCCCCGGCTTCGCCTGTCGGCTCGGCCTCTGATGCCCGGTCAGATCCTGCCCGTTGTGCCCGAGCGATCGTAGTCAGGCCCGTGGGATCGACGTGGATCGGCAGGCCGGGCCGTGGGTCACTCGTCGGGCTGCGACGGGGGGTCGGTCGTCGTGGTGCCCGAGAGCTCCGGTGGAGCGAGGTTCGCGTAGTCGTCGCGGCCGACCGGCTCGTCGTGGGACTCGCCGGCGCTGTCCTGGACCTCGATGCGATCGCCGTCCTCGTCCATGAACCGCACCGCTTCGACGCCGTTGGTCCCCGTCGCCGTGTAGACGAGCTGCGCGACGGCATAGATGAAGGTGTTGCCGCCCTGGGCGTAGAAGTCGTCGGACAGGCTGACCTCCAGCACCGACCCGTCCTGGATCGGGACGGCGGTCAGGCGGGCGTCGGAGGGTATCGCCGTCGAGACGCCGTCCCGGCGCTCCGCCTCGGTGGGGCCGCGCGCCGGGTCGAGCAGGGCGTCGATGCGGCGCGATGGCTCGGCCGGCGAGGCGATCCCGCGGTCGAGGGCGTGGAGCTGGATGCTCCCGCTGTCCTCCTTGAGGTACCAGAGCGGCACGACCTCGACGTCCTGGCCGGGCGCCGTGGGATCGACGGCCGACCCGGCCTGCGAGTCGAGGAGGTCCGAGGGCATGCGGTCGCGGGCGATGGGTTGCGGCTCGTCGTTGGTGCTGACGCCGCAGGCTGCGGTGAGCACGACGACCGCCGCAGCGGCCCCCGCGCCCGCCCACCTGGTCCATGTCCCGCTCATATCCGGTCTACCTGTCCTTCCGCCCCCCAGCTGTCCTCCGGCCCGGGCTCGGGTAGCGACACCACGAAGCGGGCCCCTTGCTTGTCGTCCGGTCGGTCCTCGACCCAGACCCGGCCGCCGTGGAGGCGGATGTGCTCGGCCACCAACGAGAGGCCCAGACCGACACCGTCGCCGGTGCTGCGCCGGTCCCCAGCCACCAGGCCCCGGGCGAACCGATCGAAGATCCGACGACGATCCTCCGGTGGAACGCCCGGTCCCTCGTCCTCCACCGCAATCTGGATGTGCCCGTCGGTGCTGCGCAGCTCGACCCGACTGGCGCCGCCAGCGTACTTCGCCGCGTTGTCCAACAGGTTCGCGATGACCCGCACCAGCCGGCGCTTGTCGGCCTGCAGCACCGTGCCGGCCAGCTCGGCGTCGATGTCCACGGGGATGTCGGCGTCGGTGGACAGGCTGACCGCCTGCATGACCAGCTCGGCGATGCGGACGTCGTCCAGGTCCAGGTGCATGACACCGGCGTCGAAGCGCGAGATCTCCAGTAGGTCCTCGATGAGCTGCCGGAACCGGTTGACGTCCGCGACCATGAGGTCCAGGGCGGCCTGGGCGCGCTTGGGCATGTCCTCGCGGTGGTTCTCCAGCACGGTGATCGACGCGGACAGGGTGGTGAGCGGCGACCGCAGCTCGTGGCTGACGTTGGACGCGAACCGGGTGTCGCGCTGGATCCGCTCCTCGAGCGTCTTGGCCATCTCGTTGAACGAGGCGGCCAGCGGCGCGAGGTCGGGGTCCTCGCTGGCCTCGACCCGGGTGTCCAGCCGCCCGTGCGCGATGGCCTGGGCCGCGCCGCCGATCCCCGCCAACGGCCGCAACACCCGGCGGGCCGCCCACCAGCCGAGGCCCGCCCCGGCCAGGGTGGTCGCCAGCGCCGCGCCGACCAGCGAGATGCCGAGGGACTCGAGGGTGCTCTCCAGCTCCTGCAGGGACACCACCTCGTAGTAGGCGCCGTCGACCGTGGACAGCGGCGTGCCCACGGCGAGCTGCATCTCGTCGCGGTAGCGGAAGCGCATGGAGGCCGGTTGCCCGTTGGCCACCAGCGCGATGAGCTGCCGCGGCAGCGCGTCCTCCCCGTACAGCGGATCGAGCGGGTACCACTGGCCGCCCAACTCGAGCACCGGGTGCGAGTCGCCCGGCGTCGGCAGGTCGGTGAGCAGGTCGCTCGGCGTCTCGAACTCGGGGTTGATGCGCTGGTTCACCTGCTCGGCGTTGCTGATCACCAGCGTGATCGCGTTGGACTCCCGCTCGTCGAGCAGGTTCTGGCGGTACAGGCCCCAGGTGCTGGCGGCCAGCAGCGCGGAGAGGATGAAGGCACCGACGGCGAAGGCGATGGTGATGCGGGCCCGGAGGCCCAGGCGGGGCAGGAAGCGGGGGCGCTTCACGCCTGGAGCTTGTAGCCCAAGCCGCGCACCGTCACCACATGGTGGGGGTTGGCCGGGTCGGCCTCGACCTTGGTGCGCAGCCGTCGGACGTGCACGTCGACCAGGCGGCCGTCACCGAAGTACCCGTAGCCCCACACCCGTTCGAGCAGCACCTCCCGCGAGAAGACCCGGCCCGGGCTGGAGGCCAGCTCGACCAGCAGCTTGAACTCCGTCTTGGTCAGGTGGATCTCCTGGCCGGCGCGGCGCACGACGCCTTCGTCGGGGATGATCTCGAGGTCGCCGAAGCGGAGGTGGGCGCTGGTCGCGTCGGTGCTGCGGGCCCGGCGGAGCAGGGCGCGGATGCGGGCCGACAGCTCCTTGGGTGCGAAGGGCTTGGTGAGGTAGTCGTCGGCGCCGGCTTCGAGCCCCGCCACCACGTCGTGGGTATCGGCACGCGCGGTGACCATGATGATCGGCACGTCGGACACCCGCCGGATCGACCGGCAGACGTCGAAGCCGTCGATGCCCGGGAGCATGATGTCGATCAGCACGACGTCGGACGGTTGCCGTTGGAACGCGTTGAGCGCCTCCTCGCCGGTCTCCGACTCCTCGACGGACCAGCCCTCGTCCTCGAGCGCCAGCTTCACGGCCGTGCGGATGCGTTCGTCGTCTTCAACCGTCAGGATGCGCGTACCCACGCCCAAGATGGTGCCTCATTTGAGCTGCCTGGGTCCGACTCACGCCGCGGGCCGTGGCCTCGGGGGCCCCGGCGGGCGGTGGTCAGTCGGCCATCTCGGCGCCGTCGAGGTCGCTGTAGGCGGCGAGGAGAGCGTCGCGTCCGGGTCCGCGCCCGGTGCGGTAGTGCAGCCCCTCGGCCAGCTTCGCGCTCAGCGCCCGGCAGCCGACCAGCGCATCGGCGCCCTCGAGGGTGAAGTTCTCGAGGGCCCGCAGGTCGATGTCGAGCCGGGTCGGGCCGGCCGCGACAGCCGCTGCGGCGGCGCTGAGCAACGCCTCACCCGTCGGCATGTCGAGGCAGTGCTCGACGGCGATCACGACGGTGGTGCCCTCCGTCGCCACCCGGATGGACGTCGGGTCCTGTTCCTCCTGGTCGCCCGGGCCCCGGTCGTCCGGGTCCCGCTCGTCGGGCACCTCAGCAGGGGAGCGCGACGAAGACGGCGGCGTGGCGGCGGCGGTCATGACCCACCAGGATGGCGACGGATCGTGACGGAGCGTGCAAAACTGCATTGCGATCGGATGACGAAGGCCGTCGGGCTGTGACTCACGACACCCGGTGTGCACGTAGCGCACCCAACCTGGCACGGAGCGCTGCCGCGATCCCCGGTGCGGCGGCGACGACCGACGGCGGGCCACTGTCCTCCGTCTGACCCTCCATGGGCATCACGACCGCGCCGGCCTCCCGCGCGATGAGGAGCCCTGCGGCCCAGTCCCACCACGACAAGCCGGCCTCGTAGTAGGCGTCGACCCGCCCGGAGGCCACGAAGCACAGGTCCACCGATGCGGCGCCCATCCGACGGATGTCCCGGATCTCCGGGATCAGGTCGACCAGCACGCGCGCCTGGGCCTGGCGGCGGGCCGGCTGGTAGCCGAAGCCCGTTGCGACCAGCGATTGGGCCAGGACGGTCTGGTCCGAGCACTGGATCGGCTCGCCGTCGCGGCGGGCGCCCTCGCCCCGGCTCGCCGTGTAGACCTCGCCGTGGACGGCGTCGACCACGACCCCGGCGACGACGTGCCGCCCGACCTCGGCGTCGGCGGCGGCGCGGGCCTCGGGATCGCCCTGGTCCTCGGGCGGCGCGACCACTTCGGCGGCGATGGAGACCGACCAGCCCGGATGGCCGTAGAGGTAGTTGGTGGTCCCGTCGAGGGGGTCGATCACCCAGCGCAGGCCGCTGGTCCCCGGGCGGGCGCTGCCCTCCTCGGCGAGGATCCCGTCCTCCGGACGGGCCGCCAGCAGCTCCGTCACGATCAGCTGCTCCGAGGCCCGGTCCATCTCGGTGACCATGTCGGTGGCCGTCGACTTGGTGCCGACGCTGGTGCGGTGGCGGTGCGACCCGTCGAGCAGCAGGTCGGCGGCGCGTCCGGCCACCTTGGTCGCCAGCTCCAGGAGCTCGCGGGGGTCCGGCAGCCGCGGTGAGGGCGAGGCCATGGCGGCCGACGGTACCGTGCCAATGGTGACTGACCAACGCACCGTGGACCTTCGCAGCGACACCGTGACCCGGCCGAACGCGGCGATGCGGCGGGCCATGGCCGAGGCCGAGGTGGGGGACGACGGCTTCGGCGACGACCCCACGGTCAACCGGCTGCAGGAGCTGTTCGCCGAACGGATGGGCCACGAGGCTGCGTTGTACGTGCCCTCCGGCACCATGGCCAACCAGGTGGCGTTGCGGGTCCTGGCCACACCCGGCTCGCTGGTGGTGGCGGGCCGGCGCCAGCACGTCGTCACCCACGAGGGTGGCGCCTTCGGCCTCCGCCCAGACGCTCTCCGTCACCGGCCGCGTCGCCGACCCGCAGGGGGCCGCC
>Ga0075428_100005397_pt1 | contig 14212 bp, 12 predicted proteins | sample RhiMetdeltSRZDD2_FD_75291 | JGI IMG/M metagenome (GOLD analysis project Ga0075428, IMG submission 75291) | Populus rhizosphere microbial communities from Tennessee, USA - Rhizosphere MetaG P. deltoides SRZDD2 | ecosystem: Host-associated > Plants > Roots > Rhizosphere > Soil | place: USA...
TCCCGCGCCAGCAGCAGCCGGCGCCGCCGCGCGTCCCACAGGGCGAAGGCGAACATGCCGTCCACCTCGTCCACGAGGTCGCACCCTCTCTCCTCGTACAGGTGGACGAGGACCTCGGTGTCGGTTCGGGAGCGGAAGACGTGGCCCTTTGCCTCGAGCCGGTCGCGGACCGGAGCGAAGTCGAAGAGCTGGCCGTTGTAGACCACCCACACGGAGCCGTCCTCGTTGCACATCGGCTGGTGGCCCGCGGCCGTGAGGTCGAGGATAGATAGGCGCCGGTGGGCCAGGCCGAGGTTGCCGTCCGTGTGGAAGCCCTCGTCGTCGGGGCCGCGATGGGCCAGGGCCCCCGCCAGCGCGCGCAGGTCCGCAGGGTCCACGGGCTGCCCGGGCTCCCTGAGGATCCCGGCGATGCCGCACACGGGGAGATTGTATCCGGAGGCCCCAGCCGGTCTGGACTTCGCGGGACGGGCGCCGTACACTGGCTGGGTGACGGTGAGACCGCTGCTGGCCCTTATCGCGCTGCTCGTCGCCGCCCCGGACCTCCGGGCGGCGGTGGAGGTCCGGGTCTCGCCCGACAACCTCGTGGACGTACGGGCCACGAACGCTCCGCTCTCGGAGATCCTGGACGGTATGGCCCGCCAGCTGAAGATCAAGATCGTCTACGAAGGCCCGCCGCCCCGCCAGCTCCTCACCGTGGACCTCAAGGGCCGCACGCCCGCCGAGGCGTTCCTGGCGATCGTGGAGGGCCAGGGGCTGGCCTACGCCGTCGCCATGGACAAGTCGGGCACCAAGGTGGAGACCCTGCTGATGGCCGGAGGCAACAACGCCCCGACCGCCAACGCCGGCCCGCCGCGCTCCCCGGGTCGTCCCGAGCGTCCGATCCGGGAGTCCGTGGTCGCCGAGGAGCCGCAGGAGGAGTCCACCGCCGAGGCCGAGGAAGACGAGGTCCCGGCGGACACCGCCGGGCGGCCTGTCGTCCCGCACGGCAGGCCCGCCGAAGCACAGCCGCCGACCCAGGGGGTCTACATTCCCGCCCCGGGCGCCGACTTTCCCAGCTCCACGTTCGCGCCCCGTCCTCCCGCGCCCGAGCCGGACAAGCCGGCGCCGAAGGCGGAGGCGACGCCGCCCCCCTTCAACCCGTAACGGGTCGGGCCGCGCCAGCGCGCCCGCGTCCGCATCCCGCCGCGAAGTTTTACGCAACCTTGGCGCGGCCCCATGCGTCGTAATCCGAAATCAATGGGCCGCGGCCTGCACAGGACCTTGAACGCGCTGGCCTTCACCTGGGCCTGCGGCGCCGCGGCCGCCGCGCAGGACGCGCCGCCCACCCTCACCATCCAGCGCGCGGCCGGCCCGATCGCGGTGGACGGCGAGCTCTCCGACGCGGGCTGGCAGGGAGTGCCGCCCGTCGAGAAGTGGTACGAGACGAACCCCGGCGACAACGTGGAGCCGGCGGTCCGGAACACCGGCTACCTGGCGTACGACGACGCGTTCTTCTACGCGGGCTTCCGCTTCCAGGACCCGAGCCCGAAGCGGATCCGCTCGCCGCTGGGCGACCGCGACAACGTGCCGAGCTACACGGACTACGGCGGCGTCATCCTCGACACGCGCAACACGGGCAAGACGGCGATCCTCTTCCTGGCCAACGCCCACGGCATCCAATACGACGCGGTCACCGACGACGCCACCGGCGAGGATTCCTCGCCCGACTTCTACTGGGACGCGGCCGGCCGCGTCACTCCCGGAGGGTGGACGCTGGAGATCCGCATCCCGTTCTCGTCCCTGCGCTACTCGAAACAGGACCCGCAGACCTGGCGCATCATGCTCTATCGCAACTACCCGCGCGACTTCCGCACGCAGATCTTCAGCACCACGCTGCCCCGCGGGAACAACTGCTTCATCTGCCGGTCGAACGTGCTGGTCGGCCTGGCCGGGCTGCCCTCCGCGGGCGGGATCGTGGCCGCGCCCTACGTGAGCGGCACCCGCACCGCCCTTCCCGTGGACGGCCTGGGCACGCCGCTGGACACCTCGCTGGACGCGACGGGAGGGCTGGACCTGAAGTGGCGGCCGGGCCAGAGCGCCGCCATCGACGCCACCTTGAACCCCGACTTCTCGCAGATCGAGTCCGACGTGGCGCAGATCAACACCAACGAGCGCTTCGCGCTCTTCTTCCCCGAGAAGCGGCCCTTCTTCCTGGAGGGGATCGAGCTGTTCGCCACCCCGCTGCAGGCCGTGTACACGCGGACCATCACCGATCCCGGCTGGGGCCTGCGCGGGACGGGGAAGGTCGGCCGCCTGGCCTACACGGGATTCGTGGCCCAGGACGACGGGGGCGGCAGCGTCATCCTGCCCGGGCCCAACTCCTCGGACCTGGCCGACCAGGAGTTCCGGTCCTGGGTCGGCGTCGGACGGCTGCGGCGCGAGATCGGCGGCGGCGGGTCCTTCGTGAGCGTGCTCGGCACGGACCGCGAGATCGACGGCGGGGGACACAACCGCGTCTTCGGCCCCGACTTCCAGTGGCGCCCGTCGTCGAAGGACACCATCACCGGCCAGCTCCTCTACTCCTGGTCGCTCACGCCGAACCGCCCGGAGCTGGCCGACGAGTGGGACGGCCGCTCCCTGTCCGGCCACGACGGCCAGGCCTGGTGGAACCACTCCACGCCCCGGCTCGACTGGTACGCCCAGTACACGGACGCCAGCGACGGGTTCCGCGCCGACACGGGCTTCATCCCCCAGGTGGGCTACCGCGACGCCTACGCGGAGAGCGGTTACACCTTCCGGCCGACCACCGGTCCCGTGCGCCGGCTGCGCACCTACCTCATCTATCAGCGGACAGAGGAGCGCGACGGGGATCTGATCCTCCGCCAGTACTCGCCGGGCTTCGGCCTGGACGGGAAGTGGAGCTCGTTCGTCCGCATCCGCTACGCCTTCGACAGGGTTCGCGCGGGTTCCGCGGTCCTGCCGCGCCAGCAGCTCCTCTACACGATCTTCGTCAGCCCCTCCCAGAAGGTCTCCCGCATCGAGCTCGAGGGATCGGTGGGCCAGGAGGTCGATTTCGACAACGCGCGCACCGGCCACGGCGCGAACGTCATCCTGCGCACCACGCTCCGGCCCACCGACCACCTGGAGCTCCAGTTCAACGACAACCGCCGCTGGCTCGACGTGGACGTGGAGGGCGGCTCGAGCCGGCTCTTCACGGCCAAGGTGGATCGGCTGCGCGCCACCTACAACTTCACGGCCCGCACGTTCGTCCGGGGCATCGTCCAGTACGTGGAGACCGTGCGCGACCCGACCCTCTACGTCGACGAGGTGGAGCCCAAGGAGGCCTCCTTCGGCGCGTCGGCCCTCTTCGCCTACAAGCTGAACTGGCAGACCGTGCTCTTCGTGGGCTACGGGGACAACCGCACGTTCCTGGAGGAGACCGACCGCCTGGAGCGCGAGGACCGGCAGTTCTTCGTGAAGCTGTCGTACGCCTTCCAGCGCTAGCCGCCGCCGCCCGCTCGCCACCGCGGGGAGCGATGGACTTGGGCCGCCCTTCGCTTCAGAATGGCGCCAGCCGAGTGCAGAAGCGGCCAGAGCCCGAGACCGCCGCTCCCGCGGTGGATGACTCCGCGCAGGACCGCACGATCCGGACGCTGGTCTCCCTGGTCGACGACCTGAGCGTGGAGGGCGGGGAGGACGGCTTCCTCCGCTCGAGCCTGGAGCACCTCGTGGAGTCGCTCGGCGTCGCCGGCGGGGCCACCTTCCTGATCCAGCCCGGCGGCTCGGTGGCGGCGGCGGCGGAGTGGCGCCTCCCCGGGGGGGATCGGGCCGCCGCCCTGGATCTCGCGCATTCGATGTTGGCGGACGACCGGCCCCGGATCTCCGTCCGTCCCGACGGGGGCTGGATGGCGGGCGCGCCCCTGGCCACCAAGCGCCGGCGCCTCGGCATCCTGACGCTGCACGACCCCGCGGGCCGGACCGCCGCCCCCGCCACGGAGCTGCTCGAGGCCGTGGGCAAGCAGATCGGGACCGGCCTGGAGAACGCGCGGCGCTACGCCGATCTGCGCGTCTCCTCCGCGCGGGCGGAGGTCCTGCACCGCATCGCCGGGTCGCTGACCTCCGGCTCGGACCTCAAGAGCGTGATCCCCGCCTTCGCCCGCCAGATCGCGGCCTACGAGCCCTTCGACCGCCTGGCCTGCGGCTTCCTCAACGACTCGGGCGACTACCTCGAGATCGCCGGCTATCCCGACGGCGCGGCCTGGGGCCTGGGCTCGATGCTGCCCGTGGTGGGGAGCGGCCCGGGCACCGTGGTCCTCGACGACCGGCCCCTCATACAGCGCGACCTGCTCCACAACCACCGCTTCGTCGAGGACATGCGCCTGCTCGAGGAGGGGATCCGCTCGTACGTCGTGATGCCCCTGAACTCGCGCGGCCGCAGCATCGGCGTGCTGGCCCTGGGCTCGAAGTCGGACGGCGCCTACGACGAGTCCACGCTGGCGCGCATGGAGCCCCTGGCCGACTCGGTGGCCCTGGCCCTGGAGAACGTCCGCCTCTTCCAGAAGACGCGCGAGCTGAGCATCACCGACGAGGTGACGCCGCTCTACAACCACCGCTTCATCAACCAGATCATCGACCGCGAGCTGAAGCTGGTGGACCGCTACCGCTCCGTGCTGGCCCTGATCTTCATCGACCTGGACCGGTTCAAGCCGATCAACGACCGCTACGGCCACCTGCGGGGGAGCCGCATGCTGCGCGAGGTGGGCTTCCTGCTGCGCTCGGCGGTGCGCGAGACCGACTACCCGGCCCGCTACGGCGGCGACGAGTTCGTGGTCATCCTGCCCCAGACCGACGGCCCGGCGGCGGCCATGCTGGGCGAGAAGCTGCGGCGCCTCGTCGAAGAGCACACCTTCCTCCAGGAGGAGGGCATCAACGCCCGCGTCGGGATGTCGCTGGGCGTCGCCACCTATCCCACCGAGGCCGCGTCGAAGGAGGCCCTCATCCGCCTGGCCGACGAGCGGATGTACCAGGACAAGGAGCGTCGCAAGCAGGAATGAAGCGTCTGCTGCTCCTGAGCAACTCCACCAACCACGGCGCCGGATACCTGGACCACGCCATCGACGCCATCGACTCGTTCCTGGGGCCGGTGCGGCGCGTGCTCTTCGTGCCGTTCGCCCTGCGGGACTGGACGGCCTACACGGCCAAGGCCCGCGACCGCCTGGCGCGGGCGGGCATCGAGGTGAAGGGCGCCACTGCCGACGCGCAGGCCCTGGCCGCCTTCGAGGAGGCGGAGGCGGCCTTCGTGGGCGGCGGGAACACCTTCCGGCTGCTGGACCGCCTGCAGCGCTCGGGCCTCCTCGAGGTCCTGCGACGGCGCGCGGCCGCGGGCATGCCCTACCTGGGTGCCAGCGCGGGCACCAACATCGCGGCGCCCACCATCAGGACCACGAACGACATGCCCATCGTGCAGCCCGCCGGCTTCTCGGCCCTGGGCCTCGTCCCCTTCCAGATCAACCCGCACTACATCGACGCCGACCCGGCCTCGCGCCACATGGGGGAGACGCGCGAGGAGCGGCTGCGCGAGTTCCTGGAAGAGAACGAGGGGCCCGTCCTGGCGATGCGGGAAGGGGCGTGGCTCCGCGTGGAAGGGGAGCGCGCGCGGCTCGAAGGCACGAACGGGGCCCGCGTGTTCCGGCGGGGCGCGGATCCCCAGGAGGTCGCGTCGGGGGCGAGGCTGGACTGGCTGCTGAAGGGCGAAACCGGTTGAGTGGTTGAACGGTCGACAACCTACGGACAAGGACGGCACTGAAGACCGGGGGACGGCGCATTGACAACATCAGACTGAATTGACGCGGCGTTGGACGGCGTCAATTCAGCCTGAAGATTTGCCGCACCCGCCAGTGGACGCGGACGTTGACGCCGTCCTTGCGCGCCGGCTCGTAGCGCCAGCCGCGCACGGCCTCGACCAGGGCCTGGTTCAGGACCTGGCCGGCGGACTCCACCACGGTGACCTCGATCGGCGCGCCCTCCTCGGTGATGATCATGTCCACGGTCACCGCGCCCTGGAGCTTGCGGGCCCGCGCCTCGTCCGGGTAGGGTGCCGGCTCCCCGGAGACCTTCCGGGGCGGCGTCACGCCCATGCCCAGCGCGATGAGCATGCCCGGCTGCGCGGGCTCCATCCCCGCGGCGCTGCCGGTGTCGACCGGCTGCAGTCGCGCCTCCACCGCGAAGCTCTCGCCGACCTTGGCGTCGACCTCCCGGACCCACGGCCGCAGGCCCTCGCGGTCCATGCGGATCTCGTGGCGGCCGGGCTCGAGCAGCACCATGTCCAGCGGCGTCATCCCGGTGTGCTCGCCGTCCACGCTCACCGCGACACCTGAAGGCACGGACTCGATGCGGACGCGCGCGGCGATGGGCTGCAGGACGAAGTGGAGCGGCGGGTACTTCCCGTCACCGGGCACCACGATCCCCAGCTCCGCGTCGGCGAAGCCCGCGGCGGAGAGCCGGACCTTGTGGTGGCCCGGCGCCACGCCCGGCACGACGCGCGGCGAAATGCCCGCTTCCGTCCCGTCCACCCAGATGACGGCCCCGGCGGGCTGGCTGTCGATGCGGACGCCCGCGACCGGAGCCGCTGGCGGAGGCGGCGCCGCGGCCCGCGGCACGGCGAAGACGGCCACGGCCAGCAGCGCGGCCGCCGCCAGGCCCCACCGCGCATGGCGGCGCAGGCCGCGCATCACGGCCCGCTGCGGCGCCGTCTCCTTGGCCTTGGCCGCGATCTCGGCCGGCGGGATGTCCCAGGTTGCGCCGGCGTCGGCCGAGCCCTCGATCGCCGCGCGCGGCGTTGCGTCCGGAACGGGCCGGAAGAGGTGCGCGATGGGCTTGCCCAGGTCCTTGGGCACGAGCGACGTCATGAACTCGGTGGCGGTCGCGGCCCGGGCCATGGGGTCCTTGGCCAGCGCCCGGGCGAAGACCGTGTCGTAGTGCGGGGGCAGCTCCAGGTTCCACTTGCGCGGCGGGGGCGGGATCTCGTTCACCACCTTGTAGACGATGGCGGGCACGCTGTCGGCCTGGAACGGCCTCTGACCGGTAAGGGCTTCGTAGGTGACCACCGCCAGTGAGTACGTGTCGGAGCGGGCGGTGACGGCGGCGTCGCCGCTCATCTGCTCCGGCGCCATGTAGTAGGGCGAGCCGATGATCTGGCCGGTGGACGTGGACGTCGAGTCCTCCAGGCGAGCCACGCCGAAGTCCATAAGCTTGGCCCGGCCGTCGGGCTGGATCATGATGTTCGCCGGCTTGATGTCGCGGTGGATGATCCCGTTGCGGTGGGCGTGGTCCACCGCGTCCGCGATGGGGGCCAGGATCTGGAGAACGTCCGTCGGTTCCAGGCGTCCCTCCTCGGCCAGCAGGTCGTGGAGGGTACGGCCCGTCAGCAACTCCATCACGAAGTAGTCGTCGCCGACGTCGAAGATGCCCACGATGTGCGGATGGGAGAGGATCCCCGCCGCCTGCGCCTCGCGGCGGAAGCGGCGGATGTACTTGTCCGTCGTCTCCTGCGAGAGGTGCTCCCGCTTGATGGTCTTGATGGCCACGGGGCGGTTGGCCAGCGGGTCGAAGCCCCGGTACACGCGGCCCATGGCGCCCTCGCCTATGAGGCCCACGACGTCGTAGCGGCCGAACTGGCGCGGGACCGGCCCGTTGCCGACAGGCGTGCCCGGCGGCGTCGTGGTGGTGTCGCCCATGGGAAGGTGAAGCCGAGGTTCCTGTAATAACTCCCAGCGTCGATCTTATCTCATGACCGGCGCCGTGACGCGGACGCGATCAGCATGTATCCAGACGTAAGCGGGACGAGAAGGTCCAGCTTCGACACGGCCCAGATGGCGGGGTAGGCCACGGAGTAGGCGCGGAAGAGGGTCCGGTGGCGGCTCAGGTCCGCGCCGGTCACGACCATGCCCTTGGCCGATCCCTTCTTGCCCGTCCGCGAGAGGCCGAGCTGGATCGCGGTGTCCACGGTCTCGGTGAAGAAGCGGGAGTACGTGCGGTGCGCGTCGAGGGCGAAGCGCGGCTCGAGCAGCGCGCGCAACGCGGAGAGCGTATAGCCCGGGCGCACGTGCCCGTGCCTCTCGTCGGTCAGCCCCAGGCGGTGGCGCAGCCGGCGCAGGGCGGTGTCCTTCAGGTGGGGCGTGTTGACCACCAGAAGGCCGCCGGGCTTCACCACCCGGGCCAGCTCGTCCACGAAGGCGCGGTCGTCCGCCACGTGCTCGAGCATGTCCACCACCACGACCCGGTCGAAGGCGGCGTCGGCGAAGGGCAGCCGCTCGCCTTCGATGCGGTGCACGTCGGTCCCCACGAGCTCGCGGATGGATGCCACCGACTCCTCCGTCATGTCCGCCGAAGCCCAGTCGCCGCCGCGCCGCCGCAGGAGCAGGCTCACCACGCCGTTGTCCGATCCCAGGTCGAGGCAGCGCAGGCCCGCGGTGGGCCCGAGCAGGGAGACGATCTCGGCCAGCTTGCGCTGCTTCAACACCGAGCGCCGGAAGAGGGCGAGCGCCCAGTCGGGATCAGCCACGTGGCTCCGCCCGGAGGATGACGGGCGAGCCCAGCGCGCGGACGAGGCCGAGCCCGCGCGCGGCCGCCTCGATGGCGCGCGAGAGCGGAGCCGTCCTCAGGGCGCGGTGCAGGGCCATGGGCAGGAAGAACTCGGGCCGGCGAGCGGTGGGGCGGAATCCCCGGGCGGCGAAGGCGGCCTCCACGTCGGCGTCGCGGAACACCGTGAAGGGCCGCGTGTCCCCTTCCACGCCCTTCTTGGCCGCGAAGAGCGGCTCCGCCGCGGCGTTCACGCTGCGCCGCGTGGGGTAGTCCACGAGCACCGCGCGCCGGGCCAGGCGGCACAGCTCGCCCACCAGTTCCCGCCAGGCCCCGACATGCGGGAGCAGCCGGTAGCAGACGACCACGTCGAACGATCCCGCGGGCCAGCGCGAGCGCAGCAGGTCACCGGCCTCGAAGCGGGCGCGCGAGCCTTCGAGCCGGTCCTGGATCCGCTCGCGGCACACCTCGGCGCTGCCGTACACGGTGACGTCGTGGCCGGCCTCGAGCAGGGGCCCGAGGAGCTGGCCGTGGCCCCCGCCCACGTCGAGGACCCGGGCCCCCGGCCATCCGCGGATCAGCTCCAGGGTGATGCGCGCCTGTACCTCGAGGAACCAGGCGCCCACGGGGCCGGCGAACCGCCGCGCGTAGGCGGCGGAGGAGGTGACGACGTCCGCGTCCTCGAGCGCCGTCAACCCCCGTGGGCGAGCAGGTCGACCAGACAGCGGAGGATGTCGGAGTCGGTGAGGATCCCCACCAGCCGACCGTCGCGCACGACCGGCAGCGCCCCGAACTTGGTGTTGTGGAGCGTCTGCGCGGCGTCGGCGAGGAGCGCGTCCTCGGGGACGGTGACGGGGCTCTGGATCATGATCCGCGAGACCTGCGTCCCCTCCATCACGCGGTTGAACTCCTCCTGCGAGTCCGAGAGCGCGGAGGGCTGTGCCCTCTTCAGATCTCCTTCGGCCAGGAGGCCCACCAGCGTGTCGGCCACCACGATCGGTATGCGCCGGATCCCCTTCTGACGCATCACCTCCACGGCCCGCATGAGCGTGTCCTCGGGGCCCAGCGTCACGGGATCGGCGGTCATGACCTGTTTGACGGTGATCTGCCGCAACCAGGCGGGCACGCCCGCAGGGAGATCAGTTCCGCATTGGGGACATTTCGAGATCATGACTCACGCGCCGCTGGCCTTGTCGTGCCAGCCAGCGGCGCGCGTATCATAACCGGTTCTCGCCGGTCGTTTCGCTTCCCGTCCCCGGTGACGGACTGGCCGGTTCCGTCGTTTCGGGCGCGTCCAACAGTTCCGGCGTCGGAGTCGCTTCCGGCATTGGTGCCGGTTCCGCCAGCCGGTCCGGCTCGGGCGGCGGCCCGACCTCCTCGTCTTCCTCCTCGATCTCCTCCTCCGGCTCCGGCTCCGCGCCCAGCCGGTCTGCCTGACCCCGCGCCGATCCCGCGTTCGCCATCAGCCACAGAACCCGCCGCCGGGCGCGGGCGAAGCGGGCGGGGCTGACGCTCGGGTTGATCCGGCGCGGGTTGGGGATCATGGCCGCCAGGCCCGCGGCCTCCTCCTCACCCACGTCGGCGGCGGACTTCCCGTACCAGCGGCGCGCGGCGGCCTCCGCGCCGTAGACCCCGTCGCCCCACTCGATGACGTTCAGGTACAGCTCGAGGATCCGCCGCTTGGACAGCTCCTGCTCCATCCAGCGCGCCGCCACCAGCTCGCGCAGCTTGCGCGTGAGGGTCTTGTGGGTGGTGAAGAACAGGTTCTTGGCCAGTTGCTGGGTGATCGTGCTGCCGCCGCGGGCGAAGCGGCCCTTCTTGCGGTCCTCGTCCACCGACTTCTGTATGGCCTCCCAGTCCACGCCGTCATGGCCGAAGAACTTCTGGTCCTCCGAGGCGAGCACGGCGCGGATGAGGTGCCGCGAGACCCGGCCGAGGGGGACCCAGGCCTGCACCCGGCGCGCCGGCCGGCCCGCCCGGCGGGCCTCCTCGGCCCGCTGCCGCATGAGCGCGGTGGTTCGCGGGTTGGCGGTGGCCAGGGCCCGGACCTCGGCCGGAGGGGGAAGGCCCAGGACGACGTACGCGCCGTAGGCGACGGCCAGGAGGAGGAGCGCGGCTGTGAGGCGTTTCACAACGGGCCGCCGTCCAGGTTACCATCAGGTTCCGCCGCCACCTGGAGAGGAGCTGCCCGTTGGACTTCAGCCTCGGCGAGGAGCAACAGCTCCTCAAGAAAACGGTCCGAGAGTTCGCGGAGCGCGAGCTGCGCCCCCACGCGCGGGAGTGGGACGAGAAGCAGGAGTTCCCGCGCGAGGTCTTCACCAAGCTGGGTGAGATGGGCCTCATGGGCGTGGTGTGGCCGCAGGAGTACGGCGGGGCGGGCATGACCACGCTCGACTACGCGGTGGTGATGGAGGAGCTGGCCCGCGCGGACGCCGGGGTGGCCCTCTCCGTGGCCGCCCACAACAGCCTCTGTTCCGGCCACATCTTCCTGGCCGGGACCGAGGAGCAGAAGAAGAAGTACCTGGTGCCCCTGGCCCGGGGCGAGAAGCTCGGCTGCTGGGGACTCACCGAGAACAGCGCGGGCTCGGACGCCGGAGGGACCAAGACCACCGCCACCCGTGGCGCCGACTGCTGGGTCCTGAACGGGTCCAAGACCTTCATCACCAACGGTCGCCTGGCCGACATCGCGGTGGTCATGGCCGTCACGGACAAGGCCAAGGAGAAGAAGGGCATCTCCGCCTTCATCGTGGAGCGGGAGACGAAGGGCTTCCGCTCGGGGAAGAAGGAGGACAAGCTCGGGGTGCGCTCGTCGGACACCTCCGAGCTGATCTTCGAGGACTGCCGCATCCCGGCCGCCAACCTGCTGGGGAAGGAAGGCAACGGCTTCGTCGACACCCTGCGCATCCTGGACCGCGGGCGCATCGGCATCGCCGCCTTCTCGCTGGGCATCGCGCAGGCCTCGCTCGAGGCCTCGCACAAGTACGCGGTGGACCGCCGGCAGTTCGGCCACGCCATCGCCGACTTCCAGGCCATCCAGTTCAAGATCGCGGACATGGCCACCAAGGTGGAGGCCGCGCGCCTCTTGACCTGGCGGGCCGCCGTCCTGCGCGACTCGGGCAAGGAGCACACCACGGAGTCCTCGATGGCGAAGCTCTTCGCCAGCGAGGCCGCCGTCGAGGTGGCCATGGAGGCGGTGCAGATCCACGGCGGCTACGGCTACATCAAGGACTACCCGGTGGAGCGCTACCTGCGCGACTCGAAGCTGGGCACCATCGGCGAGGGGACGAGCGAGATCCAGCGCCTGGTGATCGCCCGGGAGCTGCTGGGCCTGCGCGGGATGGTGCGGTAGCCGCGGCCGTGGCCGACTCGTCCGTGCCGGCGCTGGTGGCCGGCGTCCTGGCGGGCGACGTGCGGGCGCTCGCCCGCGCCATCACGCTGGTGGAGGACGGGCGCCCCGAGGCCCGCGGCGTCCTCGCCGGTGTCTTCGCCCGCAGCGGCCGCTCGCTGGTGGTGGGCGTCACCGGGCCTCCCGGAGCGGGCAAGTCCACGCTCGTGGACCGTCTCACCGCGCGGCTGCGCGCGCAGGGCAAGACCGTGGGCATCATCGCGGTGGACCCGACGTCGCCCTTCAGCGGGGGCGCGATCCTGGGCGACCGCATCCGCATGCAGGCCCACGCCACCGACCCCGCGGTCTTCATCCGCTCGATGGCCACGCGCGGCCACCTGGGCGGCCTGGCCCTGGCCACCGGCCACGCGGTGGTGCTGCTCTCCGCGTCGGGCAAGGACGTGGTCCTGGTGGAGACCGTGGGGGTGGGACAGGACGAGGTGGAGATCGCGGCGGCGGCCGACGTCACGGTGGTGGTCCTCGTCCCCGGCCTGGGCGACGAGGTGCAGGCCCTGAAGGCGGGGATCATGGAGATCGCCGACGTCTTCGCGGTGAACAAGGCGGACCGCGACGGCGCCGACCGCCTGGTCGCCGAGATCCGCGCCATGCTCTCCCTCGGCGCGCACGAGGGACGCCTGCCCGCCATCGTGAAGACGGTGGCCACCGCCGACGAGGGCAGCGACGACCTCCTGGAGGCGATCGAGGGGTTCCGCGCCGGGGCCGAGTCCTCCGGCCTCCTGGAGCGGAAGCGGCGGGCGCTCCTGGCCCGCCAGCTCGAGGACGTCCTGCACGACCGCCTCATGCGGCGGGTGCGCGCGCGTGTCCTCACGGCCGACGAGACGGCGCGCATCGTGGACCGCATGGCCGCCCGCGAGGTGGACCCCTTCAGCGCGGCCGACGAGGTCCTGGGGAGGATGGGGCTGTGAAGGTCCTGAAGATCGACCACCTCGGCATCGCGGTGCCGGGGCTCGACGAGGCCGCGAAGGCGTACGAGGCGCTCGGCTTCACCGTGGAGTCCACGCACGACGTCCCGACCGAGAAGGTCCGCGCCGCCTTCCTTCCCGTGGGAGAGTCGCGCCTGGAGCTGCTGGAGCCCACCGATCCTTCCTCGGTCATCGCCCGCTTCCTGGAGAAGCGGTCCGGCCTGCATCACGTGTGCGTGCTCGTCGAGGACATCGAGGAGGCGCTCCGCGAGCTGAAGGAGCGCGGCGTGCCGCTCATCGACCAGGTTCCGCGGCCGGGCGCCGGGGGGTGTCGGGTGGCCTTCCTCCACCCGAAGGCGGCGGGCGGGGTCCTGCTGGAGCTGAAGGAAGCGGAGCGCACGTGAGCCGTCTCGCCCGCGGCGCGGTCGCGGGCGCCCTGGCCGCCCTGGGCTACGTGCAGTGAACGCGGCAGGCCGCGCGGCAGGCGCGCGCTTCCAGCGGATCGATCTGGCGCTCGTGCTCGGCGTCCTGGGCTCCGCCGCGTGGCTCGTGAGCGCGGGCGCGCGCGTGATCCAGGAGGACGGCTTCTACTACCTGGAGATCGCGCGGAACGTGGCCGGGGGCCGGGGCTCCACCTTCGACGGCCTCCACGCGACCAACGGTTACCAGCCACTCTGGCTGGCCTGTCTGGTGCCGCTCTTCTGGATGCGCCCGTCGGCCGAGGCGGCGATGGCCGCGGTCATCCTCCTGCAGGCGGCGCTCCTCTCGGCGGCGACCGTTCTCGTCGTGCGCGTGGCGCGCGAGAGCGGGCTTCCGGCCGGGGCGGCGGCCATCGCCGGCTGCGTCTGGGTCGGCCTCACCGCGCGAACGGCCTTGTCGGGCGTGGAGTTCGCGCTGACCGCGGCGCTCGTGTCGGCGGTGGCGTTGCGGCTGAAGCGCCATGCCGCGCGCGTGCCCGAGACACGCGCCTGCGCGGCCATGGGCCTGCTGCTCGGGCTGGCCCTGCTGGCGCGCCTCGACACCGCACTGCTCGCCCTCCTCGTCATCGCCGAATGGGGCGCGCGCCTGCGCCGGGCGCCGGGAGGAGGCGCCCGGATCACGGCGCTCGGCGCGCCCACGGTCGTGCTGGCCGCCGGCTACGCGGTGGCCAACGCCATCCTCTTCGGCCATCCCTGGCCCGTGAGCGGGGCGGCCAAGCGGCTCTGGTCGCTCCACCTGCTGGCGGCCGACACCGTCCACCAGGCGCACGGATGGCTGGCCGCCAAGGCCTGGCACCTGACGTGGCCATTGCGGCATCCGCTGGCCGCGGCGATGCCGGCGGTGATCGTGGGGGGACTCCTGGCCG
>Ga0075428_100005400_pt1 | contig 14206 bp, 6 predicted proteins | sample RhiMetdeltSRZDD2_FD_75291 | JGI IMG/M metagenome (GOLD analysis project Ga0075428, IMG submission 75291) | Populus rhizosphere microbial communities from Tennessee, USA - Rhizosphere MetaG P. deltoides SRZDD2 | ecosystem: Host-associated > Plants > Roots > Rhizosphere > Soil | place: USA...
GCAAGACGACGCTGCTCTCGATTCTCGGTCTGCTCGATACGCCGAGTGACGGGACAAATCTCCTGGAGGAGAAGCCGGTGGCAAATCTGACGCCGGCGCAGCGTGCGCGCATTCGCAATCGGCGCATCGGCTTCGTGTTCCAGGCGTTCAACCTGATCGGAGATCTGACGGTCGCCGAAAACGTCGAGCTCCCCCTCACCTATCGCGGCATGTCGGCGAATGAGCGCACGAAGCGCGTGCAGCAGGCGCTGGAGAAGGTGGGGATGGTACACCGCGCCAAGCATTACCCGGTGCAGCTCTCGGGTGGCCAGCAGCAGCGCGTCGCCGTCGCCCGCGCCGTGGTCGGTGATCCCGCGATCCTGCTCGCCGACGAGCCGACAGGGAATCTCGACTCGACGAACGGTGAGGCAGTGATGGAGCTGCTCAGAGTCCTGCATCGCAACGGGGCGACGGTGTGCATGGTGACGCACGATCCGCGCTACGCGCAGCATGCGGATCGATCAATCCATCTATTTGACGGACGCGTTGTTGATGAGGCAGGGCCTGGGGCCTCGGGCCTGGGGCCTAGGGAACGTCAACCGCAGTCCCCAGGCCCGAGGCCCTAGGACCATGCCCATGTTCCAAGATCTCCGCTACGCAGTCCGCGCGCTGCGACGCAGCCCCGCGTTTACCACCGTTGCGGCGCTGACGTTGGCGCTGGGCATCGGCGCGAACACCGCGATCTTCAGCGTCGTCCGAGGCGTCTTGCTCAGGCCGCTGCCCCACAGGGAGGGCGAGCGGCTCCTGTACCTGCGGCACTCAGCCGACGGCACCGGGCGCGAGAACATCACCTTCTCCGTTCCCGAGGTCCGCGATTTCCGCACCGGCGCCCCGTCGCTGCGCGGCATTGCGGAATACTCGTCCTCGTCAGCGATCCTGCTGGGCGACGACAATTCCATGCGCATCAACATCGGCCTCGTGACGGGCAACTTCTTCGAGGTGATGGGTCTCTCACCCGTGCTCGGCCGCGCGACAGGGCCGAGCGACGACGGACCCGGCGTGCCACCGGTGATGATGCTGTCGTATGAGTTCTGGATGAAGCGCTTTGGCGGTGATTCGAGCATTGTCGGTAAGCAGGTGCAGATGGGCGGAGGGCCGGTGACCGTCATCGGGGTGCTTCAACCGGCGCCGACGTTCCCAACCAATTACGACGCGCTGCTCAACATGGTGTACAGCCCACACCATCTGAGCGCCAATATGGTTCAGGAACGCACGCATCGCATGACCGAGGCGGTGGCGCGGCTGGCGCCGGGGGCCACTGTCAATCAGGCCAAGGCCGACATCGCCACCGTGTATGCGCGGATGCAAAACGAGAACAGGGCATCGTATGACCCTGGCTCTCACATGCGAGTGGCGGTCTTTCCTTTCAAGGAGGTGATGGGTGAGCGCGCGCGCGTGACGCTTTGGCTGCTCATGGGCGCCGCGGCATTCGTCCTGATCATTGCTGTCGCGAATGTGATCAATCTGACGCTCATGCGAGGGATACGCCGGGAGTCCGAGCTCGTGGTGCGTGCCGCGCTCGGCGCTGGCGCGCCGGGACTGCGCCGTCTGCTGCTCGCCGAGAACCTGGTGCTGACGCTGCTCGGTGCTCTCGCCGGACTCGTCTTGGCCGTCTTCGGCGTCGATCTGCTGACCTCGCTCGCGGCACGCTACTCGCCCCGGGCGAACGAGATTCGGCTCGACGGCTTGGTGCTCGGGTTCACCCTCGCGCTCTCACTGGCCGTCGCTCTGCTGCTTTCCTTTGCGGCCACGCTACCGCAAGAGGGCCAACTCGCGACCTGGCTTTCGGCCTCCGCACACCGTTCGAGCAGCGGCATGCGCAAGCAGCGCCTGCAACGCGGCCTCGTCGTGGCGCAGGTCGCCGTGTCGATTGTCCTGCTCGCAGGGGCGGGCCTGCTCACGCGCACGATCATCCGCCTCTCCAACGCGAGCACGGGGCTCGAGACCGAGGACGTGCTCACTCTGCAACTGCAGATGCTGGTCACACGTCAAGCGAACCAGGATCCAAACGCCGTGGCGGCAGCGCGGAACCGTTACGCCGCGATGCGGGCCGAGCTCGCTGCGCTGCCCGGGGTGATCGAGGTGGGCTATGGGTCTCCGCTGCTCGAGCGCTCGACGGCGCGGTTCGACTTCAAGGCGGAGGGCCGGACCCTCGACGTCGGTGAGGCGGTTCCGAACGCCGAGATGCGCGGAGCAAGTCCGGAGTACTTCCGTGCGGCGGGGCTTCCTGTGCTCCTCGGACGTGCCTTCCGCTCGACCGATCCATCAGCCGTCATCGCCTCGGGTGGCTTCAGCAGAACAGTCGGTCCGGTGGTGATCCTGAACCAGACGCTCGCCGAACTGCTCTTTCACGACGAGGACCCGATCGGCAGGAGGATTGCGCCGACGGGCCAGCTGCTGCGGATCTCCAGCATGACCCCAGAATGGCGCACCGTGGTTGGTGTGGTCGGCAACACCCAGGACGGCGGGTTCGGAGAAGCACCCGGGGCGGTCCTCTACTTCCCCGATGTGACCCCGGCCCCGTCCGGTGGAACGTTGGCGATCCGTGTGCAGCGCGAGGCGCAGGCGCTCATCCCCGTCACACTGGAGGTCGTGCGGCGCCACGCACCGGGAGCGCTGATCGAGAAAGTTCGGACCGTGACGCAGATCAAGCACGAGGGCATTGCCCCGCGGAGGCTGAACGCCGAGCTGATCAGCTTGTTCGGAGCCCTTGCCGTGGTCATCGCGGCGGTCGGGATCGCCGGCGTACTGGCATTCTCCGTGAGCGCGCGCACGCGCGAAATCGGGATTCGCATGAGCCTCGGCGCGGATCGCGGCCGCGTGCAGCTCATGATCCTCAAAGAGGGCGGCGTGCTCGTCGTGTTTGGTCTGGTGGTGGGAGTGGCCGGCGCCCTCTTCGCCACACGCGTGATTCGCGGTCTCCTGTTCGGTGTGGCGCCCGACGACCCGCTCACGTTTGCCGCCGTTACCGCGCTCATGGCCGCCATCGGCCTCGTCGCCTGTTGGATCCCGGCGCTACGCGCTTCGCGGATCGACCCGGCCGTCACGATGCGGGTGGAATAGACCATGAGCGCACCAGTCCTGGCTGAGTCAAGACTCGCGGCGTTCAAGAACGCGATCGCCAGTCGTTACCTGATCGACTACGAGATCGGCCGGGGCGGAATGGCCGTCGTCTACGTCGCGCGTGAGGTCCGGTTCGGCCGCTGCGTGGCTGTGAAGGTGCTTTCTCCAACCCTCGCGTCGCCGACCGCGGTGACGGCCTTCCGCCGCGAGATCACCCGCACGCTTCACCTCGAGCACCCGAACATCCTGCCGATCTTCGACGCGGGTGACGCCGAAGGGCTCCCCTTCTATGTCATGCGGTATGTGAGGGGCGGTTCACTTCGTCGCCGACTCGAACGGGAGCGTCGTCTCGGTCTTCCGGAAACCGTGCGGATCATTCGGCAGACGGCTGCGGCGTTAGAGCACTCCCACGATCAGCGGATCCTGCACTGCGATGTGAAGCCCGAGAACATCCTGCTCGACGGCGACCACATGTACCTCGTTGACTTCGGGGTCTCGCGGGCCGTTCACGCGGAGGCGCTCCCGTGGGAGCCCGGCTTTGCCACGGAGAGCGGGGGCGGGACGGCGCGCTACATGAGCCCGGAGCAGGCGCTCGACGAGCAAGCGATTGACGGCCGTACCGATCTGTACAGTCTCGCATGCGTGGCGTACGAAATGCTCGCGGGGCACGTCCCGTTTAAGGGTGACAACGACCGCGCAACCGTGGCGCAGCGGTTCACCAGCCGAGTCGTTCCCACTGACCGCTTACCGCGCGCCGTCCCTGACGCCATCCGCACGGCGATCGCTCAAGCGCTCTCGTTAGCGCCTGAACAGCGCCAGCACTCGGTGTCAGACTTTGCGGCTGCGTTGGACGAGTTGGGTGCGCGGGCGACGATGCGACGGCGCGCACGGCGTGCGCGCCAGGCAGTGGTCGGCGCCGTCCAACGGTTCGTCACGATGTTGGCGAGCGTGCTGAATGGAGGCCGGATCCTGCGCACCAACCAATGACCCTACTCCAAGACCTTCGCTACGCCGTCCGCACGCTCGCGGCCAATCCCGGCTTCACTGCGGTGGCCGTCGCCACACTCGCGCTCGGCATCGGCGCCAACACCGCGATTTTCACCGCGATCCATCACCTGCTTTTTCGACCCTTTCCTTTTATAGAAAACCCGGATCGCATGGTCGCGGTGTGGCAAGTGGCACCGCGCGGGAACGACCACAACGAAGTCACGGCCGGCGATTTCCGCGATTGGCGCGAGAATCTCCGGAGCTTCGACCGTCTCGTGAGCCACGTCTGGTGGACCGGCAACGTCACGGGGGGTGAACGACCGGAGCGCGTGCAGGGGATGCAGGTCTCGGCCAACTACTTCGACGCCTTCGGACTCCGACCGGCGCTCGGCCGCACGTTCACCGCCAGTGAAGACCAACAGGGGAACGACCGCGTGGTGGTCCTGTCGTGGGGCTTGTGGCAGCGACGCTTCGGCGGCGATAGCGGCGTGCTCGGCACGATCGTGTCGATCAACGGCATTCCCCGGACGATCATCGGCGTAATGCCCGAGGGCGTCCGCTACCCAATTGCCGCCGAAATGTGGGCGCCGTACGCGCCGACGCCCGAGACCTGGACGTCACGCCGCTTGCATTACCTGTATGTCACGGGCCGGTTGGCGCCGGGCGTGACGCTGGCCGAAGCGCGCGCGGAGATCACCAGGCTGAGCGCGGCGCAGGCAGTGCAGTACCCCAACACCAACACCAACTGGGGCGTGAACGTCCAGCCGCTGATGCGCGATACGGCGCGCGACATCGAGCCGATGCTCGCGGTCCTGATGGCGGCTGTCGGCTTCGTCTTGCTGATCGCCTGTGCGAACGTAGCCAACCTCATGCTCGTACGCGCCACGGGACGCGGGCGGGAGCTCTCGATCCGGACCGCGCTCGGCGCGTCGCGGGCCGGCATCGTACGCCTGGTTCTCGTCGAGGGGGTCGTGCTGGCGCTCGCCGGCGGAGCACTGGGAGCGCTGGTCGGCGTGTTCGGCGTGGATCTGCTTCGCGCGCTGATCCCGGCCGACTTCCAGCGAATGATTCCCGGCTTCGACCGCATGAGCGTCAACGCAGCGGTGCTGGCGTTCACCGCACTCATGTCGATTGGGTCAGCGCTGCTGTTTGCGCTGCTGCCCGCCCTGCGAGCAGCGCGTGGCGCGGCGGGTGCGAGAGATTCCCTGCGCAGCGGCCAGACCGCGGGAGGCCGGGAACGTCATCGCCTGCGGCGCGTGCTGGTGGGAGCCGAAGTCGCGCTCGCGCTGCTGCTGCTCATCGGCGCCGGCCTGACGTTTCGGACTTTCCGGCATCTCGGCACGCTTCCCCCCGGCTTCGAGACCAGCGGGATCGCGCTGACCAGCCTCGCCCTGCCTGGCCGCACGTATGACGAGGGCGCCGAGGCAGCGCGATTCTACAGCCGCGTTGTCGAGCGCGTTGCGGCGTTGCCGGGTGTCGCTGCTGCCGGTGCCGCGAACGTTGTCCCACTGTGCGGTTGCAATCAGACATCGAGCTTCAACGTGGTCGGCCGGCCGCCCTACCCGATCGACGAACGGCCCGACGTCGACTGGCGCATCATCACGCCGGGCTACTTCGACGCGCTGCGCGTGCCGATCCAGCGTGGGCGAGACTTTACCGCGGCCGACGCAAGTGGTGCACCGAGTGTCGTAATCGTGAATGAAACGTTGGCGCGCCGGTGGTTCCCGGATGGCGCGCTCGGGAAGCGGCTGTTCCTGCAGGGCGACACGACCCAACCCGCTGAGATCGTCGGCATCGCGGGCGACATGAAGCACGCCGGCATCGCCAAGGCCCCATTGCCGGAGATGTTCCTGCCGGAAGCGCAGCAGCCCGCGTGGGAGATGACTCTGGCGGTACGGACCACGGGCGGCCAGGCGGCCGCCAAGGCTCTGCTGCCCTCCCTACGAGCAGCGGTGCTCGAGCTCGATCCCGATCAGCCGGTCTACGATCAGCAGACGATGCAGGATCTGCTTGCGCTGAACGTGCTGCAATACCGGTTCTCCCTCCGGCTGCTGGCCACGCTGGGATTCATCGCGTTGCTACTCGCTGGCGTGGGGATCTACGGTGTGATCTCCAATCTGGTCGCGGAGCGCACACGCGAAATCGGCATTCGCATCGCGCTCGGCGGCGATCAACGGACGGTGCAGCGGCTCGTCGTGCGGCAGGGGATGTCTCCCGCCGCGATCGGACTCTTGGCCGGCCTGGTGCTCGCGCCCGCGCTCACGATGCTCGTGCGTGGCATGCTCGTCGGGGTCAGTCCCCACGACCCGCTCACGTTCGTGTCAGTGGCCGTCCTGCTCCTCGCCGTCGCGCTGTTGGCGTGCTGGCTGCCGGCACGCCGGGCCACGCGCGTCGATCCGATGATCGCGCTGAGAACTGAATAGAGGAGACGGATGGATACGCTCGTTCAAGACCTCCGCTATGCAATCCGAACTCTCCGGGCAAGCCCGCTATTCACGCTCGCAGTGGTCGCGACGCTCGCGCTCGGCATCGGCGCCAACACTGCCATCTTCAGCGTCGTCAATACCGTCCTCCTGCGTCCACTTCCCTACCCCGAGCCCGACCGGCTGGTGCGCATCTTCGAAACACCGCCGGGACGCCCGGACGACCTGCGCAGCATCGCTCACCCGACACTCGACGATTGGACGAATCTCCGATCGCTCGAGGGCATTGCCCTGTATGGGCCAACGTCGCTGACCTTCGCGAGCAACGGACGGCCGCGGCAGGTGAGCGGCGCGTCGATCAGCCAGTCGTTCTTTGCGATTCTGCGCGCCAAGCCGGCGATCGGCCGCGCGTTTACACCTGAGGAATACCGGCCGGGCGGGCCACGCGCGGTCGTCTTGAGCGACGCGCTGTGGCGCGATCAGTTCGGCGCCGATCCGCAGATCCTCGAGCGCTCGCTTCTGCTCGACGGGGAATCGTTCCGCGTCGTCGGTGTGATGGCCCCGGGTCCCGCGTTTCCCCCCGGCGCCGCATTCTGGACAACGACTGGTCTCGATGGCGAGTACAACGCCCGGAGCGCGCGTCACCTGAGTGCGCTCGGCCGGCTTGCGCCGGGAGCTTCCCTGGCCACGGCGACCCAGGAACTCGAGATGGTCGAGCGCCGGCTCGCCGAGCGATTCCCGAAACAGTACACCAGCTACGGCATTCGAGTCATGGAGCTGCGCGAGCGTATCGTCGGGGCCGCCGGCACGCCGTTGCTCGTGCTCTTCGCCGCCGTCGGCGCCATCCTGCTGATCGCGTGCGCCAACGTCAGCAATCTGGTCCTGGCCCGCGCGGCGGGCCGGGGCCGCGAGTTCGCTATTCGTACCGCCATCGGGGCGAGCAGCGGCCGCGTCAGGCAGCAGGTGATCGTCGAAAGTCTCGTGCTCGCCGCCGCAGGCGCGACCGTCGGCGTGCTGGCCGCCTCCTGGGCCCTCGACGTTTTCCGTGTGCTCGCCGCCGACAGTGTCCCGCGCGCCGCCGAGATCTCGCTCGATGGGCGAGTGCTCGCAGCCACGGCGGCCTTGACGGTACTGACGGCACTGTTGGTCGGCTTGATACCGCTGTCGCGCATCCTCGCCGACGATCTGCACACGCAGCTCAAGGAAGGCGGTCGCCAACAGACAACAACACGCGGCCACACCCGGTTGCGAAGCGGTCTCGTGGCCGGGCAGACCGCCATGGCCGTCATGCTGCTCGCGGCCGCGGGTCTGTTAATACGGAGCCTCGATCGGTTGTCGAGCGTCGACTCGGGCGTCGAGACTGAGGGCGTGCTGTCGTTCAACATCGCGCTGTTGCCGGCGCGCGCCGAGAACACCGCGTACGTGGTCTCGTTCTTCCGTGAGCTGCGCGAGCGGTTGGCCGCGGTTCCCGGCGTGGCGAGCGTCGGGCTGGCATCCCGCGTGCCGTTGAGCGGCGATGACCACAGCAACAGCTTCCGGCTGATGGGTGATGTCCCGGTGCCCGGCCGGGAGCGGTCGGCGCAGGATCGCGCCGTCAGCCCGGGCTACTTCCGCACACTCGGCATTCCGGTGCGGGGTCGTGATTTCACCGAGGCCGATGGCCCATCGGGACTGCCAGTCGTCATCGTCAATCAGACTTTCGCGCGGCGTTACTTCCCCGAAGTCGATCCCATCGGGCAGCAGTTCATTCCCAGCCGAGCGGGGAACGTGCCGCGCGTAATTGTCGGCGTCGCCGGCGACACGCGACAGTTCGGTCTCGACACACCCGCCGAACCGGAGTTCTACATCCCGCACGCCCAGGATCCGTGGCCCTGGCTGTCCGTGCTCGTGCGTTCCACGATCGAGCCGCGGGGGCTCGTGCCGGCATTGGAGCAGGCCGTCTGGTCGCTCGATCCCGACTTGCCGCTGACGGCGGTGCGGACGATGAACGAGATGCGAGTCGCGACGCTCGCGGCGCGACGACTGAACACGCTCCTGCTCAGCATCTTCGCCGCCGTCGCCCTTGCGCTGGCCGTTGTCGGCACATACGCGGTGATGGCGAATGTCGTCGCGGAGCGGACCCGCGAAGTCGGGATTCGCCTCGCGCTCGGCGCTCGTCCCGCCGAAGTCCTGCGGCTCGTCGCCGGGCGGGGCCTGCGAGTCGGCGCGCTCGGGGCGATCCTGGGGCTCGGCGGTGCACTAGCGGCGGGACAAGCGCTGCGTCGCCTTCTGTTCGGCGTGAGCGCGACGGATCCCATCACGCTCAGCGCGGTGGCGCTGGTCATTGGCGCGGCCGTGCTGTTGGCAAGCTATCTCCCTGCTCGCCGCGCCGCGCGCGTCGATCCCATCATCACATTGAGAGCCGAATAATGGACTCGCTGCTCCTGGACCTGCGTTACGCCATCCGCCAGCTCGCCAGAAACCGCGGCTTCACCATCGTCGCCGCGCTCACGCTTGCCTTGGGGATCGGTGCGAACACGGCGATTTTCAGCGTGATCCGCGGCGTGCTGCTGCGGCCGTTGCCGTTTCCCGAGCCCGACAACTTGATGCTGGCCGTCGGTGTCATCGGCAGCCAGCGCGCCGGCGTGACCGCGCCCGATTTCGTCGATTGGCGCGCGCAGAGCCGCACGCTCGACCTCGCGGCACTCCAGACCTACAACGCCAATCTGACCGGCATCGACGAGCCCGAACGGGTCACCGCCGGGCGGGTCACCGCGAACTACTTCACCACGCTCGGCGTCCGCCCGATGATTGGGCGCGTGTTCACCGCCGACGAGGAGCCGGCGGGTGGCGCACACGTCGTCGTGCTGAGCGAGGCGTTCTGGCGCAACCGGCTGGGGGGCGACTCCGCGGCGCTGGGGCGCACCGTCACCCTCGACGATGTGCCGTACACGATCGTCGGCGTCATGGGTTCCGCCGCGCAGGGCCTGGAAAACGGCGAGAATCTGTGGGTGCCGCTGGCGTTGAGTCGCGACGAGCTTGCCGCGACCGGCGCTCGCTTCCTCGACGTCGTGGCGCGCTTGCGGCCCGGTATCACACGCGCGCGTGCGAACGACGAGATCCAGTCGATCGCTGCCCGGCTGAAGGACGTTCGTCCCTGGTCCAACAAGGACGTAAACACCGAGCTGGTGCCGATGTCCGAGATCGTTGTGGGCGATAGCCGCCGCCCGCTGATGCTGCTGTTCGGCGCGGTCGGTCTCGTCCTGCTCATCGCCTGCGCGAATGTCGCGAACCTGCTGCTGGTTCGCGCGAGCGCACGCGGCCGGGAAAGCGCCATCCGCACGGCGCTCGGCGCCGGCCGGTCCCGTCTGGTACGTCAGCTCCTGACCGAGAGCGTGCTGCTCGCGCTGATCGGCGCGACTGGGGGGCTGCTCCTCGCCTCGTGGGGAACCGGACTTCTCGTACAGGCTTTACCAGCGGGCACGCCACGGCTTGATCAGGTGCGGCTCGACGGCATAGTGCTCGTCTTCACCCTGCTCGTCGCCACGCTCACCGGAATCGTGTTCGGCATCGCGCCGGCTCTGCGCGCCGCCCAGCCCGATCCGGTGCGGGAGCTGGCCGAGGCGGCGCGCGGCTCGGGCGGAGTGCACAAGCGGCGTCTCGGAGCAGTCCTCGTCGTCGGCGAGATCGCAGTCGCGTTGGTGCTCCTGGTCTCCGCCGGACTGCTGCTGCGCAGTTTTGCCGCGGTCACGCGCGTGGATCCGGGGTTCGACGCCGAGCACGTGACGGCGTTGCGGATCGCGCTGCCAGGCCTGCGCTACGCCACACCGGCGCAGACGGTGCGCTTCTATCAATCGCTCGTCGCGCGTGCGCGCGAGCTTCCAGGCGTTCGCGCCAGCGCGGTGTCATCCAGCGTGCCGTTTGGCAGTGGGGGATACAATCTCGCCATTGCGATCGAGGGTCGGCCTGCGCCGGCGCGGCGCGAAGACACGCCGATCATTTTCCCGCGCGCGATCAGCGCGGGGTATTTCGGCACCATGGGAATGCGATTGCTCGCTGGACGCGAATTCGAGCCTGGCGACCGCGCCGGCTCCGTGCGTGTGGGGATCATCAATGAGACGGCAGCGCGCCGCTACTTCCCGGGTGAGGATCCCCTCGGGCGGCGCTTCACGCCGGACGATGGCGACGTCGGTCCGATCCAAGTCGTCGGGATCGTTTCCGACGTGCGCGGCTTCGGCCTCGCGAGCGATCCGCGGCCCGAGGCGTTTTACCCGATCGAGCAGGCCTCGCCCAATCATTGGGAGTGGACGGGCCGCGCGATGAGTCTCGTGGTGAACGCCGAGGGCAGCGCGCAGCTCCAGGCGGGACTGCGCGACGCGGTCCGGTCGCTCGACCGCTCGCTGCCCATTTACAGCATTTGGTCGGCCACCGAGCTGATCGCTCGCTCCGTCGCACCGCGCCGACTTTTCATGCTGCTGATCACCGGGTTTGCAATGGTCGCATTGCTGCTCGCCGCGATCGGCGTCTACGGCGTCATGGCGTTCTCCGTCAGCCAGCGGACGCGCGAGCTGGGTATTCGCGTGGCGCTCGGCGCGGTACGCCAGGACGTGATGCGGCTGGTGGTCGGTCGCGCGATGACACTCACGGGTCTTGGGCTCGCCCTTGGGTCTGCCGGCGCGATCGCCGCCACACGCCTCCTCACACAGTCGCTGTACGGCGTGCGGGCGACGGACCCGCCGACATATCTCGCCATCGCCGCGTTGATGTGCGTCGTCACGCTGCTCGCGAGCTATTTGCCCGCGCGCCGCGCCTCGCGCGTCGATCCGATGGTCGCGTTGAGGAATGAATAGGTGTCAGGTGCCTGGTTTCGGGTGTCAGCCGCAACCGGTGACGGCCCGGCTGCACTGCCACTTCGAAGCCAGTCCCCTGACACCAGACACCTGACACCTGATCCCATGATCCAACTCCGCAATCTCGAAAAATCCTTCCCCCAGGCGGATAGCCGCCTCTTCGTCCTACGGCGCATCTCCTTGGACATCGCTCAGGGTGACTTCGTCACGATCATGGGTCCGTCGGGTGCGGGGAAATCCACATTGCTCGCGCTGTTGGGCATGCTCGACGCTGATTGGAGCGGCGAGTACCGCCTGCTCGAGCATGAGGTGCACAAGCTCAAGCCCAAGGACCGCGTCGCGCTCGGCAAGCGCTACGTGGGATTCGTCTTCCAGCAGTATCACCTGATTGACGACCTCACCGTCGCCGAGAACATCGCGATGCCGCTGTCGTACCGCGATGTCAAGGCCGAGGATCGCGAAGCGGCGGTGGCCGACACACTCGATCGCTTCGGGATCGTCGCAAAGAAGAATCTCTACCCCCGCCAGCTCTCCGGTGGGCAGCAACAGCTCGTCGGCGTCGCCCGCGCGATCATTCACAAGCCGGCGCTACTCCTCGCCGACGAGCCGACCGGCAATCTCCATTCCGGGCAAGGGAAGGAAATCATGGAGCTGTTCCGCGAGCTCAACGCCGCCGGGACGACGATCGTGCAGGTCACGCATTCGGAGGACAACGCGAAGTACGGCAGCCGCGTGATTCAACTTCGTGATGGGTGGATTGTGGCCTAGGCCTAGGGCCTGGGGCCTGGGGGGAGCGAATGGACGCATTAGTGCAAGACGTGAGGTACGGTTTCCGCAGACTCCTACAGGCGCCAGGCTTCACCGCCGTCGCCGTGCTCACGCTGATGCTCGGCATCGGGCCGACGACCGCGATTTTTTCCGTGATCGACACGTTGATGCTTCGGCCGCTGCCGTATCCCGAGGCGGAGCGCATCGTGACGGTGTGGGAGAGCAGCGCGCGTGTGCCTGGGGCGCGCAATGAGGTTGCGCCAGGAAACTTCCTCGATTGGCGTGAGCGCACCACGGCCTTTTCCGCGATCGCAGCCGCCGATCCCTATGCGTACGCGCTCATCACGCCCGACGGCAAGCCGGAAGCGGTCTTTGGAACTCGCGTGACCGAGGGATTCTTCGACATTCTGGGCCTGCACGCATATCGGGGCCGGCTCTTCGCAGCCGAGCATCACCGCCCGAAGAGCGGCAACTTCGCGGTTATTACGTACGGATTGTGGCAGCGCCGGTTCGGCGGTGACGCGAACCTCATCGGATCGAGCATTTCCCTCGACGGCCAGCCTTTCGTTGTCCTCGGCATCCTCCCACCGCAGTTCGAGCTTGGAATGCTTACGGACGTACCTGGTGAACGGAGCGTGTGGGTGGCGAGGCAGGAGGAGGGATGGGAGCGGCGCGAGCGGACGTCGGGATGGTGGAATGTCATCGCACGCTTGGGGCCCGGCATGACACTCGACCAGGCGCAAGCGGACGTGAACCGCGTCGCGGCGAATTTGGCGACCGAGTTTCCGGCGCCGAACATGGCGACCGGCGCGGTGGTCTCGCCGTTGCGGGATCATCTCATCAGCACCGCGCGCACGCCCCTGCTCGTGTTGCTCGGCGCCGTCGCGCTCGTGCTGCTGATCGCCTGCGCCAACGTCGCCAATCTGCTGCTGGCCCGCGGCACGGAGCGCGAGCGCGAGTTCGCCGTGCGTGCGGCGTTAGGTGCCCAGCGCGGCCGTCTGACGCGCCAGCTCTTGACCGAAAGCGTGTTGCTGGCACTCCTGGGCGGCGTGCTCGGCGTGTTGCTCGCTTTTTGGGGCGTCGCCCTCATCAAGTCGCTGGCACCGGCCGACATCCCGCGGATTCACGCGGTCGCGGTCGATCTGCGCGTGCTGGCGTTTGCGCTCGTGATGACGCTGGCCACGGCCGTGGTCTTTGGCCTCGCGCCTGCGTCGCAGAGCTGGCGCGCCGACGTCCAAACCGCCCTGAAGACCGTGCACGGAATGGCGGACCCCGCACGCCTGCGACTCCGCTCCGGGCTGATCGTGAGTGAGATCGCGCTCGCGCTGACGCTCCTCGTCGGCGCGGGGCTGTTGCTGCGGAGTTTCGCGGCGATTCTAGCGATCGATCCCGGTTTTCAAAAAGCGGGCGTGGTCGCGCTCCAGGTGTTCGCCTGGGACCGGCGCGACTCGCTCAGCCAGCGCGTGCGCTTCTTTGAAGAAACGGAACGGCGCATGGCCGCGCTCCCCGGCGTGACGTCGGTGGGTTCGGTAATGAATGGACCGTTCACATCCAGCGACATCGGGATTCGCCGCAGCTTGACCATCGTTGGTCGGGCACCGCTCGGACCCGATGAGGAGATGTCCGTCTTCACAAACCACGCGACACCCGGCTTCTTCCGAACACTCGGCATTTCCGTGCGGCGCGGCCGCGCGTTCGACATGGCCGACCGAACGGGTACGCCCAACGTCGTGGTTATCAATGACGCGGCGCGGCGGATGTACTGGCGGGGGGAGGATCCCATCGGCCAGCGCGTGCGGCTGGGCACTGCAACGACCGAATTTCAGATCGTGGGCGTTGTCGGCGACACGCGGCTCAAGAGTCTCGAGCAGGTCGCTCGACCGGAGGTGTTTCTCGCGCAGCGGCAGACCGGGTGGGCATCGATGACCTATTACCTCCGCACGACGGGCGAGCTCGGCGCCACGATCGAAGCGGCGAAGCAGCAGGTGTGGGCCGTCGATCCACTGCAGGATTTCTACCAGACCGCGCGACTTGAAAACCTCATGGCCACGACACTCGCGCCGCGCCGCTTCAGCCTGCTGTTGCTCGGCAGCTTTG
>Ga0075428_100005402_pt1 | contig 14205 bp, 12 predicted proteins | sample RhiMetdeltSRZDD2_FD_75291 | JGI IMG/M metagenome (GOLD analysis project Ga0075428, IMG submission 75291) | Populus rhizosphere microbial communities from Tennessee, USA - Rhizosphere MetaG P. deltoides SRZDD2 | ecosystem: Host-associated > Plants > Roots > Rhizosphere > Soil | place: USA...
TCGCGCACGGTCTCGATCGTGTCAGCGTCGGCCGCGCTCTTGTCGCTTCGGCGGCAAGGAGGACGAGATCGAGCGTGCGAGCGAGCTTCACCTCAGCCACTGCTGGCCACGCCGCCCCGCGGCGTAACTCGACGTCAGCGCTTTCACCATCACACCTTCATGGCCGCGCTGCAATGTGGCCTCGACAAACCGCGAAGCGCCCTCGCGAGTCGGTCGAACCAGGTTCGGCACAATAGTGCGATGTGCAATCGCGGCGAGCGTGCCGAACCGCAACGGCGTCAGCGGGAGTTCCGCCCGCAGGCGGTCCACCTCCAGTTTCCGGCCAAACCGCTGCATCGTCCGTTGAAACGTCTCCGGCGTGCCATCGGCACGCAGCGCGATCACTTCACCGTCAAGGATCACGTCATGCGCTCGTATCGTCTGTGCTGCTTCGGCGACTTCGGGAACGGCCGAAGTGACCTCGCGCAGGTTCCGTGAAAAGACCTTGATTTCCTCCCCAGCCTTGTGGACCTGAATGCGGGCGCCATCGAACTTCCACTCGAGCGCGACGTCCTGTTGGAGATTCGCGACGTCCTGTTGGAGATTAGTGAGCGCCTCGTCGATGTCGGACGCCGTGTAAGCCAGCATAGGCTGGACGGGACGAAAGACCTGCACCGTGAAACGGGTGAGGCCGGATGTTCCATGTTCGATCAGCGCGCGTGCCACGGGCGCCACCGCGCCGGCCATCATGACGGCCCGACGCACGGTTGCCGGTGATGCATTCCCGGCGCGCGCCATGGCCTCGATCAGCACGCCCTCGAGCGCACCCTGCCGGAGCTCGCCCGCCAGCAGCCGCACGAGGAAGTCCTGCTCGTCAGCGGTTGCTCGTGTGAGCAGATCGCGAAGGCGACGGGCGCGGTCACCGGCCGAGCCGCTCCCGGTGGTGGTCGCAATCTGCTCGAACACCTTGTCCACTTCGACGAGTGAGAGAACGGGGGCCGGAGCGGCAGTAACCGGTTTCGATTCACGGATGGCCGAAATGCCGATACCGATTCGGCCCTGCCGCGGCTCACCCGACAAGAACGCAGCCGCGATGTCGACTTCCGGCGGCGTTACACGCTGGAGCAGGGCTGCGAGCTCGGCGATCTTGACGAGGCGGCTGCTCGCCCTTGCGACAGCGGCGCTCGTTGTAACGAGCTCGTAAAGGAGCACTCGTGGATCGTACCTGGTCGCACCGGGGGCGGGCAGGGTGACCACGTCTCGTGAAACAACCGGCCGTGAGCGCATCATCGCAGGCAGTGTCGGGCTTAGCCGGCCAACGAGGGCACCCCCGCACAACACCCCGATCTGACAAGCACATAGCGTCGACGACTAGCTGGCGATGTTCTTGAACCGAGTCGGCCCCGTTGCCCGCAGCGAGCGCACGTAAACCAAGTCGCACCTTCGGCGGGCACAAGGGAGAGTACGAGACCATGACGCAATTCGGTGTCCGGCGCGCACTCGTGGCAGCAACGGTTCTGACAATGTGGGTCGTTCCTGCGTTGGCGCAGACGCGTACAGCCGGCACTTATCCAACGCGCGAAACCCAGATCCTCAGGCTCGGCACAAGCCAGCGATTCAGCATGCCGATGCACACCGTCGATCAGCTCCATGCGATGGTGAACAAGAACCGCTCGCAGTTCACGCAGGTCCTTTCACTCGCGAACCTGTCGGGAATCTCCGGACAGGTGCTCGATGCACTCACGATAGGGCCCGTCACCGATACGACCATTCAACCGGGGACGCACATGGAATGGATGGCGATGAAGCGCCGCGGAATGCCGGCGGTCGTGCAAAACATACGGTGGAGCGGACGAGCGCCGTTCGAGGCGTGGACGTTCGACATCACCGACGGCGGGTACAAGTACACCTTCCTCGTCCCGAAGGTGTGTGGCAATCTGACGTTGCTCAGCGCGGTCGCGATCACTCCGGCGGGAACGATCTCAGAGGCACCGCCGCCTCCACCGCCGCCGCCACCGCCACCGCCGCCCCCGGAACCGCCGCAGGTCGCGGCAGCCCCGCCGCCGCCACCTCCGCCGCCACCTCCGGCGCCGACGCATGAATACAGGCCCTGGATCGCATCAGGGTTCGTCGGCAGCTCGTTCAGCACGTCCGCCTTGAACGGCCCGTCACTGAATGTGGGCCAGAACAACTTCATCAACGACGATCCCGATGCAAACTGGACCTATGGCGGACAGGTCGGCTACTTGTGGCACGGCATCGTCGGCGCCGAATTCATCGCGGATTTCGCACCTCACGTGGGCTTCGACAGCCTACTGCTTGAGCAGAATCCGAACGTGAACAGCTACATGGGCAACGCGATTGGCGCGTATCCATTTGGCGCCGACGGCCGCTTTCAACCGTATGTCTCCGGTGGGTTCGGCGCCATCGGCATGCGCTCCAAAATATTCACGCCGCTCGGCGTCAATGGCAGCGCGGACACGATTAATGTCAACGAAAAGAAGTGGGGCGGTAACATCGGCGCCGGGATGTTCGCGTTTGCTGACCGCTGGGGCGTACGCGGCGACGTGCGTTGGTTCAGGGCAGGCAGCGACGACACCCTCGACAGCACCACGCCCGAAGGAAACGTGGCCCAAGCACTCCTTTCGGATCTCCGGTTCTGGCGAGGCACCGTCGGCGTGGCGTTTCGCTGGTAGCGCACGTCAGCAGCACACACACAACACACACCGCCGGCTGATCGAAAACTGGAGATCAGCCGGCGGTGTTTCTGAAGAAATCTGCGAGGGATCAATACGGATCGGATGGTCCGTACGGGAGATCCGGGATGCCTGGCGCCCACGCACCGAGTGGCTGCAATCCGAAAATCTCCTTCAGATCACCCCAGACAAGGTGCTGGTCGTTCAGGTTGTTACCGTTGCTCTGCCAGACAATGTTGTCGCCGTTGAGGACGGTCAACGTGTTGCCATGTTCCACGACGCGATCACCCCAGACGAGATGCTCACCCCACACGAGATGATCGCCCCAGACAACGCTCTGAGTGATGTCGCTCCAGTCGATTGTGTCGCCCCAGACCAGATGGTCGCCCCACACGAGGTGCGTCGCCCACGCGGCGTCGTGGAAGCGAAGGGTGTCGCCCCAGACCAGATGATCACCCCAAACCAGGTGCTGCGACCAGTTCACCGTCTCGTTGCCGATCCGCGTCTGCGGCACGGTCCCGAAGGCAATACGACCTTCGAGCGTGAGGTCGTTCGTCTGAAGGCGCCGCTCGATATCGGCAAGGGTAAACCGCTTGGCGAGCTCGAATGCTCCGACAGGATTGAGCTCGCCAGCTCCCTGTTCGAGCATGTGCGTACCCGGAATCGGCACTGCTGTGTACTGCAGGATCGCCTTTAAGAAGTTTGGCGTAAGACCCGTCGCATACGGCGTGCAGTCCGCAACACCATACTTCGCGCAGAGCTTCTGAATGGCGCTCTGCTGCGAGTCCGGCAGCCTTCCGTCGAAGGTGAGCGTATTGATGCCTGTTGCCAGACGAGCGGTCTTGAGGACCTCCGCGGCCACGCCGCTCGTGACGGCCGCCGCCATGCTGGTGCCGGTCAATGCGAGGTAGTTATGACCCGCTCCTGGTTTGCCGATCACGCTGGCCTGATAGTGCGTCGAGAGGTAGGTCGATAATCCCGTGATGCCCATCAGCCGGTGGCCGTTGACGACGACGTCGGGTTTGGCAAAGCCGTCGTACCACGTCGGACCTCGCGAGCTGTACGGTGCCACGGAATCGTCCGCCATCGACTGACTGCCGCGTGCGTCGACAGAGCCGACGCTGATAGCGGACGGCGCATTGCCAGGCGATGTGACCCCGCCAAATCCAATCTGTCCCGTCGCCGGGTTCAGCCCGAAGTTTCCCGCTGAAACAATCACGGCCATTCCGGCTTTGACTGCGCGCTCGACAGCCTGCACGAGCGGATCGGTGGCGGCCGGCTCGTAGATCGGATGGCCCAGGGACAGATTGATGATGTCGATCTTGAGTTTGTATTTGTTGGTGATGCAGAAGTCGATCGCTGCGATCACGTTGCTCGTATAGCCGGCGCCGGAATCGTCGAGCACCTTGAGCGCGAGAATGGACGCGGACGCGGCGACTCCGCGGTACGCGGCGTCACTGGATGCGCCCATGTTCGCAATCAAACTCGCGACGTGCGAGCCATGACCATACCCGTCGAAATACAAATCGCCGCCTGCGACGGCCCGCGGTCTTCCGGCCGTGAAGTCATATTTCGCGGCGCTTTGCAGGGCCGAATTCGCCACGACACCGGAATCGATCACGGCCACGACCACGTCTTTGCCGTTGGGAATCCAGTAGTCCATTCCCAACGTGCGCAGGAGCCGGTTGTCCGTGACCACAGGCTTGGAAGACGTCCACGTCAGTCCACTGCTCTGGACCGGCGCGTCGGAAGAGAGGGTCTCCACGTCGCGGTCGCTCGCCAGTTGCAGGAGTGTGGCGCGATCGATCCGAGCGGCGAGCACGTCGCGCGAGGGCGACATCACATCCGAGGCGGTCGGATTGGCGTCCAGCGTACGGTGCAGCCGAGCGCCGGCACCGCGATGTGCGCTGGCCAGCACGCGAAAACTCGTTGCGCCTGATTTGAGTGCCTGGGTCAGCGCGCGATCCATGGTCGCGTGATGTGCGCGTTCTGCCACCGGCGCGGCCCAGACGAGAGCGCCTGCCAGAATTACGGCAGCCAGGGCATGACGACGACGTAGAGGCTGGGGGGAGCCAGACATAACGCCGGGCTCTCTCGCACCGTTCATGCCACTGACGCAACAAACGTCCTAGTCGCCGTGCGTTCAACGAGATACGCAGTTTGCGTGCCCCAGGGTATTTGCTTCCATCATTTCTCATTCGAAACACGGGAAGACTGCGGTGCTCGGCCGGAGAGAAACAAGGGCCAATGGAAACGCAGGTTTCGGTGAAGAGGTGCGCTTGTCTCATACCGGCACGCCCCTGATCCGATCCAGGACGCGCCTCGTCGTCGCCCCGAATTCCACTCGCGTGCCGTCCGAACAAAAAATTGGCAACGAACAGCAAAATGGAGAAAATCGGCGCATCGGAACCAGCATGAATCTCAACAGGTTGATCATCACGGCGTTGACCATCGCCCTCTGCGCAATGTCCATGGCGGTGCTGCCGGCGCAGCGTCAGGGCGGACGCGGCGGAGCGGTTCCGGACGTCATTTTCTACAACGCGAAGGTCGTCACGGTCGACGACCAGTTCTCCTACGCGCAGGCCGTCGCGATCACCGGCGACCAGTTCACCGCTGTTGGGACCAACGACTCGGTGCGCGCGCTCGCGGGACCGCACACTCGTCTCATCGATCTGCGCGGATTCACGGTGATCCCGGGACTTACCGACAATCACCTTCACAATGCCGGCGGCGGACCCGGGGTCGATCTCTCCCGTACGCGCACCGTGGACGACGTGCTCAAGACGGTTGGTGATCGCGTCAAGCGCGCGGAACCGGGCGAGGTCGTCGTCTCCAACAGCGACTGGCACGAAGCCCAGTTAAAGGAACAGCGGCTTCCGCTGCGGCGCGACCTCGACAAAGTCGCGCCGATGACACCCGTCGTGATGGTACGCGGCGGCCACGAATACGTTCTCAATTCCGCGGCCCTGGCGAAGTGGCATATCACGAACTCGACGGCACAGCCGCAGGGCGGCCGCATCACCCGGTATGCGGACGGCGAGCTCAATGGCGAGCTCGTGGACACAGCCAAGTCGCTCGTCACACTGCCTCCCGAAAAGGCCCGGACGCTCGAGGAGCGGATTCAGGATCAGATCGCCGAATACAACAAGCTGCACGCGGTCGGTCTCACCGCGGTGCGTCATCCGGGCGATTCGATCGACAACTACCGGATGCGGAAGGAGATGGAGCGCCGCGGCGTGCTGACGATGCGGGTGACGCAGCTGCTGCGGCTCGGCGGCACGCCGGCGGCTATCGAGCAGACGCTGAAGTCATCCGGGCTGTCGCCCGACGACGGCGATGCGCTGCTCCGCCTCGGCGGAATGAAGATGGGTGTCGACGGCGGATTCGAGGGAGGCTTCATGCGGGAGCCGTACGAAGAGCCGTACGGCGAGGGCGGTCAGTTCCGCGGCCTTCAGACCACGCCACCGGACCGGTTCAATGAGACCGTGAAGTTGTACAACCGTCTCGGTTGGCGAGTGTTCACGCATGCCGTCGGCGACGCGGCGATCGATGAAGTGCTCGCCGGCTATGAGGCCGCCAACGCCGAACGGTCAATCGCCGGCAGACGCTGGGGAATCGAGCACGCGTTCATCGGTCGTCGAGATCATCTGCCGCGCATGAAGAACCTCGGATTGTTCCTGTCGCTGCAGGATCACCTGTATCTCGCGGGACCAAGTCTGGTGAATTACTGGGGCAGGCAGCGCGCATTCCTCACGACGCCCGTGAAGATGTACCTGGATGCAGGCTTGCCGGTATCGGGCGGCACCGACTCCAGCGTGGTGCCGTACTCGCCGCTCTGGGTGATCTACCACTTCGTGACGCGCGACACGATCTCCGGCGGACCGATGGGCGTGGACCAGAAGATCTCCCGCGAAGATGCGTTGCGGATGGTCACCCACAACCACTGGTACCTCACGTTCGAGGAACACACGAAGGGCACGATCGCTCCGGGACGTTTCGCAGACATGGTGGTGCTGCCCGAGGACATCATGACGGTCCCGGCAAAGCGCATCGAGCGGATGCGAGTGATGATGACAATGGTGGGCGGCAAGGTCGTCTATCGCGACGCCGATTTCCGCAAGCTCGCCACGGATTAGCCGGAAGGCCTCGCTACATCGCCTCGGGATGGTCGAAGGTAACGGCCCGGCTGTCAGCGAAAGCCGCGACCGAACCGTGGTATCGCAGTTGCTCTCGCGTGTGGAATGACGCGAATCAGCGCATTTGTTCTGCTAGCTCTGTTCGTCGGCGCCTGCGAGGGTTCAAGCCCGACAGCACCAACCACGACGGTGATCGTGTCCAAGCTTACCTTCTCGCCGCCACCGAATCCGACCGCGACACCCGTACCGCCGCCGACGGTGCCCGGTCCCACCCCGGGCACGCCGACGCCGACGCCGGTAGTAGCAAACCCGCCGGCTACGCAGCCAGGCTCGACCACCTCCACGGGGACCACGCCGAGCTTGGTTACCGTCCCGCCGCCGAGTCAGGTCCCAGGCGTGCCATTGCCCACACCTGGAAATCCGCTGGCACCAATCGCCACCGTCCCACCGGCGGCGGGGGTAGTTGTGGGAACCGGCACGTCGACGATTATTACTGTTACGCCTGCTCCCAAGCCGTAGGCGCGTACGCGAGCGCTACGCTCTGATGCGTGGACGTAGCCTACTCATTTGAACCGGGCCTCCCGCCGGACGGTTCATCGACGTTCTCGTCCGATCGACGCTGGGAGAACGGCGTCCGATCGATCGCCCCTGACGTCTGCACATAGCCGGATATAGTCCTTTCCTTCCCTCGGAGTCGATTCAATCACAGCTGCTGCGGCGTCACCTTTCGCGCGTTTCGCACTCTGAAGAGTGAAGAGCGAAAGGAGCGTGCGGGGTGATGCGACTGGTCGGTGGCATTTCGGTGATGTACCTCCTCATGGTGGCAGTTGCACTGACCACCTCTGCGTCCGGACACGACGGTGATCCACGTCGCGATAGCGGCCGGGATATTTTCCGCTACGACACATTCGGAGACGAGCAGCTGTGGACCGACGTGTTGCGGATGCACGAGGTGATTCCGAACGTCGATCCCGCCACCGCCCTGTCGGTCGGACTGAAGGTCGACGTGGATGCGCTTCCACCGGCGGTGATCACTACGCTTCGCTCCGCCGCCGTTGACCTGACCGACCCGGCGATCACAGTCGAACTGCTGCGTCTGAATGCGGTCGTCGGCGTCAAGGGGGAGATCAACGATTTGGGACAGCTGACGAGGGTCGGCGTGACCTGCGCACTATGTCACTCGTCCGTGGACAACTCGCTTGCGCAGGGAATCGGCAGACGGCTCGATGGATGGGCCAATCGAGACTTGAACGTCGGCGCCATCGTCGCGCTTTCTCCGGCGCTGGACGAAGGTACGAAAGCGGAATTCCGATCGTGGGGACCTGGCAAATACGACCCGCGGCATCACGCGTTCGATGGCATCAATGTCATCCCGCTGAACAGTCCGTCACTTCCAGTGTTGATCCCGCCAGTGTACGGATTAAAAGGCGTGGGGTTCGAGACCTACACCGCGGATGGTCCGATTTCCTACTGGAACAGCTACGTCGGCGTCAGCCAAATGGGCGGCCACGGCCGCTTCGCCGATCCACGCATCGGGTTGTCGATCCAGCAGACGCCGGATCTCGTCACCCCAAAACTTGGCGCGCTGCTCGACTACCAATTGAGTCTCCGCGCGCCGAAACCGCCGCAGCGGAGTTTCGATCAGCAGGCGGCTGAGCGGGGTCAGAAGCTGTTTCGCAACGAGGCCCGTTGCAGCACCTGTCATCAGGGATCGAACTTCACCGACGTTCTCAGCGGTCCACAGCGAAACGTGCCGCTGCTGCACGATGCAACAGAAATCGGCATGGAGGCAGTCTACGCATCAAGGTCGGCAACCGGCAAGTACCGGACAACGCCGCTGCGAGCGCTGCTGCGGCACCCACCGTACTTCCATGACGGCAGCGCGCCGGACCTTCCGGCAGTCGTCAACCACTATGACCGGCTGTTAGGTCTGAATCTGACGCCGGTGCAGAGAGCCGACCTCGTGGAATATCTGAAGTCGTTGTGAAGGGCCGCTGCCGGGCACCTTCGCCGCGCACGACAAAGAGAGAATCGCCGAATTCGTGCGTCCGGTATCCGCGCATCTCCGCCTGCGCGATTGTCCGGCGAAGCACCGAGTCGTCCTGGAATGCGCGGAGGAGTTCATAGTGGCTCGTGCCAGGTTCGTGCTGTCCGGTGAGCAGTGCATCGACGACTTGCAATCGTGTGCGCGACCCGATCCTCAGCGTCGCGACCGCGTGGCCGGCGCGGACGCGGCCGTCGCACGCCGCCGCGTCTTCGACCGCTCGAACCACCGTCGTCCCGACGGCAATGATCCGTCCGCCCCGTCGCCGCGCCGCGTCGATCGCATTCGCCGTTCGCGTGGGGATCTCGTACGCCTCGCCGAGCGGGAGCATCGCATCGAGACGCGCATCGCCGGTCGACGAAATCCCGGCGGCGTGAGTCAGCGTGGCGAATATCGCGCCACGCGCGCGAAGGCTGTCGATAAGCCGCCAATCGAAGAGAAACCCTGCCGAGGGAGGCTCGAACGCGACAGGGCGGCTCGCGATCGCCGTCCAGGTGTCCCACACCGCAAGTGGATCGGAGAGATACGAGTACTGAATCGGACGCCCGTGCCGCGCCAGTCCTTCCCAAATCTGCTGAGGGGAACCCTCGAACGCCACCTCGATCAGTCGCGGATGCTCGAGGATTGCTCGTACGACCGCACGCAATGGACCGAGCTGCAGTGAATCACCGGCGGTGAACGGCGGCGGAAGCGGCCTGGCTTCGGTCGGTGTTCGAAAATCGCCGGCCCCAAATGCCACCGCCGTGAAACGGTGGATGTCCCGCGGACGCAGCGATCGTCGTCCGGCCAGCCGCAGTTCAATCGGACTGCCGGTGGCGACGTGGATCCCGAACAGGCTTGCCGGCAGCGTGGCCGCGTCGTTCGCAATCACGAGATCGCCGCTCTGCACAAGCGCGGGAAAATCCGTGCGGCGTTTGTGCACCACCTGACCAGTGGCGTCGACGACCATCAGCCTGGCGTCAGGTGGACGCTGAACGGCGACCGCGGCCGGGATCATCGCGCGGCCTCGGGCTCCGGCGCGCGAGCGGCGCGCGCGGCGATCAGTTCGACGATCTCCGCCGCCGCCTGATCGGGATTCTTGAGACTCGATCGGTCGGCGTCGGGTAGAGCGAGCTCGTGCAGCGGGGTGTCCATGTCACCAGGGTCGACCGAGATCACGCGAATGCCTTCCGCGGCCAGCTCCGCATCCCAGATGCGACTGAGATGTGCGAGCGCGGCTTTGCTGGCGCCGTAAGCGCCCCAGCCGGCGTACGGCGTGACGGCGGCGTCGCTGGAGATATTGACCACGACGGGTTCGCCGCCCTCTCGTGCGGCTGCCGCGAGGGAGCCGAGTAAGGCTTTCGTCAGGCAAAATGGTCCGAGCACGTTGGTCGCAAACGCGCGTTCGAGGTCCTCGCACTCGGTGTCCGCGAGCGGCGCCAACGGCACTGGCCCGAGTGACGAGGCGTTGTTGACGAGGACATCGAGCCCACCCAGGGCGCCAAGCACCTGGATCGCGATGGGATGGATGTCTTCCTTCTTTGAAACGTCTCCCACAATGCCATGGACGTCGGGCCGTTCCTGACAGACGCGCTCGACGCCGGACCGGCCGCGCGCCACGAACGCGACATCCGCGCCTGCGTCGAGCAAGCGTCTGACAAGCGCAAGTCCAAGGCCGGATGTGCCGCCGGTAATCGCAATGCGCAGTCCGCGTATCGATGTGTCAGCCATATCGCCTCCTCGCGTTGACTCGCTTCAGGCTACAAGTTAAAGTTAACTTTAAGTCAAGTGGAAATGCTGCAAGCGGCAGCACTGATGACCATCACCGAGGTCGCCCGGCGCAGTGGCGTCGCCTCGTCCGCTCTCCGGTTCTACGAGTCGCGTGGCCTGATTACGTCGGAGCGCACCGGCTCCGGACATCGTCGATTCCCGCGCGCGGTTCTTCGACGGATCGCCTTCATCGTCTTCGCGCAGAAGATTGGTCTCTCACTCGACGAGATCGCGGTCGAACTGTCGAGGCTTCCCCACAATCGCGTGCCGGAGCGCTCGGACTGGGCAAAGCTGTCCGCGACCTGGACGCAACGCGTCGACGAGCGGATTGAAGAACTGCAGCGTCTCAGAGCGGGACTGACGCAATGCATCGGGTGCGGATGCCTCACCCTGCAGCAATGTCAGCTCGCCAATCCCAGCGACGCTGTAGGACGTGCGGGACCGGGCCCGCGGTTCTGGATCGGCCGTCCGCGTCCCGCGAAGACAAAATAGGAGCGCGACTCAATTGTGTGCCGGGTGCGATGCGGTCGTAATCGTCTCCAGCCAATCTCCCATCGCGCCTTCCATCATCGCCACGTACAGCACCAGGGGCGCGCCGAAACGTCCCACTCCATACCGCATGCGGCTCGCCAGTGCCTGCGTTGACAGCCTCTCGCCGGTTCCTCCGTCGATCACGACCACGGTTGAGTCGAGCACGCGCCCCGTTGCGTACGCGTACGTCGTTCGAGCACCTCGATGCACCACTCGAGCGGGCGCCACGCGCAGTTTCACGGAACCAGTAACGATCAACGGGCGACCGTGCTCGTCACCCAGTCTCCGCCAATACGGAACATCGGCAAGCCGCGCCTCCGAGTCAATCGCAAGTGGCTCGACTTCGAGGACCGGCGCCGAGGACCACGTTCGCAGTTCCGCCCGGAGCAGACGAACGGTTTCGGTGTTCAGATCGAATTCTGGCTTCTTGTCGGTCGCAAAGCCTGCAACCCATATTCGCGGCAGGCTGGCCAACTTCATTTGAAGAGCCGCTGGCGGGGCATTTGGTGGCCGGACGACATGCGGCGCACACGCTGCTGTCGACATGGTCGCAAGCGATACGAGCAGCAGTCGAAACATCGCGCCTCCTTCCCGGCGCGACCGATATGCACGACCCGGGCCTCAGGAGATCCCTTATATGACGTCCGTCGCGTCACCAACCGTCGTTATCAGTGACGATTTGTTGAGGAGAGTGCTTCTTCAGACGGACTCGACGTCCTGACGCGTCCAGCGGCGGCTGCCGTCCGCGTTCATTTCGAGAGCGCGCTGCAGGCCGAGCAGGACCAGGTCGGGGACCAGGACGTCGAATATCTTTTCGCGCTCGAACAACCTCGCGAACCCTCCGGTCCCGATGACGATGGTCGACTCGGCGCCAAAAGCCGCCTTGCGCAGCTCTCGCGTGAGACCCACCACCATTGCGCGTGTGCCGAAATAGAGTCCGGATTGGATGCTTTCGATCGTGGACCGGCCGATGATGTCGTGTGGCGGGACGATCTCAACGGTCGGAAGCCGGGCAGTGTTCTTCTCGAGCGCCTCCATCGCAATTCGCAGCCCCGGAAGGATCGTGCCGCCGAGGTACTCTCGGTTGCCGCTGATAACGTTGATCGTCGTCGCCGTCCCGAAGTCGATGACGATCAGGTTGTCGTTGGGGTACAGGCTCACGGCCCCGATGGCATTCGCGATTCGATCCGGCCCGACCTCCGCCGGGTTGCGGTACAGGATCTTCAGGCCGGTGCGGGCGCCCGCCTGAAGAATGAACGGATCGACCGCAAAGTATTTGCGGCAGCAGCTGCGCATCGAATAGAGCATTTCCGGCACGACCGAGCAGATCGCAATCCTGTCAACGAGTGCCGGATCCAGATTGTTCTCGCGCAGCACGCTTCGAAGAAAGACGCCGAGCTCGTCCGACGCCGAGTTGGGGTGCGAGCTTCTGCGGAACTGAAACCGCAGCTGACCATCCTCGAAAACGCCGCCGAACAGCTGGCTGTTCCCGACATCGAGCGCGAGAATCACGGCGCACCCGGAAGCGCCACGTTGTCGATCAGCCGTACGCCACGGAGCCTCACCGCCGCCAGACGACGTCCGTCGCGATCGTCGACGTAATCGACAGCGAATCCCGCATCGGTCAGCTGGTCGATCGCGTCATCGGGCGTCGCGGCGGACCTCAGGACTCGATGCAATGTGGCGGCGCGCTCACGATCGGGTGGGGTGAGGCGCGCATTGCGTGAACTGAGCGCCAGCCCAGTGGATTCGCGAACGGTGGGGCATGCCACGATCGTCGTCGGAAGGAAGAACGCGTCGGCCATTCCGCGTACGAGATTCAGTTGCTGCCAGTCCTTCTCGCCGAAGTAGGCACGTTCGGCCGCGGCGATGTTCAGCAGCTTCAAAACGACCGTCAGCACGCCGTCAAAATGGCCAGGCCGATGGACGCCTTCGAGAGTGGTCGACCGCTCCGTCTCGGACACGCGATACCGGAAGCCATCCGCGTACATCTCCTCGGCGCGCGGGAGCAGCACGAAGTCGACGCCGGCGGCATCGAGCAGCGCGAGATCCCGCTCGATCGTCCGTGGATACGCATCGAGATCCGCCGGGTCATCGAATTGCGTTGGATTGACGAAGATGCTCACCAGCGTGCGGTCATTTTCCGCGCGGCTTCGCTCCACCAGCGATAGATGCCCCTCGTGGAGCGCGCCCATCGTGGGCACGTAGCCGAGCGAAATGCCGCGACGCACGTCGCACGCGCGTCGCTCCCGCCATACCCAGATGCGGTCGAACACGGCGGTCACGAGTAGCTCTCCGAGGCGCTCGGGAACTGGCCGCCTTTGACGTCGGCATCGTAGCGATCGAGTGCGTCGGTCAGCATGGTCTCGCCGTCGATGTAGCGGCGGACGAATCGCGGCGCATGATCGCCGGCTACGCCCCACAGATCCTGCAGGACCAGAACCTGTCCGTCCGTGCATGGACCCGCGCCGATGCCGATAGTCGGAATCGTGAGTTCCCTGGTGATGCGCGCCCCGAGCTGCGCCGGAATGCATTCGAGCACCAGCGAGAAACAGCCCAGTTCCTCAAGCGCATGTGCCTGCCTTGCAATCTTCTCCGCGTCTTCCGCATCGCGCCCCTGCACGCGGAAGCCGCCGAACTCGTTGACCGACTGCGGTGTCAGGCCGACGTGCCCCATGACCGGTACGCCGGATCCGACGATGTGCCGGATGACATCCTCGTGACCGTCAACGCCTTCCAGTTTGACCGCGTGTGCGCCGCTTCTCATCAGGGTTCCGACGGCGCGGATGGCAGATGACACACCATTTCGGTAAGACAGAAACGGCAAGTCAGCGATGACGAACTTGTCTCCGGCTGCACGCGCCACAGCCGCAGTGTGCAGCGCCATCATCGTGAGCGTGGCTGGGACAGTTGTTCGGTGGCCATGCATGACCATGGCTGCCGAATCGCCGACGAGAATCGCGTCGACGTTGGATCGTTCGACGAGATGGGCAGACCAGGCGTCGTACGCGGTGACGATCGAGATCTTGCGGTGTTCTTGTTTGAATCGAGCGAAGTCGCGGACGTTCGT
>Ga0075428_100005403_pt1 | contig 14201 bp, 9 predicted proteins | sample RhiMetdeltSRZDD2_FD_75291 | JGI IMG/M metagenome (GOLD analysis project Ga0075428, IMG submission 75291) | Populus rhizosphere microbial communities from Tennessee, USA - Rhizosphere MetaG P. deltoides SRZDD2 | ecosystem: Host-associated > Plants > Roots > Rhizosphere > Soil | place: USA...
CCGCGTGCTCGCCCGAGGCCGCGAGGGTCAGGATCAGGCGGATCGCGAGCTGCTCGTGGAGGCGCTCGTCGCGCGCCGTGTCGGCGGCGCCGAGTGCGCGCTGCAGCATCGATCCGATCGGCTCGACGGGGCTCTCGAGGCCCGAGATCGAGAGCGCGAGCGCGAAGCGCGCGAAGACCTCGGCGGGGTCGCCGCCGCTCTTCTGCCAGGCGCCGAAGGTCGACTGCGCCCCGCGCAGGTCGCCCGCGCTCGCGAAGGCCATGCCGCGCGTGTCGAACCAGCGCCCCTCGAACTCGCCGGCGCCGGCCGGCGGCGACTCGCCGAGCGCCGCGAGCGCGCGGCTCGGCTCGCCGCGCTGCAGGTAGCGATGGGCAAGGCTCACGCGCATGCGCGCGGCCTCGGGGCCCGCGGCGGGGACGCGCGTCGCGAGCTCGGCGATCACCGCCTCCTCGTCCTCGACGCCGCTGCGCGTCACCAGCTCGAGGTAGAAGAGCTCCGGGTTCCCGGGGTGGAGCCGCGCGGCGCGCCGCGCGAGCTCGGCGGCCTCGCGCGCGCGGCCGGCCTCGCGCCAGGTCTGGATCACGTGCACCGAGAGCTCCGGCCCCGGCGCCCACTGCGTCGCGGCGAGCAGCGGCTCGAGCAGCGCCAGGCAGGCGTCGCCGGCGTCCGTCGCGAGGAGCGCCTTGCAGCGGCACTCCGCGGCGGCGAGGCCGACCGCGTCGCTCCCGGTGCGGCCGGCGGTGCGCGCGAGCGCGGCCGCGTAGTCGCCGCGGTCGACCGCCTCGCAGGCCTCGAGGACGGCGACCTGCTGGCCGACGCGCCGCACCGAGACGACTCCGGCGGCGAGCGCGAGGAGCAGGAGCGGGGCGATCCAGGCGAGCGGCCGCCTCATGCGCCGCCGCCCGCGACGAGCGCCATGCGCACCTCGACCCGATCGCCGCCGCGCACCGGCTCGGCGACGAGCCGGCGCCAGGGCCAGCCGCGCGGGAGCGGCAGCGCGGGCGCCGCGAGGCGCGCGTCGGCCTGCGGCAGCCGCGCGAGCTCGGCGACCACACCGCCGGCCGGGGAGATTCCCGCCGCGGAGCCGTCGAGCGCCTTGCGCACGCTCTCCGCGTTCCAGCCGACGACGAGCGCGCGCTCCGCAGCGACGAAGCAGGGCGCGAGGCCCGGCAGCAGGCGCAGCTCCGGGAGGCAGGCGCCCTCCCAGGCGCCGAGCGCGAAGGGCGCGCGGCGCAGCGGCCAGCGCGCCTCGACCTCGTCGAGGAAGGCCGCCGCGGCCGCCGCGGCGACCGCGCGGTCGCGCGTGCCGAGCGCGAGCGCGGCGCGCGGCAGCCCCGCGCCCTCGCCGGGCAGGTAGAGCGCCACCTCCCAGGTGCCGTCGAGGACCGCGGCGCCGAAGAGGCGGCTCTTCAGCGCGAAGAGCGCGTCGCCCTGTCCGCCCTGCGCGACGAGCGCGGGGAGGTCGATGCCGCCCTCGGGCCGCAGCCGCGCGTGGATCAGCGCGTCGGCGCCGCCGAGCACCGCGGGACCGGGCGCCTCGCTCGCCGGGCGCAGCAGCGCGCGCGCCCCGCCGAAGGCGCCGCCCGGGAGCTCGAGGCGCAGGTCGAGGTCGCCCTGCGCCGAGACCGCGGCGCTGCCGACCGCACTCGCGCCTCCCTGCGGCCAGGCGAAGACGAGGTCGCGCTCGCCGCGGTCGCGATGCACGGCGGCGAGGGGTCCCGCCGGATCGGCGCAGCGCAGTCCCGCGCGCAGCGCGGCGAGGCTCGCGGTCGCGGCGTGGGCCTCGATGCTCTCGCACTCCGGCAGCGCCTCTGCCCAGGCGCGCGCCTCGCGGCCGAGCGGGGTGCCCTCGAGCTGCGCCAGGCCGGCGAGCAGGCGCGCGAGCGAGCGGGTGCGGCCGGCGACGACCGCGCCCGGCGGCCAGCCCGCGGCGGGCTCCGGGGCGCGCGAGCAGGCGAGTGCGGCGAGCGCGAGCGCGACGAGCGCCCGCCCCCCCGGGCCGCGCCTGCGGCCGGCCCTCGCCGTCGGCCCCTGCTCGGTCATTGCCGAGAGGCGGTATCGAGTCGACGCCGCGCGAGCTTGATCGGCTCAACCCGCTCGCGCGCGGCGCCGATACGCCGCCCGATGGCCGGCGCGGAGCTCGCAGAGGGAGGGTGCGAAGGCGCCCCGGGACCGGGGGTTGCGCGCAAGCGCCGCGACGCGCCCGACCGCAACGAGTCCTTCCCGAGCCGCCGCGTGCTCGGCATGCGCGTCGACGCGACCAGCACCGCCGAGGTCGCGGAGGCCGTGATCGCGCGCGCGGAGGCGGGCGCGGGCGGCATGGTCTGCGTCGCGACGGCCCACATGGCGATCGAGTGCCACGACGACCCGGCGCTGCGCCGCGCCGTGAACTCCGCGGATCGCGTGACGCCGGACGGGATGTCGCTCGTGTGGGCGCTGCGCCGCCTCGGCGTGCCGGGCGCCACGCGCGTCTACGGCCCCACGCTGCTCCCGGTCGTCTGCGCGCGCGCCGAGGCGCGCGGCATCCCGATCGGCCTCTACGGCAGCGTCCCCGAGGTGCTCGGGGCGCTGCAGACCGAGCTGCGCCGGCGCTTCCCGCAGCTACTGATTCCCTTCGCCTTCAGCCCGCCCTTCCGCGCCCTCGAGCCCGCCGAGGAGCGCTCCGTCCGCGAGGCGATCTCGCTCTCGGGCGTGCGCATCCTCTTCGTCGGCCTCGGCTGCCCGAAGCAGGAGCGCTGGATGGCGTCGCAGCGCGGCGCGCTCGCCTGCGTGCTCGTCGGCGTCGGCGCGGCCTTCGACTTCCTCGCCGGCGAGAAGCCGCAGGCGCCCGCCTGGATGCAGCACCACGGCCTCGAGTGGCTGTTCCGGCTCGGCTCGGAGCCGCGCCGGCTCTGGCGCCGCTACCTCGTCGGCAACTCGCGCTTCCTCTGGCACTTCGTGCTGCGCGGGAACCGCGGCTGATGGCGTTCCGCGGGCGCGTGCTCGTGACCGGGGCGGGCGGCTTCATCGGCCACCATCTCACGGGCTCGCTCGTCGAGCGCGGCTACTGGGTGCGCGGCGTCGACCTCTATCTGCCGCGCTACGAGAAGACGCGGGCGCACGCCTTCGAGGTGCTCGACCTGCGGCGCTGGAGCGACTGCGTGCTGGCGCTGCGCGGGGTCGACGAGGTCTACCACCTCGCTGCGAACATGGGCGGCATCGGCTTCATCGAGACGCACCGCGCCGAGATCGTGCGCGACAACACGCTGATCGACACCCACACGCTCGAGGCGGCGCGCGTGCACGGCGTCGAGCGCCTGCTCTTCACCTCCTCGGCCTGCGTCTACCCGGCGGCGCTGCAGGGCTCGCCGGAGGTCGCGCCGCTGCGCGAGGAGCAGGCCTATCCCGCCGACGCCGAGGACGGCTACGGCTGGCAGAAGCTGATGACCGAGCGCCTCTGCCGGCACTACCGCGAGGACTTCGGCCTCGACACGCGCATCGTGCGCTTCCACAACATCTTCGGCCCGCTCGGCACCTTCGACGGCGGGCGCGAGAAGTCGCCGGCCGCCTTCTGCCGCAAGATCGCGCTCGCGCACCCGAACGACGAGATCGAGGTCTGGGGCGACGGCCGCCAGACGCGCTCCTACTGCTACGTCGACGATTGCGTCGAGGGTCTGCACCGGCTGATGCGCTCGAGCTTCTCCGATCCGCTGAACCTCGGCCAGGACCGGCTCGTCAGCGTCGACGATCTCGTCGACCTGATCGCCGAGGCGGCGGGCAAGAGCGTGAAGAAGCGCCACGACCTCTCCCGACCCCAGGGCGTGCGCGGGCGCAACAGCGACAACACGCGCCTGCGTCAGGTGCTCGGCTGGGTGCCGCAGACGAGCCTCGAGCGCGGCCTCGAGCTCACCTACCGCTGGATCCACGACCAGCTGCGCGGGCAGGGGCGGATCCCGCGGTGACTCCAGCGTGTCGGGGATCGCCGGCTACTTCTCCCCGCGGCGGCCCTTCGAGACGCTCGCTCCGCTGGCGGCGATGCTGCGCGCGATCCGCCACCGCGGACCCGACGGCGCGGGCCTCGCCGCGATCGACCGCCGCCGCGGCGGGCGTCTCGAGGCGGGACCGGAGAGCCCCGAGTCGCTGCTCTACGAGCCCTGTCCGCACGACCTCGGCCTCGCCCAGTGCCGTCTCGGCGCTCCCGCGTCGGGCGCCGGCGAGGGCCCGCCGCTCTGGAACGAGGCCCGGAGCCTCGTGCTCGTCCTGCAGGGCGAGGTCCACAACCGACCGGAGCTCGCGCTCGAGCTCGAGAAGCGCGGCCATCGCCTGCGCGGCGCATCGGACGTGGAGGCGGTGCTGCGCGCCTTCGAGGAGTGGGACGTCGCGGCGTTCGCGCGGCTGAACGGCCCCTTCGCCGTCGCCCTCTTCGACCTGCGCCGGGGGCGCCTCGTGCTCGCGCGCGACCGGATCGGGGAGAGCCCGCTCTACGTCGGCGAGGCGCGTGGGGTGCTCTACTTCGCCTCGGAGATCCCCGCGATCCTGGCGGCCGCCGGCGCCGGCTGCTTCCCCGTCGACGAGGGCGCCGTGCACGACTTCGCCCTGCACGGATCGCGGGACGTCGAGTGCCGCACCTTCTACTCCGGGATCCGCTCGCTCGAGCCCGCCTCCACCGCGGTCGTCTCCGACGACCTCGCGGTGCGACCCGTGCGCGGGTGGCGTCTCCCGGAGCGGCGCCTCGAGGAGCGCGAGCTCCCGCTGCGCGAGGCCTGCGAGGTGCTGCGCGACCTGCTCGCCGATGCCGTCCGGATCCGGCTGCGCGGCGCGCACGCCCCCGCGCTCGAGCTCGGCGACGCTCTCGATGCTGCCGCGCTCGCGGGCCTGCGCGCGAGCACGGAGGCCGCGCGCTTCCCGCTCTTCGCCGCGTCGCCCGCCGCCGCGGACCGGGAGGCGCGCCTGATCGCGGCGCGCTGGCCGCGGCACGTCGAGTACCGGCCGCTCCGGCTCGGCCCCGCCGACTTCTGGGAGCACGCGGACGAGCTCGTGCGCATCGCCGCCGAGCCCCTCGGCTCGCCCCGGATCTCGCCGCTCCGCGAGCGGCGCCGCCGGATCCGCGCGGAGGGCTACCACGCGCTCCTCGTCGGCGCCGGCGCCGACGAGCTCCTCGCCGGGCACGCGGCGGACCTCGCGGAGCCCTTCCTCGCCTCCCTGATGGCCGGCGCGCCGCTCGCGGCCCTGGCGCGCGAGCTCGCCGCGGCGAGCGGCGCCGAGCGCCTCGGCCTCGCGCGACGCCTCGTCCTCGGCGCGCCGAAGCCGCGCGCGCCCCACCCCGCGCTCGTCGCGCTCGTCTGCGCGCGCGGTCGCCCCGAGTCGCCGCCGCCCGCGAGCTTCGACGCGCAGCTGCGCGCCGGGCTCGAGCACTCGCGCCTCGGCGCCCGGCTTCGCTCGCGCGATCCCCTGCACCTCGGGGTGCCGATCGCGCTCCGCGCGCCGTTCCTCGACTACCGCGTCGTCGAGCTCGCCTTCCAGCTGCCGACGACCTATCTGATCCGCCGCGGCCGCTCCAAGTACGTGCTGCGCCACGCGCTCGAGCCCCTGCTTCCGCTCCCGATCGCGCGGCAGCGCGGGCACGCGCCCGCGGTCTTCCCGTGGTCGGAGTGGCTCGCCGCCTCGAAGGCGCAGATCCTCGCCGTCGCCACGGACTCGAGCCTCGGCGGGGTGCAGGGGCAGGGCCTCGCCGCGTGCTACGAGGCGCTGGCCGCCGCGGATCCCCAGTGCCTCTGGCGGCTCGCGAGCCTCCTGCTGTGGCACCGCCGCTGCAACGAGGGGCGACCGCTCGCGGCGTCCGCGCCCGCCGTCGGCGGCCGCTGACCGCGGATCCCGAGGCCGGTCGCCCCGCCGGCGAGGAGCGGCCCCAAGCCTCAACCCGGGGCGCTGCCATGCCGATGAGGCGGGCATGAGGAGCGCGCAGCCGAACGCGGATCTGCCGGGAATCGCTCTCGAATGGGGATTCGCGACGCCCGGGTCCCGGCGGGCCGCGCAAGCCGGCGCGACCGCGCCGGCATGAGCGGCGAGAAGCCCCGGCCGGGCGGCGCCGATCCCCTCTCCACCGAGCATCTGCTGGACGGCCTCAAGGCGCGCTCGCTCCGCGGCGGAGCGATCACGGTGTCGGCCGAGATGGCGAAGTACGGCGTCGACGTGCTGGCCGTGGCCGTCCTGGCGCGCCTGCTCACGCCCGAGGACTTCGGCCTCGTCGCGATGGTCACGGCCGTGCTCGGCTTCCTCGCCGCCTTCAAGGACGCGGGTCTCTCGCTGGCCACCGTCCAACGCGAGCAGATCCGCCACGAGCAGGTGAGCGCGCTCTTCTGGCTGAACGTCGCATTCAGCCTGGTGCTGGTCGCCGCCGTCGCGGGCGCGAGCCGCGGCGTCGCCTGGTTCTACGGCGAGCCGCGGCTCTTCGAGATCAGCGTCGCCCTCGGTGCGACCTACTTCTTCTCGGGCCTCACGGTGCAGCACGTGGCGCTGCTGCGGCGCCAGATGCGCTACCGCGAGCTCGCATGGGTGGAGGTCGGCGCGCACCTGACGGGGACGGTGGCGGCCGTCGCCGCGGCGCTCCGCGGCTTTGGCTACTGGTCGCTCGTCCTGCGCGCGCTCGCCGCGCCCTGCGCGCTGATGCTGCTGGTCTGGATGGCCTCGCCGTGGCGCCCGGCTCCGCCGTGGCGCTCGCGCGACGCGCGCAGCCTGGTGCGTTTCGGCGGCTATCTCGCGGGCTTCCGGGTCGTGAACTACGTGGGCCGCAACCTCGACAACGTGCTCGTCGGCCGCTTCCTCGGCGGGTCGGCGCTCGGGCTCTACTCGAAGGCGTACGGCCTGCTGATGCTGCCCTTGCGCATGGTGAACGATCCGATCTCGGACGTCGCGGTTCCCGCGCTGTCCCGGCTCCAGTCCGATCCCGAGCGGATGCGCGCCTACTACTACAAGGCGGTCGGGCTGGTGGCGATGCTCTCGATGCCGGTGGTCGCCTGGGTGGCGGCGGTGGCGGACAGCTTCGTGCTCACGCTGCTCGGCGAGCAGTGGGTCGCCTCCGTCGAGATCTTCCACATCCTCACGATCCCCGCCTTCATCGGGACGTTCAACGTGGCGACGGGCTGGGTGTTCGTCTCCTCCGGCCAGGTGCACCGGCAGCTCGCCTGCGGAATCGTCAACACCGCGCTCGGCGCGCTGGCGATCGTCATCGGCCTGCACTGGGGGATCGAGGGCGTCGCCTGGGCGCTCGTCGTGAGCGCGATCGTCCGCAGGCCTCCCACCGTCGCATACTGCTACCGCGGCACGCCCTACACCCTGCGCGGTCTCGGCCGGGTGCTGTGGCGACCGGCCGCGGCCTCGGCGCTCGCGGGCCTCCTGACCTTCGGCGTGCACGGCTGGATGGAGCCGGGCGCGGGGCCGCCGCTGACGCTGCTCGCGAGCGTGCCGGTCTTCGGCGCCGCGTACCTCGCCGCCCTCGCGCTGCTCCCCGGCGGGCGGGCGCTCCTCGGCGAGCTGCTCGGGCACCTCCGCATCCTGCGCGCCCGCCCCGCGGAGGCGCTCGGATGAGCGGGCAGACGCTGGCGCTCATCCCGGTCCGCGGCGGCTCCGTCGGGATTCCGCGCAAGAACGCGCGCCTGATGCGCGGCCGGCCGCTCGTCGCCTACGCGATCGAGGCGGCGCGGCGAAGCCGAGAGATCGATGCGGTCTTCGTGTCGACCGAGGACCCCGAGCTCGCCGAGATCGCGCGGCGCTTCGGAGCCGAGGTCGTGGAGCGCCCGGCGCGGCTCGCCGACCCGGCGACGACCCTCGACGAGGTCGTCGTCGACGCGGTGGCCCGGATCGAGGCGGGCGGCCGCCGCTTCGATTGCATCGTCACGCTCCAGGCGACCTCGCCCCTGGTGCGCCCCGCGACCATCGATCGCGCCGTGCGCCAGTGCCGGGAGCCGGGCTGCGACACGGTGCTGACGCTCGTGAACGCGCCGCACCTCGCCTGGGGACGCGACGCGGCCGGGGCCCTGGTGCCGCTCCACGCGGCGCGCGTCAACCGCCAGGAGCTGCCGCCGCACTACCGCGAGACCGGCGGGGTGGTCGCCTGCCGGCGCACCGTGCTCGAGCGGGGCACGCGCTTCGGAGACCGCGTCTCCGGGATCGAGGTCTCCAAGGTCGAGTCGCTCGACGTCGACGATCACTTCGACTGGTGGCTCGTCGAGAAGTCGCTGCGGCGCCGGCGCATCTGCTTCCGGGTCGTGGGCAACCGGGAGGTCGGGCTCGGGCACGTCTATCGCGCGCTCACCCTCGCCGACCGGCTGATCGACCACGACCTGCGCTTCGTCGTCCGCTCCGACCACCGCCTCGCCGCGGACGTGATCCGGCGCCGCTTCTACGACCTCGTCCTGGTCGAGCCGGAGCAGGAGCTCGAGGCCCTGCGCGCGGCCGAGCCCGACGTGATCGTGAGCGACGTGCTCGACACCGGGAAGGCGGAGATGGAGGCGCTGCGCCCGCTCTGCGCGAGCCTCGTGAACTTCGAGGACCTCGGCCCCGGGGCCGCGCTCGCGGACTTCGTCGTCAACGCGATGTACGACCCGCCGGGAAGCGCCCACGGAGCGACCGCCTACCACGGCGTCGCCTACTGCGTGCTGCGCGACGAGTTCTACTCGGTGCCGCCGATCGCGGTGCGCGGGTCGGTGGAGGAGGTGCTGCTGCTCTTCGGAGGCACCGACCCGAACGATCTGAGCGCGCGCTGTCTGCGCTGGCTCGACGCGCTCCCCGGCGACTGGCGCATCACGGTGGTGTCGGGGCTGGGCTACCCGCACCCGGAGGCGCTCGAGCGCTTCGCGGAGCGGGCGCGGCATCGAGTCGAGGTGGTCGTCGACACGTCGATCGTGAGCCGCTACATGGCGCGGGCCGACGTCGCCGTCACGAGCGCCGGGCGCACGGTCTACGAGCTCGCGAGCCTCGGCGTCCCGATGCTGGTCGTTCCCCAGAACGACCGCGAGTGTCTGCACGCCTTCGCGCTCCACTCGCCCGGCGTGCTGGCGCTGCCGCGCGCCTCGGAGCTCGACGAGCTCGAGTTCCTCGACGCGATGCAGCAGCTGCTCGAGAGCCGCCACCTGCGCCAGAGCCTGCACCGCTCGCTGCTGGCGATGGACGTGCGCGCGGGAATCGAGCGCACGCTCGCGGTGATCGAGCGCGCGGTGGACGCGGCGGAGGGGAGATGAAGATCGGCGCCATCGGCGGCGTGGCCCTGCGGCGCGACCGCCCCTTCCTCATCGCCGAGGCGGGCGTCAACCACGAGGCCTCGCTCGCGCGCGCCATCGAGATGGTCGACGCCGCGGCGGAGGCCGGCGCGGACATGATCAAGTTCCAGAGCTACAAGGCGGAGACCCTGGCGAGCCGGCACAGCCCCGCCTACTGGGACCGGGGCCACGAGCCGGCCGAGAGCCAGTTCGCCCTCTTCCAGCGCTACGACGCGTTCGACGTGGAGGAGTACCGGAAGCTGCACGAGCGCTGCGAAGCCCGGGGCATCCTCTTCGGAACCACCTCCTTCGACCTGCGCTTCGTCGACGCGCTCGACCCGCTGCTGCCCTGCCACAAGATCGCGTCGGCGGACATCACGAACGTGCCGCTGCTCCGCCGGGTGGCGAGCAAGGCCAAGCCCGTGCTGCTCTCGACGGGGGCCTCCCATCTGGGCGAGGTGGAGGCGGCGTTGCGCCACCTCGACGCCGGCGGCGCGCCGGCGGTCGGGATCCTCCACTGCGTGCTCCAGTACCCGACGCTGCCCGGCAACGCCCACCTGCGCGCGATCGGGCACCTCGCCGCCGTGTTTCCCGAGGCGACGATCGGATGGTCGGATCACGTGCCGCCCGCGGACGCCTGCCTGTCCCTGCTGCTCGCGTGGCTCGAGGGCGCGTGGCTCCTCGAGAAGCACTTCACGCTCGACAAGTCGCTGCCGGGCAACGACCACTATCACGCGATGGACCCGGACGACGTCGCCGCCTTCCGTCGGCGCTGCGAGCTGGCGGAGGCGCTGCGCGGGCGCGCCGAGAAGACCGTGCTGCCCTGCGAAGACGCCGCGCGCACCCACGCGCGCCGCAGCCTGGTGGCCGCGTGCGCGATCGCGAAGGGCACTCCGATCGCGCCGGCAATGCTCGTCGCCAAGCGACCCGGTCACGGGATCTCGCCGGAGCAGCTCGATCTGCTCGTGGGCCGGCCGGCGCCGGTCGACCTCGCCGCCGACGAGGTCCTCACCTGGGACCTCTTCCTGTCGCCGCGCGCTCCCGACCCGGCAGGCGGCTGAGGGGTCCGCGGCATGCGCCGCGAGGAGCTCACGCAGACGCTCGCGGGGTTCGAGGCCGGGCATCCCGTCGGCGACTGGATCTGGAACGGCTGGCGCGTCTGGCCCGCGGTGCGCGCGCATCTGGCGCTGCGCCACCACGATCCGGAGGTCGCGCCGGCGCCGCGGCACCGGCTCGCGGGCTCCCTCGCCTGGCGTCGGGAGCGCCTGCGGCGCTTCGCGGGAGAGTGGCTGCAGCGCGGCGGGCCGCCCGATCGGGCGGCCGACGTGGTCCTCCTCAGCAGCTCCGACCGCGGCGAGCGCCTGGGGCGCGCCTTCTACAACACCGTCGTGGATCCCTGGGCCGAGGAGGTGGCGCGCTGCGGCGGCGTCGCCTCCGTCTGGGAGCGCGGCGACCCGCGCTGGCCGAGCCGCGTTCCGCGCTCGGCGATCCAGCGCGCGGTCGATCTCGCGCTGCGCGCGGGGGCGGCGCCCGGGGACGCGCCCGACTGGTTCGGCGCCCTCGCGGAGTTCGTCGCCGACGCGTTCGAGGCCGAGGTCGACTGGCCCGAGCTCGGCCGCCATCTGCGCGCGGTGGAGACCTGCGCGCGCCTCTTCGAAGGCTGGCTGCGCCGGGCGCGCCCGCGCGCCCTCGTCCTCGACTGCTGGTACGGCCGGGAGGCGATGGGCGCCGCGATGGCCGCGCACGCCCTCGGCATCCCGGTGATCGACCTCCAGCACGGGATCCAGGGGGGAGCGCATCCGCTCTACGCGGGCTGGGGCAAGGCGCCGGCGGGCGGCTACGAGGTCTTCCCGGACCGCTTCTGGGTCTGGGGCGCCGCCGACGCGGAGTCGCTCGTCGCCAGCAACCCCGGGGCGTTCGGCCCGGAAGCCGTCCGCGTCGCGGGCCATCGCTGGCTCGCGGCCTGGACGCAGCGCGACGGCGATCCGCATCGCGCGGCGCTGCTGGCCCGCACCGAGCGCCTCGTCGGGGGGCGCCGCGCGCTGCTCGTCACGTTGCAGAAGGGAGTTCCCTTCCGCGACGCGCTCGTGCCGCTCGTGCGACACGCGCCGGCCGACTGGCTCTGGCTCGTGCGCCCGCACCGGCAGATGAAGGTCGATCCGGCGCAGCTCGAGGCCGAGCTGCGCGACGCGACGGGCCGCGCCGTCGACGTCCGCGGGGCGGCCCGCCTGCCGCTCTACGCGCTGCTCCGGGCCTGCGCGTGGCACGTGACGGGGTTCTCGACCTGCGCGCTGGAGGCGTTGGCCTTCGGCGTGCCCACGCTCCTCACCCACGAGAGCGGCGCCCACGCCTACGCCGACCTCGTCGCCCGGCGCGTGATGTGGTCGCACGCGTCGCCGCAGGAGAGCGCGAGGCGCCTCGCCCACGGCGCGGCCGGGGTGGCGGACGCCTGCCGCGCCGCCGCGCAGCGCCTCTTCGCGCGACCCGCGGAGCTCCGAGGGCTGCTGCCGGAAGCGGCGCGATGAAGCCCGCGTACGTGCTCCTGAGCGGGGCCAGGCGCAACGCGGGAGACTTCCTGATCACCGAGCGCGCGGTGGCGCTGCTCCAGCGCCTGCGTCCCGACCGGGAGCTGCGCGTCGCGCCCGCCTGGGAGCCGCTCGACCCGCACGGCGAGCTCCTCCGCGACGCCAGGGCCGTGCTGATCGCCGGAGGCCCGGGGTTCCAGCCGGCGATGGTCCCGGAGGTGTACCCGCTCGCCGAGCGCCTCGACGAGCTCCCGTGTCCGGTGATCCCGTTCGGTGTCGGATGGAAGGGACGCGCCGGCGACGCCTACGCGGTGCGCCGCTACGCCTTCACCGCGCGATCGCGCGCCGCGCTGCGCTGGATGGCGGACCGCACGCCGCTGCTCGGCTGCCGGGACGGGCTCACGCAGGAGGTCCTGCGCCGCCACGGGATCGGGAACACCGCGCTGGTGGGCTGCCCCGTCTGGTACGACGCCGCGTCGCTCGGGAAGGATCCCGAGCCTCCGAGGACGGTGGAGCGCGTCGTCTTCACGCCCGCGCAGCTCCACGCGCTGCGCGACCAGAGCGTCGAGGTCGCCCGACGGATCGCGGAGCTGCTGCCGCGCGCGGAGAAGATCTGCTCGTTCCACCGCGGCCTCGACGAGGTGTGGATGCCCCGCGCCGACGCCGAGAACAACCGGTCCCTCGCCGCGGAGATCGACGCGCTCGGCTTCGACGTCGTCGACGTCTCGGGCGATGCCTCGAGGCTCCGGTTCTACGACGAATGCACGCTGCACGTCGGCTACCGCGTGCACGCGCACCTGTATTTCCTGAGCAAGCGCAAGCCGTCGCTCCTGGTCGAGGAGGACGGGCGGGGCGCGGGCGCCTCGCAGGCGCTCGGCATCCGCGGCGTGCCCGCGTTCCGGCGCGATCGGCTCGTCCGGCAGCTGCTGCGACGGCTGCCCGGCCGCCGGGTCGAGCGCGCCCCCGACGCGTCGGGGCCCTATCGCGTCGACGCCGCCGCGCCCGCCGCGCTCGGCCGCCTGCTCCGCGAAGACCTCGTCACGGATTTCGCGCGCTTCGCGCGGCTGGGTCCCACGATCGATCGCCACTTCGCTCGCATGCGGGATTTTCTTCGCGGCCTGCCGTGAGCGTCTCGAGGAGGAGCAGCGTCTGCCCTCCCTCCCGGGCGCTGCGGAGCGCACGCGCGCCGATCCGCAGGCGCAGGGCCTCGGCCGCGCCGGCCGAGCGCGCGACGACCCAGACGCGTCGCGCGCACGCGAGCTCCACGGGCAGGAGCGCGTCGGCGGGGACGATCGCGAAGGGCTCGCCCGACGCGTCGCGCCCGTAGCGCGCGAGCTCGGCGAGGAGCGCGCGGCGCTCCGGCCTGCGGCCGAGACTCCGGAGCGTCGCCCAGGAGCCCTCGCGAACCGCGCCGCGCGCCCACGCGGGCCCCATCGAGTACCACGCGAGGGCCCACTTCTCCTTCAGCGACGGCACCACGACGAGGTCGGCCGGCAGGCCCTCGCGGCGAACGCGGGCGGCGACCTCGGCGAAGCCCTCCGACGGCACGGGGGCTCGCGAGGTCGCGATCGCGCCGACGACCATCAGCGCGAGCGTCGCGGCCGCGACCGCGCGCCCGACGCTCCCGGCCCGGCCCGGCTGCGGCAGGACGAGGAGGCGCGCGAGCGCGATCGCGAAGAACGGCACCGCGAAGGCGAAGAGCCGCGGCGCGATCCAGACCGGGCGGAGCGCGTGGCTCAGCGCGGCCGCCGCGGCGAAGGGGAGCGCGAGGAAGGCCAGCGCGAAGGCTCGCTCGCCGCGGCGCAGCGCCGCACAGAGCGCGAGCGCGGCGAAGAGCGCCGCCGCGGGCCAGACGAGCCAGGCGGGCTCGGGGTCGATCCCGATCGGGAAGAGGGCGAGGGCCTGCGCGAGGTCGTCGAGCCCCGGGCGCCTCGCGTGCTCCTGCCCGGTCTTCAGCAGGAAGAAGAGGCAGGGAAGCGCGCCCGCCGCGACCGACGCCTGCGCGCCGAGCCAGCGGCGGCGCGCGTCGCGGCGGCGAGCGAGGTCGGGAAGGGCGGACGCGAAGATGCAGGCGAGGAAGAGCGGCGCGGCGACGTGGCTGTAGAGCAGGGCGAGCTCCGACGCGACCGCGCCGATCCAGTCCGAGGACCGCCGCGAGCCCGCGGCGAGCAGGCTGCCGAAGTGGAAGCACCAGACCGCGAGCAGCATCACGAGCGCATACATGCGCGCCTGCGCCGACCAGTGCAGCGCGAGCGGCGCGAGCGCGAAGGCGAGCGCGGCGGTCGCGGCGACGCGCGGGCCCCAGCGCACGCGCGCGACGTGGTGGATCGAGACCAGGCTCGCGAGGCTCAGCGCGAGGGAGAGCGCCAGCACCGCCGCGTCGGAGCTTCCGAAGCGGAGCCAGAGCGCGAGCAGCGCGTAGTAGAGCGGCGGGTGCGGG
>Ga0075428_100005404_pt1 | contig 14201 bp, 14 predicted proteins | sample RhiMetdeltSRZDD2_FD_75291 | JGI IMG/M metagenome (GOLD analysis project Ga0075428, IMG submission 75291) | Populus rhizosphere microbial communities from Tennessee, USA - Rhizosphere MetaG P. deltoides SRZDD2 | ecosystem: Host-associated > Plants > Roots > Rhizosphere > Soil | place: USA...
TGAACAAATACAAGCGCGTACTGGTGCGCTGGGATCGCATGGCCGAGCATTTCCTGGCCTTTGTTCACCTCGCCTGCGCCATGATCCTCATGCGCAGGTATTTATGAAATGGGTTCTAGTCACCAGTCACGGGTCACGGGTCACGCAGAATGAAGATCTTCGGCTTCGCCGGCTGGTCTGGCAGCGGCAAGACGACGCTCATCGAGCGGCTGATCCCGCTCGTCGTCGCGCGCGGCCTGAAGGTCTCGCTCATCAAGCACGCGCACCACACCTTCGACGTGGATCAGCCCGGCAAGGACTCCTACCGCCACCGGCACGCAGGATGCTCCGAGGTGCTGGTCAGCTCCTCACGCCGCTGGGCGCTCGTGCACGAGTTGCGCGGCGCCGCGGAGCCGGGATTTGCGGACCTCGTCGCCCATGTCTCGCCGTGCGACCTGCTGCTGGTAGAGGGTTTCAAACGGGAAAAGCTGCCCAAGCTGGAGGTGTACCGGGCGTCGGTGGGCGAGCCGCTCATCCACCCGCACGATCCGGACATCGTCGCGGTGGCGAGCGATGCGCATCTCGATACCCGGTTGCCCCAGTTCCACCTGGACGATGCGCCGGCGATAGCCGATTTCATGCTGCGGCACGTCGGGCTCGGCTGAGATCGCGTCGCCTTGGAGCTGCGGGACCGCGGGCGCATAATTGTTCCCTCATTGAACGCGGACCGGCTTGCGCCGGCCAGTTAATTCGGGCCACATGATTACAGTGCTTTATTTTGCACGGTTGCGGGAGACGCTCGGCACGAGCTCGGAGCGGATTGCGCTGCCGGCCGGGGTGCGGGACCTGGAAGGGCTGCGCGCGCTGCTGGTGGCGCGCGGCGGGTCATGGGAGCAGGAACTGTCGCCGCACAAGCCGGTGCGGGCGGCCGTCAACCAGACGATGGCGGTGGGGGATACGGAAGTCGCGGATGGCGATGAGGTGGCGTTTTTTCCGCCCGTGACGGGCGGATAACGGCGTGACAGGTGACACGTGACACGTGACACGTCCGAAACCGCATTCCTACGCAGGAACATCACGACTGACCGTCGTCACCAGTCACGGGTCACGAGTCACGAGCCACTTCTTCTGCAATGACCGTCCGCATTCAAACCTCCGACTTCGACACCGGCGCCGAGATAGCCGCGCTCCGCCGCGGCAATCCGAAGATAGGCGCGGTCGCGAGCTTCATCGGCGTCGTGCGCGACGTCAACGACGGCGACTCCGTGGCCGAGATGACGCTCGAGCACTATCCCGGGATGACCGAGAAGGCGATCGAGGAGATCGTGGTCCAGGCGAAGGGACGCTGGAAGGTCCTCGACGCGCTCGTCGTCCACCGCGTAGGAACGTTGAGGCCCACCGACCAGATAGTTCTCGTGATCGTGACGAGCAGTCATCGCGGCGACGCCTTCGCCGCCTGCGAATTCATCATGGACTATCTCAAGACGCGCGCGCCGTTCTGGAAGAAGGAGCAGAGCGGATCAGGACCGCGCTGGGTGGAAGCCCGCGAATCCGACGACGTCGCAGCGGAACGCTGGCGGCTGAAGGGTTGACGGCCCGCGGCACGGCGTGCCGTCGTAGTGCGCCCTCAGGGAGAGGACAAATGAAAGCTCGATGGTTCGCGTTTGGCGCGCTGCTGGCCATGGCGTTCGGCGGCCAGGCGTTTCCGCAAGGGTATCCGAACAAACCTGTCCGCATGCTTGTCGGCCCGGGCGCGGGTGGTCCGACCGACGTCATGGCACGCACCTACGCGTCCAAGATGACCGAGATCTGGGGCCAGCAGGTCGTGGTCGAGAACCGCCCCGGGGCCGGCAATACGATCGCTCCGACGATCGCCGCGAAGTCGACTCCCGACGGATATACGATCGTGCAATGCGGAATCTCGGATGCCATTGCCCCGGCGCTCTACAAGAAGCTCGCGTACGATCTCCTGAAGGATTTTGCGCCGATCTCCGTGATCGGCACGACCGCCAACGTGCTGGTCGTGCATCCGTCGGTGCCCGCCAGATCGGTGCAGGAGTTCATCGCCCACGCGCGCGCCAATGCCGGGAAGATCGACTACGGCTCCACCGGCGTCGGCATATCCACGCACCTGTCGATGGAGCTGTTCAAGACGATGGCCGGGGTCAACCTCGTGCACGTGCCGTACAAGGCCTTTGCCCTCGCCTTGCCGGATCTCCTGGCGGGCCGTATCACGGTCATGATGAGCAATCTGCCCGCCCAGGTCGATACGATCAGGAGCGGCAAGGTGCGGGGGCTCGGCGTCACGACGTTGAAGCGCAGTCCGCGGCTTCCGGAGATTCCGACCATACATGAGTCCGGGGTACCGGGATTCGAGGTGATGGTCTGGTACGGCGTATGCGCGCCGGCCGCGGTACCTGCGCCCATCCTCGAGAAGATCCACGCGGACACCCTGAAAGCGCTCGGCGCCTCCGATCTGCGCACGCGCCTGGAGCAGCAGGGCATCGATCCCGGATCGTCGCCGGCCCGTGAACAGTATGCGGCATTCATCAAGTCGGAGACGACGAAGTGGACGAAGGTAGTCAAGGATGCAAACATCCCGTCGCAGTAGTCAGACGGTTCTCATCCGCGGTTGCGGCGACGTGGGCTCTGCCGTGGCGCACCGGTTGCTCGGGGCCGGCTATCGCGTCGCAATGCACGATGCCGCGGCCCCTGCGCACACTCGCCGCGGCATGGCATTCACCAACGCTCTCTTCGAACACAAATCCGAGCTTGCAGGCGTGTGGGCGAAGCACCAGGCGTCGCTGCAGGCGGTAGAGCACATGCTCGACTGCGGGAGAGCAGTCGCCGTCACGACCGGCGATATCGCCGGAGTGCTGCAGGAGCTAGAACCCGCGGTAGTGGTCGACGCCCGCATGCGCAAGCGCGCGACGCCGGCACCCACGGGAGCGGGCATTCTCACCATCGGGCTCGGACCCAACTTCGTGACCGGGAAGAACGCCGACCTTGCCGTGGAGACGGCCTGGGGCGATGACCTGGGGAAGGTGATCGAGCAGGGCGCCACGCGTCCGCTGGAAGGCGAACCCCGGGAGATCGAAGGCCACGCGAGAGACCGTTACGTATACGCGCCCGCCTCGGGGATGTTCGTCACCGCGCACGACATAGGAGCGGCGGTCGAGCAGGGCCAGGAAATAGCCCGCATCGGCGGCGTCGTACTGGCCGCGCCGCTGTCCGGCCGGCTGCGCGGACTGACGCATTCCGCGGTGTACGTCGAGCAGGGTACCAAGGTGATCGAGATCGATCCCCGCGCGGAAGACGCGGACATCTACGGCATAGGGGAGCGGCCGCGGCGCATCGCGGAGGGCGTGCTGGCGGCGGTTTATCGTGCGCTACGCTGATAACTGGAGAACGCAATGGGAGCATTCGGGTTTCTCGCCGTCGGCGCAGGTGCGGTGCTGGGAGCGTGGATACGATGGGGTCTGGGCATCGCGCTCAACGCCGTCGTTCCCAACCTGCCGCTGGGTACTCTCACCGCCAATCTGGTCGGCGGTTATATCGTCGGCGTGGCGGTCGAGTTCTTCCTCCAGCACGCTTCAGTGCCGGCCGAATGGCGCCTGTTCGTAATTACCGGATTTCTCGGCAGCCTTACCACGTTCTCGACTTTTTCAGCCGAGGCCGTTGAACTTCTCGTGCTGCAACGCTACGGCTGGGCGATGCTGCACGTCGGCTCGCACCTGGCCGGCTCGCTGGTGATGACAGTATTGGGGCTTTACACCGTGCGCTGGCTCAGTACGTAAGGCGCTTGTTCGTGGCTCAGACTTTTTCTTACTTCGAGTAGCTCTCCACCCGCACCGGCGGATTGCCGACCTCGGAGAGCCGCCCATCCTCCTGCAGGATCTGCAGAAAGCCTTCCAGCGCGTGCAGCGCCGGCGGCATGCCGAAGTTGACGCAGGTCATGAGGATCACCTCGATCACCTCGCGCGGCGTCGCCCCGTTGCGCATCGCGCCGCGCATGTGCCCGCGCGATTGAATGACTTCGCCGATCGCGAGGCAGTTGCCCACGACGCACAGCAGGCGCGTCCGGGGATCGAGCACATCGCGCCCGTACATGCCCTGGTAGCAGAAGCGCACCCAGAGACCGGCGAACCCGGGATCGACCGCATCGAGCCACGACAGGATGTTGATGTGATGGCGCGGCCGCAGCGTGAGGCCGCGTCCCGCAGCAAGCCATCCATATTGCTGCATCAGGTGCTCGAACCGGGGATCGGCGACGTCCTCCCGATGCCAGGTTTTGCGCTCCTCCTCGTACGAGCGCGTGCCGTCCCGGCCGTCGGGCGGCAGCATCGACGCCTTGAGCCCTTCGAGCAATCCCAGCTCACCGGCGATGCGGTGAAAGAGGTGGATCGCCGGCGCCGCCGTCGTATGTCCGCCGTAGACGATGCATTGCAGTATGACTTCCAGTATCTCCCTGGGGGCGACTCCGGCGGTGACGGCGGCTCGCACATTCTCTTCGAGATCGCCGTAGCTCTTCGCCATGGTGAACTGGCCGATTAGCACGAGGAGCCGCGTGCGCCGGTCCAGCGCCGGCCGCTGGAGCATGCCGTTGATGGCGAAGTCGAGCCAGAGCTTCGTAAAGTGATGGTCGAGGCCGTCGTACTCGGCAAGCCGCCGCTCGAAAGTCTGGGGCTGGAGTTGCGGTCCGTTATCGAGGGCGTTTGCGCCGTAGCGTGCGCGAAGTTGCGGATCGATCATGCTTTAGCTCCATTGATTGTATGGCCCTTCACCGGCGGCCCGTTGACAATCGAGCGCGCCGCGTCTATCACCTCGCCCGCCGTGAGGCCGACCGGCCCGACCCCGCGTGCCACCAGTGCGTCCGCCGCCGCGCCGTGCAGGTAGACCGCGGCGAGGAGGGCAGTACGCGGTTCCAGGTCTTGCGCCAGCAAGGCGGCGATCATGCCCGTCAGCACGTCCCCCATCCCCGCGCTCGCCATTCCGGGATTGCCCGAGGTGTTGATGTGCCAGTCGCCCGCCGGGCCGGCGCAGATCGTGCCGGCGCCTTTCAACGCGACGAGGGCGTTGTGCCTGGCAGCCAGCGCCGTGGCTGCCTTGATCCGATCCGCCTGGACTTCGCGGGTAGGGACACCCAGCAGCCGCGCAGCTTCGGCGGGGTGGGGGGTGAGCAGGGTGGCGGCCTTGCGCGGAGCAAGGCGGGCCGCAATGCCGGAGTCCATCGCGACCAGGTTCAGCGCGTCCGCATCCAGCACCAGCGGCAGCCGTGACTCCAGCGCCCAGTCCAGGTAGCACGCGGCATCGGGCAGCATGCCCAGCCCCGGGCCGACCGCGATGCAGGTGAGGTGGTCGAGCTTCAGCACTTCATCGGCGGAACGAATCATCAATTCCGGTTGGAACATGTCGACTGCCGGTCCATCGCGGGCGACCAACCCGGCGTAGACCCTGCCGGTCCCCAGCTTGAGCGCCGAGCGCGCGGCGAGCAGCACTGCGCCGACCATTCCGCAGTCGCCGCCGATGATGGCGGCGCTCCCGAAGTCTCCCTTATGAGTGTTGCGCGCGCGCGGTTTCAACGCCGCGGGCAGGATTTCCGCGCCCAGGACTCGCCCGCGCGCCGGACGGGAAGCCCCGGCTTCGAGGCCGAGCGCGCGCAGGTGTATCTCCCCGCAATGATCGGGGCCGCCTAGGGTCAGCAGGCCGGGCTTCAACGCAATGAATGTGATGGTATGCGATGCGCGTACCGCGGATCCCATTACGCGCCCCGTATCGGAATCCAGCCCGCTGGAGATATCCAGAGAGAGCACAGCCGCAGGGAGATCGTTGGCTGCCGCTATCCACGCCGCGTAACGCCCGGCGATCTCGCGTTCCAGACCGATGCCGAACAGGCCGTCCACCACCAGTCCCCATTCCCGGGCCGCGGGCAGCGAGTCCACGGTGCTGCCGCCCGCAGCGCGCCAGGCCTGCAGCGCCGACGCGGCATCGGGAGACAGCTTCTTCTCGTCCCCGGCAAAGACCACGGTGACGTTGAACCACCATTCCTTGAGATGACGGGCCGCGACGAATGCGTCGCCGCCGTTGTTGCCCGGCCCGGCGAGCACCAGCAGCGGTTTCCCGCTGCCGCCCGCGATTTCCCGCGCCAGCTCGGCCGCGGCGAGCCCGGCGCGCTCCATGAGCTGCGGCGCCGGATCCGCTGCCGCCGCAGCCTGCTCGACCGCGCGTACCTCGGCCGCGAGCAGGATGGGCGTGTCGTGAGGGAAGCGGGCGGGCATGAGTCAGAACCTAAGTTTACCGTGAACCGAATGCCGTCCGCGGCACAAGTGGTTTGCGGTAAAATTGATTTTTGCTGCTTCAGCGTTCCTCATGTCGCAAATACTCAGGCTGAGAGGCGGCGCAGCGCTCTCGGCCTTCAGGCTCGCCAAGCTCCTGCAGTCCGTCTCAATCGCCGTCCCCCGCGTTTCCCGCGTCAACTCCGAGTTCTGGCATTTCGTGGAAATCGATCGTCCACTGACCGCGGACGATCGTGCGCGGCTCGAGCGCCTGCTCGCCTATGGGCCGGCGAGCCGGTCCGCCGAGCACCGCGGCGAGATGATACTGATCGTTCCGCGCCTGGGAACAGTGTCGCCGTGGTCGTCCAAGGCGACCGATATCGCGCGCAATTGCGGGCTGGCGGCCGTGCGTCGCATCGAGCGCGGCACCGCATACTGGATCGAATCGGCCGGCGGCAATGCCCTCGCGGCGCATGAGCGCTCGGCCGTGGCGGCGTGCGTACAGGACCGGATGACCGAGGCGGTGCTCAAGGGATTCGAGGATGCCGACCGGCTGTTCCTGCGGCTGGAGCCCGCGCCGCTGTCGGCGGTGGACATCCTGGGCGGCGGCCTGGCGGCGCTGACGCGCGCCAACCGCGATATGGGGCTCGCGCTGTCGGAGGACGAGATCGAGTACCTCGGCGACTACTTCAAGCGCACCGGCCGCAATCCCACCGACGTCGAGCTGATGATGTTCGCGCAGGCGAACTCCGAGCACTGCCGGCACAAGATCTTCAACGCCGACTGGGTGATCGACGGCCACCGCGAGCGGCAGACGCTGTTCGGGATGATACGCACTACCCACGCGAAGAATCCGGGCCGTACCCTCGTTGCCTACTCCGACAATGCGGCCGTAATGGAAGGCGCCCGCGTCGCGCGGTTCCACCCGCGTGCGAACGGCGAGTACCGCTATGCCGAGGAGCTGACCCATACCGTGATGAAAGTCGAGACGCACAACCATCCGACCGCCATATCGCCCTTTCCGGGCGCCGCGACCGGCTCGGGGGGCGAGATTCGCGACGAAGGCGCCACCGGGCGCGGGGGAAAGCCGAAAGCGGGACTTACCGGCTACACGGTTTCCAATCTCGAGATTCCGGGCTTCGTCCAGCCCTGGGAGCGGAATGGCACCGGCCGGCCGGCGCGTATCGCGTCGGCGCTGACGATCATGCTCGAAGGACCCATCGGGGGCGCCTCGTTCAACAACGAGTTCGGCCGCCCGAACCTGTCCGGCTACTTCCGCACCTTCGAGCAGGAGGTTGCGGGACAGGTGCGTGGGTATCACAAGCCCATCATGATTGCCGGCGGGGTGGGCAGCGTCGCAGCGGCGCACGTGTTGAAGCGCGGAGTCCCCGTGGGCGCGCTCCTCATCCACCTGGGCGGGCCGGGAATGCTGATCGGGCTGGGCGGCGGGGCGGCATCGAGCATGGCGAGCGGTGCAAACGAAGAGGATCTCGATTTCGATTCCGTGCAGCGCGGCAATCCCGAGATTCAGCGCCGGGCGCAGGAAGTGATCGACTGTTGCCGCGCCCTGGGAGAGGACAATCCGATCCTCTCGATCCACGACGTCGGGGCCGGCGGCCTGGCGAACGCCGTGCCCGAGATGGTACACGCAGCCGGGCGTGGCGGCCGCGTCGATCTGCGCTCGATTCCCAGCGAAGAACCCGGCATGTCCCCGCTGCAGATATGGTGCAACGAGGCGCAGGAGCGCTATGTGCTTGCCATCGCTCCCGGCGAGCTGGAGCGCTTTCGCGCGATCTGCGAGCGCGAGCGCTGTCCGTTCGCGGTCATCGGAAGCGCGACCGCGGATGGTCGCCTGACGGTGGCGGACGCGGCGTTCGGGAACAACCCGGTGGACATGGAGCTTGCCGTGCTGCTCGGCAAGCCGCCGCGCATGACGCGGCAGGTGTCGCGGGAGCGGCGGGAGCTGCCGCCGTTCGAGACCGGCGGCATCGCGCTGCGGGACGCGGCGTACCGCGTACTGCAATTGCCGGCAGTCGCCGACAAGACGTTTCTCATCACGATCGGCGACCGGACCGTCGGCGGCCTGACCGCGCGCGACCAGATGGTCGGCCCATGGCAGATCCCGGTGGCCGACGTCGCGGTCACGCTCATGGGCTTCGATACCTGCCGCGGCGAGGCCTTTGCCATGGGAGAACGCACGCCGCTCGCGCTCATCAATCCCGAGGCGGCCGGGCGGATGGCGATAGGCGAAGCAATAACCAACATCGCCGCGGCCCCCATCGCGGACATCGGCGATATCAAGCTGTCCGCCAACTGGATGGCGGCGGCCGGACACCCCGGCGAGGACGCCGCGCTGTTCGACACCGTCCGCGCCATCGCGCTGAACCTCTGCCCGCGCCTGGGGATCAGCATACCGGTCGGCAAGGACAGCCTGTCCATGAAAACCGCCTGGAACGACGGCGGCGATCGGCGGGAGGTGACGGCGCCGCTGTCGCTGATCGCATCTGCGTTCGCGCCCGTGGCCGACGGGCGGTCCACGCTCACGCCGCAATTGCGCACCGACTGCGGCGAGACCGAGTTGCTGCTCGTCGACCTGGGATCCGGGCAGTGCCGCCTCGGGGGCTCGGCGCTGGCGCAGGTCCACGGCCAGCTCGGGGCGAGCGCGCCGGACGTGAACGCGGAGCGGCTGAAATCGTTCTTCCAGACCGTGCAGGCGCTGCGGGAGGAAGGGCGGATACTCGCCTACCACGACCGCTCCGACGGGGGTTTGTTCACGACGGTGTGCGAGATGATGTTCGCGGGACATTGCGGCGTCGACCTCGACATCGGCGAGCTGATCAAGGCCACCTCCGCGCTCGAGGTGCTCTTCAACGAGGAGCTGGGGGCGGTACTGCAGGTCCGCAGCGGAGACGACGCTGCTGCCGTGCTCGTCGCCTTCACGCTCGCGGCCGTGCACTGTCACCGGATAGGGCGGGTGACCACCGAGGCCCGGCTGCGCGTCGTTTCCGGCGAAGCGAAGCTGTTTCAGGAGCGGCGCGCGGATCTGCACCGCGCCTGGTCGGAAACCACGTGGCACATGCAGCGGCTCCGCGATCACCCGGAATGCGCGCAACAGGAGTACGACCGGCTTCTCGACGACGGCGATCCCGGACTGCACGCAGCGCTTGTGCAGAGGTTCCCCAAGGAGGCTGCCGCGCCGTACGTGAATCGCGGCAGCCGTCCGCGGGTGGCGATCCTGCGGGAACAGGGCGTCAACGGGCAGGTGGAAATGGCCGCTGCGTTCGACCGCGCCGGGTTCGCGGCGGTGGACGTGCACATGACCGACATCATTGCGGGGCGCGGGGATCTGAAATCGTTCCAGGGGCTCGCCGCGGGCGGCGGCTTCTCCTACGGCGACGTGCTGGGTGCGGGGGAGGGCTGGGCGAAATCGATCCTCTTCAACGCTCGTGCGCGCGACGCCTTCGAGGCGTTCTTCCAGCGCGGCGACACCTTCGCGCTGGGAGCGTGCAACGGCTGCCAGATGATGGGGAGCTTGCGCGATCTGGTGCCCGGCGCGGGCGGGTGGCCGCGCTTCGTCCGTAACACGTCGGAGCAGTTCGAGGCGCGCTTCGTGATGGTCGAGGTGCAGCGCTCGCCGTCGCTTTTTTTCGAGGGCATGGCGGGGAGCCGCCTGCCCGTGGTCGTCGCTCACGGGGAAGGCTACGCCGAGTTCGCGGACGCCGCCGCGTTGCGCGCCGCGGAGTCCCTGGTGGCGCTGCGCTTCGTCGACAACCGCGGCGCCGTGACGGAAACCTATCCGGGCAACCCCAACGGTTCGCCCGCCGGTATCACCGGGCTCACGACGGCGGACGGCCGCTTCACGATCCTCATGCCGCATCCCGAGCGCGTGTTCCGCACGGTCCAGAACTCATGGCACCCGGACGACTGGGGCGAGGACGGTCCGTGGATGGGGATGTTCCGCAATGCACGCCGCTGGTGCGGCTGACAACAGCGGCTCAGCTGGCCCGCCTTATCAGCACCGCACCTGCTGCTTGCAGAACTCGTGCAGTTCCTGCACGAGCGCACGCCCGGTGACTTGCCGGCGCATGCCGCTGCCGTAGTCCAGCGCAAGCTTGAACTCGTACTTGGCGAAAAACGCGTTGAACAACTCGCCGCCGAGGGTGCCGACGGCGTGTAATCCGTCGCTCTTTGCATCGTGCTCGAGAAGAATGGCGGACAGCGGCTGGGGCGCGGGCCCGCCGACCACGCGGCCGCCCGACGCCGGGTCGTACTCGCTGTGCTCCGAGCAGCAGTGGATCACGTTGGGGCGCGTATTGGCCGGGGAGTTGGACTTTTCACGATAGCTGATGAAGCTGAGCTGCTTCGTGGGGTAGGTCATGCGGTGCGCGCAGATCGCGGAAAAGCTGACCACCGAGCGCTTGGGCCCGACGCCGCCCGGCCATTGATACATGGAACCGTCTTCCGTCTTGAGCTCGATATTCCTGCCGGTGGCCTTGCCCAGGTTGAGCAGGAAGCAGGGGGTGGCTTCGTACGGATAGTGGAAGATGTAGTTGCGCCCGGCGACGAGCCGCGATGCCGGGAAAGGCCGGCCCTGCTCGTCCGCGAGCTGCACTCGCCCGTAGAACCGCGGGCTGAGGTTGCCAGCGGCGAACACGTCCTCGACGCTGATCGCGCACGCAGCGGCGCACGCCCCGACGAACTCGCGTCTTTTCATTCGCGCCCGCGGCCGGCCAAGCTGCGCGCTACGCGCCGCCCGCCGTCACTCGACCTTGGCCTTGGTGCGCAGATCCGCGACCAGCTTCTGGATCGCCTGGCTCTGCATCATCTGCTGCAGCTGGGGCTTGACCTCGTCGTACCCGGGCACCTTGGTGGCGCGCTCTTCGTCCAGCCGTATGATGTGCCAGCCGAACTGGCTTTGCACGGGAGCGTCGGTCATCTGCCCCTTCTTGAGCTTGGAGAGCGCGTCTCCGAACGGCTTGACGTAACGTTCGGCGGGGGACCAGTCGAGCTCGCCGCCCTTGCCCTTGGAGCCCTGGTCCTTGGAATTCTCAGAGGCCAGCTTCTCGAACTTCGCGCCCTTCTTGATCTGGGCGATCAGCCCCTTGGCCTCGTCCTCCTTCTCGACGAGGATATGGTGGGCCTTGTACTCCTTGGCCGGTAATTGCGTCTTGACGCGCTCGAACTCTTTTTTCATCGCGTCTTCGGTGACCGGGTTGGCCCGGAGATACTCCCGCAGGTAAGCATTGAACAGGACCTCCTGGCGGGTGAACTCGATCTGCGCCGCGACCTCCGGCTGCTTGTCGAGGCCTTTCTTCTGCGCCTCCTGCGCGAGGATCTCGCGATTGATCAGCTCGTCCCTGACCCGGTTACGCAGCTCCGGAGAATCCGGCTGGCCCTGCGCGATCTGGCTCTTCACCACGGCGTCGATGCGGGTCGCGGGAATCTCCTTGCCGTTCACCTTGACGCCCTGCGCCGACACCCCGGCTGCGAGCGCCGCGCCGCAGATGATGGCCGACGCCATCCATATCCGTTTCCGATTTTTCATTCGGTGTTTTCCTCTCGTTGTGATCCGTCGACCTCTTCCGGCGCGCGTGCCGCGATGGCGAGCGCATGGATTTCCCGCTGCATCATCGCGCCCAGCGCATCGTATACCATCCGGTGACGCGCCTGGACGGAAGCGCCGGAAAAGCGCCTCGACACTATGACGAGGCTGAAGTGTCCGCCGCCGCCCTTCGCGCCTTCGTGCCCCGCATGCTTGCCGGAATCGTCCCGGATCTCGATCCGCTCGGGCTCGAGCGCCGCGAGCCGCTCCCGGATGCGCACTTCCACCGGCTCTGCGGTTGCCATCATTTCGTGCCCTTGTCCTCGACTTTTTCTTCGATATGCCGCGAGAGCAGCAAGGCCTGCAGAACGACGAACACCAGCATCAGCCCCATGCCGCCGAACAGCTTGAAATTGACCCAGGCGTCGGTGGAGAAGTTGAACGCGACGTAGAGGTTCAGCACGCCCATCACCGCGAAGAAGGCGATCCAGGAGAGGTTCAGGCGGCGCCACACCGGATCGGGCAGACTCATCTGCTGCTCCATCATCGCGCGGATCAGATTCCTGCCGAACGCCAGGTCGGACACCGCGAGCACGCTGCCGAAAAGCCAGTAGAGCACCGTCGGCTTCCACTTGATGAAGACTTCATCCTGGAGGATCAGGGTAGCGCCGCCGAACACCACGATGACCGCCAGGCTCACCCACAGCATGTTGTCCACCCTGCGGTGCCGCGCCCAAACCCACGCTATCTGGACGGCAGTCGCGGCCATCGCCACCGCGGTCGCCACGTAGATGCCGAATGCCTTGAACGCGATGAAGAACAGTACGACGGGGAAGATGTCGAAGAGAAATTTCATCGGTGCATTATAGCCAGCTTCCAGCCGCCAGCTCGGAGCGGGTAGCTGGCAGTAGCGGGTAGGCGGCGTCTCATCCTTTCTCGAACTTGAGAGACGCCGAGTTGATGCAGTAGCGCAGCCCCGTCGGCCGCGGGCCGTCCTCGAAGACGTGCCCGAGATGCGCGTCGCAGCGGCTGCAGTGGACCTCGACGCGGCGCATGCCGTAGCTGTCGTCCGTCTCAGTCTCCACGTTCTCCTTGATCGCCGGTTGCCAGAAGCTCGGCCAGCCGCTGCCCGATTCGAACTTGTGATCAGAGCTGAACAACTCGGCATCGCAGCAGATGCAGCGGTAGGCGCCCTTGTCGTGATTGTCCCAGTAAATGCCCGTGAACGCGGGCTCGGTGCCTTGCTCGCGCGTCACGTGAAATTGCTCGGGCGTGAGCTTGCGCTGCCATTCCGCGTCCGCCTTCTTCACCTTCTCAGTCATGCAGCACCTCGATTGTCGCTTCTCTACTGGTCACCGGTCACCGGTCACCGTTTCGTCCGGCAGGACTTTCCCCGGATTCATGATGTTCAGCGGATCGAACGTGCGTTTGAGTCCCCGCATCACGCCAAGTTCCAGCCCGCTCTTGTATTGCGCCAGCGCCGCCCGCTTTGCCTGCCCTATGCCGTGTTCGGCGCTGAAGCTGCCGCCGAAGTCCCGGACGATGTCCAGGACCACCTCGTTGACGTCGGTCGCATCGCGCGCTGCCGGGTCGTCGCGCCGCCGGCCCGCTACGAAGCAGTTGTAGTGCAGGTTGCCGTCGCCCAGGTGGCCGAAGCAGATGACGCGCGCGCCGGGTATGGCGCGCTCCAGCGCCGTGCCGGCCGTAGCGATGAAATCCGGAATACGGCTGACTGCAATCGAGATGTCGTGGCGATAGAGGAGAGCTTCGTCGCGCGAAGCTTCCGGTATCGTTTCGCGCAGCCGCCACAGCGCCTGCGCCTGCGCGGTGCTCTCCGCGATGATGGCATCCTGCGTCAGGCCATCTTCCACGGCGCGCGAGACGGCGGCCTCGAAATCGCTGCGCAACGATCCGCCCTCGCTGGTATCGGCGAGCTCGATCAGCACGTGCCACGGATGGACGCCGGCCAGCGGCTCGCGCGTGCCGGGGACGTGCTTCAGCACGAGGTCCAGGCACAGCCGCGAGATGATCTCGAACGCCGATATGCGTTCGCCGCAGGCGCCGCGCAGGCGGGCGAGCAGTTGCACCGCCGCGGCGGGGTCGGCAACCGCCAGAAAGGCGGTCAGCCGCGTGCGCGGCAGCGGAAAAAGCTTCAATACCGCGGCCGTGATCACGCCCAGCGTGCCTTCGGAGCCGATGAAGAGATCCTTGAGATCGTAGCCCGTGTTGTCCTTGCGCAGGCCCCTCAACCCGTTCCACACGCGGCCGTCGGGCAGCACGGCCTCCAGCCCCAGGGTCAGGTCACGCGTGTTGCCATAGCGCAGCACGTTGATGCCGCCCGCGTTCGTGGCAAGGTTGCCGCCGATCTGGCAGCTGCCCTCGCCGCCCAGGCTCAGGGGAAAAAG
>Ga0075428_100005406_pt1 | contig 14199 bp, 14 predicted proteins | sample RhiMetdeltSRZDD2_FD_75291 | JGI IMG/M metagenome (GOLD analysis project Ga0075428, IMG submission 75291) | Populus rhizosphere microbial communities from Tennessee, USA - Rhizosphere MetaG P. deltoides SRZDD2 | ecosystem: Host-associated > Plants > Roots > Rhizosphere > Soil | place: USA...
CGGCGCTGTTCTGAGCTCAGCCTACTTCAGTCGGCGCGGTACTTGTCGTGGCAGGCCTTGCAGGCCTGCGCCATTTCGAAGAAGGCTGCCTTGCTGGCGGCTGCGTCGCCGCCCGCGGCGGTCATCGCCAGCGCTTCGCTGCGCGCGACCAGCGTGTTGAGCTTCTCGTCGAAATCGGGGCGGTTGCTCCACATCTCGGGCTTCAGCTTCGAGTCCGGGGCATTGCGCGATTCCGGCGCATAGGACTCGGCGAGCATGGGCGTGAGGCGCGACACGCGCTCGGCGCGCTCGGCGAACACGGCCGCATCGTAGGGCTGCTTGTCCTGCGCCATCGCTGACAAGGGCCCGATGTTCCAGGCGATCACCTGGTACACCCCCTTGCGGTACTTCAGGTACTGCTCGGCGCGGTTCGACTGCCCCTGGGCAACCGTCGATACGGTCAGCGCGCCGGCCAGTGCCGCGGCGCACGCGATCGTCAGGGCCGTGCCACTTCGCATGTATCGTTCTCCCGCTGGTGATGCGCAGAACGATACGGCAGGGACGCGGCCGCCGCCAGACGCGCTGATCAGCCGCGTGGCGGCTTGGCGCGCGCCTCGATCGCCGCACGGTGCTCAGACAGCACGCCCCAGATCTCCTTCTCTGACGGGCGGTCGGCCATTCGCGCGATCAATCCGGCGAGCTGCGGCCATTCCCGGCCCCAGTCGAGCAGGCGCACGGCGTCGGCGACGATCAGCTTGGTGATTTGCTCGCTGAGTCTGGCTGGTCGCGCGGCTGGCCGCGGCGCCGGCGCGGTCTGGCGCACGCCGGACGCGCCGCGCGCAGGCGCCGATTTCTGCACTGCTGGCGCAGCCGTCGCGCGCCGTGCAGCGGGTGTTGCCGGTCGCGCGGCGACGGACCGGGTCGTTGCGGGTTTCGGTGCGGACGGGCGGGGTGCAGGTCGGGCTGGCGCAGGCGCGCGGGCCCGTGGCGGCGCAGTGCCGGCCTCGGGCTTGAGCGCAGCCTGCCGGACGGTCGAGTCCTTCTGCGACAGTGCGAGCGGCACGAATCGCTCGAGATGCTCGCTGGCGAGCAGCGAGGTCAGGAAGCCCATCAGCTCGAGCGCATCGGCGAACTCGTCGTCGCCGATCTCTGTGCGCTCCTCGAGGTGGTGCCTGAGTTCGCCCACGCGCTGTCGCGCCAGGTCGATGATCCATCGGTTCGGACGCTGATGCTTCGGCCAGGGCTGTACTTTCGCGTACTCGGCGTCGCTGAGCTTGAGGTAGCGCGCATGGAGGTCGAGGCTGGCGGTCCAGCGATCGAGTAGATCTGAGACGCGCTTGTCCGCTTCGCTCATAACCCGGTCCGTTTGCGGGGCGCAGTTTAATACGCGATGAACCGGGCGCGTGCAAACCGTTCGACCTATGCGCCAGTACCGGCGAGTCGTTACGGTTTGAGAGACCCCAGGCGTCGGTCGGCGCGCCGCCGCGATGAGGTGGCGCTCCCTACGGGATTCGAACCCGTGTTACAGCCTTGAGAGGGCTATGTCCTTGGCCTCTAGACGAAGGGAGCGCGGTCTGCGTCGGGCCGGCTCTGCGGTCCCGGGCGGGGGCGCGTATTATACGCAGCCGTTTGCCCCGGTCCAGCGGAAGCCAAAGCATCTTGAGCCAAGACGACCGTCCGAAAATCTCCGGACATTCCGAGCCTGTGATCGTGCCGCGGGGCGAGCACCCGATCTCGCGGGCAAACATATCGCCGTACGCGCTCAAGGTTCTTTACCGGCTCAAGGACGCGGGCTTCCAGGCGTTCCTCGTCGGCGGCGCGGTGCGCGATCTGCTGCTCGGCCTCGCGCCGAAGGATTTCGACGTCGCAACCGGTGCGCACCCGGAGCAGGTCCGGCGCCTGTTCCGCAACTCCCGGCTGATCGGGCGGCGTTTTCATCTCGCGCACGTGCGCTTCGGCGAGGAGATCGTCGAGGTCGCGACCTTCCGCGCGGCGCACACCGAGATCGACGAGGATCACGGCGTCGACGAGACGGGTCATCGCGTGCTCGACGAGCACGGACGCATCCTGCGGGACAACCTGTACGGCACGATCGAGGAAGACGTCTGGCGTCGCGACTTCACGGCGAACGCTCTCTACTACAACATCGAGGACTACTCGATCTGGGACTACGTCGGCGGCGTTCCTGATGCACGCAACCGCATCCTGCGGCTGATCGGCGACCCGGAGACCCGCTATCGCGAGGATCCAGTGCGCATGCTGCGTGCGGCGCGCTTCGCGGGCAAGCTCGCCTTCACGCTGCACCCCGACAGCGAGGCGCCGGTCTACCGGCTCTCCTACATGCTGGACAGCGTGCCGCCAGCGAGGCTCTTCGACGAGACCATGAAGCTGATGCTGGCCGGCCGCGGGATGCCGTCGTTCGAACTGCTGTTCCGGCTGGATCTGCTCGAGCACCTGATGCCCGACGTCGACGCTGCGCTCCGCGAGCAACCGCAGTCGCCCGGGGCGCGGCTGCTGCGTCTGGGCATCGAGGGGACCGACGAGCGCATCAATGCGGATCGCAATGTGACGCCGAGCTTCCTCTTCGCGGTGCTGTTCTGGCCCGCGATCCTGCGCGAAGCGGGTGTCGCCGGCGGTCCCCTGCCGACAGACCCGCAGGTCGCACTGGCAGCATGCGACGCGGTGCTCGCGCGCCAGGTGCGAAGACTCGCGATACCCCGACGTTTTTCGCTGCCGATGCGCGAGCTCATCGCGCTGCAGTCGCGTTTCGAGCGACGCGCCGGACGCCGCGCGCTGCGACTGCTCGAGCATCCGCGGTTTCGCGCGGCGTACGACTTTCTCTGCCTGCGGGCCGCATCGGGCGAGGTCGATCCGGCGCTCGCCGAGTGGTGGACGCGGATCCAGGAGATGCCTGACGATGCGCGCATCGCGGAGGTCGAGCTGCAGCCCGGCGAGACCGCGCCGCCGCGGCGCCGCCGCCGTTCGCGACGCCGTCGCCGGCCCGCGGCGTGAGCGCGCACCGCCCGTGAGCACGCAACGCTGGATACCGGCGTACGTCGGGCTGGGCAGCAATCTCGACGAGCCGGCGCGGCAGATCACGCGTGCGTTCGAGGCGCTCGATGAGCTCGAGGACACGCAGGTCGTGCTGCGCTCGCGCCGTTACCGCACGAAGCCATTCGGACCCGTCGCGCAGCCCGACTTTGTCAATGCGGCGGCGGGGCTGCTTACGCGGCTCCCCGCCCGACGATTGCTGGCGGCGCTGAAGGCGACGGAGACGCGCCTCGGACGCGTGCCCGCGGCCGAGCGCTGGGGACCGCGCCGCATCGACCTCGACCTGCTGGTGTACGGCGAAGCGCGCATCGACGAGCCGGGCCTCGCGGTGCCGCACCCCGGACTCGCCGAGCGCGCGTTCGCGCTTGCGCCGCTGGCTGACATCGCACCGGAGTTGCGGGTGCCGGGTCTGGGGCCGGTGCGAGATCTCCTTGCGGCAGTCGGCGCCTCGGATCTCTCGGTGCTTTCCGGATGAGCCGACGCCGGTCCAGACAGGTCGAGTCCCCGCCGGTCTCGCCCCATCGCTACATCGTCGTCGAAGGCCCGATCGGCGTCGGCAAGACGAGCCTCGCGCGTCGCCTCGCCGAGAGCTTCGGCAGCGAGCTGGTTCTCGAGCAGGGCGAGCACAACCCGTTCCTGGAGCGCTTCTACCGCAACCCGCGCGCAGCAGCGTTCCAGACTCAGCTCTATTTCCTTTTCCAGCGTTCACGCCAGCTGCAGGACCTTCGTCAACACGACCTGTTCGAGTGCACGCGGGTCGCCGACTACCTCCTCGAAAAGGATCGCCTGTTCGCACGGCTCACCCTCGACGACGAGGAGTTCGCACTCTACGAGCAGGTGTACTCGCGCCTGTCGCTCGATGCGCCGCAGCCCGATCTCGTGGTCTATCTGCAGGCGCCGGTCGACGTGCTGCTCGCGCGGATCGCGCGGCGCGGTCTCGCCTACGAGCAGGGCATCGAGCGGCGCTACCTCGAGCGCCTGGCCGAGGCCTACTCGCGTTTCTTCCTCGAGTACGAGGCGGCGCCGGTGCTGATCGTCAACGCGGCGGAGATTGACCTCGTCGGAAGCGAGGCCGACTACAAAGGGCTGCTCACCGTGGTCCAGGGTCACCGCAAGGGTCGGCACTACTACAACCCGCTCAAGAGCCTGTTCTAGGAAACGCCCTGGGCGCGGCGGGAAACCGGGCAGCGCCCCGACCGGCGTTGATGTTTATCCGCCGCTCGGTCATTCTTTCCTGCCGCCAGGCGCAGGGACCGATGTACACCCAACTACAGCAACGGGACTCGTCGCGGCCGCCGGTCAGCATCGCGACGCTCGGCAAGATGAAGGCCGAGGGCGAGAAGATTGCGGCCATCACCTGCTATGACGCGAGCTACGCGGCGCTCACGGACGCGGCCGGCGCCGACGTGGTGCTGGTCGGCGACTCGCTCGGAATGGTGATCCAGGGCTACGACACGACCGTTCCGGTAACGCTCGATCATGTCATCTATCACTCGCGCGCCGTCGCCAAGGGACTTTTCCGGCCGTTCCTGATCGGCGACATGCCGTTCATGACGTACACCTCCCGCGAGCAGGCGCTGCAGAACGCCGTGCGCCTGATGCAGGAGGGCGGGGCGAAGATGGTCAAGCTCGAGGGCGGCGCCGGCCAGGTCGAGATCGTCGAGTTCCTGGCCCGTCACGACATCGCGGTGTGCGCGCATCTCGGCCTGAAGCCGCAGTCGGTGCACAAGACCGGCGGTTTCCGCGTGCAGGGGCGCGAGCAGGCGGTGGCGGAGCAGATGAAACGCGATGCGCTCGCGCTGCAGGCGGCGGGCGCCGACGTGGTGCTTCTCGAGTGCATTCCGAGCTCGCTCGGCGCCGAGATCACCGCGGAGCTCGACGTGCCCGTGATCGGTATCGGCGCCGGGCCGGACACCGACGGCCAGATACTGGTCCTCTACGACGTGCTCGACATCACGCCGGGTCGCAAGCCGCGCTTCGTCAAGAACTTCATGGCCGGCCACGACAACCCTCTCGCCGCGATCGAGAGTTACGTCCAGGCCGTCAAGCAGCGCGGCTACCCGGCGCCCGAGCATTGCTTCTGAACGAGCCGAAGTCCGATTGTCGAACGATGCAGATCCTGAACCGCATCGCGGACCTGCGTGCGCTGGTGCATGGCTGGCGCATGGCGGGCGAGACGATTGCGTTCGTGCCGACGATGGGCAACCTGCACGCGGGACACGCCAGTCTGATCGCCGCCGCGCACCACCACGGCCGACGCGTGGTCGCGAGCGTGTTCGTCAACCCGCTGCAGTTCGGACCGAACGAGGACTATACGGCGTATCCGCGCACGCCGGAGGAGGATGCGGCGCTGCTGGAATCGCAGGGCGTCGACGCGCTGCTCCTGCCGGAGGTCGAGGAGATGTACCCGCGCGGCACGGAGACCAGCGCGGTGGTCGAGGTGCCGGGAATCTCCGATATCCTGTGCGGCGCGTACCGCCCGGGGCACTTCCGCGGGGTCGCGACCGTGGTCGTGAAGCTCCTCAACCTGGTGCAGCCCGACGTCGCGATCTTCGGCGAGAAGGACTACCAGCAGCTCACCATCATCCGCCGCGCGGTCGAGGACCTGTGCCTGCCCGTGCGGATCATCGGCGCCCCGACAGTGCGCGCCGACGACGGACTCGCGCTCTCGTCGCGCAACCGGTACCTGGACGACGGCGAGCGCGCGCTCGCGCCCGAGCTCTACCGTGCGCTCGATCGAGCGCGTCGACGGCTCACCAGCGGCGACACGGACCTCGCGTCGATAGAAGCGGAGGGTATCGAGTCGCTGCGCGCGGTCGGGTTTCGCCCGGATTATTTCGAGGTGCGCGCGGCAGGAACGCTCGAGCGTCCGCACGGGCGCGACGTCAACGTGGTCGTGCTCACTGCGGCGCGGCTACGTCGGGCGCGGCTGATCGACAACGTGCAGTGCCGGGCGCCGGGCCCGTTCTGAAGGGTAGCCTGTCACGCCGCCCGGAGCCGCGCCAGCGACCAGTCGATGTGCTCGCGCAGCGCCGGGGCGGCGGTAGACCTCCGTTCCTCGAGCGCCGCGATCGTCTCCGGCGTGGGTGGCGCGTTGCCGAGCGCGACGGCGATGTTGCGCAGCCAGCGCTGGTAGCCGATGCGCCGGATGGCGCTGCCGGCGGTGCGATCGAGGAACTGCTGCTCGGTCCAGCCGAAGAGCGCGAGAAGGCTGGCTCCGTCGAGACCGTGCCGGGCGCGAAAGTCCGGCTCGGCGCTCTGCCGTGCGTATCGGTTCCACGGGCAGACGAGCTGGCAGTCGTCGCAGCCGTAGATGCGGTTGCCGATCGCGGCTCGGAACTCCGCGGGGATGACCCCGTCGAGCTCGATCGTGAGATAGGAGATGCAGCGCCGGGCATCGAGCTGCCACGGCCCGACGATGGCGCGCGTCGGACACACGTCGATGCACGCGGTGCAACTGCCGCAGTGAGCACTCACCGGCGCGTCGATCGGCAGCGGCAAGTCGGTGAACACCTCGCCGAGGAAGAACCATGACCCGGCGCTGCGGTCGAGCAGGTTGGTGTGTTTGCCGATCCAGCCGAGCCCGGCATCGCGCGCCAGCGCCTTCTCGAGCACGGGTGCGCTGTCCGTGAAGGCACGGTAGCCGGCCGATCCCGCCGCGTCGGCGAGCCGGCTCGCGAGCCGCGCGAGCCGCGAGCGCAGCACGCGGTGGTAGTCGCGGCCGAGCGCATACCGCGATACGTACGCGCGGGTCGGATCGTCGAGCGCATCCTGCGGCGCGAGTGCGTCCGCGGGCCAGTAGTCCATGCGCGCGCTCACGACGCGCAGCGTTCCCGGCACCAGCTCCGCCGGCCGGGCGCGCCGCGTGCCGTGACGCGCCATGTAGTGCATCTCGCCATGTCGGCCAGCGGCCAGCCAGGCCTCGAGCAGCTCGGAGTCGCGCGCCAGGTCGACGCTCGCGATGCCAACCTTCTGAAACCCCAGCTCGCGACCCCAGTCCTTCACCTTGAGCGCAAGCGCCGCGAGATCGGTCGTGGATGTAACGGTCATCTGGGTCGCGAGGTGGATGCCGGCAGCAATTATAATGAGGCGATGAATACGCCACCGTGCGCTATCTACACGGCTGCTCAGGTGCGTGAACTCGACCGGCGGGCCATCGAGGTCTGCGGCATTCCGGGATATGAGCTGATGACCCGCGCCGGTCACGTGCTCGCCGATGTCGTCCGCGAGTTGTGGCCCGAGGCGCGCTCGATCGTGGTGCTGGCGGGGCCGGGCAAGAACGGCGGCGACGGCTACGTGTGCGCGCGCATCGCGCAGGCGCGCGGCGTCGCGGCCCGGGTGCTGGCGCTCGCACCGCCCGAGCGCCTCGCGGGCGACGCGCGGCGCGCCTGGGACGAGTTCCGCGCGGCGGGCGGCAGCGCGCGCGTCTTCGATACGCGGGCGATCGACGGCGACGTGATCGTCGACGCCATCTTCGGCATCGGTATCGCCCGACCGGTCTCGGGAGGCTACGCGGAGGCGATCGCGGCGGCGAATGCCGCCGGGCGCCCGATCCTCGCGGTGGATCTGCCGTCGGGCCTCGACGCCGACACGGGTCATCCGCACGGAATCGCCGTGCGCGCGACCGCCACCGTCAGCTTCATCGGCCGCAAGCTTGGTTGCTACCTCGGTGCGGGTCCCGATCACGCCGGCCTGCGGCGCTACGACGGTCTCGGTGTGCCCACGGCCGCGTTTGCCGGAGTCGACGCCGCGGCGGACCTGATCGGACCGGACAGCGTGCGCACGGCGCTGCCCGTCCGCGCGCGAACCGCGCACAAGGGCAGGTTCGGTCACGTGCTGGTGATCGGTGGGTCGCCGGGAATGGCCGGCGCGGCGCGGCTCGCGGGGGTCGCGGCGCTGCGTTCGGGTGCGGGTCTCGTCACGGTCGCGGCGCATCCGGGAAGCGCGGCCGCGATCGCGATCCAGCCCGAGCTGATGACGGCCGCGACCGATACCGCTCGCGGTGTCGCCTCGCTCGCCGAGCGTGCCACCATCATCGCGATCGGCCCCGGGCTCGGCAGGGGGCCGTGGGCGACCGAGATGCTCGACGCAGCGCTGTCTGCGGATCGGCCGCTCATCATCGATGCGGATGCACTCAATCTGCTCGCAGAGCGGCCTCAGCGGCGCGACGACTGGATACTCACCCCGCACCCGGGCGAGGCGGGCCGCCTGCTCGGCACGGACGCAAGCCGCGTGCAGGCCGATCGCCTGGGCGCTGCGTGCGAGCTTCAGCGGCGCTACGGCGGAACGGTGGTGTTGAAGGGCGCGGGCTCGATCGTGATGTCGCAGTCGTCGAGACCCGCGATCTGCGATCGCGGCAACCCGGGAATGGCGGTGGCCGGCATGGGCGACGTACTCACCGGCGTCGCGGCTGGAATTGCGGCGCAGTGCAGCGATCTGCCGCTCGCGGCCGCCGCCGCCGTGTACGCGCATGCGGACGCGGGCGATCGCGCGGCGCGCGCCGGCGAGCGCGGGGTGCTCGCGAGCGACGTAATCGACGAGCTGCGACGCAGCGTCAATCTCGGGTAGGCGGGTCGTGATGCGCGAGCTGGAATCACCCGTGGCGACGCAGGCAGCGGGCGCAGAACTCGCGCGCGCGCTGCGCGCCGACCCGGATCGACGGCCCTGGCTCGTTGGTCTCGAGGGTGAGCTCGGCGCGGGCAAGACCACATTGGCAGCGGGGCTGTTGCGCGCGCTTGGTCACGACGGCGCGGTGCGAAGTCCCACCTACACGTTCATCGAGTCCTACCACCTGGCCGGTCGCGCGATCCATCACTGCGACCTGTACCGCATCACCGACGTGGAGGAGATCGAGCATCTCGGTCTGCGCGAGCTCGTTACCGACGATGCGTGGCTCTTGGTCGAATGGCCTTCGCGGGCCGCCCGCAGTCTCGGGGCATTCGATCTGCTGTTGAAGCTCGATTACGCGCCGGATGACGATCGACGCTACCTCGGCATTGCCGTCGGCACCGCCCGCGGTGCGGCCCTCGTTGCCCGGCTAGCTCGATAGCGCATTACATCCCGCCCGTATCTCTATAATTTTATTGGATTCCCGCCTCGCAGAAGAGTAGATTACGTCGTATGCTGCTACGGCGAGTTGTCGGGCGTTCGTTCCTGCCGGGTCTCCTTGCGCTCTGCATGTGCACCGGCGCGTCCGCAGCGGTCACGCGGGTCGAGGACGTGCGGCTCTGGTCCGGACCCGAGGGCACGCGGCTGGTGCTCGACCTCTCGGCTCCCGTCAAGTACGACTTGTTCACGCTGAACAATCCGTATCGCATCGTCATCGATCTCGCCAACACGAGCATCGCGGACTCGCAGCGCATGCCGGCCGGGCAGGGGCCGGTGACGCGCGTGCGCAGCGGCAAGCAGCCTCGACAGGGTGTGCGCATCGTGCTCGACCTCGCGTCCGTGCAGCAGCCGCGGAGCTTCGCAGTCGCTCCGGAGGGCACGGCGGGACACCGTCTGGTCGTCGAGATTCCGCCCGCGGGCGGTGCGCCCGCCGTCGCCTCGCCGTCGCCGCCGGCAGCGGTGGTTGCGCCGCCAGCCGAGGCAATCAGCGCGGTCAAGTCGGTGGCCACCAGCCAGGGAGGCCGCGACCTGGTGATCGCGGTCGATGCCGGTCACGGCGGCAAGGACCCGGGCGCGATCGGCCGCAGCGGCACTCACGAGAAGCAGGTGACGCTCGCAATTGCGCGTCGCCTGGCCGCAGCGATCGAGCGCGAAGAGGGAATGCGCGCCGTGATGGTGCGCGACGACGACCGTTTCGTCAGCCTGCGCGGCCGCATCCTCAAGGCTCGGGATTACAAGGCCGACATGTTCGTCTCCATCCACGCGGACTCGGTTCGCGACCGCGGCGTTGGTGGCTCGTCGGTGTACGTGCTGTCGCTGCGCGGCGCGAGCGACGAGGCGGCCCGCTGGCTCGCCGAGCGCGAGAACGCCGCCGACCTGATCGGCGGTGTATCGCTCGACGACAAGAACGACGTGCTGGCGTCGGTGCTGCTCGACGTCACGCAGAAAGAGAGCGTCAGCAACAGTGTCGATGCCGCCGAGGCGATACTCGGCTCGCTGCGCGGCGTCACGATCGTGCATCGCCCGCGCGTGCAGCACGCCGGCTTCGTCGTGCTCAAGTCACCGGATATCCCCTCGGTGCTCGTCGAAACGGCGTTCATCTCCAATTCGGCCGACGAGCGCCGGCTCAAGGATCCGGTGCAGCAGCTCAAGCTCGCCGAGGCCATCCACGCCGGCGTGCGCAGCTACTTCTACGCGCGTCCGCCGCCGGGCACGCGTGTCGCGGCGCTGGTAGCGGCGCAGCGCGCCGAGCCCCGAACTCTCGCCGGGCGCTAGCCGGATCGGCTTTGCTATCCTCGCGGCCCCCACCGCGAGGCCCTGCATGCCCATCCGCGTCCTGCCCGAACAGCTGATCCATCAGATCGCGGCCGGCGAGGTGGTCGAGCGCCCCGCCTCGGTGGTCAAGGAGCTGATCGAAAACAGTCTCGATGCCGGCGCGCGGCGCATCGACGTCGACGTCGAAGCTGGCGGTGTGGCGCTCTGCCGCGTGCGCGACGACGGCTGCGGTATCGCCCGTGACGAGCTTGCGCTCGCGCTCGCGCACCATGCGACCAGCAAGATCGCACGCATCGAGGATCTCGAATCGGTGCGCACGCTCGGCTTCCGGGGCGAAGCGCTGCCGTCGATCGCATCGGTTTCCCGGGTCAGGGTGGTATCGCGCGCCGCGGGCGACGAGGTCGGCTACGCCGTCGCGGCCGTGGATGGCGTGGTGACCGGGCCCTCTCCCGCGCCACATCCGCAGGGAACGACGGTCGAGGTGCGTGAGCTCTTCTTCAATGTCCCGGCGCGCCGCAAGTTCCTGCGCGCCGAGCGAACGGAGCTCGCGCAGGTGCAGCGGTTCATCGAGCGCGCCGTGCTGGCGCGGTTCGACGTGGCGTTTCGGCTCGCGAGCGGCAAGCGATCGCTCGCGGAGCATGCGCCCGCCGACACGGACCGGGAACGCGATGCCCGCGTCGCGGCCGTCCTGGGGGAGGAGTTCATCATGCAGGCGATGCGGGTCGAGCACGAGGGTGCGGGGCTGCGCCTCTCCGGGTGGTTCGGCTTGCCGACCTACGCGCGTTCCCAGGCCGACCAGCAGTACTTCTTCCTGAACGGTCGGCCGCTCCGGGACAGGCTGGTGACCGCAGCCGTGCGGCTGGCCTATCGCGACGTGCTGTTTCACGGCCGTCACCCGGCCTACGTGCTTTACCTCGAAATCGACCCGGCTCGTGTCGATGTAAACGCGCACCCGCAGAAACTCGAGGTGCGGTTCCGCGAGCCCGGGGCGATCCACGACTTCCTGTTCCGTACGGTGGAGCGCGCACTCGGAGAGACCCGTGCGGCGAACGGGGCGGGTGCGGCGATTCCCGCCGCGCGCCTGCGGATCGCGGAGGGCACGTCGCCCGCGCAGTCAGGGTGGTCGGCGCTCGATCTCTACACTGGCGAGCCGGCGCGCGTGCGCGATGTGGCTGCGGCTTCATTGCCAGGAGAGCCCTGTCCCGCGGACGCGCCCGCCGACACCGGTCACCCGCTTGGCTACGCGATCGCACAGCTCCACGGTGTGTACATCCTGGCGCAGGCCAGCAACGGCCTGGTGCTCGTCGACATGCACGCCGCGCATGAGCGCACCGTGTACGAGCGGCTGAAGGCTGCTTTACACGCGAGTCGCGTGGCGAGACAGCCGCTGCTGATTCCCGTCGCGGTCGCTGCCACCCAAGCCGAGGCCGAGCTCGCCGAGACGCATTCGCAAGCGCTCGACCGGCTCGGCATAGAGCTCACCCGGGCCGGGCCCACGCAACTCATCATCCGCGCGCTGCCGGCGCTGCTGTCCTCCGCGGAACCGGCGACGCTGGTGCGCGACCTGCTTGCCGATCTCGCCGAGGACGGCGGGGCGGGCGGCGAGCGCGTGCTCGAGCGGGTCCTTGGCACGGTCGCCTGTCACCAGGCCGTGCGCGCCAACCGCCGGCTCAGCGTGGCCGAGATGAACGCGCTGCTGCGGGAGATGGAGACGACGCTCCGCAGCGACCAGTGCGTGCACGGCCGCCCCACCTGGTCCTTTCTCGGCATGGACGAGCTCGACCGGTTGTTCCTCCGGGGCCGCTGATCGTGGCCGTGGACGCTCCGGCCGATGCGGTGCTGATCATGGGGCCGACGGGAGCGGGCAAGTCGGCGCTCGCGCTCGCCCTCGCGCGCGAGTTTCCGGTCGAAATCGTGAGCGTCGACTCGGCGCTGGTGTATCGCGGCCTCGATATCGGCACCGCCAAGCCGACCGCGGCCGACCGCGCCGCGGTGCCGCATCACCTGATCGACGTTTGCGATCCGGCGGATGCGTACTCCGCAGGCCGATTCCTCGAGGACGCGCTTGCGCTCGTCCGCGCGATCCGCGGTCGCGGACGGGTGCCTCTCCTGGTCGGCGGCACGATGCTCTACTTCCGCGCGCTCACGCGCGGACTCGCCGACCTGCCGCCGGCCGATCCGCAGGTTCGCGCACGGCTCGACGCCCGGGCCCGTGACGCCGGCTGGCCCGCGCTCCACGCGGAGCTCGCCCGGGTCGACCCGGAGGCGGCCGCGCGCATCAGGCCCGCTGACGGCCAGCGCATCCAGCGGGCGCTCGAGGTGCACGAGCTCACCGGCGAGCGGATGAGCGAGCGTCAGAGCCGCGGCAGGGTGACGGGCCTCAGGTTGTCGACGCACGCCCTGCTGCCCTTCGACCGCGACGAACTCTACCGCCGCATCGATCGCCGCTTCGACGCCATGCTGGACGAGGGGCTCGTCGAGGAGGTGCGGACCCTCCATGCTCGCGGGGACCTGAACCCCGACCTTCCGAGCCTGCGCACCGTCGGCTACCGGCAGCTCTGGGCCCATCTCAACGGGCGGCTGACGTTCACGGAGGCCGTTGCGGCCGCCAAGAAGGCGACGCGAAACCTGGCGAAGCGCCAGCTCACATGGCTCCGGTCGGAGCCCGCGCTCGACTGGATCGCTGGGGTTGAAAATCCGCAGCTTGTACCCATCAAGTCGGTACTTTGCGACGTCGCCTCCGCGAGGCGGCCCGGGAGCCTGTGATAAGATTCGACCGTTCTTGCCCCGTCGATGCGACGGCTGTCCCTGCCGTCTCTAAGGAAGGCTGCGCTGCAGGAACGATGCGCCGCTAAGAAAACAAAGGAGAAGCGATCATGGCCAAGGGCCAGTCCCTGCAGGACCCTTTCCTCAACGCACTGCGCAAGGAACGGGTGCCGGTCTCGATCTACCTGGTGAACGGAATCAAGCTTCAGGGCCAGATCGACTCCTTCGACCAGTTCGTCGTCCTGCTTCGCAACAGCGTGAGCCAGATGGTGTACAAGCATGCGATCTCGACCGTCGTCCCGGCGCGCAACGTGCGCTTGCCGACATCGGAGGACGACGCGGCGGCCGACGAGGGTCCGGCCTGATCGCGTGAGCAGGACAGGGGCGACTTGATCGACAGACCGCGCAGCGGCGAACGCGCCATTCTCGTCTGTGTCGGGCTCGGCCGGACACCCGAGCCGGACCGCGTCGACGAGTTCTCCGCGCTCGCGCGTTCCGCAGGCGCGCAGGTCCTCGAGCAACTCGTGGTGACACGCCGCGCCGCGGACCCGCGCTACCTGCTCGGCAGCGGCAAAGTGACCGAGCTCAGCGAGCGCGTCGCCGCTCAGGGCGCCGACCTCGTGCTGGTCGACCATGAGCTGTCTCCCAGCCAGGAGCGCAACCTCGAGCGTGAGCTCAAGTGTCGCGTGCTCGATCGCAGCGGGTTGATCCTCGACATCTTTGCGCAGCGGGCCCGCAGCTTCGAAGGCAAGCTGCAGGTGGAGCTCGCCCAGCTCGAGCATCTCTCGACGCGCCTGGTTCGAGGCTGGACGCACCTCGAGCGGCAGAAGGGCGGCATAGGTCTCCGTGGCCCCGGCGAGACTCAGCTCGAGACCGACCGCCGGCTGGTTGGCCGCCGCATCAAGACGCTCAACGACCGGCTGGACCGCGTGCTGGTACAGCGCGATACGACACGGCGCGAGCGGCAGCGCGGGGCCGTGCCAACGGTCGCCGTCGTGGGCTATACCAACGCCGGCAAGT
>Ga0075428_100005412_pt1 | contig 14193 bp, 10 predicted proteins | sample RhiMetdeltSRZDD2_FD_75291 | JGI IMG/M metagenome (GOLD analysis project Ga0075428, IMG submission 75291) | Populus rhizosphere microbial communities from Tennessee, USA - Rhizosphere MetaG P. deltoides SRZDD2 | ecosystem: Host-associated > Plants > Roots > Rhizosphere > Soil | place: USA...
GTCGTGCTGAGCCACAACCATGCCGACCACACCGGCGGCCTCCTGACCCTGCGGCGGACGCTCGCTTCGAAGAACCCGAGCGCGCTGTCGCGCGCCCACGTGGCCCCGGGCATTCTTCTCCCGCGTGTCGGCCCCGAAGGCGGCCGGATGCTCTCGGTCCGCGACGCTTACGAGGCCACGGGGGCGAAGCTCGTTGAGCACCCCAAGCCAGAGGAGCTGGCTCCGGGCGTGTGGCTCACAGGGCCCGTCGCGCGGCGACATCCGGAACGCAACTTCCCGAAGAGCCGCATCGTGACGCCGGACGGCAGCATCGAGGACACGATTCCTGAGGATCAATCGCTGGTCGTGCAAACGGGCGACGGACTCGTCGTGGTCACCGGGTGCGGTCACGCCGGTATCGGCAACATCCTGGCCCAGGCGCGCGAGATGCTGCCGGGAGCGCCGGTTCGCGCGGTGATCGGCGGGCTGCACCTCCTCGATGCCGACGAGCGGTCGCTGGCCTGGACGGCCGAGCAGATGCGCGTCGCTAATGTGCAGCAGCTGCTCGGCGCGCACTGCACCGGCATCGAAGCCGTGTACCGCCTGAGAGCGCTGCTCGGCCTCGATCGCCGCTCCGCTGTGGTCGGGGCAGTCGGCTCCAGCTATTCGACGGCTGGGGGCATCGACCCGCGTTGGCTGGCGCACTAGCGGGCGCGAGCGGGCACAGCCTAACCCCGACGTCCTGGGTCGGCGTCAAGGGAGATGCACCAGCGCTTCGAGAAGCGCGTGCACGAGGGGAAGCGCGCCGGCCGCCAGTGCAACGAGCGCCCCGAGGGTCAGGATCATGCCCGAACGCAGCGAGCGGGAGGCGAACGTCGAGGGCACGAGCATCCGCCTGTGTCTGGCATCGTGGGCGGCAACGAGGGCACGCACGCGCGCGGCGAGCCCGACTTCACGATGAAGTGAAGCTGCCGCGAGGTCGAGACGCCGCCCGGACGGCACCAGGCTGGCGACCTTGAGCAGCGCGCCCGCAAGAACGAGCGGAGACACACGAGCGCACGCGGCCTGATCCGCAGCCGCCTCCGCTGCGTCCTCGAACGCGGTGCGCAGGTGCCGCCCCGCCGGGAGCAGCGCGAGCGGATCCGGGGAGGCGCGAAGCAGCAGGCGCCGCAGATTCTCGTGCACGGTCGCGTGGGCCCGCTCGTGCTCGACGACGGCCTCAAGCTCGGCCGGCGTCAACTCGCGAAGGACGGTATTGGAGAAGAGCAGACGCGGCCTCAAGATCCCGGCCAGGGCCGCCACCGGCAGCTCATGCCGAAACACTGTCGCCTCGAACGGGAAGCCCGCCAGGCCCCGTCCATCAGTGGTCCACCGCCGTACGAGCCGAGACGTTCGCCAATGATCGCGGAACGTCGAGGCGAGCCGAACGCTCACGAGCAGCGCGCCGGCCAGGGCCAGGAGCAGAAGGGCGTGGCCCGCCGCCTCGCCCGTCTCGCGCGGCTCGTGTCGCAGCCAGGCGGGGAGGGCGAGCCCGAGCGCGGCCCCGAGGCCACCAGCGGCCGGCAGCAGGCTGAGGCCGAAGAGCTGGGAGGCGCGGCGCCGCGGCTCGAGCCTCGCGAGCGCGGGCTCGATCCGGGACAGGGCCGCCGCGATCGCAATGGAGAGCGTCGTCGCGACGAGCAGATGCACGGCGAAGACGACAGCAAGGCCGAGGAGCAGGAAGCTCACGCGTGCCTCTTCCGCTTGCGCAGCTCGCGCTCTCTTGCGCGTACAAGGCGCTCCAGCTCGGGGAGAAGCTCCCGATCGTGCTCGCTCACGGCGTCGACGAACGAGGCGAGCAGCGGCGTCGCCGAACCCCTGTCGAGGATCCTGCCCAGCGTGCGCTTCAGGAGACCGGCCGCGAAGGCTTCTCGGCTGACGCGTGTCGCGTAGAGATAGGCCTGGCCGTCGCGCCTCCGCCCGAGGAGGCCCTTCTTGAAGAGTCGGTCCAGCGTCGTCATGATCGTGGTATAGGCCAGGGCGCCTTGGAGCTCGTCTTGCACTTCGCGGACTGACCTCTCGCGGCGGATACGCCACAGCAGATCGAGGATGCGCTCTTCCAGCGGCCCGAGTTCCACGCTCGTGAGTATCCTATTTCGGGCAGCCCGCGAGCAAAGAGGCTCGGTCAGAAACGCAGGGCATAGCGAAGGTAGATGCCACGGCCCGGCGCGTCCATGCCCCACGAGATGCCGCGATAGTTCTCGTCTCCGATGTTCTCGAAGTCGACGAGCACTTCGTGCCGATCGGCGAAGCGGACCGCGCCCCGCACCCCGAAGCCTGTGTAGGAGGGGACCGACGTGAAGAGCGAGCTCGACGCTCCCGACGGTCCCAGCACGCGAGCCTGGACCTGGGCCAGGATCTCGCCGGTGGCGAGCAGTACGTCGTCGGCGGTGCCGGCGATGCCGTCGGGCCCGGATCCGACGAGACCGCGCGCCCTCGCTCCGTTGTTGAAGAAGCTGGCGATGCTGGAGCGCGAACGGCCGGCGCCCGTGCGACGGTCGCCCAGGTCCAGGCTGGAGAGCCGATCCTGCTCCCCGGCCACGTGCAGGTAGGGCTCCACCCAGAACCGCCGGCCGCCGTCCGGAGCGAAACGGACCCTGAGCCAGCCTTCCGGCGCGGGTGTGCCGCCCTCGATGTTGGGAGGCAACCCCGAATTCCGGTCCTCGGCGCGCAGATAGGTGAAGATGCCCCCCGCGAACCAGGACGGCGCCAGCTCGGCGTCGAAGGTGGCCTCGAGGCCCCGGATGCGAGCCTGATCGAAGTTGGCGCGCACGAGGACCGGGTTGGTGGAGACGCCCACGAATACCACGCCGCTCGCGAGCTGGCTGGTGATGGGCTCGCCGGCGAGGCTGAGGCCGACGGCGCCCGGCGGAAGGATCACCGATTGCTTGGCGATGTTGGCGTCGATGTCGTTCTGAAAGCCGGTGAGGTCGGCCTTGAAACGCCGGGTCTTGTAGCGCAGCGTGAGCTCGTAGTTGAGGCTGGTCTCGGGATCGAGCACCCGCACCGCATCGCCCGTGCTGACGGCGGCCGCGTCGGCGGTCGTGCCCACGGTCGCGCCCAGCCCGGCGACCTCGCGGTTGGAGATCTCGTACCCGGAGCCCGTCAGGCCGAACGTGCCGAGGTCCGTGATGTCCGGCGCCCGGAAGCCGCGGCTGACGTTGCCCGCCACGCTGAAGCCTCGGCCCAAGGTGAGGAGCGCCCCGAACCGGAACGTGAACGCGCTCGTGTCGTAGGAGTCGTCGGGCCAGAGCGGTTCGCCCGAGACGAGGGGAGAATCGGCGGCCTTCGCCTCGTAGGATGCGGAGGAGAAGCGCACGGCCCCGTTCAGGCGGAGCTTCTCCGCGACCGCCTCGAAGACGTCTTGCAGGAAGACCCCGCTCTGGTGGTAGCTCGCACCATCGGGGACCCGGCCGCGGCGCGGCGCGGTGGCGGCAGTGGCGGGGTTGGTTCCGAAGGATGGAGCCGTCATCGACTCGAAGAAGACGTCGCCGCCCAGGGTGAGGTCGTGCCGGCCCGCGAGCCGGCGCAATCCCCCCTGTAGGCCGTGAGCCGTCGTGCGCTCCGGCTCGTGATTGATCGTCGCCCGTGGGTTGCCGTTGCCGCCCTGGTTCCGGCGCTCCTCCCGCTGCGCGCTGAACGAGTAGGAGACGGTGAATTCATCGAAGGGTCCGAGCCGCGACTTCGCGAAGCGAGTGTAGAGATGGTCGGCCATCAGGTTCCGGAGGTCGGCCACGAGGTTGCCATCGCCGCCCAGGAGCTGGTCGTATCGCTTGCCTCCGTCCTGCTGCCCGCGTAGGTAGCTGGCGATCAACTGGGCGCTGGGTGTGATCGCCCAGTTCGCCTTCAGGTGGCCGCCGTACTGCGTGAACGCGGTGTCGGGAAGGTGCTCGCCGATGACAACGCTCGAGGGCAGACCCAGAAAGCGGGTGGCGGCGTTGTGGGAGTCCTCTCCGCCTGCCGGCCGAAGGTCGTTGGCGCGCCGTGCCGCCAGCGTGCCGGTCACACCGAGCCTGGGCGCTGCGTAGCGGGCCGTCAGGCTGGAACCGTAGCTCGTGTCGGCGCTGCCGAAGCTCGAGTTCCAGAGGGCGGAGAAGTCCTCGCCAGAAGGGCTGAACTGGGGCCGGCGCGTCAGGAGCTGGACCGTGCCTCCCAGCGCGTCGCTTCCGTATTCGGCGCTGGAGGGGCCACGCACGACTTCGATCCCTTCCAGCACCTCCGGATCGACGAGGTTGAAGAAGGTGCTGACACCGCCGCGCTGAGCCGAGGTCGTGTAGCGCACGCCGTCCACGTACACGTTGACCTTGGTCCCCGTGAGGCCGCGGACGAAGATCCCGCCCATGGTCGGGCTCGTACGCTGCAGGTGCAGGCCCACCTCCTCGTTCGCCACCTGCGCCAGCACGGCCTTCGACCGAAAGGCGATCTGCTCCTCGCCGATCACGTTCACTCGCTGTGGCACCGACTCCAGAGCTTCGACGCGGCCGGGGCTGGCCGTCACCGTGACCTCGTCGCGGAAAGCCTCCGGCTGCAGCGCTACCTCGAGGTCGAGGGAGCCGCCTTCGATCTTGAGAGCGATTCGGCGCGGGGAGAAGCCGCGAGCTTCCGCCACCAGCACGAATGTGCCGGAGCGCACGGGAGGGAAACGGAAGGCTCCTCTCTCGTCGGTGCGCTCCGAAGCGGCGATCGCACCTTGCGGGCTCACCAGGGTGACCGAAGACCCAGGCACAACGGCTCCAGTGGGATCCTTCACGGTACCCGACACGACTCCGCCTTCCTGGCCTCGCACAACTGATGCAGACAAGAGAAGGATGGCGGCCAGGGCAGGGCGCGCGAAACGGGCGTTGGTCGACAAGGGGCCTCCCGTGATGTGCTGAAGGGCGTCCCGACTGTAGGAGGCGTGGGGTAGCTACTACCAGCGACAGTAGCAGGGCCGAATGACGGCGGTCAGTGGTCGGACAGAACGACGTCCTGGGTCACGCGTCCTGGGCCGGATCCGCCGTGCTCCACGCGACGCAGCGCGTAGACCGAGCCAGGGCGCGCCGCGTCCTCACGAATCTGGGCGGTCAGGAAGGGGTCGTCTTCGAATACGATCTCGAAGATGCGTGTCCCATGGCCCTCAGCCGTCACCTCGTAGTGGATATGTTGAGGCACCCGGGTGCCCGGGTACGAACCCGGTCGGATCGTGCGGAACGAGTATCGGCCCTGTGCGTCCGTCCGCATCAGGCCGTAGAGGCGTGGGTCGCGGTTGCCCATCGCGTCGTCGGGCCGGTAGTACCCGCGCGCATCGGTCTGGTAGACGTAGACGGACGCGCTGGCGATCGGAGTGCGGCCGTCCGCAGCGTAGACGACGCCCGTCACGTCCAGTCGTTGGCCGGGCTCGCCGCTCGCGGCCACCTCGGCGGACGCACCCGCGTCTCGCGGCGCGATTCGCGTGGGATCCCGCGCCAGCAGGGGAAGGGGTAGGGGCAATAGCGCGAGCAGCAAAACGACGGCTTGCGTGTTCACTTTCGCGAACCCTCCGGCCCCGTTCTCGAAGTCTACCGCAGCATCCTGGCCCCCTAGCGACGCCAACGCGGTCGACAAGTGCACCTTGTCAAACGTACACGGCAGAACGTCTCGGAGCGGGAGCCGATATTGCATCGAGACACGACATGAATGCAGGATGCCGCCCCGGCCGTGCAATCGGTAGGAAGTCTCGCGAGCGACCTCGACACGGACGGGAGGGGTCGGAGGGATCACCGCTGCCCATTTCTGGGAACACACCGTGGGCGGCGGTCACGCTCGAGCTGGAGCGCCCGGAGCGGCGAGCATGACGCCTCCCATCGACGATGCGAGCCTCATCGAGGTCCAAAGCAAGGCCTTCGACTATTTCATTCACGAGGACAACCCCAAGAACGGCCTCGTCGCCGACAAGACGAGCGATGGGTCTCCCGCCAGCATCGCTTCGGTGGGCATGGCTTTGAGCGTCTATGCCATAGGGGTGGAATGCGGCTGGCTCACGCGAGAGCAGGCGAGGCGCAGGACCCTGGCGGCCCTGCGCTTCTTCAGGGACGCACCGCAGTCACCGGCCCGAGATGCCACCGGTTACAAGGGCTTCTATTACCACTTTCTCAGCATGGAGACGGGACGACGGGCGGGGAAGTGCGAGCTGTCCACCGTCGACTCGGCGTTCCTGTTCGCAGGGATGCTCACTGCCGCCGCGTACTACCAGCAGGACGATCCGGAGGAGACCGAGATACGGGCGCTGGCCGATGCCCTTTATCGGCGCGCCGATTGGCGGTGGGCGACCAACCGCGGCGCCACGCTGACGCACGGCTGGAGGCCCGAGAGCGGGTTCTTGAGATACCGCTGGTCAGGCTACGACGAGGCTCTGCTTCTCTACGTCCTGGCGCTCGGCTCTCCGACCCATCCGCTGCCGCCGGAGAGCTACGCGGCGTGGTTGTCGACCTATGCGTGGCGGAAGATCTACGACACGGAGCTGGTCTTCGCGGGCCCGCTGTTCGTCCATCAGTACTCCCACGTCTGGGTGGATTTCCGTGGCATCCAGGACTCGTACATGCGCGAGAAGGGCATCGACTACTTCGAGAACAGCCGGCGGGCCAGCCTGGTCCAAAGGGAATACGCGATCCGCAACCCGCTCGAGTTCGAGGGCTACTCCGAGAACTGCTGGGGCATCACCGCCAGTGACGGCCCCGGCTGGTCGACGCACGTGATCGACGGGGTGGAGCGGCTCTTCTTCGGCTACCGCGCGCGGGGAGCGCCCTTCGGCCCGGACGACGGCACGCTCTCGCCGTGGGCCGTCGTGGCGTCGCTGCCGTTCGCGCCGGAGATCGTGCTTCCGACTTGCCGGTACCTTCAGGAGGCGATCGGCCTTGATCGTCCGTATGGGTTCAAGGCCAGCTTCAATCCCACCTACCCGCTGTCTCGCAGCGGCCGATACGGGTGGATCTCCCCAGTCCACTTCGGCATCAACCAGGGGCCGATCGTGCTCATGATCGAGAACCATCGGAACGGGCTGCTCTGGCGCATCATGCGCGAGTGTCCCTACGTCGTCAGCGGCCTGCGCCGCGCCGGGTTCACGGGCGGCTGGCTGGCGACGCGTCCTTGAGCACTCCCAACGCCGTCGTCCCCATGACAATCGACAGGGACGCGCGGATGGTGATGTCGAGCGTCTAGGGGAGGGTAGAACTGGCGCGATCGTGTCGGCGTCGGCGAGCGTCCATGATCCTCGCGGGCGTCGTCGCGCTGGCCGGTTGCGGCGGCGGAGACAACACCACGGCCCCCACCGCGTCGCTCACGTTCGAGTCGTATGCGTCCCCGCACTTCACGTTCCGCTACACGCCGCTCGATGCCACCAGCGTGGCCTCGACCGCCGCCGCCGTCGAGGCGCACCATGCGCGCATCCTGGGCGACCTGGGCCTGGTGCAGATTCCCGCGGTGACGGTGACGCTGTACCCCGATCAGCAGTCGTTCCGGGCGGCCGTCGTCCCGCTGGTCGGGAACGTGCCCTCGTTCGCTTCGGGCCTGGTGACCGGACCGGCCGCGATCCACGTCCTCTCGCCCAGCCTGGCATCGCGGTGGAGCTACGCCGAAGGGCTGGTCTCCATCGTGCACGAGTTCGCGCACTGTGTTTCCTTGAACCTGAACCCGAGCTTTGCGAACAACCCGCGCTGGCTCTGGGAGGCGGTCGCGCTGTACGAGGCCGGTCAGATGGTCGACCCGCGGACGCTGTCGTACATGACCGCTCATCAGCCCCCGACTCTCTCTGAGCTGAACCGGATCGAGAACACGGCCATCTACGACGTCGGCGGGAGCATTGGCGAGTTCATCGTCGAGACCTGGGGACGCGGCGTGCTGCACGACCTCGTCGGCGCCGGCGGGGATCTCGAAGGCGTGCTCGGCGTCGACGACGGCCGCTTCGTCAGCCTCTGGTTCGAGCACGTGCGGCGCCGCTACGGCCTCTGAACGGGGCGCCACGCCGCCCGGACGGGGCGGCGTGGCACTGACGCGGGCCGCCTACCAGGCCGGCGGACGGGCGAAACCGTCCTGGGCGTGGTCGCGCTCGCGCAGGCGGTCGCGCGTCCAGCGCTGCGGCGGAAGCACCCCCAGAGCGCGCAACGCGGAGGCGTATTCGTAGCGGACGGTCACGAGCTGGAAGGGCGTCGGCACCGGATCGAAGTCGACGAGCTGAACGGGGTCGTAGGTCGATTGGCCCCAGCCGGTGCCGGGATACGAGCGGGCCGCGCCCCCGTTGCCGAGTGACTCAACTTGATCCTGGGCGTCACGGCGAGCTTCGGCGTGCGCTTCTGGGACGGTCGCCGGCGGCGCCTGCGCTCGCGGCTCGTTCGACTCCTCGGATGGAACGCGCTTTTGCGCGTCGCGGTCGCCCATGTATGGTGTGATCGGCGGACGCGGCGAGGCCCAGTAGCCGTTCTCGCGGTACACCCCGACCTCGATCCAGCCCATCTTCCGGTTCGCCTTCCCGGAGCGAGAAGCGTAGGAGGTCTGCTCGTCGACGAACGTGAAGCGGCGCACCTCGCTGAGCGATGTGCGCCAGCCGCGCACCGTCGTCTCTCCCCAGGGATCCAGGATATACATGCGGTTCCGAGCCGAGTTCGCCTCGGCGCGCTCGCCGCTGATCACGTTGAGGCCGTCGACGACGAGAACGACGCCGACGCGCTCCGAGCCGCGGTTGGAGAGGACGACGTCGTATGCGGCCCCCTTCCTCGCTTCGACGTAGAGTCGGCCGGAGCCGTCAGGTGCTGTGTACAGGGGGCTGTACTGTCCGTCGACTCGGACCTCGATCTGTACCGGTGCCCCTGGGTAGGGCGTCGGGAACGGGCGCTGTGAAGCGTGGGACGGAGCGGAAGCAAGGGCCACGCCGGCGAGGAGCAGGGCGGAGCGCGTCATCTTCGACCTCCTGCCAGCCGATACAGGGCTCGGGCCCCGGCTATTCCGCCGGTCGGGAATGCGCGAAGCCGCGCTTCGACTCTCGGGCCATCAGGAAGCATTCGGAGCCGACCACCGTCGCCGCCCGACTTGACTCCGCGATGATGGTGGCGGCCGATCCTAGCCCAGCCGGTCGAGGCCTCATCGAGAAGATGCCTCGGAGCCAAGGTACTTTGGAAACCGGAGGTGGAGCATGTCCGACCACTCGACGGGCATCCTGGGAGGCGGCCAGGTTTCGGTGCGAATCCGTGATCGGGCTCGGGCGGTGGCCTTCTATCGCGACATCCTCGGCCTGAGGTTCCTCTTCGAAGCTCCGCCCGAACTCGCGTTCTTCGACTGCGGCGGCCTGCGGCTCATGTTGGCCGCCCCCGAGGCGCCAGAGTTCGACCACCAGGGCTCCGTCCTCTACTATCGCGTCGAGGACATCGCCCGAAGCGCCGACGCGCTCCGCGCCCGCGGTGTGGTGTTCGAGGAGGATCCGAGGAAGATCGCTGCCCTCGCCGATCACGACCTCTGGATCGGCTCCTTCCGCGACAGCGAGGGCAACCTGCTCGCGCTGATGGGCGAGGTGAGGCGGTGACCCCGGTGGTGGCATGGCGCGCCGACAGGCGAGCTCCGCTCCCCCGAGCGGGGGAGCGGAAGCCCGCGCGCCGGCATTCCTCGGTCCGGCTTACTTCGCCTTCGGCTTGGCGGCTTCGATCTGGATCGTGATCTTCACTTCATCGCTCACGACGACGCCGCCCGCGTCCATCACCTCGTGCCAGGTCATTCCGTAGTCCTTGCGGTTGATCGTCGCCTCGGTCTCGAAGCCGTACTTGGTGTTGCCCCAGGGATCGGTGATCGGACCCAGCGCCTTGACCGGCAGCGTGAGGGGCTTGGTGACGCCGTGCAGCGTGAAGTCTCCGGTGACGTTGTAGAGGTCCTTGCCCTTCGGCTCGACCTTAGTGCTCTTGAAGGTGATGGTCGGATATTTGTCGCTCTCGAAGAAGCCACCGCCGGGTGCCTTGAGGTCGGCATCCCGCTTCTGGTGGCCGGTGTCCACACTCGCGGCCTTGATGGCGAACTGTACGGACGACGCGTCGGGCTTCGCGGCGTCGACCTGGATCTGCCCTTCGAAGTCGTTGAAGCGGCCGCGCACCTTGGTGATGCCCAGGTGCGTGACCTGAAAGCCGACCTCCGAATGGCCCTTGTCGACGACGAAGGTGTCAGCGGCCAGGGCCGGAAGGCCGACGACGAGCAGCAGCGCCCCCGCCAGCGAAACATGTCTCTTCATGCCTGTCTCTCCTTAGTGATCCTCAATGACTCTTCGATGGCGCGAGCCCGGCGCGGACGGTGTCGAGAAGACGGATCATCTCCTCCAGGTCTCCGCGGGTCAGCACGCTCATGGCCGATGCGTCGGCGGCGCTCATCGGTTCGTCGAGGCGGCCGAGCAGCTCGCGGCCCTCGGCCGTGATCCAGCACAGCACCTGGCGCCGGTCCGAGGGACAGCGCCTGCGGCGCACGAGCCGCTTATGCTCGAGGCGATCCATGAGCCGGGTGATCCCTGGGGCTTCCTCGATCATGCGCTCGGCGATGTCGAGCGTGGGCAGACCCTGCTCGCCCGCGCCGCGCAGGATGCGCAGCACGTTGTATTGCTGGAGCGTGATCCCGGAGGGCTCGACGATGCGTCCCAACGCTCGGCGCACGCGGTCGGCCGTCAGGAGCAGGCCCACCGTGCCCTCCTGGCTCGGCGAAGCGAAGGGCTTGCGTTGCTGGATCTCGCGCTGCACCCGGCTCGTCCGCGTCACGCTCCCAACCTACGGGGCAATACTTGATCAGTCAAGTAAAATCCTGTATCGAGACGTGGAACGAGGCGCGGCGGGTTAGAGTCCAACGGAATAGCGCGACACGCCTGCTCGTAACAGGCAGGAAGGAGAGCCCGATGTCCCGCCTCGCCGCTGCCCTGCTGCTCCTCGCCACGGCCATCGGCGCGGCTCCCAACTCGCCCGGGACCGAGACCGGCGACGCCGCCTTCGAGCGCAAGGACTTCCACAAGGCGCTCGCCCTCTACCGCAGCGAGCTCAAGGCGAAGGTCGTTCCGCACAAGGAGAGGCGCGTCGTGAGCTGCCTCGCCGCGCTGAACCAGTGGGACGACGCCATCCGTGAAGGCGAGGCGCTCGTCGCGCGTGCGGGCGACACGCTCGAAGGCGTACGGGCGCGCCGTCTGCTCGCGGGCATCTACACCGATGCGCCGCACTGGGGCTTCAAGGTGAACGGCGTGCTGCGCCGCGGCTCTGAACAGCGCGAGGGCGAGCAGGTCTGGACCGAGCAGGACGATCGAGAAACCTCGCGCGGGCATCTGGAATCGGCGCTTGAGCTGTTGTACCTGATGGAGGCGGGGAAGATCCCGGCCCCGGCGCGCGAATGGAAGGCCGAGCGGATCGCAGCCGACTTGGACCTCGCCGACCTCTTGTCCACGTCCTACGGGTTCGGGCCGATGCCCTCCGTGCGATCGGCGCAGGTGCTCGCTCCCCGGGGCTACTTCGCGCCGCGGAAAGAGTGGGCCTCCTTCCTGCGCGCCGACGACCTGTATGCCGACGCCTTCGAGCTGGCCCGGGCCACGAAGGACTCGCGCTCCGGCGCACTCGCGCTCTATGCGCGTGCGCTCATGCGCCACCGCGCCCGCGGCGGCCTCGAGGCGCTCAAGAACGCGGATCGGCCTCTCACGGACGATGAGCAGGAAGCGCTGCGTCGGCAGGGGGATCCCGCGGCCGAGCTGGCTTCGGTGGGCCAGAGCTTCCCCGGCGACACGCTCGCCGACGAAGCGCTGTTCGCTTCGGCGAAGGTCCAGGAGGAGCGAGGCGATCCGCGAGCAGCCGAGGCGGCCTACGAGGACCTGATCGCCAAGTATTCGAAGAGCCCGTGGGTCTCCGACGCGAAGGCGTCTCTGCAGGACCTTCGACGCAAGGACATCTCTCTGGATCATCCCGAACCGATCCTGCCGGATCGGGAGGCGGACCTGTCCGTGACGGTCCGGAACGTGCCGCGGCTCACGTTCCGCGTCCATCGCCTGGACGCTCGGGCGACGCTGCTGGACAGCGGCCGCCCGGCGAATCGTCAGGCGCTCGGTGAGGCGCAGGTTCCCGTGGCCGCGGCCTTGGGGGCGCCCGACGCCACGTGGGACGTCGAGACGGGCGACGACGGCTCGCACAAGACGCTGCCGATCAAGACGAAGCTCCCGCGTCTCTCCCACGGCCTGTACCGTCTGGAGGCGAGGGGCGACGGCGTGACCTGCGCCCTCCTGCTGCTCGTCACCGACCTCGCGCTGGTCCTCAAGACCGGATCCGAGCAGGTCGTCGCCTACGTAGCCGATGCCCAGAGTGGCGAGCCCGCAGCAGGCGCTGAGGTCCTGATCCGCGACTACGTTCCAGGCAACAACGCCGCGCCGGTCGCGATCCACCGGGGCGCCACGCGCGACGACGGCGTCTTCGTCGCGACGATCGCCCAGGGCACCGAGGGCCGCACGCTCGACGCGGCTGCGATGCTCGGCGATCGCATCGCGGCGACACCCCTGACGTGGCGAGGGTACTGGGGGACTCAGCTGGCCACGCGCGTGCACGTGACGACGGATCGCCCGGTCTACAGGCCCGGTCAGACCGTGCACTTCCGGCTGGTCGCGGTCCGCAGTGCGGAGTCCGGCGAAACGCCTGCCGCGGGCGCGCGGGCGACGCTGATCGTTCGCGACCCGAAGGGCAACGAGGCCTATCGTCACGAGCACACGACGGACCGCTACGGCGTCATCTCCGGCAGCCTCGCGCTCCCCGATGAGCCGCCGCTGGGCGAGTATCCCTTCGAGATCCAGATCGCGGGCGACGGGCGCGTGCAGGCCGCCGGCGATCGCTTCCGCGTCGAGGAGTATCGCAAGCCGGACTTCGAGGTGGCGGTGGATCCCGGCGTGGCGCTCAAGGCCGGCGAGACCGGCCGCGCCGCGATCGTGGCCCGCTACTACTTCGGCTCCCCGGTCGCGGACGCGACGGTGTCGTGGCGCGTGTTCCGGACGCCGTTGGTGCGCCGGCCGCCGTTCCGCGACCCGCACGAATGGCTCTACGGCGCGAGCTACTGGTACCCGATCCCGATCCAGGAGCCGTCACGCGCCGTGGTTGCCGAGGGCGAGGCGCGAACCGATGCCGAGGGTCGGGCACAGCTGACATGGCCGACCAAGCCAGGCGAGGACGGGCAGTACGAGATCGAGGCTCGCGTGGTGGACCTGTCGCGGCGCGAGGTGCGTGGCTCGGGCTCGCTGCGCGCGACGCGCGCCGCTTTCGACCTGTTCGTCAGGAGCGATCGCGGCTTCTATCGGCCTGGTGAGAGGGCCAGCTTCGAGGTCGCGGCCCAGGACGCGAACGGCAGGCCCGTCCAGACCGAGGCCACCCTCGTTGTGCTCCGGCAGACGTGGTCGGCCCTGCGGGAGAAGGTGAGCGAGGATCCCGTCTTCGAGCAACGCGTATCGCTGTCGATGGAGGGGCTCGGCGAGGTGCGCTGGCCGGCCGCTGAGCCCGGCGAGTACCGAGCGGTCGTGACAGCCTTCGACGCGCAGCGGGAGAAGGTCACGGGCGAGACGACGTTGCGCGTCGCGGCCGACGATACGCGCAGCGACCTGTTCCGCCTGTCGGACGTGGAGCTTACGCTCGAGCGCCCGAGCTATCGGCAGGGCGAGACGGCCCGCGTGCTGGTGGCGTCGTCCCGGCCAGGAGCCGTGCTGCTCACGCAGGAAACCGGGAGTCGGATCCTGCACCATCAGACGGTCGTGCTCGGCGGCCGCGGGCGCGTCGTGGAGATCGCGCTGACCCGGGCCCACGCACCGAACGTGTTCCTGCGTGCGACGCAGGTGTCGGACGGCCGCGTCTTCACGACGCAGCGTGAGCTGTTCGTGCCGCCGGCGGAGCGCTTCCTGAGCGTCTCAGTGAAGGCCGCCGCGAAGGTCAAGCCCGGCGAGACCGGTACCCTCGAGGTCGTCGTGACCGACGCCGACGGCCGGCCGGTCGCGGGATCCTTTTCGCTGGCGGTGACGGACCGCTCGGTCGAGGCGATCCAGTCCGCATATGCGCCGGACATTCGAACCTTTCTGTACGGCGATCGCCGCGAACTCCAGGTCCACGAGACCGCGTCCTTCGCCTTCCGATTGCCGCCGACGATCGTTCGCGACACGAAGGACGTCCCGTATCGGCGTCACGGCTATCCGCCGGG